>Ga0172379_10001167_pt1 | contig 55229 bp, 49 predicted proteins | sample GrowelOW334metaG_FD_119756 | JGI IMG/M metagenome (GOLD analysis project Ga0172379, IMG submission 119756) | Groundwater microbial communities from an aquifer near a municipal landfill in Southern Ontario, Canada - Groundwater well OW334 metaG | ecosystem: Environmental > Aquatic > Deep... | reverse complement strand
GGGACCTTCTCCAGCCCCAGGATGCGATGAGCCGACATCGAGGTGCCAAACCGGGTCGTCGATGTGGACTCTTGGACCCGATCAGCCTGTTATCCCCGGAGTAGCTTTTATCCGTTGAGCTTCGACCATCCTATATTGGATCGTCGGATCACTAACTTCCGCTTTCGCGACTGGTCGTCTTGTCGGACTTCCAGTAAAGCAGGCTTGTGCGTTTGCGCGTCCAGCTCCGTTTCCATCGGAGCTAAGCCTACCTTTGTAAACGCCTCCGTTACCTTTTAGGAGGCTACCGCCCCAGTCAAACTACCCACCAGCTACTGTCTCCTGTGACTGCAACGATCGCGAAAAATGTAAGGAACGCGCCCGGCGAACCGGGCAAGAACTTTTCGCGACCTGTGAAGTCACAGGATTAGAATTTAAATAACACAAGGGTGGTGTCTCATTGGCGCCCGAAGGCTCCCACCTACGCTGAACATGCGCAACTTAAATCCAATAGCAAGTTGTAGTAAAGCTTCACGGGGTCTTTTCGTCCAGCTGCTGGTAGAGAGCATCTTCACTCCCCTTGCAATTTCGCCGAGTCCATCGTTAAGACAGTTGCTCCCTCGTTATGCCATTCGTGCGGGTCGGAACTCACCCGACAAGGAATTTCGCTACCTTAGGACGGTTATAGTTACCGCCGGCGTTCATCAGCGCTTCGGTTCAAAGCTACATCCGTCTTGCGACGAGTTTCACCTCTCTCCTTAACGTTCTGACACTGGCCAGGCATCAGCCCCTATACATCGCCTTGCGGCTTAGCAGGGACCTGTGTTTTTGGTAAACAGTCGGAAAGCATACGCTTGCTGCGGGCCGTCTTTCGACGGCCAGGCCTTATCCCGAAGTTACGGCCACTTTTTTGCCGAGTTCCTAAACGATGGTTCTCTCGTTCGCCTTGGCACGCTTGTGCCCACCCACCTGTGTCGGTTTATGGTACGGTTTCCGCACGCGATAGCTCTAGAGACTTTTCTAGGCACCTCGTGCTTCCGAATTGCCAGCCTCGCGGCCGGCTTTCGACGAGCGCTTGATTTACGCTGCCGGATTTACCAAGCAGCCCTCTTGCGCCCTCGCGACGATCATAGCCGAAGATCGCTCGGAATTTCGATATGCGTCATCCCATCGACGCGTACGGAAGTGCTGGAATATTAACCAGCTGTCCATCGACTACGCCTTTCGGCCTCGCCTTAGGACCGACTAACCCTGGGACGATTTGCGTTGCCCAGGAAACCTTGGGTTTACGGCGTGAAGGGTTTTCGCCTTCATTTATGCTACTTATGCCGACATTCGCACTTCTCTGGCGTCCACCGGCCCTCACGGGTCCGACTTCACTCACCAGAGAACGCTCCGCTACCGCTCGCCCCTTGCGGGACAAGCCCTCGACTTCGGTACTCAGCTTGAGCCCCGGTATGTTTTCGGCGCGGGATAACTTGACCAGTGAGCTGTTACGCTTTCTTTAAATGATGGCTGCTTCTAAGCCAACATCCTGGTTGTATAAGTCACCCTACCGCCTTTCACACTTAGCTGAGATTTAGGGACCTTAGTCGGAGATCATGGGCTGTTTCCCTTGCGACTGATGGAGCTTAGCCCCCATAGTCTGACTGCCGAGCATTCGCGCGTGGTATTCGGAGTTTGGTAGGAAACCGTAGGATTACTCCACCGGTTCCCTTTCAGTGCTCTACCCCCACACGTTTCAGCGCTCAACGCTAGCCCTAAAGCTATTTCGCGGAGAACCAGCTATCACCCAGTTCGATTGGAATTTCTCCCCTAGCCACAACTCATCCCCATGTGTTGCACAGCATGTGGGTTCGGACCTCCCCAGGGTTTTACCCCTGGTTCATCCTGGTCATGGCTAGCTCACCGGGTTTCGGGTCTAGTGCGTGCCACCTGTCGACAATCAACTCCAGGCCGAATAAATCCGGCTCAGAGTTGAAAGTCGACTGCGCCCGTTAAGGCTCGCTTTCACTACGGCTCCACCCCCTCAGGGGCTTAACCAAGCGACACGCAGCTAACTCGTCGGCTCATTCTTCAATAGGAACGCTATCACCCCGCCAGGCTTGCGCCTGACTTGGGGCTCTAACTCCTTGTAAGCACACGGTTTCAGATACTATTTCATCGCCCTCCCGGGCTACTTTTCACCTTTCCCTCATGGTACTTGTTCACTATCGATCACAAAGAGTATTTAGCCTTGCGACATAGTCGTCGCTGATTCATCCGGGATTTCACGAGTCCCGGATTACTTACGTAGTTCTGCTACGGAGACGAGTTTCTTTTTACCTACCGGGCTATCACCGTCTTTGGCCGAGCTTTCCAGCTCGTTCGACTAAGAAACACGCCTTCGCCGGGGTGTTACGAGCGCCCCCAGCAGAACCCGATCTACACCTGCTCCACAACGACTCGCATCTTTATTTGCCACCCGTGGTACGAATATTGCTATCCGAACTCGGTGCGGCAAACCATGGAATAGGTTTGGGCTCCTCCCCTTTCGTTCGCCACTACTCAGGGAATGTAGCCGCTAGACTCAGACGCGCATGACGCGTTGCCGCGTTAAACGCGGCCTGAGACTAACGACTGAATTTTTCTCTTTTCCTCCGCTTACTGAGATGTTTCACTTCAGCGGGTACCCGCTCACCAGGTCACCCTGGATCGCGATCTGACTCAACGCCAGACCAGGTTTCCCCATTCGGACATCTCCGGATCAAAGGTTGCTTGCCACCTCCCCGGAGCTTTTCGCAGGCTGCTACGTCCTTCATCGGCCCTTTGTGTCGAGGCATCCACCATGTGCCCTTAATTGCTCTCTCACCACTGAAACACGAAAACGTCCTCGTCTTCGTGTCAGCTGTATTGTTGACGTTTAGACCTTCTCTCGACTTGCTAATTCAATTGTCAAAGTCCCTGGTGCGAACGTCTTTTCCGTGGCGTTCAGCCCCAGAAGTAGAGAACGAGACGCGCTGTCATCGTTGTCTGCTTACGAGGCCAAATCCGTGAACCCTTTAAAAAAGACCGCCTTCCAAGCGGTCGAAACTTACATCAACAATTCGGATGAAGTCAGCCGCTTGAAATTGATGAAACCTTGTTTTGCATAGTTTACGAACCGTTCGCGACAGACGACCTCTCAACCGGCTATTTGTGGACAATCGTCTATTTCGAACGTGGGTCCATTATGGACTAAATCAAAAAACCTGTCAAGACCCGCGGCAAGGGAGTGTCAAGATGGGGCTGGTGTGCCCCATTTGAGCTTAAAACCGCTGCTGCCGGGCAGGATATCCACTGATTGTGGACAAGCGCACCTTTTCTCCGGAGACCGCGCGCGGGCAATCAGCGCGCCGGGCGCAATGAGAACGATTGAAAATAATTATCACTATTTTTTCAGCCGCGAGGGCGCAGCCTCGAAGATTCCGGCCGCCGATAAAAAAACCGGCCAGGCGAACCCTGACCGGCTGGATCGCGGCGCCAGAACGGCGACGATCACTTCTTGACGAACGGAGCTTTCTGCATGATCGCGTCGGCGAGGCCGTAAGCGACGGCTTCTTCGGCCGACATGAAGTTGTCGCGATCGGCGTCCCGGCGGACCTTCTCGAGGGACTGGCCCGTATGTTCCGCAATGATCCTCAGCAAGCGCTCATTGGTCTTGTCCATGTGAGCCGCACGGATCTTCACGTCCGCGACCTGGCCTTCAGCGCCGCCGAGGACCTGGTGAATCATCACCTCGGCGTTCGGCAGCACGTAGCGCAGGCCTTTGGCGCCGGCGCAGAGTAGGACGGCGCCCATCGAAGCGGCCTGGCCCATGCAGATCGTCGAGACCGGCGCGTGGATGAGCTGCATCACGTCGTAGATGGCGAGACCGGCCGTGACGTATCCGCCGGGACTCATGATGTAGAGGCTGATCGGCTTGTCCCGATTTTCAGCGTCCAGGAACAGCATCTGAGCGACAATCAAGCCAGCGCTGGCCGGATCGACCTGGCTGCCCAAAAAAATGATGCGATCCTTGAGCAGGCGGGAATAGATGTCAAAGGAACGTTCGCCGTGCGGTGTCTGTTCCACGACCATCGGCACAAGGTAGTTGCTGTTCTCTTTCTGGTCTTTCATCGCTGTCCTCCTGGCGCGGATTGGCTTTGGTAAAAGAACGGGACTTAGCTCTTTCTTAAGCTATTGGCGGTCGATTGTCAACCGGCTGCCGCGCCAGCTGGACGCCCGCGCTATATATAAAGAAAGGCCCCCGTCCGAAAGTTCGGACAGGGGCCGGAGACCTGGCTCTAGCCGATATGCGTGCGGTTACGTCCCGCGCGCTTGGCTTCAAGCATGGCCATATTCGCCTGCTGGATGAGAACCGTGACTGTTTCCTGCTCCTGGTAGCGGTGCGTCTTCACCCCGATCGAAGCGGTGATCCGGACGTCCTTCTTACCGGGAATGCTGATCCGGATCTCCGAGATGCGCTGGCGGATGCGTTCCGCCAGGAGCTGTCCGCCAGCTTCGTTCGTGAGCGGCGCGATCACGGCGAACTCTTCGCCGCCGTAACGCGTCGCCGCATCGCTGATGCGGACGGTATTCATCAGCACTTCGCCGACCTTCTGGAGGACCAGATCTCCGATCTGGTGGCCGTACTCCTTGTTGAAGTTCCCGAAGAAATCGATGTCCAGGAACAAGAGCGTCATCTCGCGGATCTGGCCGCGGGAAAGCATATTGTACTCTTCCCTGATCTTGTGATCGAAGTAGCGGCGATTGTACAAACCGGTCAGGGCATCAGTGTGGGTCAATTTCTCGACCTCGGTGTTATCCTTGATCACGGCGACGATCGCCACTTCCCGACCCTGGTCGTCGCACACGAAATTCAACGTGAGCAGACCCGGGGTCATCTTGCCGCGCAAGCCCACGAACTGGGTGCGCAGGTTGCGGATCTCGCTGTTCTGGCAGAGCATCTGGCTCACGTCCGGACCATTGATCCGTACGCGTTCGGTGCAGAGCCGGAACAAGTTATCGCCCTTGGCCAGATCGGCCTCGATCTCGAAGATATCCTCGGCTCCCTTGTTGAACATGGTGATCGTGCCGCGCAGATCCGACACGATGATCGCGTCGCTCGCGGAATCGAACACATAGCTCAGCAGGGCGGGCTGCGCGAGGATCTGCTGCCGGGCCACGAGCCGGTCTTGGCGCGATCCGATATCGAGGCGTCCGAGCGCCGACTGCGCAAGCTTCAAGACGAAACCAGCGAGCCGGATCAAGACACGGCGGAACCAGCCCGGAGCGGAACTCTCGTTCCCCCGCGCTGTCGCTTTTTGGCGCTTGTTCTCACAAGCGTGGGCAACGATGCGTTCCATGATGACCTCCTGGCAACCCAGCAGCCGAAACGGCCCGATAGCTGCCTGATTGATTGTGAACGAACTCGTCTACCCGGAAAGCTGGTAAACATAATAAGTTAGCACAAACTTGGCTACTTGGCAAGATGTCTCGGTATCCATATAATCAGCCTGGGCTTAAATATGCTGAAAATCACTGTTCTGACGGTCGGAAAACTTAAGGAAGACCACTGGCAAGCGGCTCAGGCCGAATTCCTGAAAAGGCTGCGGCCGTTCGCCAAGATCGAGGTCGTGGAAGTGGCGGCGGCGCCGATCACGCCTTCTTTCGGACCGGAAAGATCCATGGCGGATGAGGCTGCGCGGCTGATTGCCCGATTGCCGAAGGATGCCGCGGTCATCACTCTCGATCGCCGCGGCGAAAAGACTGATTCCGAGAGCTTGGCGAAATGGCTCGAGACGAGCGGTGCTTCGGGCCGGCATCTGGTCTTCGTGATCGGCGGCGCGGCCGGACTCGACGGCAAGATCAGCACCTTGGCCCAAAAGAAGATCTCCCTCTCCGGGCTGACCTTCACTCACGAAATGGCGCGGATCATCCTGCTCGAACAGCTGTACCGCTCTGCGACCATTTCAGCGGGCAAGAAATACCATTATTGAGTGGGGCAATATATAATAGAGTGCAGGAGTGGAGGAGTGTGGGAGTTAAGATACGCAGCAACTCCCCGACTCCCTCACTCCTGCACTCTCTCGCAACACATTACACCGTGCGGGCGTGGCGAAATGGCAGACGCGCCAGCCTTAGGAGCTGGTTCCCGGAAGGGATTAGAGGTTCAAGTCCTCTCGCCCGCACCACGTAAAAACCGCAGCTTGTCTGCGGTTTTTACGTGCCCCATGGAGCCGAACGAAGCGAGGCTCTTTACGGGGCTTTCTCTATACGAACGCTGGCGCTCGCGCGGCACAGCCACTATAATGAAAGGACTATGAAGAATGCCACCGAGGTCGTGTTACTCCACGGCTACGCCGAAAATCCGACCAAGATCTGGTTCCCTTGGCTGCACCAATTGCTGGAAGAACGCAGCATCCGAGTCTGGGCGCCATTCTTCCCCGATCCGCTGAAACCAAGCTATAGCCGCTGGCTGAACATGGCGTCTAAACGTGCCGCCGACTGGGACAGTTCGACCATCGTCATCGGCCACAGCCTCGGCGGCGTCACCGCGCTCCGGGCTTTGGAATTCGCCGCCAAGAAACCGATCCGCGCGCTCATCACCGTCGGCTCGCCTTTCGCCGCCACCGTCAACCTGAAACCGCTGACGAACTTTTTCGAACATCGCGTCGACTGGGAGCTGGTGCGTTCGCGGGCGGAAAAATTCATCGCCATCCAATCCAAGAACGATCCGCTCGTGCCGTTCGATCACGCGATAAGATACAAAGAAGCGCTCGGATCAAGAGTGATCATGACCGAACGTGACAACCACTTCATCGGCAGGACGAACAAGGTGCTCTGGGAGACACTGAGGCGGATGTTGTGACCGAAATCAGCAAGGACCGGGCCTAAAAACCCGGTTTTTTATTGTCCGCTGAGCTAAAATCCGCGTCTGGTCCTGAAAATAGTGTCATTCATTTGACACTATTTTTCAGATACTGTAAGCAAAGCGCGCCTAATCCCCTAACCCATCGGCCTATGCGCCAACGTTCGCGGTTCGCGATACCCACCGTCTCGATCCTCGTCTTAGCGACATTCCTCATCGGCGCGACCGCCGCGGCTCAGACGGCTGATCTGGAACAGAACCCGTCCGTCTGCAGTTGTACCTGTGCCGACGCGACGGTCGTCGGCGAACCAGCGGCCACGGAAACCACGAGCGAAAATATCGCGACTCCGACCGAAACGACAACAACGACTACCGCAGATGCGGCAGCGATCACTAGCCCGTCTACCTTGCGTATCAGCGAACTGCTGCCGGATCCGGTCGGACGCGATACTGACGGCGAATTCATCGAACTCGAGAATTACGGGACGACGGACGCCAACCTGGCCGACTGCCTGCTTCGGATCCCCGGCAAACACGACTACACGTTACCCGAGATCACACTGGCGGCCCGCAGCTTCCATTACTTCCTTTTCGCGGAAACCGGACTGACGCTCACGAACAGCGGAGGGATGCTGGAATTATCCTGCGCTGAAAACCAGCTGGCGCGCGTCAGCTACTCCGGTCCGGTCGAAGATGGTTCGGCTTACGCGATCGACGCGAGCGGGATCTGGAGTTGGACGACCGGACCGACGCCGGGACAAGCCAATGTCTTTCCGGTCGCGGCAGCGCCGCCAACAGAACAGACAGCGGCCGCCGCTCCCGAGGCGACGCCGGTCGCAGCGGAAACCATTGAAACGACCGCGAGCGCAGCGACCGACAGAACGACCGCTGACGTCGCAACACCGGATCCGCCGCCGGCTGAAGTGACGGTGGCGATCAATGAATTCCTGCCCGACCCGATCGGCAGCGACGACTTGGAATGGATCGAGTTGCGCAACGACGGCGAATACCCGGTCGACCTGGCCGGCTGGCAGCTGGATGATGCCGAAGGGGGCAGTCGTCCCTACGTCTTCCCGGCCACGACCGTCATCGCGGACCACGGACTACTGCTCGTCGCCAGATCGTCGTCCGGCCTGGCCCTGAACAATAACGGCGATCAGGTTCGCCTATTCAATGCGGCCGGACAAATGGTCTCCGCCGCGACCTACGACCAAGCTCAAGAAGGCGATTCCTTCGCTTGGTCTGGCCAAATCTGGGTTTGGTCGGAACCGACGCCGGGGCTGCCGAATTCGGCCGTTGTCATGACTGCGGCCGCCACTGCTGATCCCGAAGCTGTCGTTTCCACGACCGAGGAAACGAGCGCGTCCGATGACGAACCGGCGGCCCCGCCGCCGCTCACCATCGCCGACGCGGTCGCGCTGGCGGAAAGCGACCAAGTGCTAGTGCGCGGCGTGGTGAATATCTCGCCAGGCGCGATTTCCAAGACGATCTTCGGAATCCAGGATCCGGACGGCAGCGCCGGCCTCACGGTCAGATTATACGGAACACCGGAGCGTCCGCCGGCCGTCGGAGACGAAGTTGAATTGACCGGGCGCCTAACGACCGGCTCGCCAGGGCCACGCCTCAGCGTGTCGGCCAAAACCGGCTTGAAAGTGATCCGGCCAGGAATGACTCTGGAACCACGCGTGGTTGGTTCAGCTGACCTACCTGATCTGGACGGACCACTGCTCGTGAATATTTCCGGCGAGGTGTCCAAGATCGGTTCGACCTGGTTCAAACTGATTGACGAAAGCGGCGAAACCGAACTCATGGTCCGCTACGCGAAAACATCGCCGGCGCCGCGGCTGAACCTGAACGACCGGATCGAACTGACCGGCGTGTTCCGGAACAGATCCGCGTCGCCGGAATTATTCCTGACGCGCTCACCCCGACTGCTACCCGCGCCAGTGATTGCGGAACCTGAAAAAGAAACGGCGCGTGCAGCCGATGCTTTGAATATCAATCTGTCTCCCGCCGTCGAGCTGCCAGCCATCCGAGCGGCCAACTGGCTCTGGCCGCTGGCCGCGACCGCAGCTGGAGCGGCGGTGGCGGGCGGCGCGTACCTGATTCGGCGGCGAAAATATCAATTCAGCGAAGAATTGGCCGCTGACATTGACAAATAAAGGCCGGCTCCCGTAAAATACCGCTTGCGTACACAACGCGGGTATCGTATAGCGGCTATTATGCCACCTTGCCAAGGTGGAGATGGGGGTTCAACTCCCCCTACCCGCTCCACGAAAAAACGTCCCTACTAAGGGGCGTTTTTTCGTGGATGCTTGGGAGGGGCCGGACACGCCGGCCCCCTACGACGCAGTCGGCCCGCTGTGCTGGCCGACACTACAAATACCGAGCTACGGCGAGCACTTCTCGGCGCAAGCCGCATCATCGGACGAACCGAGTTCGCCGCAGCGGACGAGGTTCTGTCCGGCGGCTTACCCGCTCCAAAAACACCCAAGCGAAAGCTTGGGTGTTTTTTATACGATGACCGCAGCGTCAATCAACATTTCCCGCGGCAACTCCGATTCCCTCGGCAAAGGTCGGAAACGCGTGGATCATGTTGGAGAAATCCTGGTAAGTCAGCCCGGTGTACATCGCAAGCGCGATCTCGTGTACCAGTTCGGAGGCGGACTGGCCGACGATATGCCCGCCCAGGATCAAGCCCGTCTTTTTATCAGCGACGATCTTGACCAGACCCTCCGTCTCGCCGCTCGTAAGCGACCGCGAAAGCATCGAATATGGCGCCCGGCCGACGCCCACGTCATAACCCTGATCGCGCGCTTCTTTTTCCGTCAGACCGACGGAGCCGACCTCGGGGTGGCAATAAGTGCCGCGCGGCAGGACTGACAGATCGACCCTGACCACATTCCCTTTGATGGCGTTATGTCCGGCGGCAGAGCCCTCCCGATGCGCGACGCTCGTATACATCAGCCGACCGGCGGCATCTCCAGCGATGTAAATGGCGGGATTTTCGGTCTGAAAAAAATCATTAAATTTGATCCGATCTTCGACATCGCGTTGCACCCCGACTGTCTCCAACCCCAGCCCGGAGAGATCGGGCTTCTTGCCAGCGGCCAAAAATATTTTCTCCGCCCTGACCTGGCGCGCCGAACCATCGCGTAGCCGTACCGCGAGTACGACCGCATCGCGCTCCTGGCCGACAGACTCGATCTTGGCAGAGGTTAGCAACCCGATCTTCTGATCGCGGAAAGATTGCTCCACGATTGCCGCGATCTCTGCGTCTTCGCGCGGCAAGATATGGTCGGCGAACTCGATGATGGTCACGGCCACACCGAGAGGCGCGAAGATCTGGGCGAACTCGCAGCCGACCGGGCCGCCGCCGATGATGGCGAGCGACCGCGGCGTTTTGCCGAGCGCAAGAATATCCCTGACGGTCAGATAACCCGTTTCAATCAAGCCTGGTATCCGCGGCACAGTCGAAATACCACCGACGGCAACGACGAATTTTTCCGCCGCGTACCGTTTGCCCGAGACCTCGATCTCGTTGGGACCGACGAAGGCAGCATGGCCGCGAAGAAGTTCGGCGCCCAGGCTGTCCAAGACCCGCTCGATCCGGCCGCCGCCGGTGATCATGTCGACGACCCGGCGTTCACGCTTGAGCAAGGAGCCGAAATCGACGCCGATCTTGGGCAGCTCGCTGGCAGGCCGACCCTGATGTTTCGCGGCAACAATGCCCTCGATCGAACTCAAAAGCGACTTGGTCGGGATGCACCCCCAATTCGGACATTCGCCGCCGAGCCGCGGCGCGGACTCGACGAGGGCGATGGATCTGGCTCCGGCGGCATGGGCAGCCTCAGCGGCAGCGATGCCGGCCGGCCCGGAACCGATGATGATGATCTCGAACTTCGAGGTTGGCATCGCTATTATTCTTCGTCCGATTCTTCGTTCTGCTGGACCGAATCCTTGGCGTGGCACTTCGGACAATCCTCCGGCTCCCCGGCTGGTTTGAGCGCCCGTGCCGGTGAATAACCGCACAAAATACAGGTCTTGGCCATAAACATTGCGTGATTGAATTACTTGTAAATTATATCACAGCAGCCTGATTGTCGCAGGGCCGCCGGGACTCCGATGACGCCGGCTTGACACTACGCCCTAAAAGCCTAGACTAGGCTCAAGTTCTTTGAACAACCAAGGAGACAACACATGTCGAAGCTCAGTTCGCTGCTAGCTGCGGCTCTCGCGCTGGTTATCCTGACTCTGCTCCCGGCCTGCGGCGGCTTTGTCGTGCCGCTCGGAATGCCCGCCGGCTACTGCGCCGATGACGCCGATTGTCCGAACGGCAACGCCTGCGTCGATGACCGCTGTGTCGCAAGCGCGGCACCTGAATGTGCCGTCGACTCCGACTGCGTCGCCAGCGGCCAGATCTGCAACAACGGCGCCTGCGTGGCGCTCAGCCCGGAAGACGGCAGCTGCTATGAAAACGCCGACTGCCAGCCCTGGCTCATCTGCCTGGACGGCGTCTGCGACGAAGCCCAGCCAGCCGGACAGCATTGCTATGCGAACGCCGACTGCCAGCCCGGACTCGCCTGTGAAGGCGGGGTCTGCGCGGCGCCGCCGGAACCGGAATGCCTCCAGGACAGCGGCTGCGCCGAAGGATCGACCTGCCGCGACGAGCACTGCGTCGAACTGCCGCCGCAAACCTGCGATGCCCAGTCTGACTGCGGCGAACATCTGGTCTGCAAAGACGGATCCTGCGTCCGCCCCGGCTGCCGACTCGACAGCGAATGCGCCGCGGGAAAGATCTGCTACGGCTGGACCTGCGTCCAACCGCCGGCGGACTGCGCCAATGACGGCGAATGTCCGGAAGGCCGGGTCTGCCGCACTGGCGACTGCGTAAAAGCGGAACCGCCGGCGGACTGTTCGGCCAATTCCGATTGCGATGAAGACGAGGACTGCCTCAACGGCCAGTGCGTCGAATCAGGCAGCGATGAAGCCTGTTCCGCGGACGTCGGTTGCCCGAGCGGCTTCTACTGCTCCGACGATGACGTCTGCACCGAATTGCCCGCTGACTGCGCCGATGACGGCAAGATCACGCTCTGCCATCGGACGCAAGAGACAGACAGCCGCGACGAGCGCCGCGACGGCAACCATCATGGCGAATCCCATGAGATCACCGTCGGCTGCGGCTCGCTCAGCGCTCACCTGCGCCACGGCGACCAAGTCGGAAACTGCCTCGGAGCCGAACTTGACGCCCTGGGACTGTTGCGCGAAACGCGCAAGTGGAACCGCGCCGACTTCTGGAAAGACGGACTTTTGACCGACGCTCCGAACCATCTTGTCGGCAGGAACGCTTGGCTCAACTTCTGATCATTGTCTTCTTGTCTCGCCGCCCCGGCCGCTCAGCCGGGGCTTTTTTTGTTAACGTCCGAAATTTCCGAGTACCGCCGCGGGCGGTAAGAAGGAGATTTTGTGACAGTTAACAACCCCTCACTGTGTCGCTCGCCAGCGATCCAATGGACAGCACTGGAAGCCGAGCAGCCGAGGCGTTTCTGAGAGACTAAGGTCGGTTTTTCGGACGACTCTGTCGGACGAGGTGATGGGATTTTCATGTCTGCGCCAACAGACGCCGCTGACGATAGACAACCAGCGTCCTTTTTATTAAGCTTGCCACACGCCCGGGTGGTGAAATGGCATACACAGGAGACTTAAAATCTCCCGCCGCAAGGCATGCCGGTTCGAGTCCGGCCCTGGGCACCAAAAGAGCCTCTCTCTGGAGAGGCTCTTTTATTTCGTTGACTGCCGGCAAAATTCACCCGCGGAATTGCCGCCCTTGATACACGCGCAATTGGACCCGCCCGGGTTCCTTCACCAGGCGAACCGGCTCGATCCCCTCGAACGGCCAGACCTCGGTAATGACCATCGCTTCCGGCTGGAGTTCCGCGGCGAATTTTTTCTTCAGCCGGTCGTAGACCTTGGGCATCAGGAAGATGAAAATCACGGTCGCGTCGCTCAGATCCTGGCCGTACAGATCGCGCAACAAAATGCGGACATTGGCCCCGCGGCGCCCGGCGAACAGACGGCGCAGCTGCGCCAGGGCATAAGGCAACAGCGAGATCTCGAAGCCGATGAACTTCGCTTCCGGAAACCGCGCGGCGAGGTCGAACAGAACTCCGCCATCGCCGCAGCCGAGATCATAGACCGTGTCGCCGGGCTGCAAACTCAATAATCCGACCAGCGCGTCGCGCTCTTTCTTGCGCGTCGGGATCCACGGCGCGGCCGACAACCCGGCCAGCGCGGACGTGACCAAAAGGATATAAACGGCGATGAAGATGATGGTTCCCCAATCCATAGACCTACATAATCTACCGCACCGCCGCCCCAATTGACAGTCGCGCGGCGGCAACGCCCAGCGAGCTGTGATTTTCCCGCGTTCTCGGCTACAATAAGGTCATCACAGCCTATGCCTGACTTCGACGTCAACGACAAAAAAGTGGAGGATCTGCTCGAACCGCGCGCCGAAAAAGACGAGCAAGTCTTCGATCTGACGCTCCGGCCGAAACGGCTCTGCGAATTCGTGGGCCAGACCAAGCTCCGCGAGAATTTGGATATCTTCATCGAGGCCGCCAAACGCCGCGGCGAACCGATCGAGCACGTCATGCTTTACGGTCCGCCAGGCCTCGGCAAGACCACGCTCGCGCACATCATCGCTGAGGAACTCGGCGTCCACATCCGCACCACCTCCGGTCCGGCGCTCGAACGCGTCGGCGACATCGCCTCCGTGCTCACCAATCTCGAGAACGGCGATGTGCTGTTCATCGACGAGATCCACCGGCTGAACAAGGTCATCGAAGAGGTGCTCTACCCGGCCATGGAGGAATTCGCGCTCGACATCGTCATCGGTAAAGGCCCCTCGGCGCGCACCGTCCGCCTCGACCTGCCGCGCTTCACGCTCATCGGCGCCACGACGCGCCTGAGCCTCATCTCCGCGCCGCTCCGCGACCGCTTCGGCGCGACCTATCATCTCGACCTCTACACCGTCGAAGAGCTGACCAAGATCATCCAGCGCAGCGCCGTGATCCTTGGCGCGCAACTGCCAGCCGAATCCGCCGCGCTCATCGCGACCCGTTCCCGCGGCACCCCGCGCATCGCCAACCGCCTGCTGAAACGCGTCCGCGATTACGCCGACGTCAAAGCCGCCGGCCGCCTCGACACTGACGTCATCGAAGCGGCGCTCGGCATGCTTGAGATCGACCGCCACGGTCTCGACCGCACCGACCGGCTGATCCTCGAGACCATCATCGTCAAATTCGGCGGCGGCCCGGTCGGCCTCCAGACCATCGCCGCGGCGACCTCGGAAGAGATCGAGACCATCGAACTCGTCCACGAACCTTTCCTGCTGCAGCTCGGCTTCATCAGCCGGACGCCGCGCGGCCGCGTCGTCACCGAACACGCCTACCGGCATCTGAACCTGACGCCGCCGGCGAACCAGAAACCGCTCATCGAGTGATCCATGTCCTTCTCTTTCGCTTTCGGACTCATCCTCATCCCCTATTTCCTGACCCTCGGACTCTGCCTGGGTTACGCCGCTTTCGCGATCCAGCACCTGGTCCACTACGGTGCCACGACCAAGTTCAGCTTCCTCGTCACGTTCGCCTATCTGGCCGGCATGACGCTCATCCTGTTCTTCACCTGGCAGACGCTCGCCGGGGTCGATTGGAACGAACAGATCGAGGTCGCTCCCTCATTCATCATCCCCGCGAACGATCTGCAGATATGAACCTGGACCAGCTGATCAAACGCAAACCGGACGAGAAAGTGATTTTCTTTCTGCGCCGCCATTGGGTGATCTTCGCGGCGGAGATTCTGCTCATCATCGTGCTGGCTGCGGTACCGTTCGGCGGCGACTGGCTTCTGAGCAATCTCTGGCCGCAACTACTCCTCGGCCCCCACTCGCGGCCGATCCTGATCCTGCTCCTCAGCGCCTACTACCTGATGATCTGGGTTTTCTTCTTGTCTTATTTCATCGACTACTACCTGGACGGCTGGATCGTGACCGACGACCGCATCCTGAGCGTGGAACAGCGTGGCCTGTTCTCGCGGACGATCTCCGAACTGGATCTGGCCAAGATCCAGGACGTGACCTCCGAAGGCAAAGGTTTTCTAGCCTTCCTGTTCAACTACGGCTACGTGTACGTCCAGACCGCCAGCGAAATCGGACGTTTTACTTTCGAACAGATCCCGAAACCGCACGAGGTGCGCAGACAACTGCTCAGCCTCATCGAAGCGGATCGCAAGAAACAGGGCGAGATCGGACAAAATCCGTAGCCGACTTTTCAAGAAACTTTAAAAAACAAACCCCGTCTCCAGGACGGGGTTTTGCGATGAGAGATCAGCCGGCGGCCGGAACTTCGAAACAATCGCGGCAGCGCGCTTCGTAAAGTTCGTCGCCGCCAACGACGATGTTGCCGTCAGCCGACCTCGGCGGACGCTTGAGCTGGGAGCGAGTCGCCGGAGCGCCGCAACAGACGCAGACAGCGGTCAGCTTCGTGACCGAATCAGCGACGGCCATGAGCTGCGGCACCGGTCCGAAGGGCCGGCCGAAGAAATCGGTATCCAAACCGACGACGATGACCCGCAGACCGGAAGCCACGAGCCTCTCCGCGACCTCGACGATGCTGGCCGCGAAGAACTGCGCTTCATCGATGCCGACCACGCCGACGAAACCATTGGCTTCGATCCAGGCGCCGATGTCTTCGGGGTTGTCGACCGAGATCGCTTGGTGGCTGTGGCCGTCGCGCGAAGCGATGGTCACGGCATCAGTCCGACTGTCGCGGACTGGTTTGAAAACGATGACTTTTTGTTTGGCGATGGCCGCCCGCCGCAGACGGCGGATCAGCTCTTCGCTCTTGCCGGAAGACATGCAACCGACGATCGCTTCCAGTTGTCCGTGTTTCATGATCTCCTCCGATTTTCACGGTCTTGAAAAGAACGGCCATGATCTTACCCGGCCCGCAGCCAAATGTCGAGGCCGGACCGCGGCGGATCCGAACCATGGACCGCGGCAAAAAAAAGACGGCTGGCTGGCCGCCTGTTTTCAGCGGATCAGGCTCATTTCACCTTGACCCAGCGGTAATTCTGCCAGACCCAGCGCGCGGCTGTTTCCGCTTCGTTGAACAGTTGCTGCTGGGTGTCGCTGCCGAAGACCACGACGACGAGCGGGCGATTGGCCCCGTCGCGGATCTTGGTGACGAGATTCCACTTCGATTCGTTCAAGTAGCCGGTCTTGCCGCCGAGCACGATGAGTCCGTTATCCTCATCGGTCAAAAGTTCGTTGGTGTTCTTCAGCTGATGCTTCTGGCCGGCCACGACCAGGTCGTAGGTCGATGTCGTCGCGGCTTTGCGGATGAGATAGTACCGGTCGAAAGCCTCGATCGCCAGCGCCGCGGTATCGACGGGCGTGGAGATGTTGTCGGTCTCGAGCCCGGTGGGATCGGCGAAGACCGATGATCTGAGCCCTAAAGCGGCGGCTTTGCGGTTCATCGCCGCCACGAACTCCGGGATCGTGAGTCCGGACGAGCGCGCCAAAGCATGGGCGGCGTTATTGGCCGAACCGACGATCATGGCGTAGAACAGGTCCACACTGGTCAGCTTCTCGGAGACCCGGACCTTCAGACTCGCTTCGCCGGCGCGGGCCGTCTCGTCGGCGGTCATCGTGACGGCGCCGCGCAGCTGCGCGTTGCGATCAAGCAGGACCATCGCCGTCATGAGCTTCGTGATCGAAGCGATGGGATGGCTGGTCCGCGAATTCCTGGCGAGCAGGATCTCGCGGCTGTTGTAGTCGACGACCAGAACGGCGCTCGCACTGAGCCGGTTGAAATCGAATCTGGCGCCGGCCTTCAGCTCGGGCATATAAGATAATGAACGCGCGACGAGCGCGGGCGGCAGCCGGGCGGCCGTCCGGGCCTGATCCGAACCGGCGGCTGCGGGCGCGAAACCAGCCAGCACGGCCGGATACTCGATGTAGCCGTACTTCCCCGCCCAATCTTCGAGGTCAACGATCCCGCTGGTGCGGACCGAAGGTATCGCCGTCCAATCATCCGGACGGAAGCAGGCTTGCAGGTCGGGACGAGAAGAATAGATCCGGTCCAGGCTCTCGATCAGGTCGGCCGGAAGCACGGCCGCGGCCAGCGGCTGGGTCATCGACAAAAATAACGCGATCGCGAGTCCAGCTCCGATCAACGTCGATTTGTGGGTTGGATATTCAATTCGCATGAGGCCCTCCAAACCGATACTACTAGTAGGCCTGCCGAAGTTCAATCCCCGTATAATAATATTTCAGGATGTCCATCCAGCCGGTCCCGGCCTCGGCCCGGCCCAGCGCATCGGAAGCCGACATGCCGACACCATGGCCCCAGAGTTCCTTGCCCTGATCGTAGGGCGCCGGCTTCGACACGAGCCAAGGATGATCAGTGCTGCTCCAGACCTCGGTCCAGGCGCGGGTCCGTCCGTCGGAGCGCGAGAAATACGGCGTCACGACGAGTTCATTATTATAAGTGACCGTCATCCCTCTGGTCTCTTCAACCGCCCGGACCACGTTCGGCCGGATCAGCTCGGAGGCATAACCTTTGTAGACCTGGTCGTTGCCGGTCGTGTTCAGATCAAAAAACTCGGACTGGTGTTTGCCGCCGATCGAAACGACGAACAGTGCGTAGGTCCGCGCGGCCGTGACCAGGGCTTTCTGATATTCGAGATGCGAACCGTTCGAAGTCTCGGCGAAACCGCGCATGTAATCTTCGAGCGGCACCACTTCGACCACCCATAAATTGCCGGTGGTCTGGACATAAAAGATCTCGATCTTGCCGCGGAACTTGTTGAAATTTATCGAGGTGTCCCAGGTCGGCCGGTTCTCATAACTCAGGATCTCGAAGATCGTCGCCGGATCGACCGGTTCGAAATAAATATATTTGGACAAGACCTGCCGCAGCGATCCGTTGCTGACGGCGTAGGTGCGCGAGGCCGGATCGAAAACGACCGAGGTCGGCCCGGACAAAGTCGCCACGGCGCTGCCGGAGCTGTCCATCAGGCGATAGGAGCCATTGGCCGTGAGAGTCACCGGCCGGGTGGGATCGTCAGGGTTGATCAGGCCGACGCGGATATCCGGACCGCGTGAGCCGGAAACCGGAACACCCGGATCGGAAAGCGTCTTCACTGATGACGCGACCGTGCCCTCGCGGACCTCGATCGGAATCTCGATCTCTCCCCCCTCGATCGGCTCGTTGCCGGCGGCCAGAGTGAACCTGGCCAGATAGACCCCTTTCGCGCGCGGCGCTGATAATTTGAAATTGAAGAAAGTCAGCTCGCCCGGCTTGATCATCGAAACCGAGAGCGGCGTGGCGGTATAAGTATCCGTCCATGAAGGGTCGCGGAAACTGAACGCGTTGCCGGCCGCGGCCTTGAGCGCTAACGGAGCTGCGCCGCCGGCGCTCCAGGGAACGCGCCCGACGTTCTTGAAACCGACGCGGAACTCCTTGGTTGTGCCGCCTTCGAGACTCAACCGCCGATCGCTCACGAGCATCTGCAAGGCCTTATAACCGGCTGCCGGACTATCACTCAGAACGCCGGAGACGGAACCGACAGTCTTGGGCGCCGGTTTCTTGACCTCGATCTCGATCATGAATTCGCCGCCCGGGATCCAAGCCAGTCCTTCGACTGCGAGCGCGAAGGTTTCTTTATATATCCCCGTTTCGAGCGGGGCATAAAGAGTGAAACTGATCCGCCCCATGGCACCGGGACCGACCTTGGTTTCGGTCAGTTTGGCCGGCTGGGTCTTGCCAAGCCAACCAGCGTCGGCAAAAACGCTGTTGCGATACTTCGGACCGTACGTATAAATCGAGACAAAATTATTGCCGTCCGCTAGCCAGGCGGACGAACCGAGATTCTTGAAGCCGATCGTGAAATTCCTTGATTCACCCGGAGCCAGGATCAGACGACGCTCGGAACGGATCATTTCTTTCGCGGCGTATTTGGGCGCGGCGGCGACGGCCGGGGTCAAACCGGGAGCAGCCGCCATAATCAAAAATAAAAAACCCGCCAACCAGGTCCACAGCCTCGGTTCAGCGGTAACGAGCTTCCGGCGGGGTTCGCTGAACCCGGCCGAACGCAATAAAGGAGAATTGTAGCTCCGGAATGACATGACCGCTGATTTATTTTTGTTTAACCCTCCTCAATATGATCATTTTATCATTAAATAAGCTCAACGTCAAAAGTCGCGCGGCCTTCATGTTATACTTTCACTGCCGCAAAGATGACAGGGCGCGGCCTGTGGTATAAATTCAGGTCGTTGCTAAACTAAGATCATGTCACTCACCAGAGCCATCGCGGGAAATACCGCCGTCCAGGTCGCCGGAAAATTCACCGGCGTCCTTTTGAGCGTCTTCACCGTCGCCATCATGACGCGGCATCTCGGCCGCGCGGGCTACGGCGAATTCACGACCGCCATCTCCTTCCTCCAGTTCTTCGGCATCCTGGTCGACTTCGGCTTCACGCTCACGATGATCAAGATGATCTCCGAACCCGACGCGGACGAACGCCGCATCGTGGCCAATATCTTCACTCTGCGCGTCATCTCCGGCGTCTTCTTTTTCGGACTCGCCGCGCTCGTCGCCCAATTCTTTCCTTACACTCCGGCGGTGCGGCTGGCGATCGCCGTCGGCTCGCTCTCGTTCCTCTGCGTCTCGCTGTCGCAGATCTTCACCGGCGTCTTCCAGAAAAAACTCGCCGTGCGCCTGGCCGCGATCGCCGAGGTCGCCGGCCGCGGCGCACTGTTCCTCGGTGTCTTCTTCGCCGCGCGGGCCGGCGCCGGACTCATCGCCATCGTCGCGATCCTGGCGGCCAGCAACATCCTGCAGCTCGTCCTGAGCCTCGTCTTCGCGCGACAGCTCGTTAGCTTCGGCTGGGCCGCCGACCTGGGACTCTGGCGCGAGATCTTCCGACAGAGCTGGCCGATCGGCCTCGCCATCGTCTTCAACCTGGTCTATCTCAAAGGCGACGTCATCATCCTCTCGCTGTTCCGCTCGCGCGCCGAGGTCGGCCTCTACGGCGCCGCCTACAAGGTCCTCGATGTCATCACCATTCTGCCGACCGTCTTCATGGGCCTGGTCCTGCCGGTGCTCGCGAGCGTCTGGACCGCCGGCGACCGCCAGGATTTCAACCGCAAACTCAGCCGAGCCTTCGAATTCCTGTCCATCCTCGCCATTCCGCTCGTCTTCGGCACGATCGCGGTCGCGCGCGACGTCATGATCCTCATCGCCGGTCCGGAATTCGCCGCGGCCGGTCCGCTGCTCGCGATCCTCATGGCCGCCGGCGCCATGGTCTTCTGGAGCGCGCTCTACGGCCACACGATCGTGGCCATCGGCCTGCAGCGGCGGATGCTGTGGGGGTATGGTCTGAACGCCGCGATCTCGCTCGCGCTCTACTTCCTGCTCATCCCGCGCCACGGCGCCGTCGCCGCCGCCTGGGTCACGCTCTTCTCCGAAGCGTTCATGTTCCTCGCGACCGCGTTCGTGGTCATCCGGGCCACGGGCTCCCGCCCCGACCTCAGGATCTGGTCGCGTTCGCTCGCGGCCTCGGTCATCATGCTCGGCGGCCTCTGGGGTCTCGCCGGCCTGCCGGTCCTGCCGCGCGTCGCGATCGGCATCATCACCTACCTGGCTTTCCTCTTCATCTTCGGCGGGATCTCCACGGAGACCATCCGACCTTTCCTGAAACCATCATCCGACACATGACCCCGACGCTCCTCGCCGCCATTCTCGCCGCCATCGCCGCCGCCCTGTTCCTGGCGCTCTGCCTGCGCGACCGCACCGCGGCGATCGCCGTTTTCGCGGCACTGCTGCCGACCTACCTGATGCGTTTCAATATCCCGCTGCCCGGACTCGACGGCGCCGGACTGCCGACCACTTTCCTGGAACTGCTTTTCCTGATCCTGTTCGGCTGCTGGTTCGCGGCGGATGGCCGCCACCCCTCGGCCTGGCGGCCGCTGAAGCGCTGGATGCGCCCCGCGATCCTGCTCTTGACCGGCGCGACTCTGGCCGTCTTCGTGTCGCCGGAACTCCGCGCGGCGGCCGGCATCTGGCGCGCATATTTCCTGGAACCACTACTGTTCTTCGTCGTCTTCGCCGACACCGTCAAAGACCGCCGCCAGATCGACATCGTGCTGTTCGGACTCGGATCCGGACTGGCGGTCGTGAGTCTCGCCGCCATCTATCAGAAATTCACCGGCTTCGGCATTCCGAATCCCGTCTGGCAGGCCGCAGCGACGCGGCGCGTGACGAGTTTCTTCGGCTATCCGAACGCCGTGAGCCTCTACGCCGTTCCCGTCATCGTCCTGCTCGCGGCCCGCGCGTTCTCGCTGCTCCGTTCCAAGATCAAGATGGCGCGGATCGTCGGCGCCGGAGCCGCGCTGGCAGCCGCGCTCGGCGTCTTGGCGATCCTCTTCGCGGTCTCCGAAGGCGGAGCGATCGCCCTCGCCGCCGGACTGCTCGTCCTGGGACTCCTCCTCAAACCGCTGCGCGCCGCCACCCTGTCCGCCATCATCGTCGCCTGCCTGGTGATCTCTCTCTACCGCCCCGTCACGGATTACGCGGCCGGCATCTACAGCCTCCGCGACGACTCCGGTTCGGTGCGCCTGATCGTCTGGCAGGAATCGCTCGCCATGCTCGCCGACCACCCGGTCTTCGGCGCCGGCCTCGCCGGCTACCAGCAAGCGCTCGCGCCCTACCACCAGGCGAAGCACATCGAGATCTTCATGTACCCGCACAATCTGGTACTGAACTTCTGGAGCGAGATCGGACTCATCGGACTCGTCGGTTTCCTCTGGCTCGTCGTCCTGGCCGTCATCGCGAACGTCCGCTTGGTGCTCTCCGGCCGCAGCGGCTGGCTCGCGCCCGCGCTCCTCGCCGCTCTCGCCGCCCTGCTCGTCCACGGTCTGGTCGACGTCCCGTATTTCAAGAATGATCTGGCGATGATCTTCTGGCTGCTCATCGGACTCACCGAGACGGCTGCGACCATTGCGCAAGGAACCAAGCCGACGCCGACACTGAAGCCGGAGACGACCTGAGGGGTGGACCCCGCTACAGGCCCGAACCAGATGTTGCTTAATTGATGACCAATCTAAGGCAAAGCCGCCTCACGATTCATGCTTCCACCGAACGAGAGGACGCAAGATGCCTGTAACGGGGTGGACTTTAAGCCGGAAGCGTGCTAATTTGCCTACGTCAAAAATCTTTTCTTCCAGAGTGGAGAGGTGTCTGAGTGGTCTAAAGAGACGGTCTCGAAAACCGTTGTACCCGAAAGGGTACCGTGAGTTCGAATCTCACCCTCTCCGCCTTGGAAGAAATTTTTTTTATTTATGGTGCCTGAGCTGGCGCAATGCGAGTCGACGAGCATTGCGCGGGTCGCAAGGGCGACCCGGGGTCAGCCGAGCGATCTCCGATAATTTGCGAGGCTGACAAAGGGACGGTCTCGAAAACCGTTGTACCTGCAAAGGTACCGTGAGTTCGAATCTGTTTTGCTCGCATAACAACTGTATCGCTCGCAAAACCCAGGGCGGCCCTTGCCGCCCGTGAATCGCTCGTCAACTCGCGATTCACCCTCTCCGCTCCGGGGTTTAAAATTTTTCCACACGAAATAGCCTTCTCGAAAACCGTTGTACCTGACACGTCGTTCGCGAACGACGTGCCCGGCAAAGATACTGTGAATTAGAGGCGACCGATGCAACCTTGTCGCCAAGACAAAACCGCCTGAAAAGGCGGTTTTGTCGTTCGAGTTTGCGGCACCACGGGAGCTGATTTCCTTAGATGGCCATACAAACAATTGTACATTCAGAACAATATTTGTTACTTTTTATCAGCCCTTTAACAATGGTAACAACCCTCCCCTGTAATTGTTGCCCCAAAATGCACAGGAGAAGTAGCGTGGTAAACAATAGAAGCAGCCTCATAGTCCCAGAGATCATGAACGAAGACGCCATGGACGTTCTGGTACGATGGGATATCGCCGATGTGGTCAATGGCATCTCGACTATTTTCACTGCTGAAGCGGGCATTCCGCTCTCAGCCGAGGCCAAGCTGGCCATGTACCATTTGCGCTACCTGGAGTTCGCCGGGACCATGCCAGGAAAACAATTTCCGGACCAAATAGAATCTGACCGCTTCGACGCCCATTCTTATCACTTCGTCGCCCGCCTAGGTTCCGAAGTGCTGGGCAGCGCACGGCTCATTCCCTGCGAAAAAGGTTTTCCCATGGAGGATGAACGCGAGGTCCTGCTACCTGACGGCACGCCCTGGGTCTTCCCACAAATCCACCCCGTGACCGGCATACCCGTCTCGCGTGCCGAGGCCGTCGAGACCTCGCGTTTAATCGGTCGGCCTTACGAACTGCCGTCTGGCGATTTATTGTGGTCAACACCCCTGATTCTCGAGGTGATGAAAAAGTTTACGGTCAGCATACCGGAATGCAAATACTCCGTGGCCTTTCTCAGGGTGCGTCTGCTCGATTTGTTCAGGAAATTAGGTTATGATTGGATATCGATCTCGCCGCCTCAAGAATTTCGCGGCGGTCAATTCCAAGCAGCCTGGATCGATAGCGTGCAGTTTGCCAACGTCAGCGCCGGCCCAAGGATCTTGCCTCAGAACAAGAACACCAAGCCTTAGTTGACGCACAGTACATTCGCAACAGTCTAGGCTTTCTGACCGGCTCACCTAGTGAGCCGGTTTTTTCTTTCGAGACCGCTCCGTAACATTTTACCGACACAGAGCGCCGGCAAACATCAGTTGACACTGACCTGCCTTTCACATAAGATCCGACGGGGTATTTTGTACCTTAAAATAATCACTCTTGTCCTGAAAGTAGGGGAAGATAATGCAGATAGCACGACTCAGACGCGGCATAGCGATCATCACATCGATCTTTAAGGCATCTTCCAACCGTCACAAAAAGCGGATGCCTACGGCCGAGACCGGTTCCTATGACCCGCATGCCTGTCATCGAAGTTTCTCTGCCGAGCTCGACCGGCTTCGCGCCCAAGCGGCCCATGGCTGGAAGCTTGAACTCCAAAAACTGACCGAATTCGGTCTGCGGGACGGAATGTCCATACTCGAAGTGGGGAGTGGCCCGGGATACGTCACGGAACAGTTCCTGGATTCGTTCCCATCAGCGCGCATCACCGCGCTGGAGATCATACCGGAACTGTCAAAGCTGGCGCAAACACGCCTGCAACCAGTCGCCGGAGGACGCGTTGATTTCGTCACTCGGCCACTGCTTGATAACGGCCTGCCGAACGACAGCTTTGATGTCGTCATTGCTCGCTTCGTCTTGCAGCACCTGCCGGACCCTCAAGCCGCGACATCCGAAATCAAGCGCGTCTTGAAGCCTGGCGGCAAACTCTGCATCATCGACATCGATGACGCGGTCTTGGGTCTTACCACTCCGATTCTGCCCGAACTGGCCGTCGTCATGGAATGTGCCAGGCGTCTGCAAGCAGCTCAAGGCGGCAACCGGCTGATCGGCCGCTCGCTTCTACGCATCCTCGGGCAATCGGGTTATATCGATCCGAGATTGGATATCGTCAACCTCCACAGCGACGACCTCGGCCTGGAGACTTTTCTTGAGCAACTGCATCCGGATCGATTTTCACGCCTCGTCGATGCCGGCGGGATCTCCGACTCGTTATTCTCCGACTACAAGGTGTCGCACGAACGACTGCGACAAGCTGACGATCCCATCGTGATGGGGTTTCTGTTCATGGCTTGCGGAACAAAATCCGCCGCCTGACAAATCACGTGCCGCATACGCACGCCAGCGGCAGTTCTCGTGTCACGCCATTCGTACCGGCCCCTCGCTTGGGCCGGTTTTTCTTTAATATTGATGTTAGAAAATATGTAATCCCAATTCGCTCCGTCGCCCGTGTCCGAGAACAGCAGAGCCTTGTCGCCAAAACAAAACCGCCTAAAAAGGCGGTTTTATCGTTCGAGTTTGCGGCACCACGGGAGCTGATTTCCTTGGACGACTATGCACAACAGCGGCAATTTGCCACAACTCAAAACTTTACATTCAGAATCATATTTGTTAATTTTCGTCAGCTCTTTAACAACGGTAACAAACCCCTGTAATTGTTGCCCCAAAACGCACAGGAGGAGTTAGCGTGGGAAACAACCGAAGCCGCCTCATTATTCCCGAAATCATGAACGAAGACGCTATGGACGTTCTGACCCGCTGGGATATCACCGACACGGTCAACGGCGTTTCCACAGTCTTCACGGCCGAAGCCGGCATGCCGCGCTCGCCCGAAGCTTATCGAGCCATGCATCGTTTGCGAGCCCAAGAGTTCGTCTGGCTCATGCCGAAAGACGACCAGAGCGGAATGGAGCAGGACCGTTTCGACGCCCATTCCCATCAATTCATCGCCCGGCTGGGTCCAGAAATCATCGGCACCATGCGACTTGTCCCTTGCGAGAAGGGATTTCCCATGGAAGATGATCATGAAGTCGTGTTGCCTGACGGTGCGCAATGGTCCTTCCCGAGCGTTCACCCCAAAACCGGCGTACCCGTCTCGCGCGCCGAAACCCTCGAGATCTCGCGTCTCGGCGGCCGACCCTACGAGCTGCCGTCGGGCGACCACATCTGGACGGCGTTTCTGGTCGTCGATGCGGCGGTAAACAAGTTCCTAGCAAGCAAACCGGATCGCAAATACGTCGTCGCTTTGCTCCGAGTGCGCCTGCTCGATCTGTTCAAGAAATTCGGATATGATTGGATGCCGCTCGCGCCACCGCAAGAATTCCGCGGCGAACAGGTTCAAGCAGCCTGGATCGATAGCGTACAGGTTACCTGCCCGAGAATCTTGCCTCGGGACAAACGCATCAAGTAGCGACCACACGACATACGACAACATGACATAAGGCCACGCGCTATACGACTACGCCGACAAACGTTCTTACCGGCTCACCCTGTGGGCCGGTCTTTATTTTGGAAAAACTGGTGGTGTCGAATGTCGCGGCTGGTTTTTAATCTCCTCCTTGCTGACGATAATCAAGGTCGCCAGTACCATCAATGCGCCGCGACTTGACCTGCGCTGGACGAAACTATAATCTCCACGAGTCCCACAGTACATTGACAACTTACACACTAGGGAGACGTGCGATGAAACGAAAACTCGCAGCGCTTCTGCATCAAGCGGCAAAAAATATCCCCTTCCACCGACGACGCGCGCCGCGCAAGATCACGGATCTCGCGGCCTGGCCGCTCATGGATAAATATGATCTATTGAAGCACTCGCCTGAGCAAAGCACAGAATCATTGGATCCCACACGCACCGACAACTACACCATCTTCGCGTCCGGCGGTACGACCATCATGCCGAAATTCCTCTTCTATACTGAAGTGGAGATGGCGACGATCCACCGTAACCTGGCTAAGCATTTTATCGCCGCTGAAATCAAACCACAGGATCGGGTGATGAACTATTTTTTACCCGGCAACCTGTACAGCAGCTTCGTGACGGTGCACCAAACCCTGATGCTGCTGCCGATCGTCAACGTCCCCGTAGGCGCTATGTCACAAAAGGACGAGGTGATCGCGGCCATCGAACGCTTTCATGTCAACGTCATCGTCGGAATGCCGACCTCGCTGCTCGATTTGGCTCGCCATACTCTGGCGCGGAAAAAACACCTTGAGATAGACAAGGTCTTCTACGGCGGCGAGATGATGTATCCGGCCGGCGCCGAACTGTTGCGAAAGGCCTGGGACTGCCGTTCGATCAGATCAGCGGGCTACGCAACGGTAGACGCCGGTGCTGTCGGCTGGCAATGTCTCCACTGCAACCAGAACGAACACTTCCCGTTCAAAAACGTGTTCGTGGAAATAATCGATGACGAGATCGTCGTCACGCCGCTCTACCGCCGCCTCATGCCGATCATCCGCTATCGGACCGGCGACCGCGGCAAGTGGGTCGAACCTTCCTGCGATTGCGGCGGCGGACTACCGCTCTTCAAGCTGCAAGGACGCATCGACAGCGTCATCCTGATCTGGGGATGTAGAATCATCCACGACCATATCATCCTGCCGCTCATTGACCGCGGGCTGGATACGGCGACCTTGCAGATCGAGGCGCGCTTGGACAGCGACAAGGAGATTCTGACCGTCCGATTCGAAAAAGACTCCATCACCTCGATGGCCGACGCACTGAAGACTGATCTGCGTAACGATGTTTATACGCTCAGTACTGATGTGGCCAATACCCTCTCGCGGCCATTCCTCGACACACACCTCTTCTTCGAACCGGTCCAGCCAGGAACCCTGAAGCGCAATGAACGCACCGGCAAGGTTGTTCCTTTCTTGGATCTGCGTGCATCCGCCTAATCCTTCGTCCGCCACCTCCGCAGCGGGGGTGGTTTTTTATGGAGTAATAAGTATCCCTTTCTTCGAAACCGCCGAAACCGCTCCACAACGGCTCAACGATATGAGGAAGGCACTGAGCCGCATCAGTTGACACGGACCAACCTAATCATATAAGTTTCGGGAGATATTTTGTACCTTAAAATAATCACTCTTGCTCCGAAAGTGGAGGTAGGCAATGTGCACAGCGCGACTAAGACGTGGCATAGCAATCATCACGTCGATCTTTAAGACATATTCCGACCGCCATAAAACGCGGGCGCTTACGGCTCAGACCGGTTCCTATGACCCGCATGTCGGCCATCGAAGTTTCTCTGCCGAGATCGACCGGCTCCGCGCCCAAGCGACCCATGGCTGGAAGATCGAACTCCAAAAAATGAACGAGTACGGCCTGCGGGACGGGATGTCCATACTCGAAGTGGGGAGTGGCCCGGGATACGTCACGGAACAACTCCTGGATTCGTTCCCTTCAGCGCGCATCACTGCGCTGGAGATCCTGCCGGAACTGTCAGAGCTAGCGCGGACGCGCTTGCAGCCGGTCGCCGGAGGGCGCGTTGATTTCGTCACTCGGCCGCTGCTTGATAGTGGCCTGCCGAACGACAGCTTTGATTTCGCCATCGTCCGCTTCGTCTTGCAGCACCTGCCGGACCCTCAAGCCGCAATCTCCGAAATTAAGCGCGTCTTGAAACCCGGCGGTAAGCTCTGCATCGTCGACATCGATGACGCAGTCTGGGGACTCACCGCCCCGGCCCTGCCCGAAGCGGCTGTCATCCTGGAACATGTCGGGAATCTGCAAGCCGCCCAGGGCGGCAACCGACTGATCGGCCGCTCGCTTCTGCGCCTCCTTGGGCAATCTGGTTATACCGACCCGAGATCAGACATCGTCAGCCTTCATAGCGACGACCTCGACATAGGGACTTTCCTTGACCAACTGCATCCGGATCGATTTTCGTCTCTCGTCGACGCCGGCGAGATCTCCGCCTCATTCTTCTCGGGATATGTGGCGTCATATGAGCGGCTGCGGCAAGCTGACGACCCTACCGTGATAGCATTGCTCTTCATGGCTTGCGGAACAAAGACCGCTGTCTGACGACTCCTGTGCCGTATGCGCACGCCGACGGCAGCAACAGTTCTTGTGTCACGCCATTCGCACCGGCCCCTCGCTTGGGCCGGTTTTTCTTTATGATGAAAACCTCCGCTGTCCACGTTGACTTATTCCCGCTCCTGAAGTAATTTTTCATCAGTTCCTTTCAATCCTGTGTCATCAAAGGAGAACGAACATGAGACCGCTCGTCGGTGTCTTCGTCCTGTTATCTACAACAGCCGCCGCGCAAACCCAGGATAAAAACTCCGGCCGGCCGACCCCGTCGGATCAAACTGAAGCCGCCGGTGTCGAAACAAAGCCTCCAAAATTCAGTTTTCTATTGGAGACCGGAGCTGGCGCATTGATCCTGGATACGCCGCAGATGAATCTGCGACAAATGCGGCTCGCGGTCTCCCCCGGAGTTCTCTGTTATCAAGCGCTTTTCATCGCTCCATCGATTCAGCTGACGCGAGTGGATGTCAGACTGCATCGCGGCAGCGGCTTGCCGTTCGATACCGACGCGGAGCTGCCCTGGCAGCCAGCCGTCGGCCTGTTGGTCGGACTGAGCTTCATGAAGATCGGTCCGGTCTACGCGGCGCTCGGCGGTAACATCACGTTCCCCATCGGCACAAGCCGCGTGATCGCGACGGCAGCGTCCTCGCGTGACATGCTGGTCGGAAGTATGTCTCCTCAGGAACTGATCCGGGACCACGCGAACGCTTCAGTCAGCTGGTACAGCGCGGCCGGCACGCTTATGCTGGGAACGGACATCGGCCGCTGGCACCCTTACGTCGACCTGGGCGTGTTGTCGATGAAAAGCCTGCTGACGCTCGAATTTGACCAAGCCGCGGCCGAGGCCATCTCGCCGACAGCTCCGACAAACCGCTTGTCGTACGGCGGCGCATCAACGGACTTCTTCTACGATGTCGGCTCGACCTTCGACCTGACCAAAAAACTCTCCCTGCGCGTTAACGCCTCGGTGTGGCGCGCCACCGATCTACTCTTCGTCGTCATGGATGCCGGCCTGAGCGTCGCACTCCCCTACTGAACCAGAACACCCCCGGCCTCCGGGGGATTTTTTTATTGGGTAAGTATCCCTTTTGCCACCAGTAACATGGTGGTTTTTGTTTGCGTACGGCGGAAAAACAGCGATGGTAGTATGGTAGTGGGGTGTATCCCTTTTATTTCAATCGCAACAATGTCCGACAGATCGTGACTTGACGCCAACCAGGCTAAAACCTAATATCCGGACAACCTCGAACATTGACAATTCACCTGCAAAAGGAGAACGCGCATGAAAAAAGTACTGTGTACGCTTCTGCGCCAAGCAGCGAAGAACACGCCTTTCCATCAGAGCCGCGCGCCGCGCCAGGTCGCGGATCTCGCGGCCTGGCCGCTCATGGATAAATACGACCTGTTGCGACATTCACCCGACCGTGGCGTCGAACTGCTGGATCGGACGATTACTGTCGGACGCATAGTAGTCGCATCTGGCGGCACGACCTCATCGCCGAAGTTCATCTTCTATACCGAAGCCGAAGTCGAGACGCTCTCGCAGAATCTCGCCGAACATCTGCTCGCCAACGGCGTCGCGAGCGGCGACCGCATCTTGAATTACACTCCCATCGGCGGCCTCTACGGCACGTTCATCATGGTGAACCGCGCTTTCATGCTCCTGCCGATACTGAATATCCCCATGGGAATCGCAGGGCATCATGATCATGCGATCATGGCCATACAACGATTCCGCGCCAACGCTATCCTCGGCATGCCGACCTCGCTCCTCGATCTCGCCCGCCACATGGTCGAAAAAGGAGTGACAACTAGCATCGACAAGGTCTTCTACGCCGGCGAGATGATGTATCCGGCCGGCGCCGAACTGTTGCGAAAAGCCTGGACTTGCCAGGCGATCCGCTCGGCCGGATACGCAACTAACGACGTCGGCACTGTCGGCTGGCAATGTCTCCACTGCAACCAAGGCGAACACTTCCCGTTCCGGAACGTCGTCGTGGAAATAATCGACGACGAGATCGTCGTCACGCCGCTCTACCGCCGCCTCATGCCGATCATCCGCTACCGGACCGGCGACCGCGGCCAGTGGGTCAAACCCTCCTGCGGCTGCGGCAACGGACTGCCGCTCTTCAAACTCCTGGGCCGCGCCGATGACGTCATCCTGATCTGGGGCTGCTCGCTGGTTCACGACAACCTCATCCTACCGCTCGTCGATTGCGATCTCGACACGACGGCCGTCCAGATCGAGGTCCGCTCGGCTAGCGATCAAGAATTGCTGACCGTCCGTTTCGAATGCGCATCCTTGGCCACGTTACCGGACAATCTGATGGCCAGATTGCGCGACGAGGCCCACCATCGAAACCCGGAACTGCAGGATCTCGTGCCTCGCCAGCTCCTCGACGTCCGCCTCTTCTTCGAACCGGTTCGTCCGGGAACCCTGAAGCGCAATGAACGCACCGGCAAGGTTGTTCCTTTCCTGGATCTGCGCGCGTCCGCCTGATTCTTCGTCCGCCACCTCCACAACGGGGGTGGTTTTTTATGGAGTAATAGAGACGAAGTACTGGAGTGCTTCATCACTCCCTGACTCCGTCTCCCCCAAACTACCCCACTTTCACGCTTTACATTTCCCCTGTCCACCGCTATATTCACAAAGTTCTTTTCCAACAGATGCGGGACGCGACCACCTTACCTGCACGACGCCAAAGGAGCGGTGTTATGCAAAATAAATCCCAACAACTCGTTGTCCTGGAAATCTCTTTGCCCGACGCGATCGATGTCCTGGTCCGGTGGAATATCACCGACATAGTCAACGGCATCCCGGCCGTTTTCACCGCCGAAGCAGGCATTCCGCTCTCGGCCGAGGCTAAGCTGGCCATGTACCATTTGCGCTACCTGGAGTTCGCCTGGCGCCAGCCGGAAAATCATTTCCCGGACCAGACGGAAAGCGATCGTTTCGACGTTCATGCTGACCATTTCATCGCCCGCCTGGGTTCCAACGTGCTGGGCAGCATGCGGCTCATCCCTTGCGAAAAAGGTTTTCCCATGGAGGATGAGCACGAAGTCCTGCTGCCTGACGGCACGCCCTGGGTCTTTCCGAGCGTCCACCCCAGAACCGGCGTACCCGTCTCCAGAGACGAAACCGTTGAAATCTCGCGCCTGTGCGGCCGACCACATGAACTGCCGTCGGGCGACTATCTCTGGACGGCGTTCCTGGTCATCGACACGGCCCTGAACACGTTCCTGCTCAACAAAAAGGAACGCAAATATGCCGTTGCTGTGATGAATGTCCGCATGTTCGATCTTTTCACCAAGCTAGGGTATGGCTGGATCCCGCTCGCACCGCCCCAGGAATTCCGCGGCCTGCAGGTCCAAGCGGCCTGGCTAGACATGAAACACCTCGCCTGCCCGCGGATCCTGCCAAAAAACAGGTAAAGCAAACCCTAGATCGCGCGAATTCCATGACCTAGGCGACATCGACACCGACTTTCATACCGGCTTACTGAGGTAGGCCGGTATTTTAATTATGGAAAAAAATTTTACATCCCGAAACCCGCTCCGTCGCGGCCCGCCGAACGCTTCACGAAGCGCTATTTTACGGCTAATATGATCACAGTGAACGCGCGTCTTTAGATAATGATCACGCCAGCGACTATGACCAAATATTTCAAGATCGATCTCGCCGTGCTCGCTGCCGCCGTCGCCGCGGACATCCTCGCCTACCCGTATCTGCCCGACCGGCTCGCGAGCCACTGGGATCTGAACGGCCAGGTGAACGGCTACATGCCCAAGACCGGATCGCTCATCTTCATGCCGGCGCTGATCCTGCTGATGCTGGCCATCCGCGCCCTGATATTGAAATTCGATCCGCTCGCCGCGAACATCAAAAAATTCAACGCGGCCTACGAGCAGACCTGGCTCGTCATCATCGGGTTTCTCTTCTATATCCAATTGCTGACCCTGGGCTGGAATCTCGGTTATCGCTTCAACCTCAGCGCCGCCATCGTGCCGGCTTTCGCCGCGCTGTTCTGGTTCCTGGGTTCAGTGCTCGAAAACTCCAAACGCAACTGGAGCGTCGGCATCCGCACTCCCTGGACGCTCTCGAGCGACGTCGTCTGGGATCGGACGCACCGCCTCGGCGCGAAACTTTTCCGGGCCAGCGCCCTGCTCGCGCTCGGCAGCCTGCTCTTTCCGGCCGCCGCCGCCTACCTGATGGTCGTGCCCATACTGGCCGCCTCGCTGATCCTGGTCGTCTACTCCTACGTCGAATACGCCAAGGAAAAACGGACGCCAACGCCGCCAGAAAACCGCTGAAATAAGGCCGATTTTAACTAAATTCGGCGCAGGGCGTATAATGCCGGCTGCTGACGCCGCGTCTGAACAGGCGTCCGACGATCCACTCTCCAACCTCCACTCATGGGCTTCTCTGATGCCATCATCATCATTCTCGGGCTAACCCTCTTCGAGGTCATCTCGAGCATCGACAACGCCGTCGTCAACGCCGACGTACTTTCGACGATGTCGCCCAAAGCCCGGCATTGGTTCCTCTTCTATGGCATCATCATCGCCGTCTTCGTCGTCCGCGGCCTGATACCGCTCATCATCGTCTACTTATCGAATCCGGCGCTCGGTCTGATGAATGCGCTCACGGCCACCTTCAGTTCGGATCCGAGCGTCCGCGAGATCATCGAGCGCCAAAAACCAGTCCTGCTCGCTGGCGGCGGCCTTTACCTGGTCTACCTCTTCTCCTACTGGCTCTTCATGGAAAAGAAAGAACATGCTTTCTTTCTCGAAGCCTACATCGAGCACCGCCTCTCATTCTGGTTCTATGCCACGGCTTCGATCATCCTGCTTACAATCGTCTGGGCGACCATGCGTTTCCACCCGACGATCGCCCTCGGCGCTGTCGTCGGCTCCACTGCCTTCTTCATCACCAACGGCTTCAAACGCAATGCGGAAGAAAAAGAGAGGGAACTCGCCGGCGGCAACACCAAGCTCTCGGACATCAGCAAGATCATCTATCTCGAACTGCTCGACGCCACCTTCTCGATCGACGGCGTGCTCGGCGCATTCGCCTTCACCATCTCCATCCCGCTCATCCTCCTCGGAAACGGCCTCGGCGCTTTCGTCGTGCGCTACTTCACGATCCATGGCCTCGAAACCGTCAAGAAATACCGCTACCTCAAGAACGGAGCCATGTATTCCATCGGCTTCCTCGGCTTCATCATGCTCGGAGAATCGCTCAGTCTGCATATCCCGACCTGGCTGCCGACGATCATTACCTTCGCCGTGGTCGGCCTTTTCTTTTGGCTGTCGCAAAAGGCGCTGCGATTGGAAAAACATCTGGAACGATAAGCTGACGCCGGAAATATTACTCAACCAAGCGAAAATGGCCGAAAAGGCCCTTTTTTGTTATAATTAAGCTAAATCATCCTGACCACTATGAACAAATATCTTCTCGGTTCCCTGCTCATCGGCCTCACCCTGATCGGCGCCGGCTGTTTCGGCCCCCAGCCGGTCCAGATGACCCCGGTCGCGCTGGAATATTGGCGCGTTGACGACGAGCCCGAGGACATGGCCGAGATCATCGCGGCCTACCAAAAACTTCACCCGCAGATCACGATCAACTACGTGAAGATGGCCCCGGAGCGCTACAAGCAGCTCCTGCTCGAAGCGCTGGCCGAAGACCGCGGGCCGGACCTGTTCGTCCTGCCGAACGTTGCGCTCCGCGAATGGCAGGCCAAACTCCTGCCGCTGCCCAAAGAGACGTCGGTCGTGTCCATGGCTGTCAACCAGCAGAAACAGATCGTGCCGGTCGAGCAGAAAAAAACCTCGCTCACCGTCCGCGAACTGAATAACTCCTTCGTCGAAGCCGTCGTCCAGGACGTGGTCATGGCCGCGGTCGACGATCAGGCTGGCGGCCAGGTTCAGGATGCCATCTTCGGACTGCCGCTCTCGCTCGACACTCTGGCGCTCTACTACAACAAAGACCTGCTCAAAGCCGCCAACATCGAAAAGCCGCCGGCGACCTGGTCTGAATTTCTGGACCTGATTCCGGGCCTGACCACGGCCAAAGAAGACGGGACCGTGACCCAGTCCGGGGCTTCCATCGGCACGGCTGACAATATCCGCTATTCGACCGAACTGCTGGCCTCCATCATGCAGCAGAATGGCGCCGTCCTGGCCGATGACCGCGGCTACGCGCAGTTCGACCAACGGACGCCGGAAACGTCCGGCGACCCCTACCCGCCAGGCGTCCACGCACTGATGTTCTACGTCAGCTTCGCCGAACCGAGCGCCCCCAATTACGCCTGGAACAACAAGATGCCGGATTCCCTGGATGCCTTCGTCTCCGGCAAGACCGCTTTCTATTTCGGCTATCCGCATGACGCCCGGCTGATCAAGGAGCGGGCGCCGAAACTCAATTTCACGGTCGCGCCGCTGCCGCAAGTCAATCCCGGACGCCAGGCCAACATCGCCAAATATCCGGTCGAAGTCGTCTCCAAAAAGACCGCACACGCCGACGAAGCCTGGGATTTCCTGCAATACCTCAGCCAGAAAGACAAGGTCACGAACTTCCTGGTCAAAACCCTGCGGCCGACCGCGCTCCGCAGCCTGGTTAGCGAACAGATCACCAACCCCGACACCGGCGCCTTCGCCGGCCAGGTGCTGACGGCCAAATCCTGGTATCGCGGCCAAAATTACGCCGGGGTGGAAAAAGCTTTCGCTACCATGATCAACACCAAGCCGAGCCGGGAAAGGCCGGAGTATCAATGGATCGTCAGCGCCGGGGTCGCCGCGGTCAATCAGACGCTGCGCGACTAGCCGCCAGAAACTGCTGCTCCGGAACTTCATTTAGTCCGGCGGTTGCCATATAATATATAAGTATGAAGATCCGCAAAGCCATCATCCCGGTCGCCGGTCTCGGGACCCGCTTTCTGCCGGCCACCAAAGCGCAGCCCAAAGAGATGCTGCCGGTCGTCGACAAGCCGGTGATCCAATATATCGTCGAAGAGGCCGTGGCCGCCGGAATCGAGCAGATCATCTTCGTCACCAGCCACACGAAACGGGCGATCGAGGATCACTTCGACCGCAACTTCGAACTGGAATACCGCCTGCAGGAGGGTGGCAAGAAAGACCAGCTGGAGATCATCAAGCGCCTGTCCACCATCGCGTCTTTCGCCTACGTCCGCCAGCGCGAACCGCGCGGCGACGGCCACGCCATTCTCGAAGCCGCGCACCTCATCGGCAACGAACCAGTGGCGATCATGCATGGCGACTACATCATCGACTCGGCTGAACCCGGCATCGGCCAACTGATCGAGGTTTATGACCAATACCAGAGCGGAGTCATCGGCGTCCAGCGCGTGACCAAAGAGCAGATCAGCAAACACGGCATCGTCAAAGGCCGCCCGATCAGCGAGCAGCTTTACGAAGTCGAGGGTCTGGTCGAAAAACCGAAGCCCGAGAACGCGCCGTCTGACCTGGGCATCAAGGGGCGCTACATCGTGACCCCCGAGGTCATGGAGGAGCTGCGCCGCGTTCCGCCGGCGGCGGACGGCGAGATCCGCCTGATCGACGGCTTCAAGGGACTGCTCGGCCGCCAACCCATCTACTGCCGGGACATCAACGGAGACATGTACGACTGCGGCAACAAACTGCAATATCTCATCGCCCAGGTCGAATACGGGCTCAAGCACGCCGAGGTCAACAAAGACCGGCTATTCGCTGATTTCCTGGTCCGCCGCGCGGCCGAACTCAACCAAACATCAGATCAGCCGAAGCGCCACTAACCCTCGATCCTATGTCTCATCGATCCCCGAACTTTCCGCCCGCGCCGACTGCTCGCCCGCGCCGACTGCTCGCCCGCGCCGCGGTGCTGCTGATGCTGCCGGCGCTGCTGCTCGCCGGTTTCGGCTGCAAGAACGCCAGCCCGGCGGTCATCGAGGCATCCAAACCGATCACTCTGAAATATTGGCGCGTGTTCGACGATCAGGACGCGTTCCAGCCCATGATCGACGCCTACCGCCAGCTCCACCCGAACATCAACATCGAATACTCCAAATTCCGTTTTGAAGAATACGAAGCCGCCCTGCTCGACGCCATGGCTGAAGACCAGGGACCGGACATCTTCAGCCTCCAGAACACCTGGATGCTCAAATGGCAGCCGCGGCTCGCGACGGCTCCCGGCGTGGTCACGGTCCCCTTCCGCGAGATGCAGGGCACGATCAAGAAAGAAGCCGTGACCGTGCTGCGCCAGGTCCCCGGCATGACGCTCAAACAGCTCGCGAACGACTACCTGGACGTGGTCTACGCTGACGCGGTCATCCCGACCGAACAGGAAGATCCGCGCGCGCCGCTCGTGCCGTACATCTACGGCCTGCCGCTCGCGGTCGACACGATGGTCCTCTACTACAACCGCGACATCCTGAACGCCGCCGGCATCAGCCAGCCGGCGACGCAGTGGCGCGAATTCCAGGACCACGTCAAACGCATCACCAGGCTCGATGAGACCGGCGCTATCCTGCAGTCCGCCGCCGCCCTGGGCACAGCCGATAACGTGGAGCGCTCGCAAGACATCCTGGCACTGCTCATGATGCAGAACGGCGCCCCGATGACGAACGAGAGCGGCATGGTCACGTTCGATCGCTTCACGCCGGAAACGGCCGGCCAGGAACTGACTCCCGGCGCCGCGGCCCTGGTGTTCAACAATGATTTCGCAAATCCGGAAAAAGAGGTCTACACCTGGAATGACAAGATGCCCGCGTCGCTCGACGCTTTCGCCGCTGGACGGACGGCCTACTTCTTCGGCTACTCCTACCATCTGGCGCAGATCCGCGCGCTCAACCCGAAGCTGAATTTCAGCATGACCGGTTTCCCGCAGATCGAAGGCAATAAACCCGTCTACTACGCCAATTATTGGCTGGAGGTCGTCTCCAAAAAGACCGCGCATCTCGACGAGGCGTGGGACTTCGTCCGGTTCATCACCGCCGCCGAGCAGGTCCAGAAATACCTGAACGCCACCGGCAAACCGACCGCGCTCCGCAGCCTCGTGAACAGCCAGTTGGAGAACACCGACCTGTCGGTCTTCGCCGCGCAATTGCCGTCCGTCCGTTCCTGGTATCGCGGCCTCGACGCGATCGCCGCGGAAAAGATCTTCAACGATATGATCCGCCAGATGATCGCCGGCGACGCCGAATCCAACAAGATCGTCGAACTGGGGGCCGCTAAGGTCAACCAGACCATCAAATGAGAACCGCTATGATCCGGAGCCGCACGAAAAAAATCCTGCTCGGACTGTTCCTGGCCGCCGTCCTGGCCGGCTGGAGCGCTGTGGCACTGGCGCCGGCCGTCCTGGCCGCCGGTGAGGGCCAGCAATGTTCGACCAACGACGACTGCGATTCGCCGCTGTCCTGCCGCAGCGGCCGCTGCACCCGGATCAACACTTTCCGCCTGGTGCCGGAATGCGCGACTGTGCGTAGCGCGATCCCCGGCGAAGCGCCGCCGGTCCCCTCCATCACCTGCGCGCTCGAAACTTTCGGCCGGATCGCCCAGCTCATCCTGGGCCTCACCGGCAGTGCGGCCCTGCTCATGTTCGTCTACGGCGGCTTCCTCATGGTCACTTCGGCCGGCAGCTCAGACAAGGTCTCCAAAGGTAAGACCGTCATGACGAACGCCATCATCGGCATCGTGATCATCATGACCTCGGGCCTGCTCATCCAGTACGGCATAAGTAAGATCGGCATCAGCTCCGAATTCCAGGTAGTCGGACAAGCCTGCACCGGTACCGGCGGCCGAGGCGTCATCATCCAAATGCCGAATGGCGAAAACAAATGCGTTTCCAGCTGCGCGACCGACCTGGCCGCCTCCGGTTTCAGCTGCGTCAACACGACCTTGCCAGCCAATGCCGGAAAATATTGCATCGCCAACCTCTGCCCCGGCAACGCCGACATCATGTGTTGTCTCACTCAATAACGCCGCCCCTAATTATGCGCTCCCATCTCCGCCTGCTGATCCTGCTTCCATTGCTTGCCTCGGCGTTCGCCATGACGCTCGCCGCAGCCGCTCCTGTCCTGGCCCAAACATCTGACGCCGCGCCGCCGACACTAGACCTAGAGCCGATCGCTCCGGCCGCCGAACCCCTCCGCACCCACACCCTGCCCAATCCGCTCCAGGCCGGAACCATCCCCGAACTCCTGGGAAACGCGGCGCGCCTCCTCACCGGCATTGTCGGCTCCATCGCCCTGCTCATGTTCGTCTACGGCGGCATGCTTTGGATGACCTCGCGCGGCAATTCCAGCCAGATCGAGAAAGGCAAGAACATCTTCGTCTGGTCGACGATCGGCCTGCTCATCATGTTCTCTTCTTACTTGATCATCAGCTTCTTCCTGCAGACCATCGGCGCGACAAGCTAACGCCCTGAGCCACCACTATGCGTCATGAGATCAATTCAGCGAGAACGAACCGCGCAACAACCGCCAGACCGTCGCGCAGCCTGAGTCTTCTGACTGTCGGCACGACCGCGTCCATTTTAGCTGCCCTATTCTTCTTCGCCGCGACCCCGCCAACCCTGGCCGCGCCCACGCCCAGCACCGGCTTCAGCCAGTCGGCAGCTGTCGGCGTACCGCTGCCGCTCGCCGGCGTCACCGTGCCCGGACTCATCGGCAAGATCATCAACCAAACCCTCGGTTTCGCCGGCCTGATCGCGCTCCTCATGTTCATCTACGGCGGACTGACCTGGATGCTGGCCTCGGGCAACGAAGACAAGATCGGCACGGCTAAAAAGACGGTCACCTGGGCGGCTTTGGGCCTGATCATGGTCTTCGCTTCCTATATGATCGCGAACCTGGTGATCACCTCGCTCTCCGCCGAAACGATGGACCAACCAGCCGCGACGCCAGCCACCACGACTGCCCCAGCAGCTCCAGCCCCGACCACTCCCGCCATTTAAGGCTGAACGGCCGCTCAAAACGGCCGCCAAAAACCCGCCTCAAACCCCTAAGCCGCGAAATTCATTTTTCGCGGCTTTTAGAGTAAAATAAGTGTATCCGCATTATTGTGGATATCTTTAAGTATAATTCGGGAGGGGGTGAACTATGACAAAACACACGCTTAAGAAGATCGCTGCCAGCACTTTGACCGCCGTCGCCGTCGCCTTGCCGCTCGTGGCCATGGCCCAGGTTGACCTCGGACTCAATTACGCTACCAACATCGGCCTCGGAACCAAGGATGTCCGCGAAACAGTTTCGAGCGTCATCCGCGCTTTCATGGGCCTGCTCGGTATCGTGGCCGTCTGTATCATCCTGTTCGGCGGTTTCAAATGGATGACCGCCGCCGGCAACGAGGAGAACATTTCTGATGCCAAGAAACTCATCATCTCCGGCATCATCGGCCTCGTCATCATCATGTCCGCTTACGCCATCGCCCAGTTCGTCGTTGGCGCCGTCATCAACGGAACTTCGAACACGTAGTCGAGATCAAGCGCAAAGCTTTGCCCCGCTCCGGATTCCGGAACGGGGATCGCCCGCCGCAGGACGGACGGCCCCTGTTCCGGAAAAACAATTTTCAGACCGAACTCTTATGGTCACTCCCTTCAAGAATAAATCTGTCGCGGCCGCGATGCTTTTTTTGGCCGCGGTCTTCTGTCTGGCGCTCGTGGGTCCGACGCCGCTCCTTGCCGTTGATACCGGTCTTGACGCCACGGCCGGAGTCGCCGGTTTCAAGACGACGAACAACCCCGCCGCCGCGATCAACATCAGCATCGGAAATTTCATCAATCAGCTCCTGGGCTTTGTCGGCGTCATCTTCCTGCTTCTCACCATCTACGCCGGCTTCCGCTGGATGACCGCGCAGGGCAACGATAAGCAGATTGACGAAGCCAAAAAATTACTGACTGGCGCGGTCATCGGCATGATCATCATCTTCGGAGCCTACGCCCTCACCACCTGGCTCATCGCCACGGTCGGACAAGCCACCGGCCAAAACATCCAGTAAGCGGAACAGCCGCGCCATGATCAGCCCCGCGACCAGTTATCAATTAATTTCAGGCCTATGACGCCAAAAAAAGCGAAGATCTCGTCCGCGATCCTGTCCCTGCTACTGCCCCTGGGTTTTATGGTCATAACGCCCGTGGCGCTGGCGCAATCCGCGAACAACACCCCGCCAGTCAGAATCAACACCGTCGGCAACCTGGATGCGGTCGCTGGAAGAGCCGGCTATGACATCACGACTGGAACTGCCGTCGGACCGGTCGAAATCATCGGCAATGTGATCGGTTACGCCCTGGCGCTGCTCGGCGTCATCTTCACGCTCCTCACCCTCTACGCCGGCTTCCTCTGGATGACCGCGCAGGGCGCCAGCGACCAGATCGACAAAGCCAAAAAAATGCTCACCAATGCCGTCATTGGCTTGGCCATCATCACGGCCTCTTACGCCCTGACCAGATTCGTCTTTGACGTGGTCCTGAAGAGCGCCCAGGTGACTTCCGCGTCCGGAACCTAATCCGCAGTAATGATCCGCCTATGTCCGGTCATGATAAGATCTCGCTCAACAAAAAATTAGCCGCGACGCTATTGCTGCTCCCGCTGCTCCTTGCCGGTCTGACGCTGGGTTTGGCGATTCCGAACCCGACCCCGGTCCTGGCTCAGGCCACAGTCGAAGCTCCCGGCACCAAAGCCCCGCTGCAAAAGGGACTCAAGGGGCTCACTGATGACAAGAGTTACGCCGACACCTTCGCCAAGAACGCCGGAATCGATACCGGAACAGCCTCGCTCGAGACCATCATCGGCACCATCATCCGTTCGCTCCTGGGCCTCCTGGGCACGGTCTTCGTCGTGTTCATCATCTACGCCGGCTACCTCTGGATGACCGCGCAGGGCGACAGCGACCAGATCGGCAAAGCCAAGAAGATCATCCTCAACGCGTCCGTCGGCCTCGTCATCATCCTCCTGGCCTGGTCCATCACTGAATTCGTGCTGGTGAATATCGTGGCAAGAAGCCTGGCCCGCTAAGGCGGACTTTCTCATCTCTTCCGACCATCCCTATGACCAAGAATCGCGGACTTCTGACACTGGCGATCGCGACCATCACGCTGCTGGGCCTCGCCGTCTGGCAGCTCCCGGCCCTGGCGCAGGCGCCGGCACAACCGCCGGCACAACCGAGAAACAATTCCGTGCTGACGGATATCGTCGATTCCGGCACTCGGACCGGCACGGCGGCCGGTTTGGCCAGCCAGACCGGAGCGACCGAGGATCTGCGCGTGGTCATCGCCAAGATCATCCGCAACGTCATGGGGATCCTGGGCTTCCTGGTCGTCTGTCTGATCCTCTACGCTGGCTACCTCTGGATGACCGCGCAAGGCGACAGCGATCAGATCGGCAAAGCCAAGAAGATCATCCTCAACGCCACCATCGGCCTCGCGATCATCATGTCTGCCTACGCCGTTGCTTTCTTCGTAGTCAGTGCGATCGGAAACACTGAGAACCAGGACGTGATCCGCATCTCCATCTGAATCCCAGCCGAATCTGAATTGAATTGGAAAAGCCGCACCAGAGATGATGCGGCTTTTGTTATCGGGCGGACTGAAAGATCAATATTCTTCGATGACGCAGCTGGGATGGATCTGGGCGTACTGGTGTCCGCGAAAAGTGGTTCGCGTGTTCCAGTGATCGGTCCATCGCAGATAGCCGATCTTCTGCAGCTGGCACTTGGTGGTTCCCGGACCTCCGCGGCAGGCGTAGAACGTGCCGGTCAGGGTCTGCTGGCCGAGATGGCCGAGGCAGATCCAGACGCTGGTGCCTGGCGGGACGCCGGGCAGCAGACCGCGCGAGCCGCGGACCTTGACGTGTTCGCCATTGATCAGGAGATCGAGGTAGAACCCCGAATCATTCTGGATCTCCATGGCGTAGACGCCGGTCGAGCAGCCTTCGGGACGCTGATCGAGCCAGCCCCAGTTCTCCGGCGGGGAGACGCGGCGCTGCGCGGGCGGCGGGACCAGGTCGGCCATCGTCGGAGCCGCGGCCGGATACTGAGCGGCGACCCGCAGTTTGAGTTCGGCGTTCTGGCGCTTGAGCTTGGCCAGTTCGTCCTCTCCCGGCTTGGCGACGACAGCGGTCGTGGCGCAAGCGGCGAGCGAGCCGAGGCACGCGACGATCGTCGCGAACGACATCAGCTTCTTCATGACGCTCTCCTCTCGTGCGGCTTGGCCGCTACTGTTGGGGTTGATCGGGCTGCAGCTTCTGCTGCAGCTTCTTGTGCATCCTCAGGGAATCGTTGGCCTTCTCTTCGACCTTGCGGAGTTCGTCCTGGGTGACGTACCCGGGCGAACCGGCGGCCGGAGCCACTGGTTGACCGTAACCGGCCGGCGGGATGACATCGCCGAAGTAGTACTGGTAGTCGCCGCCGACGCCGCCTCCCATCGAGGGGTAGGCTCGGCCTTCTTCGACGGCCTTCCAATACTGCTGGCTGTTGTACTCCTGCACGTAGTTCTCGGAGAGAACCTGGGCCAGGACCTCGGGATCGCGGGTGTAGCCGTTGAAGCTGTAGACGCCCGGCTTTGACGAGACCGAAGCGAAACTACAGCTGGCGAGCGACGCGATAGCGAGTGCGAGCGCGGACACCTTGGACAGTTCACGATAGAGAGCCTTCATGATTGACCTCCTCGCCCCTGATGGGGACATTGAATGCCCTTATGGGGCGGTTTTTGAATGAACGCATTCGGAGGTACGACCCTCCAAAATGACATCCAAATATAGCATATTTTAAGCTGATTGTCAAGATGCGGCGTTGGCAGAAATTAGCGCAACCAAGCTTATTTTTGGCACCAATGATGGCCGACCGCGAGATAAAATCCCGCAAGGCGACGGATGTCATACCACTTCTGCTGCCCCCGGCAAAAGCGCCTTCGGCTTACGCCAAAGTATCCAGGCGCGCCAGGCTGCCGCCTGCAGGGATTCCGGCCGCGGCAAGGAGCCGGCGTGTATTCCGCGGCCTACAGAAAACCCCCGTCCGGCTGATAGCCGAACGGGGGGGTGAAGATCAAAGATCTGGATACTTGCTGAGTTCCTGGAAGACGTCTTCGTCTGGCGCTGCGGGCTGATGTTTCGCCTTGGTCGCCTGACGCGCTGCTGGCGGCGGTGGCGACAGATCGACTATCGATCCGACGCTTCCGTCCGATTGCCGGAAAGTTCCGGTGGCTGACTCGGTCGGACCGGTCAGATCCTTCCAGTAACTGCCGTTGCGCACCTTCTCCATGTCCGCTTCGAGCTTGCCGTAGTCGGCTGATTCCGCTTCCGAGCAGAAACGCCCGTCGCAGAGTTCGACTGCCCGCTTCAGAATGGCATTGCGCCGTTCACCGAGCTTCAGCAGCAGTTGCTGGTCGATCTCCGTCGCGGCCTTGTCGGCTTGAGCGGAAACCTGGCCCAGCAGATCGCGGCGCTCGCTGATGTCGGTCAGCTGATCAGCTGACGAATCCGCGAGTTGCCCGAAAGCGGCGGCGAAACGCGGGTTGACCATGGCGAGCGTCGCTATCACGAAGATGATCGCAGCGGCGCTGACGGTGAACTTGCGGAGCCGCGGCCCTTCGAACCAGTGGCTGGAATAAACCGCTGAGAAGAAGATGAGGCAGATCACGGAGACCGCGGTCGCCGTCAGGCTACGCCAGAACGGAATGACCGCGGCATAGAGACAAGCCGCCGTCAGCCAGGCCGTGATACCGCGCAACCAGCGGACGAACTTCTCCGCCGTCTCGGTGCTGAGCACTTCCACCTTGTCGGTGAACTTGTTCAGCCCCTTAGTCGCGAGCGACACCAGATGGATCAGGATCGTAGCCCTGATCCAGAAGAGCGTCGACAGCAAGCCGTACAGGATGCCGGCCGCGAGCATACAACCCTTGGCCGCCGTGAGTCCGGCCGCAATCTCATGCTCGTAGGCATAGAAGCCCACGACCACGCCGGTCGCCATGAGCAGACCGGGAACGATGACTGAAACGTACAGGAGCCGTTCGGACAAGGTCAGATTATCCTTGACCCAGCCGGCGGCGTCCTTGGCCTCGTTGCCGATGACCAGTCCGATCAATTTGATCAGGTTCATTGCAGACCTCCTTCGATGGTCAGATGGGCAGGAACATTTTCCACCACTTAGGCTGCGGACGCGGCGTCTTGATCCTCTGGAGCTGGGCCGCCACGAGCGGCTCCAGGCTCTGATCGAACTCCGTGTACTTCCGCCAGCCGGCCTTCACGATGCCGGCGGCCTTGGGGCAGCCGGATTTCACGAGTGCGCCGACGAACGCGAAGAACTTGCCGATCAAGTGCCGCGCGTTGCGGTTCTCGAGAAGCGGCAGGAGCTCGAGACGGACTTGGGGATCCATGGCCATGAAGCCGATGAACTCCTCTTCCGAATCCAGCTCATGCAGGGCGTCGACCGCCCGCTTGCGCTCTCCGACCGTGAGCGTGTCGATCCAGGACGTGAACTCCTTGAGCCGCTCCGGGCTCAGAGTGCCGAGGATGTCGAACGGCGAAGCGTTCGGTCTCAGCTTCTTGGGCGCTGGCGCGGCCGCCGGCTTCTGCAGCTCGGCGTCAATGGTTTCGAAACAGCACGGCGCCACCCTGAGCTTCTGATCGATCACGTCCTTGAACGAGATCTCGCGTTTCTGCTCGGCCTTCAGGTCGTGCAGATTGACGCAAGTCGGCTGATGCGCCAGGCCGGTGGCGAGGATGAGCTTCTTGGCGTTGACCTTGCCGGTCGCCGCTTCGACTGCTTTTTCCTTGTCCTCGACTGTGGCCGCTTCGCCCTTTTCCTTCTTCTCCTTGACGACGTCGCCGATGGCTTTGCCAGCCTCGTTCACGAGCGAACGGACATACGCGGCGCGAGCCGGGGACTTGAAGGCGCTATCCGGCACTTTGCCGATGGCGAATCCGACGACGCCGGGAACGACCTGGTAGATCGTCTCGATGGCATCGGGCGACAGGTCGCGGATCAGAGCCTCGACCGGTCGCGAATCAGCGAACATGTGCACGATCTTGATGATCAGGCGCTCGATGTACGATTCCGCGACGGTGCCGATGGTCTCGCCCACTGTGGGCTTGTCCGGATTCTGATTCTTGTCCTTGCCCTTTTCCTTGTTCTTGTCTGACATGACGTCCTCCTTTTTGGAACTCTAACTCCGGACTCTCGCGAGCCGGAAGTGTTTGTAATGAGCTCAGTCTCGCCGGCCGAAGCCGAACGCGGACCGTGTTACGAAACATTCGTAACGGCTGAATATAGCATAAAAAAGGCGTTTTGTCAACGGGAGGGGGACGAAGTGCGGAAGTTCTGAAGTGCTGAAGTACTGGAGTACTGAAGTGCGGAAGCTTGATCTCAAACCTTCAGAACTCCCGCACTCCAGTACTCCCGCACTCCAGTACTCCCGCACTCCAGTACTCTCAACACTCCCCTCACCCCCAGCTTCCTCCCAAACCTCCGGTGCTATATGATTAGCCCATATGAAGCGGCAGCTCAAAAATGCGCTGAAATGGCTCAGCGGACACCAACGCAGCGTCCTCTGGGTCATGATCCTGGCTTATATCGGCCTTTTTTCCGCTCTCTGCCTCTGGAAATACGGCCTTTACCTCTACGACTCCATTGATCTCGCTTATTTCAATCAGGTCTTCTGGAATTTCCTGCATGGCCGCTGGTTCGAGGGTTCGATCCACCCTCATTCCTCGCTCGGCGACCACGCTGAGCTGGCGATCCCCTTCCTGTTGCCGTTCTACGCTTTTTTCCCCGACCCGCGGACCCTGCTCGTCCTGCAGACCGTCGCTCTGGCGCTGCCCGCCTGGCCACTCTTCCTCATCGCCGAACGCCGCTTCGCGGCCCGCTCGCTCGCGCCCATCGCCATCGCGGCCCTGTGGCTCGCCTCCCCTCTCGTCCAGAACATCAACATCTACGAATTCCATATCCTGCCGTTCGCGCTCCTGCCGCTATTGTTCGCCCTGCGCGAATACGACCGCGGCCGGCTGCGCCACTTCCTGATCTTCGCGCTCCTGGCGCTCGTCGTCCGCGAGGACGTCGCGTTGGTCGTCGTTGCTTTCGGCGTCCTGGCCTGGATCGAAAAAAGATCCTGGTCCTGGCGGCTGGCCCCGGTCGCGCTCGGCGGCGTCTGGTTCGTCGCGGCGCTGCGGCTCATTGCGCGCTTCGCTCCGGTCGGCGGCTACAAATACGCGATCTACTATTCCTGGCTGGGTAACACGCCGGCGGAGATGCTGCTGAATACCCTGACCCGGCCGCTGCGCGTGCTCGGGCATCTGTTCACTTTCGCCAATCTGGAGATGCTGCTGGGTTTCGCCCTGCCTTTCGCCCTGCTGCTCATCCTGCTGAAACCGCGGCGCCTGATCCTGGCGGCTCTGCCGCTCCTGCAGATCATCCTCGGCGCGCCCGGCGGCGGCGAGTTGATCCTGCGCACGCATTATTCGACGCTGTTCCTGCCGGCGCTGTTCGCCGCGGCGCTCGACGGCCAGGCCGCCCTGCCGAAATTCGCGGCCCGTCTCGCCAAGCGCGGCCTGCCCGACGCGCGGCTGCTGTTGACCGCGTTGCTCGTCTTCGCGGCGCTCTACGGAAATCTCGTCCTGGGGCCGCTCAAGGACGCGGCCGTCCTGGCGGCGGATGGCGCAAGCCGCCGCGAACAAGCGGCTGCAGCTGACGATCTGCTGGCGCGCGTCGGACCGCAGGCGGCGGTCGCGGCCAGCTATGCTTTCCTGCCGCAACTCTCGTCCCGCGAATATCTTTACTCCCTGCACTATCAATTCCTGGGCGTCACGCAATTCGCCCTGACGCCCTACACCCTGCCATCCACCGTCCGCTACGTCGCGCTCGACACCGACGATCTCCTGAATTATCAGGCGCAGTTCCTGAGGACGGACTGGACCAAGCCGCATTACGCCGGCGGCTACGCGCGGCTGCGCGAAGCGGCCAAGGGCGGCGCGGTCTTCGCCCGGGAAAACCTGATCCTGATCGATAATCTGGCCGCTCCGGCTGACCTGGCCGCGGAGCTGACCGGCGCGCCGTATGAATTCGCTTCGGGCATCACCCTGGATTCCTGGGGACTGCGAGTAACCGGAACCGCCGGAGAAAAAGTCATCGCGCTCGCGACCGCCTGGTCCGCGACCGCGCCTGTCGCCGCTGATCTGGCCATGCGCGTCAGACTCAAGGACAGCGCCGGCCAGACCGTTTATGACCGCGCTTTCCCGCTCGGCGGCGGATTGACGCCGACCTCCGAGATCGCTCAGCGCCAAGCCGTCGCGGAACTGAACCTGCCCGCTGCCAGCCTCGCCGACGGCTGGTACTATCCGGAAATCTCACTCGAACTCATTGACAGCCGCCTGGTACTGGGGCCGCTGGGCTCGACCAGACGCGAGATCATGGCGCGAAAGAATTTCGGCGCCGCCGCTCTGCCGCCGCTGCTGATCAATGGCCAGTAGCGCCAAAAAGAAATAAATGAAAACCCACGGCAGAGAGGCCGTGGGTTTTGAGATGGCTGGAGGAAAGAACGATCAACGGAGGGAAGCCGGCAGGATCACGTCCCGGGTATTGACCGCCCAAACGGCGGCGGATTCGGGACCGACGGTCAGCTTCTGCTCCAGCGTGCCGAGCTCGATGAGCTCGCCAGCGGCGGCACCCTCAGCTCGCGGCGCGATCATGTCCCTGGCGACATAGACCGTGCCCGCGACGACGTGTTCGCCGGCTGCGGAGCAGAGATAGATCCGCTGATGCGGCGCCACGAACTCGGTCGAACTCGCGCGACCCAGCACCGTGACGTCCTGGCCGTCGATGCCCAGCTTGAGGAAGAAGAGCGAGTCATTCACGATCTCGATCGCTTCCGGTCCGGACTCGCAGCCTTCGGCCGTCTTCTCGGTCTTGGCCAGATTCTTGGGGAACGGCTGAACGGCGAGGCGGTCCGTCGGCTGATCCGACAAGGACTTCGCCAGCGGCGACGCCAGGCCGAACTCACTCTGGCGCTCGGCCAGCTTGTTCAGGACCAGGATCTGGACCAGGGTGTCATTGTCCGACTGCAGCGCGCGGAGGGCATCGTTCCCGTCCGTGTTCGCCGAAGTCGCGGCGCAGCTGCTGACCAAGACTGCGATGAACAGGCTCGCCAGAAAATTCTTCATGATTTTCTCCTCGGTTGAATGTTTGGGAAAGAACGCGCGACGAAAAAGATTAGCACAAAAAACGCGCTTTGTCAATCATCCCGGCGACAAAACGCGCTCGATCCCCGCTCGCGAACGGCCTTTTATTTCTGGCGGCGCAGACGCCAGATCGTGGCGAAAAATTGCCAGACCTCTTGCTTGGTGAGCTTGGAGCTGCCGAACCGGCGATCCCGGAAGACAACCGGGATCTCCGCGACCTGGAACCCGTTTTTTTCAGCCAAATAAAGCGTCTCTTCCTGAAAAGAATAACCGTTGCTTTTGACGCCGCTCTGCAAGATCTTGCGCAACAACGCCGCCCGATAGCACCGGAAGCCGGCGGTCACATCCTCGGTCCTGAGGCCCAGCGCCCATTTGGTCAGCTTCATGGCCGAGCTGCTGATGAGATTGCGATAAGCCGGCCAGCCCTCGGTGCGGCCGCCTTTAATGCGGCGCGAACCGATCGCGAGATCGGCGCCGGCGGCCACGGACGAGATCAGCCGCGGCAGATCCTGCGGGTCATGCGATCCGTCGGCGTCCATTTCGCAGGCGGCGTCGTAGCCGCGCTCCAGCGCCAGGCGAAAACCTTCCAGGTAAGCCGTCCCGAGCCCCAGTTTGCCGCTCCGATGCAGGACGGACACGCGCCCCGGATGCGCGGCCGCGAGTCCGTCGGCCAGCCGGCCGGTGCCGTCCGGCGAAGCGTCGTCAACCACGAGGATGTCCAGATCAGCGAGACCCAGATCCAGGACCGCGGCCGCGACCCGCGCCAGGTTCTCTTGTTCGTTGTAAGTCGGGATGATGACCAGGGTTTTCATAATCAGTCCGCGGCGATATCGGCAGCGGGTTCAAAACGAAAGATAGTGATGGCTCCGAACGCGGCAGCCGGACGCAAGCGGGCGGTCGCGGCCACGACGCCGAGCTGCCGCTCATCCGGACCATAGTAGACATAGCCGATGCCGCGCGCCGCGAGAAAAGCCTCGCGCTCGGCCGCGGCCATGACCGAGTAGAAATCCAGCATGGCCCGGCGCTTCGCTTCGAAATCGAGCGTATTGACGATGTGGCCGACATAAACCCGCCGGCCAGCGAGCCCGACGATCGAGTGCGCGGCTGGCTGGTCGCTCAGGAACACGGACTCCGGCGCGGTCTGGCCAGCGATCCAGGCAAGCGCGGCCTGTTCGTCGCGGTCAAGAAAAAACATCGGCGGCGAATTCGTGCGGTAGTGGCTCAGGTTGCGGCCGATGGAGACCAAGGTTGACGGCAGGAACAAGGTCAGCGCGATGACCGCGGCCAGAACGCCAAGATAGGCGGGCGTCCTGATATTCCGTTCGCGGATGATCGCCCAGACCGCGAGGAAGACCGGCAGCGACAAGATGACCAGCGGAAATTCCAGACCTTCGAGCAAGCGGCGTCCGAAGATCAGCGGCAGATAAATCAGGATGAATTGCGCCAGCGCCCAAACGACGAGGAACGACCAGCGGCCATCGTCCTGATCCCGCCGGCGGCCGAGGAGATAACCGAAGGGCCACAGGACCGAAACGAGACCCAGGCCGACGAGGACGTAGAGAAGTCCAGGTGTCGGATTGGCATTGTTGTTCATGAGCGCGACCGCCGCCTGGCCGTAGTGCGTCAGATAATAATGATAGGCGACCGATGGCAGGGAGAGGGCGACGAAAATAGCGTAAGCCGCGAGGGCGCGGGCCTGGAAGCGCCGGCGCGAGCGCCAGATCAGCCAGAGCGTCGGCACGGCATACAGGGTCGGCGCGTGAAACGGATGGAACTCAAAGAGGACCAGAGCCGCGATCCCGGCCGCCACGGCATAACGCAGGCGGCCGCTCAAAAAAGACCTGACCAACAGATAAAAAGCCAGCAAGAACAGGATCCAGGAAGCGATGAAATGCGGACTGTAAGACAGCGTCAGGAAGCCATTCGCTTCCCCCACCCAGAGATCGATCGGCCACGCGTAACCCTGGGCGTCCGCCGTCTGATAACCCATGAGCGGCGCGAGGTAGACGCCCAGTCCGGAACCGAACAACAGGAGCGCAGCGGCAGCCAGCCGTTCCCGCGGCTCGCGCAGGAACAGGGCGGCGGTCAGATAGACGACGCCGGCGAAGACCGGGATCAGCAGCACGCGCGCGACCTGGAACGCCGCGATCGCCGTCAGATCGAAGAGGCGCGCCAGCCAGCCCACCGACAGCCACAGGATGTTGAACACCGGCAGCAGCGGCTCGGTCGTGAAATCATTCTGGAGCAGCCACGCGCCGCCTTTGACCTGGTTGATATACGACAGGTAAACGTTCATGTCGCCCGGCGCCAAGAATTGCAGGCCGGTCCAGAAGCCGCCGCCGTGCACCGAGCGCCACCAGGCGTAAAGCGGCGCGATGGAAGTCGCGATGACGGCCGCGGCGGCGAGCAGGAGCAGCCAGAATTTTTCCCGCGCGCCGACGGCGAAAGGACGGCCGTCGCGCGGCGGCGGCGCGGCCAGCTCCGACTGGAGAGCGAGGACGCTTGTCGCGTACCGGCGGATCGTCCTGAATACCGGCACTTTCGACCGCCTCCCTGGAACCGAATCTTCGCTCCAGACGACCGGCAATTCCGCGACCGGCAGGCCGGCGCGTTCGGTCCGGACCACGAGTTCGGAATCGAAGAACCAGCCGTCATCCTTGATCGTCGGCAGGATCCGGTCGACGACGTTCGCCGCGGCCGCTTTGAAACCGCACGGCAGATCCGCGGTCTTGGTGCCGAGCGCCAGACGCTGGAAGATCAGGTAGCCGTGCGACAGCAGCCGGCGGAAGCGCGACCGCTCGACCCGCGAACCGGCCTGATAACGCGAACCGACCGCCAGGCCCTGGGTCACGGCCGCGACGCGGACGAGTTCCGGCAGCGCTGCGAGGTCGGTCGAGAGATCAACGTCCATGAAAGCGCAGACTTCGGCGGGGAACTTCTGCCAAGCCGAGCGGATGGCCAAGCCCTTGCCGCGCTGCTCCAGCCGCAGATGACGGACGCCGCTGAGCGACCGCTCCAGTTCGCGCGCGACCGCCGGCGTGGCGTCATCGGAACCATTGTCGGCGATGACGATGGTCACTTCATGTTCGGCCAGCCGCGCGTCGACAAAATGCCGCAGTTTCTCGACTGACGGTCGCAATATTTCGGCTTCATTGAGCACCGGAATGGCGATGGTGATCTTCATAGCGCCGACAGGTCATAGATCCAGACCTCTGCGTCATCATATACCAACGCCGCCCGCCGGTCAGCCGCGACGGCGTCGCGCATGGCGACGTGGTCTTTCTCGATCATCACGAAGCGGGCGTTGAAATCGCGACGGATCGCGGCCGCGGCCCCGCTCGCCATCCGTCCGGTCGTGATCTCGACGTATTCGTCGTGCAGCTGCGGATCCTGGCGATACAGGAAAGTCGGGTCCAATCCGTTGACGTAAACCTGGCGATCATTGAACAAAAATAACATCGGAAAATCATCCCAGTCGCTGTGGAACACGACCTCGCCGCCGACCGCCGCGGTCTGCAACCATTCGGCCGCGCGCTGATAGCGGGTCCAGGAATAACCTTTTTCATAAAGCTTCCGGACGCCGAGGACGCCGCGGACCATGGTGAAAGCGAAGAAGACGGCGAAATACAACAGCGCCAGACGGACGAACCAGACGACTAACGAGCGGGATCCGGTACGGATCCAAGTCCGGAGCGGCTGCCAGTCGAACCAGCGCCAGAGTGTGCCCAGGACCAGCGCCTCCGCGAGGAACGCGAAGGGTACGAAATATTCCACATGCCGCCGGCTGCGCAGTGTGAGCAGCAGGAACAGGCCGGTGAGCAGGACCGCCGCGAAGACGAGCGCGGCATTCCGGCGTTCGTTGGGATCAGCCGCGCCGGACAGGATCTTGATCTGGCGGCGATGCAGGACGACGTACGCGACGATCGTCAGACAGACGCCGGCCATGACGAAGACCGTGCCGGCTGCTCGGAAAAGTTCCAGGAACGGATACGCGTACCACTCGCTGCCGACGCCGATCCGATCGCGGAAACCCACGATGGCGATCTGGAAGATCTGCTCCCAGTAGAACTGCAGATTCCTCGGGAAATACGGATTGACGAGCACGCCGGCAACGAGGCCGGACGCGATCGCGGCGAGATTCAGTATTATGTCGCGCGACGGACGGCGAAGCGACAGCCCGTGCCAGGCGATTCCGGTCCGGCCGTCGAAGATCGATCCGGACAAGAACTCGCCGGTCGCGAGAGCCGCGGCGGCGACGAGCAGCAGCGGCCAGCCGCCGTGGGTCCAGACGTAGACCCAGGCCAGCAGGAACAAGAGCCGCGGTTTCCGCTCACGCCAGGCCGCGAGAGCCAGAAACAGGATGAGCAGCGACGGCGCCGTGGCTTTGACGAGATCGAACCGGAACAGAAAAGTTCCGGAGGTGGCGAGCAGGGCCGCGAAGAAAAGCGGGGCAGCGGCGCGACAGACGCGCAACAGGCGATAGAAAGCGGTCAGCGCGGCCGAAGCAAAAAAGACGGCGGACGCCTTGGCGCCGACGAACGGACCGAAGACGGCGATGAACGGCACCATCGCCCAGTGATACAAAAAATGATGGTCAGCGTAAGCGTGCGCCAAGGTCGTGAACGGCAGCCAGGGAAAATCAGCGACGAAACCGCGCTCCTTGAGGAGCAAAGCCATCTTCAGATGATAAAAAGAATCCGGATCGGCAAAAGAACGCTGCCAGAGCACGAAGCTATTCACGGCCAAAGCAACCGCGAAGAATAAGGCGTAGCGTAGCCAGCGATGCCGACTAAAAAAACCGTTGAGTTGAGCGTATCTGATCATATTGCCAGTATACAATAATTCAGGGATTAAAACTCGACAACGGAGCAAAATTACGGCAGAATCATGAGAGACAAGGTTGCGAGATCTTACTCTCCCGCACTCCTGCACTCCCGCACTCTCACACTTCCTTATGATCAACAACGCCAAAAAATTCATCGTCACCATCAGCCTGGTCACGGTCCTCTCGGCCATGCTCCTTTGGCGTTACCGCCAGGATGCCAGCGATCTGTTGCGCCGCGCGGAACAAGGTCCGCTGCCGCCAGCGATCTCGGCCGAAGAAGTCGGCGAACTTACCAAGACCGCTCCGCCAGCCGAACCCGCGGCCATCACCCCGTCTCCCCCAGCTCCGGTCGTCGGACCGCCGCCGGCTCCAGCCGCCGCTGAAACCCCGGCCGCCGAGCCCGCGCCCGCCGATCCTGCTCCTGCCAAGTCCGCTCCCGCCCTGCCCGCGAGCATCAACCTGAAAGTCCCGATGGTCTACCAGGCGCCCTTTTCCGTCTGGGACGCTAAGGATGAGGACGCCTGCGAAGAAGCCTCCATGCTCATGGTCCAGGGTTATCTGAACGGCACCACCGGATTCAGCCGCGAGGAGATGCGGCGGCTCATCGACGGGATCGTCGCCTACGAGATGTCTTCGCTGGGTTATTTCGAAAGCACCGACGCCGCGCAGACCGCGGAGATTATGCGCTCCTACCTCAAGCTCGGTTCGGTCAAAGTGCTGCCCGTCGCTTCGATCGACGACATCAAACGCGAACTCGCCGCCGGACATCCGGTGATGCTCGGCGCCTCGGGCCGCAACCTGCATAATCCGAACTTCAAGAACGGCGGCCCGGTCTACCACATGCTGGTCGCCAAAGGTTACAAGCCCGGCTGGATCATCACTAACGATCCCGGCACGCGCAAAGGCACTGATTATCTCTATGCCGAAGACGTGCTGTTCAACGCGCTCCATGACTGGAACGGCGGCGACGTCCTGAACGGGGCCAAAGTGATGATCGTGGCGAGATGATGATCCGCGATCCAGAATTAAAAGATCCAAGACAAAAACGCCGCCATCAACACGATCGCGGCTGTTTTTGTAAGCGCGAGATGATCAATTTTGGAGTACTAGAGTGCTGAAGAGCTGGAGTGCTGGAGGCCGACTATCTCCCCAACTCCGTCTCTCCCTCATCTTGACTTTTCGGTCAAAATATACTAAGTTCCGGATAAATTCGCGCCAAAACAAACTCCGAAAGGAAACTGAAAATGGAAACGAAACAGGAACTGATCGACCGGAAGTCGCCCGAGATCCTGAGTGCACTCGCCTCGGCGCCCGTCTACAAGAAGCAAGGACGAGTGCGGGCTCGGCCAGCGGTCGCGGGCGAGGAGATCACGACCGTGCTCGAAAGCGGCGTCAAGGAAACGGAGAACAAGGCCGGCCCCGGCGACTGGATTGTCACCAACCCGTCCGGCGAACAGTACGTCATCTCGGAAAAGAAATTCCTTGGCCGCTACGAAGCGACTGACGAACCCGGCGCGTACTCGGCGAAAGGTTATTGCCGCGCGATCCCGAATCCGTTCGGAAAGCCGATCGAGATCCTGGCTTCGTGGGGTTCGCCGCAGACCGGCGACGAGCGCTGTCTGATCGCCGACACCTGCGATGCGAGCGGGAAAACGGACGGCGAACCTTATCTCATCGACGCCGACGCTTTCGCCAAAACCTACCGGCGAGTCGAAAACTGAACGACCTTCTTCTGAAAGCTCCGCCGCGAATGTGTGGGAGAGACGGAGTCAGGGAGAAACGGAGATAGTAGATTCTCCACCAGCTCCGATTATCTTTAGCTCGCCGCACTCTCCCATGAGCGCGGTTTTTTTT
>Ga0172379_10001166_pt1 | contig 55254 bp, 47 predicted proteins | sample GrowelOW334metaG_FD_119756 | JGI IMG/M metagenome (GOLD analysis project Ga0172379, IMG submission 119756) | Groundwater microbial communities from an aquifer near a municipal landfill in Southern Ontario, Canada - Groundwater well OW334 metaG | ecosystem: Environmental > Aquatic > Deep... | reverse complement strand
GGTATCCGCCGCCTCGTCGGCCACACGGTCACCAACCATCCCGCCATGCAGATCCTTTGCGGCCGTCTCGGGTTCACGTCCTGCGCCCTGGCCCTGGGCGCCATGCCCGCCGGCACCATGTTCAAGAAGATCAACGAGCAGCTCAACCAGCGGGAAAGCTGCGTCCTCGATATGAAGTTCTGCGTGCCGCCGGAACCTGCCGTGGTCTGCGCGCCTGCACACCACCGGGCCATGGTGGAGCGGATCTACGCGGCCGTTGGGAAGCCCGCGACCTTTCAGTCGCTCCCCGAGCCTTCCGGTGCGGGGCAGGTGGAGATCCGGATCAACCGCGCCTGGGGCATCGCTGACATCCAGGTACGCCGCATCGGGACCGAAACGGCGGCGGAGATCCGGAGCCGCCTGCGCGAACTGACGGAAGTCGAAAAGATCGACATCGTCTATCTGGAACTTCCCCTGGACCAGAGCGGAATCGACAGCGTCTGCCGGGATGCGGAAGCGGCAGGGTTCTTCTTTGCGGGTCTGAGCCACAGTTCCGCCGTTGACGACAGGGAATCCCTATTCCTTCAGCACCCGAATACGAAAATCGACATGTCCAGACTTATCCTTGCAACCCCTATGGCCAGGGAGATACTCGACTATGTCGTGAAGGAGCGGCAGCGCCTGCATTGTTGAGCAAAAAGGCGACCGGACCGATATGAAACCACTATCCTACTCATGGAAAGCCCTGCTGACCGTCTCCCTGGGAGCTGCGATGACCACGCTGGATGCCAGTATCATCACCATCGCCTTTCCCGAGCTTACCCGTGTGTTTCATACGGATCTGACAACCATCATGTGGATAACTGTGGCCTATATCCTCGTGAGCAGCAGCCTGATGCTCCTTTTCGGGAAACTGAGCGATTTTGTCGGCAGGAAAAAGATCTACACGGTGGGCTTCGGAATTTTCACCTTAGCCATGGTAGCGTGCAGTCTGGCCCAGAGTGTGGAACAGCTCATTGTTTCCAGGGTTATCCAGGGCGTAGGCGCCGCCATGGCCATCGGCTGCAGTACAGCTATTGTCACGGAAGCCTTTCCCGGCAACAGGATGGGAAAGGGACTGGGGCTGCTGGGGGTAGCCGTTTCAGCGGGTTTCATTATCGGTCCTGTCGCCGGTGGATTTCTGCTGGAGTATCTTGACTGGCGAGCCATTTTCTACACACGGATACCGTTGAGCCTTCTGGCCTTTATTCTGGCGATTATTCTGCTTAAAAAAGATACGATCCAGTCGGGGAAAATCAAACTTGACCTCCTGGGAGCTGTTACATCTTTTGCAGGCCTTTTCTGCTTTCTCTTCGGAATGGGGCAAATCAAGGCGTATGGCCTGAAATCAGCGGTGGTCATCACTCTGACAGGCACCGGACTTTTGATGTTATGTCTGCTGCTGCTTATTGAACGTCGCGCCAAAAATCCCATCATCGATTTCGGGCTGTTCAAGAATCGTGATTTCACCTATGCCATGGCTGGTTTTTTTCTCTTTTTCCTGACCATGCCTGTTTACATTGTTCTTATTCCCTTTTACATCATGGACGCCATCAAGTTGTCGGCTGCGGATGCGGGTCTGCTTTTGTCTGTCATCCCGGTTACAACCATGATCGCCAGTCCTATAAGCGGTGCACTTTCAGACCGTTTCGGTCCGCGATGGCCTTCCACGCTGGGGGCAGGTGCGGTTGCCGTTGCTTTTTTCTGTATGTTCCGGTTCAATCTGCAAACAGAGATCTGGATGATCGTTTTGGTTCTGACCCTGCTCGGTATCGGATCCGGGGTATTTCAACCACCCAACAACAGCACCATCATGAATGCCGTGGATCCCAAATACCATGGTTCGGCTTCGGCAATGCTTGCCACGAATCGCCAAGTGGCGATGTCGATCGGACTGACCCTGACCGGACTCATATTCTCCACTAGGCAGATCGCCTACTATAACCTTTTCCGACAGGAGGGGGTCGCTGCAAACATCGCGTTTAATCAAGCCATTCCTGCTGCTTTTGGAGAAATGGTTCTCCTATCTTTTTTTCTGACGCTTATCGTTCTGGGTTTTTCTTTACTGTCGCCTAAAAAAGGGAGCTGAAACATTCCCAGAACACTGGACTTGCAATAAGGTTTTTTTGCTGTGCGAAGATAATATCTTCACTGCTGGTTTCAAGCAGTTATCATTGATTCTCGGTAATGTAGCCAATTGCAGACTTGTAGGTGACACCAGTTTTTGACATACACCTTTTTTTCTGAAAAAGGCTTCGCTGATTACAAAGACAAAGGTGGAAACTCTTGCCGGCTTAATTTCAGTTCGTGTTAACGGAGCACAGCTTCTTGTAATCAAGCATCCAGAGATTTTGCCGGGCATCCTCACTCGTAAATCTTCTCTTCCTCCGCGAAGGCCTCCTCGGCGTCCGCCTCGTGGTCCCGGGGCCGGGAGTGGATCTCCTTGCCCAGGAATTCCCGGTACCATTCGTGGGCTGTAATCATGGCCATGACCTCGCTCGTCCCCGTCCAGATGCTGGCCAGGCGGATGTCACGGTAGATCCGTTCCAGGGGAAAGACGTTCGTATATCCGATGCCGCCTACAACCTGCATGGCGTTGTGGACTACCTTCTGGCAGGATTCGGTAATGAATTTTTTGGCTTCGGAGACGGCACGGCGGATCCGGTTCATGTCCTGTCCCGTTTCCACCGCCCGGGCCGTCGTGTAAGCCATGGACCGGGCCGCATCGAGGAGCATGACCGCCTCGGCTATCTGGAAGCTTACCCCCTCGAAAGTGGCAATTATCTGGCCGAAGGCTTTGCGCCGGGCGGTGTATTTGGTGGCGATCTCGATGGCAGGACGGGCGGCGCCGATGGTCATCATGGCCGTCCCGAGGCGCTCGGGGATCATCATGGTATTGAAGACGGCGTAGGCGCCATTGACCTTTCCCACGATGTTCTCTCTGGGGATAACCGCGTCCTTGAAGACGATGCGGGCCGTACCGCCGCCCCGGCAACCCAGGAGGGCATAGAGGTAATTTGTCTCCACTCCGGGTCCCCGGTCAACGATGAAGGCCGTAAGCGAATCCTGGGGCTTGGCAGCGGGATCGAAATTGGTCCGGGCATAAACCAGGAAATAATCCGCCCCCTCGCCGCCCACGATGAAGCGCTTCTGGCCGTTGAGGATGAAGTGATCACCCCGGTCTTCCGCCTTTGTCGTGGCACCGAAGAAATCCGACCCGCCCCTGGGCTCTGTCAGGCACTCGGCGGCAAAGATATCTCCGCGCAGGAGCGGTTTGACATACTTTTCCTTCAGGGCGTCGGTCCCGTGCAGGATAATGGCGTCGCAGACGAGCTCCGCGCCGACACCGAAAACACAGGCAAACTCGTAGCCCAGAGTGCCAATCTCCTCCAAGATGGCCGCAGTGGTAACCCAGTCCATTCCCCGGCCACCCCATTCCCGAGGGTAGCGACAGCCGAGGAGGTTCCGGCGCCCCGCCTCGGAGAGAAATTCCTTGGGAAAGCGGATCTTATCCTGGTCCATATCGAGGATCATCTGGCGGGGGACCCACTTGACCAGGTCCCGGGCTTCGTCCCGAATGGCTAATTGTTCCTTTGTAAGCAAATAATCAAACATTTCAATCTCCTTTCTATTCCGTTACATATGCCTCCAACTATAAGGGCATGGGCGTTGTGTGTCAAGATGGAAAAGACCGAAGGTACAACGGTAGGATGCAGGTCGTGCTTCAAAACCATGCGCCTGATCCTGAAGGTTTGAGCTGGACATTTAAAAGAAAAATGGGCTAATAATTTCGTCCGCGCAAGCTAACGATTTATTTCATTAAGGAGGGCGCTTTGCACTATGAAAAAGCAGGCATTAAAGCTCATTACACTTTACGCAGCCCTGTGCGCTATCGCGCTTACAGCTCACGTTCAGACCGCTTGCGGTTTGGAAAATGCCCTGGTATTTCCGTCCCAGGGGAAAAACGGGATGGTTGTTGCGGGGCAGGAAGCAGCGGCGCGGGCCGGACTTGAGGTCCTGAAGGGGGGCGGCAACGCCGTTGACGCCGCTGTAACCGTGGCCTTTGTCATGGCCGTGACGCTACCCCGTGCCGGTAATATCGGCGGTGGCGGGTTCATGCTCATCCATTCCGTCAAGACGAGAGAGATTGTGGCCATCGATTACTGGCAGAAGGCCCCCGGCAGGGCGTTTCGCAATTTGTTCATGGACAGGGATGGAAACGCCGACCTAAAGCTAAGGCGTCAGAGCCATCTGGCAACAGCGGTGCCCGGAACAGTTGCCGGACTGGCCATGGCGCTAAAGAAATTCGGCACCATATCACTCGCACAGGCGTTGGCCCCGGCGATCAAGTATGCCGAGGAAGGCTTCATGGTGAACGGAAAGCTAGCCGCCGACATGAAGGCTTACGAAACGCTGCTGAGAGCCTATCCGGCAACAGCGAAAATCTTCGTCAAGCCGGACGGCAAACTTTATGAAGCCGGTGACATGCTGGTGCAGAAGGACCTGGCCGGCACCTTGAAGGCCATCGCCAAGGATGGTCCGGATGCCTTTTATAAAGGCGCGACTGCCGGCCTGATTGTAAAACAGATGCAGGAGAACGGCGGGCTTATCACCAGCGAGGACCTGGCGGCCTACGAGCCATTGCTCCGGACGCCAGTGCGTGGTAGTTATCGCGGTTATGACGTCATTTCGATGTCTCCGCCCAGCGCCGGCGGGGTTCATATCATCGGGATTCTCAATATTCTGGAGGGTTTCGACCTTGGCCGTTCGGGGCATAATTCGGCCGCGACGATTCATCTGACGGCGGAAGCGATGAAAAGGGCCTTTGCCGATCTCTCCGAGTATCTGGGGGATCCCGATTTCGTGAAGGTCCCGGTTAAAGGTTTGACATCGAAACGCTATGCTGCCGACCTGCGTGCAAAAATAAACCCCCGCAAGGCCACGGCCGGCAAGGATATCAGGCCTGGCGACGCACCCAGATATGAACGTGACGAAACGACTCATTTTTCGGTCGTCGACAAAGAAGGCAATGCAGTGTCCAGCACCTATACTCTCAACGGCAATTTCGGCAACGGCATCGTCGTGGAAGGGGCGGGATTTCTCCTTAACAATGAAATGGACAATTTCAACGTCCGGCCGGGCAGAATCGACGAGAGCGGGATACGGGAGGGCGAAGCGAACGCCATCGCCCCCAATAAGCGGATGTTGAGCGCCATGTCCCCGACGATCGTCATGAAGGACGGTAAGGTCTTTCTTGTCACGGGGAGTCCCGGCAGCAGCCGGATAATTTCTACCAACCTGCAGGTGATCATGAACATCATCGACCATGGGATGAACATCCAGGAAGCTGTGAATGCTCCGCGGGTTCATAATGAATGGCTTCCCGACGAGCTACAGATTGAAAAGGGAATAAGCCCCGATACAATCAAGCTACTGTCGGACATGGGTCATACCGTTACGGTGGGGGCCGCGATGGGGGCTTCCTCCAGCATTTTGGTCGATGGAAAAACATCGATGCGTTATGGCGCCGCAGATCCGCGGCGGGAAGGATCGGCGCTCGGTTATTAGCAGCAATCCCCTAAGAATTGTTAATTACAGGGACGGCGGCAAACTTTCCGAATGAGGGAGGTTGTTGAACCGATTATAAAAAACAAGGGGCGGGATCTATCGATCCCGCCCCTTGAACTCTGAGAGAGGCAGGTTTTTCACAGAGCGTTCGTTTTTACGCCTCTCTCTTTCTCATCAACAATCTCTGTTACGTTCTGACTACCTGGTCTCGACGGGTGTACACATGGGATCAATCCAGGTCTTGCCAGCCTTCTTTGCAAATCTCTCTCTGTCTTTGGCTCCTGTTTTTCTCATGGCTTTTGCCTCCTCTCTCATCAGCTTGGTTAAAATCCTTTCAGAACGGCCCGATGCCGCCAGCCGTTTCTGTTTCTCTCTATCGTCTTGCCCAGAACGTCGTGCTGGGGGTTGAACTCGATTCTTTCGTTGAGGATGGTGTTCATGGTCTCTGTCCTCCTATCTTTGTTTCTTTCGACCCTAAGATAATCAAAAGGACGTTTTTTAACAATCAGGGGAATACTGAATATGAAATGAGAACAGGACGTTTTTCAAGGTAAGGGGGCGGGAAGGAAAGAGATCGGTATTTGTCTGATAAGCTCTCCTTTTCCAAGGCGTCAAGAGAACGCAGGCAATTGACAACGGGGGCGGTTCTGTATATGCTTCACAGAAAGGACAGGGCCTGTCTTCATAAGATCGTTCTGATCGAAAAGCGATGTCCGGGAGATAAATGGTTATGTTAAAATTAGGTGACCTTTCAATTCGCCTGTATGAGCTTCTTCGCGACCAGGTAAAAACACGGACGATAGCAGACGTTCACCTGGGGCAAGCTTATATAGCTGTCCGCCTTGACAACGGCCGTCTCGGTCTGTCCGGGTTTCCTACTCATGGCGCCAGCCCCCCTCCCCCGCTTAGCCCCCCTTATGCCGATGTTTGTCCTGGCTTGTCCGATGTTCCCGCTGCGGAACCGTCCCGGGGAGGGGAGATATTTTACCCGTCCATAACCCTGACTGGCGCCGGCGCCGCAGCAGTCCTGGAATGGCTCACCGAAAAAGGTGCCCCGTTGAAAAAGGCATTGGCCCTGGCGACGGCCAATGCCCTGATCCGCCAGGATCACAGTGATATGGGAGGAGACTCCTTTGACTTTCTCCATCTGACGCCTGAGGATAAGGTCGCAATGGTGGGGCGTTTTACGCCGCTGTTGGAGAGGATAGAAAGCAAGGGGGCATCGCTCACCGTCCTGGAAAAGGACGCCGCCAAAGGCCTGGTCCTCTCTAGGAGGGAGCGCCGGACCATACTGAAAAGCTGTACCGTGGCCATACTAACCGCTACGACTCTTCTTTATGACGACCTTGAAGATATCTTGAACGACCTTGGCACCCCCCGCCATGTGGCTCTGCTGGGCCCCTCCACCCCCATGCTGCCCGATCTCTTTGCCGACACCCCCGTGACTCAACTCGGAGGAGTAAGAATCATCGACGCTGCCCAAATCCTCCCCATCGTCGCTGCCGGAGGCGGAACAAGGGCCATGCGCCCTTATCTGGAGATGACCAATATCTTTCTCAGAAAATTTGGAAGTTACAATCTGTGACCTCCAATGCCTCCCGTGGAATAATGGGGACGGTTCTATTTATTAGAAAATTTCCTCATTCTTCGTTCTGACTTTGAAGGAATCATTTCACCTCAGCTCAAAACTTTTCATTCCGAATATTTTCTCCATATAAAAAGAGAGCTCGGTTATTTTCGCAGGTTGTACTTGATCATTTTCAATTGGAGACCCTTGCGGCTGAGGCCCAGATGCTGGGCAGCCCGGGTGACGTTACCGCCGCATTCATCTAGGCAGCGGGCGATCATCTGTTTTTCAACGTCCTCCGTCTGGGACCGGATGAAATCCTTGAACTGGCTCTTCTGTTTTTCCGGTGGCAGCAGGGATTGTTCATAGACGGCCGTCTTGATTTCTCCCGGGACGTCTTCAAGGGTTATCGTCTGTCCCCTGGCCATCAGAACGAGCCTTTCGAGGAGATTTTCCATTTCCCTGATGTTGCCCGGCCAGTCATAATCGACAAACAGATCCATGACCTCTTCGTCCAATCCCTTGATATCCATGGACAACTTGTTGTTGAACCGGTCAATGAAAAAGGCGGTCAGGGTAGGAATATCGTCTTTTCTTTCCCGCAGGGACGGCAGTTGGATGGGGAGAACATTGAGGCGATAGAAGAGATCTTCACGGAAACGCCCTTCCTTGACGTCCTGGAAGAGGTTCCTGTTCGTAGCCGTGATGAGGCGCACATCCACCTTAATGGTCTTCAATCCTCCGACCCGTTCAAAGGCCTGTTCCTGAATGACCCGTAGCAGTTTTACCTGCATCTCTTTGGGCAGCTCTCCAACTTCGTCGAGAAAGAGAGTCCCCTTGTGGGCCAACTCAAAACGTCCCGGCTTGGTGACGACAGCGCCGGTAAAGGCCCCCCGCTCATAACCGAAGAGCTCGCTTTCCATGAGGTTTTCTGCAATTGCTGCACAGTTGATCTTGATGAGGGGATTGTTCTTCCGGGGGCTGTTAATATGGATGGCGTTGGCAATCAGTTCCTTCCCCGTCCCCGTTTCCCCGGAAATGAGGATTGTTGTCGTCGTCGGGGCTACCCGCTTTATCGTCTCAAATATCTCGATCATCGGACTGCTGGCGCCGATAATGCCATAACGGTCAATGTCGTCGGAACTGGCAACGAATTCCTCATTGTTTAGCCGTCTCGTTTTGATCGCCTTGAAGATGACATTTTTGAGTTCATCTTGTTCAAAAGGCTTGGTAACATAATCAAAGGCCCCCATTTTTAAGGCATCTACTGCCGTGGCCACTGTCCCGTGGGCGGTAATCATGATCACCGGGGTAGACGGATAATCCTTCATCACCCGTTCCAGAAGCCCCATGCCATCAAGATTTGGCATTTTGAGGTCCGTAACCACCACATCGATGTTTCCCCTTCCGGCCGCTAATACCTTGAGGGCCTCCCGTCCGTCCGGGGCCGTCAGAACTTCGTATCCCTCTTTTTTCAGCATGGCCCGGAGCACCACCTGCATGTTGATCTCATCATCCACGACCAGAATCTTGCTCATAGAAACCCCGCTAAGATAATACCGCCCGCTGTAGGCGGATATAGAAAATACTTCCCTGTCCGGGGATGGATTTTACCCGGATATGGCCGCCATGACTCTTGATAATACGCTGGCAGATGGCCAGACCCAAGCCGACGCCCCGCTCCCTGGTCGTGAAAAAGGGTTTAAAGACGTTGCGCAGCTCATCCTTTTTTATCCCTTTTCCCGTATCCCGAATGGAAATACCTACTGCCTTACCCTGGTCGCTGTCGATCCGACGGGTTCGGAAAATGAGTTTACCCCCCTCGGGCATGGCCTCCAGGGCATTGACGGCGATATTAAGAATCACCTGGATCAACTGTTCCGCATCCACATTGACCAGCGGCAGATCTGGCCGCAACTCCTCTTCGATCACGATCTTTTCCGTCAGATCATTAGCCTTGACGATCGATATGGCCTTGGCAATGACGGCGTTGACATCCTGAAGCTTCAGATTGAGACTATAGGGTTTCGCATAACTCAAGAACTGGTTGACGACCCTATTGAGACGGTTTACCTCCTCGATGATTACGTCGATGAGGCGCTTGTCCTCATCGGTCATAACCTCGGAGCGCAGGTACTGCGCCGCTCCCTTGATCGATCCCAGGGGGTTGCGGATTTCATGGGCCAGCACGGGGGCCATTTCTTCCAGGAGCATGCTCTTTTCCCGCTCCAGCTTTTGATTGAAGGCATAGAGGAAATTGAAGGCCTCCTTACTCTCCGGATAGATCCAACTGAAGATGTTCTTGAGGACCTGTTTCAACGGTTCAATGGAAATGACAATGAGAAAGGACGCAAGCAGAATATACGTCAGAGACGAGGAAGAGGGGCTGCCGAAGAGCCGGATAAAGACGTAGATCACCAGGGTCGCACACAGGGTCAGTACGCCGGTGATCAAGGCACGGGCCATCACCTCGTGCAGATCCATAAGTTGAGGGTGATTGACGATCAAAAAGATCATATACATGAGAACTGCGATAAAAATATTGTAGAGCGGAGAAAAATCATATCCGAAAAGCTTGATGACATCGCAGGCACTGATGAGGGCCGCCATCCCGAAAGCGATGGAAAGATACAGCATCCTCGTTCTTTCCACACTCGCGGGCTTGCTGCGGATGAAGAGAATCAGGGCGCCGTAACAAAAAGCCAGGACAGAAGCGGGGTAAACATAGATCAGCATGCTCCAGTAGGGCCAGTCCGCCAGGGGAGTGAACAGGGAAACAATCAGAATCAGACTGATAAATGCCGCCGCCATGGTCTGGCGTAGAGACAGGAAGCTCTGATCGCTGAGCAGCAGACGCCCGAAGGAAATGATCAGGGGAGAGAAGGCCAGGAGACCGAGCATTTCCACCATACTCCAGAAGCCGGAGTGGAAATGAATGGAAAGAAAGTTGCCCCCTTTATAGAAAAAAATGGCCAGGCACAGGCAGGCAAACGACAGATGTATCCGGTTCTGCCGCTTGGTAAAAAAAAGAAAAACAGCGATGGCCAGGCTGACAACGGCTAATGTAAAGACTTCCATGGACCCTCTGCGTCCTCTGATCAGGATGAATTTCTAACGTAACGATAGCGGGAAATCTTGCGGGAGTCAAGGAAGGTCATAAAAAAACAGGAGCTTCCCCCCCTGTGGAACGGCTCCTGTTTTTCCTCCGTTTATAACAACGGATTGGTGATAATCTTAATGGCCCGTTATGCGGATTCACCCTCCGTTGGCAGGGCGTACCGGAAGCAACTGGCGTTTTCATAAACTGCCGGGGAAATAATATATCCTTCTTCAATCTTGAAGACCTTGGTCTCTTGTCCCCGCATCTTTACCGCCCGTCCCTTTAGGAAAACCTTGATGTTACCTTCAACAAGGTTCGTAATATCATAGCGCCCGAAGGTATGATACACATCGATGCTGCCTATCTCTTCCGATTTTAGATGCCAGTGATCATGAATCCCGGCCTCGCTTTCCTCAAAAAACATCTCCAGTTTGTCCTTCCATTTCTCCGGAAGATCTTCTGAAGTCATTTCAAATGCCCTGTCGACATCATCATTTTTTTTCGCTTTCCTAGGTGCTTTCATTGTTTTTGCTGCCTTTATTGACTTTGCCATGACGGCCTCCTTTTTCTGTTTAGCTGGCATATTTGTGATTCCTTCCCTTTTTGTCAGATGATTATTAATTATTGGTGGCCGAAGTCCTGCCTTATCTATAATCACAATGCGTGCCAAGGGCGGCGGAACGACATAAATATTGCGCATATATATGATTTTATGTGCTTTTTATACAAGGATGATCCGCCGCGCATCAGTCAGAAACACCCATCGCTGCCACCTGAAATGCGTAAAGCATTTCGCAGGGTGAATCGCCCTACGCACTTTTATCCCAGAGTCTAATGAAGACATGGCGTAAGTATTTTTCTTTCAGGGATTGTGTTGACATCCTTAAGAATATACAGGTGTACTTATACAGACTCAACCCGGACGCCAGAAAAGCCGTTGACCAAATGGAAGGCTTTTTGAAAAGTGTTGACCAAAACGTTGACCAAGCACCCCTCAAAGCAACAGAGGGCTAACCGATAAATCAGCTAACCCCCTGTTTTTCTTATGGTGCCGAAGCCCGGATTTGAACCGGGACGAGCGTACACCCACTAGACCCTGAACCTAGCGCGTCTACCAATTCCGCCACTTCGGCATGTTTTTTCTGCCCGCTTTTTACACTTGTCGTCCTTGCCTTGTCAAGCAAAATTGATCTTGAAAATTAACGGATTCGTGCTATGGTGGCGCCCTATGAAAACCATCCATCAAATAGACAATATTCCCGATGAATTAACCGGTTCTTACCTGACCATAGGTAACTTCGACGGCGTCCACAAGGGGCATCAGTTCCTGTTTCGGCATCTTGTCGATCAGGCCCGGAACGCGCAACGGCAAGCGGTAGTCCTCACCTTCGATCCCCATCCGAAGATGGTCCTGCATCCGGACCGCCGTCCCTTCTATCTGATCACATCGATTGAGGAAAAGATCCGCCTTATTGAGGCCCAGGGTGTTGATGGGCTGATCATAATTCCCTTTAATCTTGATTTTTCAAAAACAACTGCCAGAGAGTTTGTCTGTGATCTCCTGTGGGGAAAATTACGGATAAAAAAAATCCTGATTGGCCATGATTATACCTTTGGTAAAGGTAAAGAAGGAAATGAAACTTTTCTTATCGCTCAGGGGCAGAAACTGGGTTTTGAGGTGGAGGTAATGAGGGCCTTCCAGGTGGATGAAACGATTATCAGCAGCACCCTGGTGCGCAACGCCATCCTCGCCGGCGACGTTAAAGCGGCGGCGGCCTGGCTGGGGCGACCTTACAATCTTGTGGGCAGGGTTGTTCCGGGGCATAATCGCGGCGCCGGTCTTGGCTTCCCCACCGCTAATATTGAACCTGAAAAGGCGCTTGTTCCTGCCCCTGGCGTTTACGCAGCCCTGGCCAGGATCGATGATCAAACCTACGGCAGTGTTCTTAATATCGGTATGAACCCGACCTTCGATGACAATCAAATGTCTATTGAAGTCCATATCCTCGATTTTAAAGGAGACATCTACGGGAAAACCCTGGAAATCCTTTTCATTGAGAAACTCCGGGAAGAGAAAAAATTCAATGGTCCGGCGGAGCTGATCGTCCAGATCCGGAAGGATATCGAACAGGCCCGCAAGATTATACCCTGACGGGTGACTTCATTCACCGCCTCAGGGTACAGACAGGAAAATGGCGGCACCACGACCCGAAAAGCAACCCCTGAATTTGAGTCTTCCTCATCCATGGAATGTCACTTACGAAGAAGCCGTATCTATCCAGAATACCTTAAAGAAGCAACTTATTCTTCATGACCGAATCAAAACCGGGCCGATACATTTAATCGCCGGCGCGGATATTTCCTATGGGCGCAACAGCGATTTATTCTTTGCCACAGTCGTACTTCTGTCCTATCCAGATATGCAGCCAATCGAAAAGGCCCATGCCATCGAAAGGGCATCTTTCCCTTATATTCCCGGATTGTTGAGTTTCCGAGAAGGACCGGTTTTATTGAAGGCTTTTAAAAATATGATGCGAGTGCCGGACCTTATCATATTTGATGGCCAAGGTATTGCTCATCCCCGGGGAGTTGGCCTCGCCGCACACATGGGTCTTTTTCTCGATATTCCGGCAATTGGCTGCGCTAAATCACGCCTTTGCGGGGAGCACCGGGAACCGGGACCATTACCGGGGGACCATGAGGACCTGCTTTATCAGGAACAGGTGATCGGGTCTGTCTTGAGAACCAAGGCCCGAGTGCGTCCGGTTTTCGTCTCTCCGGGACATCTGATCAGTCTGGAGAGATCCAGGGAGGTCACCCTGAAGTGCTGCCGTGGATACCGGCTGCCGGAGCCTATCCGGCAGGCCCATCTGGCCGTTAACCGGCTACGAATATCCTATCAGTAAAGGACTTCCCCCGTATCGGTAATAAGTTTTTGGGGAAGTTTGAATACCCTTTTAACCATGTCGAGGCCTTCTGCTGATAATTCCCTTCCCGGAATGGCCTTGACCTCAGGATCTCCCACTGGTCCTTTTACTTCAAAATAGACAGTAATAAACCTTCTATCTTCATCCGTCAGGATCCAGCCCACCACCGGAATCCTGCTGACGATCTTGTCCAAAGTTTGCAGGGGTTGCAGACCGACTTTAAGGTCAATCTTTTCCTGAATAATGTCCATACTGCCCATGGCGAGGATATTAATGGCTTCGCTGTCGATATAGAAATTTTTGCTTGTCATGACCCCGTTTTTAAAAAGTAGAGTTGCCGTAATGGAATTATACGGCATTCCGTCCGCAGTCATGTCGGGAAGTTTAAATTTCAATAACTGAGACATATTGAGAACGGAAAATATTTTATATAATGTATTGACTTTCCTAATTATTCCTTTTTCGATATACATATTCACCATGCCAGCGGCAGACGCTTTCAGCTCGGCGGCGGTTTTTCCGGTGGCGGTGAGATCGCCTTTTGCCGTCACGGTCCCCTTGACCCGCTGGTCTTTCTCCGCTTTCTCCGCTGTCCAGAAAAGGGCCTCTGCCGGCACCCGGTCAAGCTGGAATTGATACTGATGGCGCGGGGAACTTGCCGCCGGAAACTGGGTAGATCCTTTGGCGGCGCCGCGTCCGTCCTGCATGGCCCAGGTAAGCGACGAAAATTCAAGCTTTTCTGAATTATAGCTAAGATCGGCGTGAAGATCTTTAAGGGACAGATCATCGAGTTTACCTCCGGTCGCCCGGACTGCGGCTTTTATGAGCGGGGGGAATTCGGGCTTGTTTGCATTATAAGTAAGGTCGGCGCGGAAGTCTGAAAAAGACAGTCCCCCGAGCTTGCCCGTCGCTGCCCGGACCGTGGTCTGTATGGATAATGGGGGGGCTGCTGTTTTCTTACCCCCTGTTTTCTCCAATTTCATCATCGCCGCCAGATCCTCCCCCTTGAGGTAAGAGAAAGAAACGTCGCCCTTGATGACCCTTTCCCGGCCATCCTGAACAGACCCCCTAGCCGTCACAACCGAATCGTTGAGACGGGCGGACAGCGAGCGGACCTGCCAGAGATCATTCCGGAAGGAAACATCGCCGCTGATATCACGTATCTGATACCCTGCCGGCAGGCTTCGATAATTAAAATCCTCGGGATGAAAAATGGGTAGGGAAAACGTCATGGAAAAGACCGGGGCTTTGAAATCCGCAACCTCACCACCCACGGTAAAGGGCGTCTCGCCATAACGTCCGGATAGACGGGAAGAGGTTGCTTTTTCGCCTTCCAGGTGTATTGAACCATTCACGTCCTTAATTATTTTTATATTTTCCGACAGATGGAAGGACGTTCCCTGCATGGAAATATCGCCGCGCCAACGGTCGGGCGTCCCTGTTTTTCCCCCTCCCTCGCCGGTGATTACGGCTTGAGCCAAACCCTCCGCCTGCCGCCGTTTGAGTTCAGGAAAGTAAGTCTGGAGATCCCGGAGGTTGACCGTATTCGTGTGAAAAGACATGGAATATGGCTGTTTTGCATCCTTAAGGGGTGACGTCAAGGTTCCCGACAGGACAAGGGTTCCCAAAGAATAATTAAACGGGTCCATCTGCAGCTTCCCGTCCCTGATCGCCGCCACAAAATCCAGCTGGTTTTTCTGCCCTGCCGGCTTGATCATGACATCGCCATATCGGTAGCGGGCCGGCGTCAGGTTCCATTCCCCATTCAGGCGATAATTGGCCAATGGTCCCAAGCCGCTCAACTTCAAGGTTGTATTACCGCTTAAAGACAGCTTTTTCATCAGATCTTCCCCGATCAGCCAGGCCAGTTCGCGGTTTGTCGGCTGAACGGTGGCGTTGAAGGGATAGGTGGCAGGTTCAGGGAGGGGATATCCGGCAATTTTTCCGGTCAAGGTAACGGGTGAGGTCCCGAAATATCCCGTCAGCTGATTGAACTGAATATCCCGTTCCATAAACACCAGTTCTCCCGTGATGCCGTTAAAGACTGGTGTCGAGTTGCCAAAACCTACGACACCCTTTGACACGGAAGTCTTCACAACGAGGAGATCGTTGTGATCTGCCCCTCCCCACTTTCGGAGTTGGCTCAACCGGCCTTTCAAAGAACTCTCCTGGATATGGAAAAGACCGGCCCGGATATGTTCCTTGATAAACGCGGCCGTTACCGGGTGGATGATGCCATAAGGGACATATTGTCCGTATTTTTCCAGATCAAAAGGCCCCAGCGTGGCCTTTACATCAATGAATGGATCTTCTGTCCGCAATTCCCTGATTGCAGCCTGCCCTTTAATCATGACATCATCAACGGCAAGTTCGGCCTTGTTCAGGAAAATCTCCTCGGGGGTGCGTTTTAGATTATAGATCAGGCGCAATGAGGTTGGCGCCAGCGGACCTGGAAATACCCGGGGATACTGAAACTTTACATTTTTAAGTTCTATAGCCCCGGAAGAGGTAAACTCCTGTTTTTGACCTTTGATGGCGATATTGACATTAAGCAGACCGGCTAACTGCTGAAAAGGAACTTTACCGCCGTAATAGGGCCGGCAAGTGGCGAGATCGAGTTCCTGAATACGGAGCCGGGAATCGATCCGGCTATTAATGAGTGGTTCCGGATACCGGGGGAGATAAAGAGATCCTTCCACCGCCAGACTGGCCCTACGGGCGCTTTCCGAGAGGACCGCTTCAAGCTGAAAACTGGTCTTCCTTTCCCGCTGTATCTGATCGATTTTAAGGCGGACATCCTTAAAATCGGCTTGAATCCCTTTCGGGCTTATCCATAGATCACGTAACGTTACGGCCCCTCCCTGAACAGTCAGACCGCCGAGTTCCACGGGCGGTTCTTTTTTCGTTTCCATCAGATCGTCAATATTCCACTTCCCCTGTTTGTCCCGGATAATGACAATATAAGGCTGTTGCAGATCAATTTCCTTCAGGATGATTTTCCGCTCCAGCAGATAGGGCAGCAGGGCGACGCGAACGGTCAGCCGCGCCACTGAGACAAAAGGGTCGCAACTATTCTTCTCCATGATCGCAACCCTGTCAAAGGTCAGCGCCGGCCAAAAGCCAAAGGAGACATGGCCGGATGCATATTGAATATCCCGATCCAGGGCCTTTTTCGCGTAGTCCACGATGGTCGGCCTGTATGCCTCAAGATTTTGGATTTGTTGATAGAAATAGACGACGAACAGGCCGCCCGTTATCAGGATGCTAACAAGGGTGACGCAGATGATGAGGATTCTCTTTTTCATCAGTTTTGAGGAATCCCTAAAAAGTTGAAAAGTTTGACATAATCGACGGCTTTTTAAAAAATCCGCAGGCAAGGCGTGCAGATACTGAGGAATGAGGCGTACTTGGCGTACGCCGCAGTGCCGATGGATGCGGCGCAACGCAGCATCCGGACTTCTTACGAAGCCGTCAGTTTTTGCTGAAGGACATCTCCCCTATATAGCCTTCGGCATTGCTCCTGGTATTCTGGGAATTGATGTAAAAACGGACGCCATGGATCGCCCCCATGGGTTCTCCTCCATGGATGTCCCGGAAAATCCGCTTATAGTCTTCGTAGATATTTCTCTTCTCGGTGTACCAGTTCCCCAGTTGATCGGTTTTGTTACGGAGAACGAGGTAACGTATCCTCTTCAGGAAGGGCTTAGGGCTCCGAGTCGACAGGCCCTTCGGGGCTTCATTGTCCCAGATATAAGTCAGGATCGGGGTATTGAGTTTTTCAGGGAAAACCGTGGAGGGAAAAACCACATAGACCTGCAGGGCCTGATCATCCGTTGCGGATTTGCGGACATCCCCTCCCTTGGGAAGTTTTGTTGCCCGCCATGTCCAGTTGAGATAGGGATATTCCTTGAGATCAACCCGCATGTTCCTTTCGATGCCGAATCCCGAACGGGGATCACTTATCATCCTGACATAATAGGCATCTCCCGCCCTGACTAGATTTATATTCGGGGTGCCGCTGTGCTTCATCAGGGTCCAGCCTTCCGGGACGCCATCGACCAACCGGGGCGATCTGTATTTAGCCACCACGACTGATTCTTCCAGAACGGAAAAGAGATCTCCCGCTGAAATAAAAATCACAAGCACAACTACCAGGATTATGGCGAAAAAACGTTTATTGAACATTTCCCATGCATTCATATCAAAATTTTGCACCGCCTTTACCTCAGACCAAACGGTCACGCAAGATCTTTTTTATAGGCAGCCATGATTTCTGAACGTGTCACTACGGCATCCACCCTGGGGACATGGGCCAGGATGTTCTCCTTTCCCCCTTCTTCCCGATCGATGAGGGCGATCACCCGATCAATAACCAGCCCCGCCCCTTTTGCCTTTTCTATGGCCGTAATCGTGGAGCCTCCGGTCGTGATAACGTCATCGAGGATCACCACCCGTTCCCCGGTCCGGACACCCCCCTCTATAGCGCTCTTTGTTCCATGGTCTTTCACATCCTTCCGGACAATAAAGGCCTTGATGGGCTTTCCCTGCTGATAGGAGATCACGGCCAGGGCATTGGCCAGGGCATCGGCGCCCAGGGTCAGGCCGCCGGTGGCGGTAACATCGGCGGCGGAAAGCATCTGAAAGAGGATTCCCCCGATCAGGTTCATCCCTTCGGGATCGAGGGTCGTGGGTTTGCAGTTGAAATAGAAGTTGCTCGTTTTCCCCGAGGCAAGGGTGAAAGGTGGATTGTCACGGTATTGAAACGACTTGTCGATGATAATCTCGATGAGGCGGGCTTTCATTTTCTCTATCGTCATGGCAGCATCAGTTCTCCTAATATTTTTATTTCCCTTTGTTTCGTGGCGTCAGACCGTCACGCGCGTTTCAACAGTGCTTCCACGACCCGCACCGCCTCGACGCCATCCCGGGCATATTTCGCCCTCAGGGAGGTCGCGTAGGCCTCGGTAACAACGGCGCCGCCCAGGATAAAAGGCGTGTTCAAACCTTCCTGGCGGGCCAACATCATAACATTCTGCATGGCGGTCATCGTCGTGGTCATCAGGGCCGACAGGCCGACCACATCGGGCTTGCATTTTTTCATATGCTCAATAACAGTCTCCGTCGCCACATCCTTCCCCAGGTCAATGACGTCATAGCCGTAGTTTCTCAACATCAGGGCGACGATGTTTTTCCCGATGTCGTGGATATCGCCCTGGACCGTCGCCAGCAGAATGACTCCCTTGCTTGTTCCCTGGGACTTTGCTGCCCGCAGCAGGGGCTCCAGATGGTCAAGACCCTTCTTCATGGCCTCGGCGCTGGCAATCAACTGGGGGAGGAAATAGGTTTTCTGTTCATAAAGCTCCCCCACCCTGAGGATGGCCGGAATCATGAATTCCTCGACAATCCGGGCGGCGGACATGACGTCGTCGTTTTTCAGCAGCCCCGCGATGAGACTGACGATATCATCGCGATTGCCGGCGAGGATCGCCTGGTGAACCTGTTCGGAAGGGGTAAGTGGCGCTCCCCCGGCAGGTTTCTTCTCGGTTTTCTCTCCGTCACGGAAAGATTCGATATAGATCGCCGCCCCCCGCTCTTTTCCCAGGAAGACGTCGGCCGCCTTTTTCATCGCCGTTAATTCCAGATTGGCCGGATTGACAATAGCCACCGTCAGCCCCGCAGCCTGGGCCATGGTCAGAAAGGCCGCATTCAACCATTTCCGCTCCGGCATCCCGAAGGACACGTTGGAAACTCCCAGCACCGTCCGGCAGCCGAAGGACCGGGAACACCAGGAGACGGTTTTTAACGTCTCGCCGGGGGCGTCGGGATTGGCGGCAACGGTCATTACCAGTCCGTCAACGATGATATCTTCCTTGGTAAAACCATGGCGCCGCGCCGCCCGATAAACGTCACGGACAACCTTGCCGCGCCCCGCGGCCGTCTCCGGAATCTCTCCGTCGAGGAGGGGGAGAAGAATGAACATGGCCCCGTAGCGCGCCGCCAGGGGCAGGAGCTTCTCCATCTTTTCCCGTTCTCCGGAGATGGAATTGAGGAGGGCCCGTCCCGGATAGAGTCGCAGGGCCGCCTCGATGGTATCCAACTTGGGAGAATCGATCACCAGAGGAAGACCCGTTGTTCCGGCCAAGGCGCGGAGGAGGGATTTCATAGCCAGCGGCTCGTCAATGCCGGGAACGCCGACATTCACATCGAGAAGATCGGCGCCCTGCTCTTCCTGCTCCCTGGCCATTTGCCGCACCAGGGATGTCTTGCCTTCCCGTAGTTCCTGCTGGAGGGCCTTCTTGCCCGTGGGATTGATCCGTTCGCCGATAACGAACAGGGGCTTGTCACGGTCGAGGATGACGTGTCCCCGGGCGGAACTCACAGCCGCCAGGGATTTCCTTCGCGGCGGCGCCGGGGGCGTCGCCTCCAGAGCCCGCTTCAGAGCGCCGATATGATCCGGCGTCGTTCCACAACACCCGCCCAGGAGGTTAACGCCGGCAGCGGCAAAAGATTTGCTGAAGGCGCCAAAGGCAGTGGCATCCATGTCAAAGGTCGTCGTTATCCCCACCAAGCGGGGAATCCCCGCGTTGGGCTTGGCCGCCAGGGGAACGGTGGCGTAAGGCTTCATCGCTTCGATCCATTCCATCATCGCCTCAGGTCCCGCCGAGCAATTGCAGCCCACAGCGTCGGCCCCGAGACTCTGGAGGGTAATGAGGGCCGTAACCGGGTCCGTACCATTCAGGGTGCGCCCATCCGGCTCGTAGGTCATCGTGACGATGGTGAAATAGTCGCCCGTTTCTTTTATCGCCAGCAGGGCCGCCCTTGCTTCCTGGATGTCCATCATGGTCTCGATGACAAAGAGATCCACACCCCCGGCCACAAGACCCGCCACCTGTTCCTTGAAAATCGCCACGGCTTCTTCAAAGGGAAGGTCGCCAAAGGGCTCGATAAACCGGCCGGTAGGACCGATATCCCCCGCCACCAGCACCCCGGACCCAACTGCCTGCCGGGAAAGGACGGCCAGTTTGCGGTTGATCTCCTTAACGTCGGTGATACCATATTCCGACAACTTCAGGCGGTTGCCGCCAAAGGTGCAGGTATAAACCATATCTGAACCTGCCTCCCGATAATCCCGCTGGACCGCCTGGATAACTTCCGGGTTCTCCGTGCACCACCGTTCGGGACAGACGCCGGCAGGCATGCCCCGCTTCTGCAGTTCTGTTCCCGTGGCGCCGTCGAGGATGAGTATCCTTTTCTTGAGTAATGTCTTTATTCTGCCTTTATTCAAAATGATTCTCCTGATGAAACTGTTAATTTACAAACCCTCAAGGTCGCATGGACGGAAATTCTTATAACAAGCTGGGATCAAATGACAACAAAAAATCCTCACCCCGCCCCTTTTTCCTTTATCGTTTTGCCCATAATGAAAATTAGGGTCGACACCCTTGCAAAAAACACAGAAATTCCCTCCCTTTTCAAAGCAAAGGGGGAAGGTTATGGTGGGGGTGAATAATGAGACGTTTCAGTCAAGATTATTCCCGTAACGGCGGTCACGGATTTCTCCGGGACAAGTATGCAGCTTTCCGTGATCGTTACATTCAATCTGTCCATTTGCAGGAGCCGGTGCATAAGCTGCTGGTTTTCCAGCGCAAAGTCTCCGTAACCAGCGGAAAAACGACTATTTAAAAGCGTTTTTCCCTCCCGCCGGAGGGCTTGCCGGAAGTAGCCCATGATCCAGTCGAGACCTGTATCCACGACCTCACTGGCCGTAGCATCCATAACCACGCCTCGGGTCGCATTCCGTCCACCTATATCGGCCTGAATGGCCTCCATGATGGCTGTTCCCAGCGTCGCCCCCATGAGGATGATTTCGCGGGCGTCCTTGAGAAACCGGGCCAGTTTCCTGCTTGCAAAGGCGTTCCCCTCCGGCAGGCTTATCAGCGCCGCCCCTTCAAGCTCGATCGGCAGGCGCAAGGCGCTTCCCTTCAATTGCAGCAGGGGCAGGGTCTCGGTAATATACCCTTCCACTTCCTGACGATGCCCGAGGCTGATTCGGGTAGCTTCCTTTCGGTAACCGAGGCGCCTGTAGATAGCAGGACGGGGCAGGGTAACGGGTATGGATTCAAAAAACAAGGGGACCATGAACATGTCCTAACATAATCTATTTTACCTATTGATATGAGTATGTTACATTCAGTTCATGGTAATCATAAATTACTGTATCCGTCAAGGTGATTATGCTTTGGTACAATGGGAAGATCGCTCTATCGATGATAGAGAGCGTCATATTTAGAAGTGACTATGGGCACAAACGACAACCCTTTTATAAAATCACAATTCCCATTTGAAAGGTTGCATAGAGGAGTGGGATCAAAAGATCAACTCTTGTTACTGCGCAGCCTTCAGCAAGGGTGGAGCAAGATAATCGGTGTAGGCACTCTGCTCCATCCACCCTGCAGGTGCTGATGATCCCAACTCTGACTATTGAAGGCTGATCTTGATAAAAACTACCTTTATAAGTAGTTCCCGTTGAGCGCTTTGGGGGAGTTTTTGATACTTGACCGTTTTGAGACGATATTCTTTGTGGTCTCTTCATTTACTGGCATTGTTGTCACAGGCGACTGAGCAGAATTATAAATAACTTCGCGACAACATATACCCACCCATCCATTACCAAATTTTTTAATATCGACAGGGCAAGAACAAAAAGGACAGACGACTTCGGCTGAGGGCATTACTTCTCCTTATGTAAATGGATTCAGGATAAGTCTTTTATTCTCTAGATTCGGTCGCGCATATAGACACAGATCGCCAGAATGGCAATATTGAATTCTAATGTAATTATTGTGGAGATTAATTCAACATTAATCGAAGGACTGGAGATGAGAACGAAGATTTATATTTTTCTTGCTGATGCCAAGTTTTTTCCTGATATTGTTTCTGTGGGTATTAATAGAACTGGTCGCTATTCCGATGATCCTGGCAATTTCCTTGGTTGCCTTTCCTTCCTTTAGCAAAGATGCAACTTCAATCTCAGTAGGGGTGAAATTGAATTGATGCATCTTTTTTATCATCGACGATGTGATCTCGTTGAGATGCGTCTCTATGATACTCAGATAAGCTAACTGCTGTTCATCAAGGTGGGATCTTTTCATTTTTTCCGCAAAGGGAATTATAAGGGTTTTGACGTTCATAACAAATCGATTTTCAAGTTCTTTCTTGTCTTCATCCCGGTGCTGTAAAAGCACTTTTAGGGCAATATTGAGTTCACTGAGGGTTAAGTTTTTCTTTTCCAGTTCCGCTGTTCGCTCCTGAACCTGTTTTTCAAGATATTGATGGTAAATTTTTAATTGTTCCTCCGCTTGTTTCCGCTCGGTAATGTCCACCATGACACCAACAAGTCCAGCCAGGGTACCATCAGCATTCAGGTAGGTCGCCTTGTTCACAATGACATCATGCTTTTTTCCATCAGCGTATGTTATAGGCTGTTCATATATTTGCCTTCCTGGTCGACGAAACAATGCTAAATCCATTTCATGGTAATTGTCGGCTACGTCCGTGGGATATATGTCATAGACTCCTTTCCCAATGATCTCCTCCTTTTTGAAGCCGGTATAGACCTCGAATTCTGTGTTGCAGTCCTGGTATTGTCCATTGACATCTTTGCAAAAGATCGGACTGGGGATCGTGTTGATTAGTGTTTGCAAGAAGTTCAATATACCCTGAGATTTTTCTTCTACGAGCCTGCGCTCAGAGATATCCTTGGTTATCCCCTCAAAACATTTAATTTCCCCCTGTTTATTGCAGACAACTCGTACACTGTTCGAAAGCCACCCAACACTTCCATCCTTCCTCTTGAATTGAACTTCAAAATCACCATGTCCCGCTTCCATGACATTGCGTATTGATTCCGTACGTTGTTCGGAATCAACATAAATCTGTTTATTTACATTCGTTACGGAAGACAGGAGTTCTTCCGGTGAATCATACCCGAGCATGCTGGCGAAGGCGCGATTTGCCATAGTGTAACTTCCTTCGGGAATACTTCGATAGACGCCCTCCGAAGTATTTTCTACAATGGTTTGGTAATCGGCCGCCAGTTCCCGATATTGCTGCTCCGACTGACGCAGCGTTTCCTCCATCTTTTTTAGTTCTGTAATATCTGTCACAATCGTCAAGAAAAAATCTTCCGCGCCAATCGTGATTTTTGACGCATTAAACAAGCCATGCCTCCATTCGCCGCATTTCACGCGCATCTGTAATTCAAGATTTTCTACGGATCCTTTTTTGCGATACTCATCCAGAAACTGTTCACGCTGTTCGGCAGTGATGTAGCCAACGCTGTTGGAAGTATTGCCAATAAATTCTTCCCGCTTAAGTCCCATAACCTTTGCAAATGCCTCGTTGGTATCCACATACCGACCGTCCTTTATGGAAGTAATTGCCATCGGAATCGGATTTTTCAAAAAAGATTCGGAAAACTTCTCCTCGCTCTCCTTCAGCGCCTCTTCTGCCCGTTTACGCTCAGTGATATCTGTCATTACTGTCAGCAAATAATTTTCATTGTTAATACTCATCATGACAGCATTGAATAATCCATCTCTCAACGCTCCGTCTTTTGTTCCGACTTTCATTTCGAAGTTTTCAATGCGGCCTCTTTTGTTTAGCTCTTTAAAAAATATCAATCTTTGTTCTTCTGTAATAAATCCGATTTCTGTCGATGTATGTCCGACAACTTCACCCCGATTACGTCCCACCAGTCTAAGAAAAGCATTGCTGACGTCAACAAATCTGCCTTCGCCCAAGGTTGTGATACCCACGGGAATAGAATTTTGCAGGAATGCTTTTGTGAACTTCTCCTGACTCAGTCTTGTATGTTCGATTTCCTCTTCGAAACCCTTCAATTCTGCTACACATTGACGGAGTCCATTGAGTTCTTCGATCAGCTCTTTCTTAGTCCTCTTTTGGTCTTCCATATTAGCTGTTAATAATATCATGCTGTTTTAAGATTCATGAACTGTTTGACAACCTCATCGCCCATCGCTGCCGTCCCGACAAGGGTCGTCCCTTCCTGGTGGATGTCTTTCGTTCTAAAACCGGCGCGAAGAACCTCCTGTACGGCCGCCTCTATGCGCCGGGCCTCTTGTTCCATGTCGCAGGAATACCGGAGCATCATGGCTACAGACAAGATTGTCGCCAGGGGGTTGGCGACGTCTTGCCCCGCAATGTCGGGAGCGGAGCCATGGATCGGTTCATACATGCCGCCCTTCACTCCCAGACTCGCCGACGGCAGCATCCCAATGGAACCGGTGATCATGGCTGCTTCGTCACTCAGGATATCTCCGAACAGATTGGTCGTCACGATGACATCGAATTGTGAGGGATTCCAGATCAATTGCATGGCACAATTATCGACGTATATATGCCGCAGGTCCACCTCGGGGAAATCCTGACTGACCTCCGTGACCACGTCCCGCCAGAGCTGAGTGCTCTCCAGGACATTGGCCTTATCCACGGAAACAACCCGCTTCTTACGTTTAAGCGCCGTTTCGAAAGCTACTATAGCGATCCGGTGGATCTCCTCCTCCGTATAGACGAGGGTGTTGACGCCTATCCGCTGGCCGTTTTCCACCCGGACGCCCCGGGGCTCGCCAAAATAAAGATCCCCTGTCAGCTCCCGGATGATCATAATATCGATCCCCCGGACAACCTCCGTCTTCAATGGCGAGGCGGCAACAAGTTCATCAAAGACCCGCACCGGCCGCAGATTCGCAAAAAGTCCGAGCTTCTCGCGTAAGCCCAACAGCGCCCGCTCGGGACGGACGCTGTAGTCGAGGCCTTCCCATTTGGGACCACCGACGGCTCCGAGCAAAACCGCGTCACTGCCTAATGCCAGTTCCAGGCTTTCGCCAGGAAACGGCGTTCCAAAGGCATCATACGCCGCCCCGCCAATTAGACCATGCCTTAACTTAAAGGCAACATTCGCAGTTGCAGCAATAACATCAATGATTTTCAGCGCCTCCCGGATAACTTCGACTCCGATACCGTCGCCGGGAAACACAGCGATTTGGTAAGTTTTTTTCATCCCCCCGCCCTTTTCTTCACCAGGTAGGCCATAAGTCCGCCCGCCGCGACCAATTCCTGCATGAACGGGGGAATCGGCTCGATTTTAATCGGTCCAGCCTCTTTTCCCGAAATGGTGATTGTTCCTTTATCCCCATCCACCTCGATCTCGTCGCCCTCGTTGACCAACCCATAGATCGTCCGGGACTCAAAGATGGGCAGACCCATATTGAAGGCACTCCGGTAAAAGATCCGGGCAAAGCCACTGGCCACAACGGCGGAAATGCCCGCCGCCTTGAGGGCAATCGGGGCGTGCTCCCGGGAGGAACCGCATCCGAAGTTCTCCCCTGCTACAATGATGTCCCCCGGACGCATCTTTTTCATAAAATCCGGGTCAGCGTCTTCCATGCAATGGGCCGCCAGGAATGATGGATCGGAGCTGTTGATATAGCGGGCCGGAATGATGAGATCGGTATTGACATGGTCTCCGAATTTCCATATTTTCCCTTTTAATTTCATATCTTGTGCACCCCCTTGAGTTCGTCGGGGCCGGCGATGCGCCCCAGGATTGCCGAAGCCGCCGCCACCGCAGGATTGGCGAGATAGACCTCGCTGCCCGGATGTCCCATCCTGCCGATAAAATTACGGTTGGTAGTCGCAACAGCCCGCTCGCCATCGGCCAGGATCCCCATGTGGCCACCAAGACAGGGCCCACACGTAGGCGGACTGATGATGGCCTTGGCAGCAAGGAAAATGTCAAAGAGCCCTTCGGACATGGCGGTCCGGTAAACATCGGGAGTCGTCGGAATGATGATCAGCCGCACATAGGGCGCCACTTGCTTGCCCTTCAAAAGCTGGGCGGCAAGGCGCAGATCCTCGATCCGGCCGTTGGTGCATGAGCCGATGATGACCTGATCGATCTTGATGGAGCCTACCTTGCTGAGTCCCCGGACATTCGACGGCAGGGGGGGAAAGGCCACCTGGGGCTCGATTTTGCTGACATCAACCTCCAGGACGGAGGCGTAATTAGCATCGGGATCGGATTCATGGAAGGTATACTCCCGCTCCGCCCGGGATTGAACGTACTCTCTCGTTGTCTCGTCGGGAACGAAAATGCCGTTCTTGGCCCCCGCCTCGATGACCATATTGGCCATGGTGAAGCGGTCTGCCATCGTCAGCTCTCCGAGCGTCTCGCCGCTAAACTCCATCGCCTGGTAAGTGGCCCCATCCACGCCGATCTGCCCGATCACATAGAGGATGAGATCCTTTCCCGACACCCACTTGTTGAGCTTACCGTGCAAGACGATCTTCATTGTTTCGGGAACCTTGAACCAGAGATCCCCTGTCAGCATGGCCGCCGCGAGATCCGAGCTGCCCACGCCGGTGGCAAAGGCCCCCAGGGCACCATAGGTACAGGTATGGCTGTCGGCCCCAATGATCAGGTCTCCGGGAAGGGCGATGCCCTGCTCCGGAAGAAGGACATGGCATACGCCGGCGTCGCCCCCCTCGTAATAGTGGCCGATTTTATGTTCCTTGGCGAAGTCCCGCATGATCTTGACCTGCTGAGCCGACTGGATATCCTTGTTCGGGGTGAAGTGATCGGCGACAAGGACCACCTTGTTGCGGTCGAAGACCTTGTGTCCCCCGGCTTTCTTGAATTCCCCAATGGCGATGGGGGCCGTCACGTCATGCCCCAGAGCAATATCCACCCGGGCGTTGATCAGCATCCCAGGATGTACCTCCTTAAGGCCCCCGTGCTCGGCCAGGATCTTCTCGGTAATGGTCATCCCCATTTAATGATTCTCCTTTTTATTTGCCATGCAAATATAACATATTGACTTGACGAGCTTAAATTAAAAAGTAGCTCCTCCCCAGCGTCGCTCAGTATTTCTACAATATTCTTCTTATCGATTCAATGAATAAATCGCAAAATCATGGTAATTACTTGACGGGGCAGGAATTATTTACACCGGCCCGAGGAAATTGGGGGAGAATATTTTTTTCTTGATATGGCCCGTTGAGGCTGCTATAGGGCGCAAACTTGACAGATAAAAGGCAATAGTTATGGAAATGGGAATTATCGGCCTTCCCCAAAGCGGGAAGAGCTCTCTTTTTGAAATCATGACCGGGATCAGGAGCCGGGACGTTTATGGGGAAACCTTTGTCCGCGGCCAAGCGTCCGTCCCCGATGACCGCTTTGACCGCCTGGTGGCGATATTTCGTCCCGCCAAAGTTTCTCCCGCCAAAGCGCCCTTCGTGGATGTCCACGCCGAAGGAGAGAAGGCGTGGGAAACGGTTCGCCAGACCCTCTCCGGGGCCGACGGTCTCCTCCATGTGGTGGATGGTTTTTCCGCCGCCGACCTGCCGGAAATGGTTGAGCGTTGGCGCCGCCTTGAGGATGAACTGATCCTGTCCGACCTCATGGTGGTGGAAAACCGCCGGGAGCGCCTCCAGAAAGTACCCCAAAAGGTACTGAAGCCCGCGGAGCTTCTCCAGGTGGAATTGATGCCCCGCCTCCAGACACAGCTTGAACAGGGCAAGCCCCTGCGAGACCTTCCCTTGACACCCGAAGAACGCCACACCCTGCGGAGCTTCTCTTTCTGGTCCCTGCGACCGGAGCTGGTGGTCCTCAATGTTACCGAGGAACGTCTCGGAGCAGCGGCGGCATTTCAAAAAGAGACCGGCCTGACAGATCATGTGATCGGTATCTGCGGTGAGCTGGAAGCGGAAATGGCGGGGCTTTCACCGGAAGAGCAGCAGGAATTCCTGGATTCCCTCAACATGACCGAACCGGCCTTTGTGCGAATTATCCAGGCCGCTTTTCGTCTGTTAGGAAGGATCACCTATTTCACCGTAGGGGAGGATGAGGTCAAGGCATGGGTTATTCCCGAGGGGGCAAAGGCGCCGCGGGCCGCGGCAGCCATTCATAAGGATTTTGAACGGGGATTCATCAAGGCGGAGGTAATCGGCTACGAAGAATTCATCTCCTGCGGAGAGACCCTGGCCGCTGCCAAGGCCGCCGGGAAGCTGCGTTTAGAGGGGAAGGATTATGTCGTTCAGGACGGCGATATCATTTCCTTCCGCTTTAACGTCTGACGTAAATAGTTGAAATTGTTCATATAAAAAATAAGGGAGGCGCCCTGATGACGCTGGAAAACAGACTGATCCCCATCTTGAGAGAAGGAATTAATATCATCAAGATGGTCCTCTTCAAAGCCGTGAGAGACGGATTAGCCGAACGCTACCCCCATCAGGAGCGAACCTTTATCAATCAACTGACCGGCGCCATGATTAATGAGCTGTTCTGTACACCGAATCGTGAAGAGCCCTTTTTATCCTTTGCAATCAATAATCGGCCCCTCATTGAGGAAGAAATGAAGAGGACTGCCGATGACTTTCCCGAACTAATAATCCCCTTGACGGACGCCCTGCGTGTCCAGTTTCTCTGTGACAGCCAAGAAGGTTTAGACAATCCCGTCATGCTCGCTCAAGCCAGAGATCTTGGCATTTTGATCACGGAACGGGACATTCCCCTGCCCGATCATTTCATAACCCTGGCCCGCTCGCTGGGCGAAGGATCCCATGTGACCTATCAAGTCAACAGCGGATCGGCCTGACAGACCTCATTTATTCGCTAAAATCAATAACAAATAGTATCGGGTTATGTTATGCATAGGTAGGTGAAGTCAAAAAACCATCTTTCGTTTAGGTACACTGTCCCGGAGATGCCTTTCCGACTTCAGGAGGAGTAATCCATGAGGCATACGATAGCGTTTGTTTTGGCAATGGTCGGGCTCTTTGTTGCATGTGCTGCGAAAGCGCCGGTGCCGGTGGTTTTCCAGATTCCGACGAAACATATCGATTATCAGAAAGAAGTAAAACCAGTTCTCGACAAACGCTGTGTGGTTTGCCATTCCTGCTATAATTCCCCCTGCCAGCTCAAACTCGACTCTTTTGAGGGTGCGGACCGCGGCGCCACGAAAAGGGCGGTTTACAATGCCACCCGACTAAAATCCATGGATCCAACACGCCTCTTCACGGATGCCCAATCGACCCAGGAGTGGCGCCAGAAAGAATTTTTCAGCGTTACCGACAGCAAAGCGTCAGGCGGGTCGAACGACTCCATCATGATCGAGCTCCTTTCCCACAAGATGAAAAACCCGAAAAGCGTCGGGGAGTACAGGCCTGAAGCCGACGATCTGACCTGTGCCGGAAACCAGGATGAACTCGGAGGGTACCTGGAAAAACACCCGAACCGCGGCATGCCCTTCGGGTTTCCTCCGCTCAAGCAGGAAGAATTCGATATCGTTGCGGGCTGGCTGGTTCAGGGCGCGAAGGGGCCTGATACCACAGAGCAGACGATGCTGACCACACCAAAAGCAAGCGATGCTCTTGAAATAAAACAGTGGGAAGCGTTTTTTAACCAGGACGACGCCAAGCATGCCATGACCGCGCGCTATATCTATGAGCATCTGTTCCTGGCCCATCTTAAATTCGGCACGCCGACCCGTGAATACTATGAACTGGTCCGCTCGAAGACCGCGCCCGGAGAGCCCCTTGATCTGATCGCCACCGTGCGCCCCTATGATGACCCCGGTGTTGAGCGGGTCTACTATCGGTTCAGAAAGATCCACTCCACGATCGTCCATAAGACCCATATGGTATTTTACCTTGATGCCGCCCAACTGCATCGCTTCAAGGAGCTTTTTATCCAGCCGGAATGGTTGCAGCCCCCACATAGGGTAGGGTACGACGCGAAACTGAGCGCCAATCCTTTTGTCGCATTTGAACAGATTCCCCCGCGTTCGCGCTACCAGTTCCTGCTGGACAACGTGCATTATATCATCATGACCTTCATCCACGGTCCGGTCTGTAAAGGTCAAGTCGCTCTCAATGTGATCAATGATCATTTCTGGGTCATGTTCCTGGATCCTGATCACGATCTGAGCGTGGCATATCCGGCCTTTCTGAAGTTGCACAGCGACAAACTGCGCATGCCGATCGAGGTCGGCAGTGACATGCGCGTCTTTGAGGCGCTGACTGATGAATATAAAAAGGCCGCCGTTGAGTTTTATCAAGCCCGGCAAGACTATTACACATCACATAACTACGCCGGTCTCGGCTATGAATCCGTCTGGAAGGGAAACAGGGCCGCGGATACGCCGTTGCTTACCGTTTATCGCCATTTTGACAACGCATCCGTCCATAAGGGGGTGTTGGGAAATCTGCCGAAAACGATGTGGGTTGTAGACTATCCCCTCCTTGAACGCATCTATTATGCCCTTGTTGCCGGATTTGACGTGTACGGCACGGCCGGCCACCAGTTGGCGCTACGTCTTTACATGGATGCGCTCCGTGTTGAAGGCGAAAGTTACTTCCTGGATTTTCTGCCCGTGTCAAAACGACAGGAGATCATGCAATCGTGGTATAAGGGGGTTGATCTCAAAAAGATTCATTACTATTCTTCCGCCCTGCCGACAAAAATTTCCTTCGTGACGGACGAGCCGAAGCGTGAGTTCGTCGAACATATTGTGAACAAACATATTCTACCTGTAACAAATATCACTTTTGATGCCGTGAACTATGAGCGGGCGGGAGTTGACTATCAAAGATGGCCGGAAAAGTACGAAACAAAGGATGACTACCTCAAGGCTTTTCGCGCTGCTTCCAAACCCGGCACGCCATTTTTCTCAGTGCTCAATGATTACAATGTAAATGTCGCCTACATGAGGATCCGCCTGAAAAATGGAAAAGAGCTTGCGATCTCCATCGTGATCAATCGTTGGCATAACAATGTTACCTATTTATTCGGTGAAAAGAACGCTCTCGATCCATCAAAGGACAGCGCGGATTTTATTCACGGCCTCATCGGATCCTATCCAAACTACTTTATTGATATCCGTGAAGAGGACCTGCCCGACTTTTTTGATCTCCTTGCCCATTTTGAGAAAAGCCCGAGAGATTATGAGCGACTGGCCAAGTACGGCGTCAACAGGGCGGAGGACCGGCTCTGGGATGTATATGACTGGTTTCAACAGCGATTCTATGAGGATGAACCGGTAGATGCAGGACTGTTCGATTTGAACCGGTACTACCACCTCGCTCAGTAGTGAACGGTTCAATCGCCTCGTCACAGTAGGACCAGCAAGGAGGAGAAATATGATCTATGTGATTGCAACATTAGAGCTGGCCGACGGCAGGCGTGACGATTATCTGGATGAATTCAAGAAACTTATTCCCAAGGTGCGCGCCGAAGCGGGATGCCTTGAATACGGTCCGGCTTTCGACGTGCCCACGGACATCCCCGTCCAGGAACCGATCAGCAAAAATGCCGTGACTATTATTGAACGCTGGTCCGATCTTCCGGCCTTGAAGGAACACCTGGTCACCCCGCATATGAAAATTTACCGGGAAGCGGTCAAGACCTTCGTGGTGGGGATGAGAATCCGCATCCTCCAGCCCTTTGACATGTGATGCTTTTCGGGCTGCCGGTCCGAAAACCGAAAACTGTTCTTTATATTTACGAATAAAATTATATAGTTAAATAGGTTAATTCGTAATTGCGAACTTTTCCCGTCGATAGCCTCTAATAGTGAACGACGAAGGCGATATACTGGCCGTCGTGACTCAGGCTGATGTCGATATCCGTCCGGCTTCCTTCGATGAAGACGCGGGGCGTCCCGTAGCCATGAGTCGTTTTATCGCGGCGGATGTCTATATAATAAGGGGAGGCCTTCAGAACGGAAGCCAGATGATGGATCGCCGCCCGGCGTACGGCTGCGGACGGATCAAACGGACCATCCCTTCTTTCCTCCCGAACATGGACCGCCGTAGCCACCGGGGCGCCGCCATGACCGTTTCTCGCGGCGGCGACACAGTGGACGCGGCGGGGTGACAACGTGAAGAAGGCATTCACAGGACCAGCCGGCGTCATAACCACACCGCGCTCCTGAATTGACATCGCATCGCCGTTTGTTTGCTTCAGAAGGATGGGCGCCGGTTTTCCATGACCGTTTCGATAATCAGATTCACGATGGGAACCGGAACAAAGGATGTTTTCCTTTATATTAAAATCCCCCGCATCCCCCCTTTGACAAAGAGGGGTTAGTGGGGATTTTAATGCTTCGTTACGCTCGCTCCGGGCATGGGCGCTAGTCGGAAAACAGAGGCAATTCCCGGAAGTCATCGTGGCTTCCCTTGGGGAATCTTCGTTTAGGGGCGACGTGACGACATACGCCCTGTGCATAAAGCTCAGTCCCGGTTTCAATTTACTCACCGCCTTGAAAGCCGCTTCCTTTGCCGCCCAGAACATCCAGAGAGTGGTATCGGGAGACGCGGATCTATCAATCCGTTCCTGTTCTTCCGGAGTGAAGACGCGGGCAATGAAGCGCCGGTCCCGGCTTTTCCCGATGCTTTCCGGACTGGTCAAATCTACAATATCGTTGCCGATGCTGGGCAAAGTATTCTTCCTCCATTTTGGCCAGGCGGTGAACAATCTGCCCCGCCAGGTCCCGTTGCGCCCTTAATCCCTGCCCGGCGGGCGTGCAGGGCAGGAAGGCATCCAAGGTTATCGTGAATGTATCGCCGCGGCTGGGCATATTTCCGTACGATGTTTGGGCGTCCCCCCGGAGATAAACGCAAAGCACCCGGCAATCCGGATGATCCTGGAGGAAACGACCCACGCCGTAAGAGAAATTCTCCGTATCGACACGCCCCGACCGGGATCGTCTCCCTTCGGGAAAGACCATGAGGATCTGCTGATGTTTCAAGAGATAGTTGCATTTGGCAAGGGTCCCCTGCATCTCCTCCCGATCGCCTCCCCGGCTGACGGGAATGCATTTCGATAGATAACACAGGATCACCAGGAAAATATTCCGCTGGAAATTGGCGCGTTCCGGAAGATTCCATGGGAGCCGGCTGTATTCCGTGATGTGCCTTCCCAGAGACATGAGGGCATAGATCATGATCAGGGAGTCAATCAGGGTAAGATGATTGCCGCAGATCAGCCACGGCCCCTTGTGACCCTCCATTAGCCCGGCCCACTGGCGGCGGATCTTATCCAGGTCTCTGATCTCGTAGCCCCGCCATCTCAAGAATAGAAAATACAGGGGCGCCAGCAGCCAGGAGCTCAGGGAACCCAAGGCAGACTGAAGGCGAAGAAGAAAAGCCGTCGCAGAGGTCATAGTTTCTTCTTGATCAACTCCACGGCGTTGCCGATCGTGCGGATCTTGTCAGCCTCATCGTCCTCGATCGTAATCCCGAAGACATCCTCGCACTTGATGATGACATCCACGAGGCGGGCCGAATTCACCTTGAGGTCATCGAGGATGTGGGTCGCCATCGTCGCCTGGTCCAGGTGGGTTTTATCCTTCGCATACAGCCGCAGGATCTCGATCATCTCCGTAAAAATCTTATTTTCTTCCATACTTAAAACTCCTTCTTTATAGATTTAATTTTAATGAACCCCTAAAAATCATAAATATTGGCTATCATCGACGGCTTCGTAAAAAGATCCGCAGGCAAGGCGCGCAAAGCCTGAGGACTGAGGCGTACTCTGCGTACGCCGCAGGGACGAAGGATGCAGCGCAACGCCGCATCCGGACTTTTTACGAAGCCGTCATTTTTCTTCCCATTTCTTGAAGATAAGACAACTGTTCACATCGCCGAAACCGAAACCGGCCTTGGCTATAACGCGCAGGTCGGGCATGTCTATCGCCTGCTGGGGAATCTTCGCTGCAAAGGCCGTAATGTCCGGGTGGACATCTTCACTGTTCACGGAGGGATGAATAAATCCCCGGTGAAGCTGAAGAACGACGGCAACCGATTCAATAGCCCCGGCGGCCCCCAGGCAGTGACCGATCATCGATTTCGTCGAGTTGATGAAGGGGAAATCAGCGAGCGGCCTCCCCAGGGTCTCGAACCAGTTTTTCACCTCCATGGGATCGGCGTAGGTGGCCGTCAAATGGCCATTGATAGCCTGGATATCAATGGGTGATATTCCGGCATCGGCGATGGCGTCCTGGATGCAGCGTCGCACCCCCGCGGGATTGGGGGCGGTCATGGACCCTCCCATCCGCTGGCCGCCGCAATTCACAGCCCCTCCGGCAACCTCGGCGTAGATCCTGGCCCCCCGCTGCCTTGCCGTCTCCAAATCCTCCAGGACTAGGACAGCACCCCCTGCTCCGGGGACGAAGCCACTGGCAGTGGCGCTCATAGGGCGGGAGGCCCGCTCCGGCTGGTCATTGAATTTCCGGCAGATCACCCGCATGGCGTCAAATCCGGACCAGGTATAGGGGGAAGCTCCCTCGGAACCACCTGCCAACATCCGTTTCGCCAACCCCATGCGGATTCTCCACATGGCATCGATGATTGCTTCATTGCCCGTTGAGCAGGCAGAAGAATTGGACGTTACCTGATTCCCTAAAGCCAGCAGGCCGGCAATGCGGGCGCTCGTACCGCTGTTCATAACCTGTTCTACGATCCGGCTCCCCATGCGTCGAACTTTGCCCGCGTTCACCATGGGGACGACGCTTCGGGCAATGGTGTCCATCCCCCCGATTCCAGATCCCAGAATGACGCCTGTATCCCAATGTACCCGATCGTCATCGCCCTCAGGAACCTCAAATCCTGCATCCCGCCAGGCGTCGATGGCCGATACAGAGGCGTAACCGATGTTGTCATTTATGGACATGAGCTTTTCGTGATCGAAATAGCTTTTGCGCACGGCTTCAAAATTTTCAGGAATCCCTCCGACCTGACAGCCAAAGTTCATCTTCTCCAACTCCGGGATGTGGCGGATACCGGAACGGCCTGCTCTTAAGGCTTCGGTAAAAGCCTCCAGTCCGTGGGCGTTAGGGGCGGCGACACCCATGCCCGTAATGACAATTCTTTTTTCCATCTTAAAATTTACCTCAAAATGTTTTGTTTCCTCGGCGTCTTAGAGCCCCGTAAGCACCCCTTTACCGGCCAGGGTTCCCCGGCAGACGACTTCTCCGTCTTCCCGCTCCGCGGTGACGGACGCCTTCAGGCTTCCCTGGCGGAAATAGACTTTCCGTCCCCGGAAAATGATCCGCTCCCCCGGGGCGACGATCCCTAAAAATTCCACCTCGTCGGCGTAGGTAAACAGGGTTGTTATCTTCTTCACCGCTTCGACGGACACCCCCAGCTTAGTCATGGACAGGTACAGACCGTGGGCAACCACCCCCGTCTGGGCCATGGCCTCGATGAGGATCACGCCCGGGGTAACGGGCCGGTCCGGAAAGTGACCGCGATAAAAATATTCATCCCGGCGGAAGCGATAGGCACCGGTGATGCACTCCCCGTCCATTTCCAGAATTTCCTCGATAAAGCGAAACGGAGGCTGTTGGGGAACGGCTTTCAAAATCAAGGCGCGCAGGGTTGCATCAGCCGCCATAGAGACCTCCGTTGACATGAATCACCGATCCGGTAATATACGTCGCACCGACGGCGAGGAAGGCCACGACCTCCGCCACCTCTTCCGGCCTCCCCATGCGTTGCAGGGGAATATTGACCAGAATCCGCTGTTGAACTTCTTCCGGAAGAACCGCCGTCATCTCCGTGGCGATGAATCCGGGGGCCACGGCGTTTACCAGGATGTTTCGTCCTTCCAATTCCTTGCTCAGAGATTTCGTAAAGGCATCGAGGGCAGCCTTCTCCATAGTATAGGGGATCTGTCCGCCGTTGCCCGTATGGCCGACGACACTGCTGATGCTGATGATCCGTCCCTGATTCCGGCGGAGCATGAATTGCCGTAAAACCCGCTTCGTCAGGTACCAGACCCCCCTCGTCAGGAGGCGCTGCTCATCGAACTGCTCCAGACGCATAGAATTAATATCCATATTCACGGAGAATCCCGCATTGTGAACGAGGACATCCACCTGGCCGGCGATGGCCCTGATCTGCTCCACTATGGCGTTAATATCCTCGGTTCTGGTCAGGTCCCCCTTGAGGAGGAAGCCCTGACCCAGTTCCGCCAACAGGGCCTGGGCAGCTTCTTCGCTTTGACGGTAGTGAATCCCGACCATAAAACCTTCCGCCGCAAGCGCCCGGGCGCAGGCGGCGCCGATTCCAGTGGCCGCGCCGGTGACCACGGCTACTTTTCTGTCTTCCATTTAATGATAGTCCTCATAAATGTGATGAACCAATAATAACCCATCCCCACCCCGACCCTCCCCTTGAAGGGGAGGAAATTGAGGTATGCGGGACTGACCCTCGCAGGGGAGTGACTCTCATGCCGCTCACCATTTACCGTTCACTGTTTTTCGGAGGCCACGGATAATCACCATAGACGATGCCTCGAAAAAGGCCGGTGCGGGCCTGATGAACCTCGGCGATACACTCCCCATCCACGGATATGGTCCCGTCGCCGATAATGATGCTGGCCCCCGATTCCGCCAGGGAAGAAAAACGGCGGACGTCGATCTCGTAGCGGACGACGCGGTGATAGGGGCGGACCTGTCCTGTAAAAGTCACCCCATCACATCCCAGGGCACGCCCTGCCCCCAGGCCACCGCGCCAGACGCCATAAAATCCCTGAAGCTGCCAGATGGCGTCCACTCCGAGACAGCCAGGCTGGACAGGATCTCCGGGCATGTGACATTGGAAATACCAAGCATCCAGATGGATATCCTGCTCTGCGACGATTTTCCCTCTCCGACCATCTGCCTCCATGGAGAGGATGCGATCGATCATGAGAAAAGGAGGCGCCGGCAGACGGGCGTCAAAACCATCCGGAGGATCTTCCACCAGCCGGCCATAGGAAAAGGCGATCAGATCGGTAAGATTAAAACTTTTCTGGTTTCTGAACTCTTCATATTTCATCAAAATTTACCTCAGGACATCTGCCACATTAGCGTTGACCACGTCAGCCCCGCCCCGACCAGGGCCATGATCAGGCAGTCACCCGGCTCAAGATCCTGCCAGCGCTGACTTACAACCGCCGGGGCTCCGGAACAGCCCGTATTGCCGAACATGGTCACGTTGCACCAGTGACAGTCATCGGGAATGGCCGACCGCTCACAAACCGTGTTTAAAACACTCAGGTTTGCCTGGTGACCGACAAAGAGAAGGCGCCGGCCATTTATATCTTTTTCTCCATCCTTCCTTCCCTCATAGGTCTCCTGAAACGTCCGGACCGCCTCCGTCATTTTGCGGATGGCAAAACCCTGCACCGCATTTCCGTCCTGCTGGAAATAACCGGTCCGGGGAATAATCGCCTTCTGCCATGACGCCGGTTTCGATGCGTAATCACTCTTCAGCAGGCGTAACCGTGAAGGTATCGTTGCCGAAACCACGGCGGCCGCACTGCCGTCTCCGAAGAGGACCGCCGTATTGCGATCCGAATAGTCGATACAACGGGTCAGATTTTCCGGGTTGACGACCAGGACATAGGGAGGCAGACTCTCCGGCCTCATTTTGCTCAAAAAGGACAACTGGACCCCGAAAGTGGCGCAGGCGGCGTTGATGTCAAAACACGGCGCCTCGATTTCGAGTTCCGCCGCCACTGTGGCGGCCTCGGACGGGGTGACATGGTCCGGGGCCGAACTGCCGGAAATCACCAGGCCGATGTCCTCCGGAGCAATACCCGCCTGGGCAAGGGCATGCCTTGCCGCCGCCGCCCCGGTCTGGGCATTTGTGTAAATACTGGCTTCATAAGCAGTTCGAGTGTCGTTATTCTTCGTTTCCCGGATGTAAGCAAGGGGAAGAGAGGTCCGGCGCTCCCGAATTCCCACCCGTTCCAGGACCCAGTCGTTGCTGGTCCCGATGTCGAGATCTTCCAGGAACTTATTGGTAATGACATTCTCCGGGTGAAAGTGTCCCAACCCGTGCAGATACAGCATAATCAGCAAATCTCCCGGCCGATAATCATGTTCTGGACCTCCCGGACCCCTTCATAGATATCGATGATATGGGCGTCCCGAACGAGTTTCGAGATTTCGTATTCCGTCATGAACCCGTAGCCGCCGTGGAGATGGAGCCCCTCATTGGCACAGAAGAGGGCCGCTTCGGCGGCGGTATTCTTGGCCAGGGACGCATAAAGCCCCCGGTCTTCCGCCTTCTCCTCAAGGGCGCAGGCAGACTTCATCAGGGCCAGCTTCGCCAGTTCCACCTTTTTCCACATGGCCGTCAGGGTATCCCGGGCCACGGGAAGGTCGCAGATCCGCTGGCCGAACTGTTTGCGCTCCCGGGTATAATTAAGGGTCACATCCAGGGCCCGCCGGGCCAGACCGACGCCGATAGCCGCCACCATCGGCCGGGCATAGTCGAGAACGTCGATGACGTACCGAAAACCTAGGCGCCGGTCGCCGATGATCTGTTCGGGGGTGATAACGACATTTTCAAAGGTCACGGCGGCTGTATTGGACAACCGTTGCCCCAGTTTGTCCTCCGGTTTGCCAACGGCGATGCTCCCGCCTATAGACAGGGTAATCTCTCTCCCTTGCCCAAACCCTGAGGCCAGTTCTTTCGGGGATGGCGCCGCGACGGGGACGATGACGCAGGCCATGAAATTGCCCGTCGGCTTCCCCACCTTGCAGAAAACGGTAAACTGGGAAGCGTAGGAGGCATTGGTAATGAAGCACTTGGCCCCGTTGAGAAGATAGGTTCCGTCTTCACGGCGGCTCATGAACGTCGTCATGGCACTGTTGTCGGAACCGGCCCCCGGCTCGGTCAGGCAGAAGGAAGCGAGGAGGGGATTATCGACAAAGGGCCTCAGAAAGGCTTCCTGCTGCGAACCGGCCCCATGCTGAGCGATGGCGGCGTTAGCCAGGTCATTGCACATGGCCGAGGTGGCAATCCCCGAATCGCCGTAAGACAGCTCTTCGATAATCAGGGCGGAGGACACGGCGTCCATTTCATATCCTTTAATATCACCGGGGATACTCAGATTCAGGATTCCCGTTTCCCAGGCCTTGCGAATAATCTCAAAGGGAAAGGCATGTTTCCCGTCCAGCTCCAGGATATGGGGGAGGATCTCCGTTTTAACGAAGCGCTGGACCGTCTCCAAATACATGCGTTGATGATCGGATAGATTGAACTCCATCTTTCAGTTACTCCCAAAAATGCGCATCGCCGAAGACAGGGTAGTCACGGAGAGGCAGTTTACACCGATGGTCTTGAAAAAATCCCGCAGGGGCCGTCCCGGGCCGATTTCATAGATCGTATCGGCCTCGGCGGCGATAGCGTCCATATTCTCCCACCAGCGGACCTTGCTCCCCAACTGATATGTGAGGTAGCACAACAGGTCCTCCCGATAGCGGGTATGGAATTTGCCAGTGTAATTTGAGGTTACCGCCATGGCCTTTTGGGCATCTACATCATCGCCCAAGGCGCGCAGGAGGTCGGAGAATTCCCGCTCGACGGGGCGCATGAAACGGCTGTGAAAAGGGGCGCTGACATTGAGGGGGACAAAGCGCATGTCCGCATCCTCCTCGATGACATCGGTGATCCTCACCGCCGCCTCCGGCAGGGCGCTCGCATGGCCGCTAATGACGATCTGCCGGGAAGAATTTACATTGGCGATATCTACGGGCAGATCCGATAGTGCCCCCTCTAATTCCTCCACATCAAGATCAGCGGCGATCACCGCCGCCATGCCGCCCAGACCGGCGGGGACAGCCTCCTGCATCAGGCGGCCTCTGGTATGGACTACCTGCACGGCATCACATAGAGGCATGACGCCCGCTGCTACGAGGGCCGTAAATTCACCGAGACTATGACCGCCGTAATGAAGGGGCGACAAATCATACAGGGCGTCCAGGCCGCGGAACATGGCGATTTCGGTCGTCAAAAGGCAAGGCTGGGTAAATTCGGTTTGATTAAGCCGCTCGTCCGCTCCGAAACACATCTCTCCGACATCCCAACCCAGGGCGTCGGAGGCCTCCTCATAAGTCTCCCTGCATACTTGCAGTTGCTCGTAAAAATCCTTACCCATCCCCGGACGCTGAGCGCCCTGGCCCGGAAAAACAACAGCGACGGATTTATTTGATATTGGCATAAGATCCTCTCCTTTTCAGGTTTGTCAACCGCCCATGAGCAGGATTCATACCAAAGCCGCACAAAATGGGACCAATAAAGTTTATCTATATGAAATGGATGATTGTTTTAGAATCAAGATCCGGTTTGCCGGCCCTCATCATTACGGTAAAAATGGAAAAATCTTGGGAAGGAAAGTTTACAGTGCGAAGTGCCTTACGCATTCATAACGGGGACGGTTCTGTTTTTGATTCATCCAAGTGAGGAAGCTTACACCAGTTGGTGTGGGGGTTGGCGGGAAAAACCTTCGCCTGTCTGATCAGGGTAATATTTAAAATGCAAACAGGCGCTGCAATACGGCAAGAACTTTTAGCTGGGATTCTGAATCAAGTGTGTCAATGTTTTTTATAAACCTCGCTTTGTCTATTGTTCGTATCTGATCTAAAAGATTTGCCAAATACGCATGGAATTTGGCGGTTATTGTCGTCACCTACTTATCCTTACCCTCATCGTGCATTGAAGGATAAGGATTACTGCTTGATAGGGAGGCCCCTTGCACAAGAAGGCCCTTCTTGATTTGCTTCTGCTCATACATCAATTTATCCGCAGAGGCCATGAGTTCGTCAATAGAACAGGAATTTTCAGGATCATAGTAAGAGAAACCGACACTGATTGAAAGTCTGTATCTCCGGTTTTCCTGATTGTTTCGTGTGTCAATCAGAGACTGCAACCGGGCAGTAAAGATCTCGTAACTTGCTACAGTTATATCAACGGCAAGGGCGGCATATTCATCTCCTCCCAGACGAGCAATGATGTCGGAGGTTCTGAAGGTCTCTTTAAATACCGTTGCTGCTTCAATGAGCGCTCTATCTCCTTCCTCATGACCCAGCGTGTCATTGATCCATTTCAACCCGTCCAGATCCGCAAAAAAGAGCAGCATTCCACTCTTATTCCTTTCCGCTAATTTTAACTGCTGCTCCGCGAGAGATAAAAACCCTCTTCTGTTATGCAGGCCGGTGAGCTGATCTGTGATCGAAAGGCGGAGGATTTCCGCCTCCATCCTTTTGCGATCCCCGATGTCGCGGGCTATTGCCTGAAAGCTCACAACATGACCATCTAGCGAGATCAACTGGGTACTTTGCTCAAGCCAGACCTCATGACCATCTTTCGTGAGAATAGGATATTCTAACTGTGTATTTTTAATCTTCTTTACAAACTGACGACTGAAGAATTTTATGGTTTCCTCCTGCATGTCCGGGCGGATCAATGTCGAATAAGGCTTCCCAATAATCTCCTTTTCTTCATATCCCGTAATACGGAGTGCTGCCGGATTGACAAAGGTGAAGAGTCCGGTGGCATTTGTTCTGAAGATTATATCACTCGCATTGTCCACCAAGGTCCGATACTCTTTTTCGCTCTTCTGTAACGCCTTCTCTAACCGCTTGTGCCCGGTGATGTCGCGGATGCTTTCGATCGCGCCTATGATCTTGCCGGACTGATCGTGCAGGGGCGAAGCCTTGGCGAAAACCCATGCGCCCTCATTGTTGTGTAGGGCGCCGCAGAATGCTTCCGCATTGAGGGAGTTGCCCTCACGGATGATGCTGGGATATCGGGCCTCAATCTCCTTGTGGTCCAGAAAGACTAAATCCATCAACTGCGGTCGCGCCTCGCCATAAAACGGGATCGTATAGACATAATCGCCTTTACCGATCATCTCCGCAGCCGGAACACCCGTCATTTCCTCGATAGCCTTGTTCCAAATGATGATACGCCTTTCCTTATCTATAGCCAGGGTAGCATCCGGAAGAAATGCAATGATGTCCGCCAGTTGAGTCCTATTGATCTGCAGCGCCTCCTCCGCCTGCTTGTGCTTCGTGATATTCATCGAGTTTCCCAGGATAGCCGGACGGCCCTCATATACAATGGACGCAACGGTCTCCATAATCCAGCGGGGTTCTCCCTGTTTCGTGATAATCCTGAACTCATAAGGGGAACTCATTTCACCGCGCAGCATGGCCCTGGCATCCTGTCTTACCTTTTCCCGGTCTTCCGGGCTGATCAAAAGACCCGCTTCCCGGGCCAACAACTCTTCCCTTGTATAGCCTGCATAGGATGCCGCATTGGAATTAATGAAACGGAACTTGCCGTCCTGCACCACATAAACACCGGCGATAGATTTTTCGGCAAGCGCCTTGTAAAGTTCCTCACTTTGCCGAAGGGCCTCTTTGGATCGGTCCGTGACATAGACAATGCCTGAAAAAACCATGATTAAAGAGCATAAGAAAATTGTTGCCAGGATGCCGATCAATTTGTATTTCCTGATACGGTCTGTCGGGGTCAGGAGAATAATCGACCATCCGGCGCTGTCAATGACCTTCCTGGAGATAAAATAATCATTCCCTTCTAAAGCGGCTTCCGTACCATCGGCAACCTCCTTTTTAAAAAAACCGGATTCAAAGAGTTTCTTGCCAAATTGCTGGGAAGCAATCAATTGTTGCTCTACTGATTTGTCCAGCGGCCAGAAACTTTTTAGAACCATTGACGGTGTGCTGGACAGAAAAATAATGCCGTCCGGGTTGATGAGAAAGCAAAAAGGATATTTGCTGAAAAAGGTTTCCATTTCGTCAAGATCCTTTTTCATCGCGACCACGCCGAGCACTTTACCCGGACGATTCTGAACCGGGTAGCTTGCGTAGAACCCCCTCTTTTTGGCAATGGTGCCCAGCGCAAAATAACGACCGGGTTTCCCTTTGGCCGCTTCCTGAAAATAAGGACGGAAACTTAGAGATTTCCCTACAAAGCTGTTCTGATCGTTCCGGTTGGAGGATGCCACGGTCATGCCGCCGGCATCCATCAGAAAGGTAATGGAAGCGTTTAAGGCGGAATTGTATCTGTCTAACACGCTATTGGCATGTTCTATTTCCCGGTCTCTTTTAGACATCAGTGCGGGGGCGATCCAGGGAGAGCCGGCCAGGGATTTAACGGCCCCTTCAAGGTTTTTAAATGTAGAGGATACATGGGTGGAAACGGTTAATACTGAAGCTCGGCTTTCTCCGATGACTTCCTGCCGGGCTTTATTACCAAGATAGTCTGTGGCAAACCAGCCGGCAACAGTAACAATCAGCAAAAGAATTATCGGTAACGAATAAACAATACGGCTTTTATTCATGCGCAAGATCCATCAGACAGGTAAAGATACATCGGAATTTGCCATCTATAATCAGGTCCCGTCAAGTTGAAAACCTTTTTCCCGGAACAATTTCAGGCAGCAATTCACTGCATCTGCATCATAAAGTGTCCCTCTATTGTTTTCGATCTCTGCCAGTGCCGCATTTAATCCTAAGGAGGGACGGTATGGACGATGGGAAGCCATGGATTCCACCACATCCGCCACGGCAAGGATACGGGCCTCCATGAGGATATCACCCCCCTTCAAATTTCTTGGATAGCCGGAACCATCCATCCGCTCATGGTGCTGATAGACGATCTCAGCTAGGGGCCAGGGCGATTCCACATCCTTCAGCATCTCGAATCCTTTGTTGGCATGTTCTTTTATCAGGGAAAACTCGAGTTCCGTCAGTTTTATTGGTTTTGACAATATTTCCGCTGGGACTGACAGCTTCCCGATGTCATGAATGTTACCTGCCATGCGGATGCCGTCAATTCTCTCTTGGGAAAGTCCCATCTCCGTGGCAATAGCGCGGGCAAGATCTGCCGACCGAGTCTGGTGACCGGCCGTATAGGGATCTCTTATCTCCACAGCGGACACCATGACCTGAACAGTCGCCCCAAACGCCTTCCTGAGACTGTAAAGGGCATCTTGCAGTTTTTTTTCAGCCTGCTTGCGGTCGGTGGTGTCCATTGTGTTGCCCAAAACTGCCGACCTCCCCTTATAGGAGATGGGCGTCACCGTTTCCATGAGCCATTTTATTTGGTTGCTCTTATCCACCATCCGGTATTCATAGGGGGTTATCAGCTCTCCCGTCAGCATCTTTCTAGCCTTTTCCCTAATCATATCCCAATCTTCAGGGTGGACAAAGTGAAGGACCCGTTCACCGATCAGCTCTTCCTTAGAATAGCCGGAGTAGTTCAGGATGTGTGGATTCACAAAGCAGAGTCTGCCGTCCTGCACGATATACACCCCCGTCTGGGCACTGTTCGCCATCATCCGGTATTGATCTTCCACGAGTTTTCTATCTGTGATGTCGCGGACGATGCCACGGAATCCCCGGCGATGTCCTCCCTCATCCCTCAGCAGAGAGGCGGAAAATTCTATCGATCTTCTGACGCCGTCCTTGGTGACAATATCCCATTCAAATCTTTTGAGGGGAGTCCCAGTCTTGTACATCTGATGATAGGCTCGATAGACCTTATCGGCAATATCTTCATCTGCGGCGTAGCGCCGGAAGTTTGAGCCCAGCAGCTCATTTTTACTGTACCCGAAGATCTTGCAGAAGGATTCATTGTGAAATGTGAAGTTTCCCTCAAGATCCACCTCCTGATAACCGTCTTCGATCTCATCCAGAATGGTCCGGTATCTTTCCTCACTTTGTCTCAGTTCTTCCTCGGCCCGCTTAAGAGCTAATTCAGAGAGTTCCAGTTCCTTGATTCTCTGTTTTAACAAGGCATTCTCTTCGATCAGTTCTTGATTTGTTTTGGATGGATCGTGCATCTGATGCTCCTCTGTCATGATAAACGGTGTAAACTGGAAACAATAACAATAATATATAGTATTTGTTGAGTAATAAAATTTTTTGAAACCTACTGGATATTCTATGATCTGTCAAAAGGAAAGTTAGCTAATGGGCCATCAGATGCTGAATGCTGATTGAAATATTTGAGAACACACGGTAGCAAACTCTCATAGAAAGGTCATGTAAGAAGGGGCGCACGTAAAAGTCTATGGCTTGATAGCCGCTAACGCTCTGGCGGCAGCATTCTTAACTTTTTTGTGATATGTCGTAATGCTAAAAAACTTGGGGTTACTGATCTCGGTTAAAAGAGAAACTGCTTCCGGCGCACCTATTCTTCCTAAAGAAACACAGATCATCTCTTCCAGATCAATTCTTGCCAAAGATACGATAAACGGACGCACTTTCATTATCTCCACGAGGACCGGTGTTGCCTTTTTATATTTAATTTTGCCCAACATCTCGATGATGCTTATTTTAAAGGCATCGTCAACCGCCGGTAAAATCGACAGGAGAACCGGCCCTTTTTCACTTTCCCCCACTCGATAAAGACTATTCAAGGCTTCCTGCCGAACCTTGTCATGTTTATGCATTAGCATCGTCTGTAAAGCTTCGATGGTAGTCGGGCCCTTGATATGCCCCAGTAAATAGGCCAAGTTTCGGTGAAAAAACCAGGGATGGTCACGAAGGGCTTCGTTTCTGATGAAGGGTAGGGCTGGCTGACCAACTTCTATCAAGAGATGTAAAATCTTAACGCGCTCATCACTGTCAGGATGATCCCGCAATATGTCCATTAACCGACCCAAAGAGGCATATCCCAACCTCGATAACACGCGTCCGAGATCTTTCTGTTCTTTCTCTCTAACAGTTGCGTAAGATTCAAAGAGCATATCCAATCGTTCGGGGGGAGATAATTCCATTATGATATCCGAAGCGATCTTTTGGGCCGTCTCATTCTTGTCCAACATACCATAATCGATAAGATGAAAGATATTCAGCAACGGCAAACATTCAGCATAGTGCTTCTCACCAATAAAAGCGGCTATCTGGTCTTTTAATCGGGAACAGATCTTTTTATAGGCCATAGTAATTGATGTTTCCCGATTGATCCATTTCGTAAGCGTCTCTGACAGCTCACAGACGACCTCTTTTTGCCGCTTTTCCGGAAGATTGTCGATAACCTTAACCAATGTTGCAGCCGCATGATCGCGCACACCCTGTTTGTCACTCATCAGGGCTTCCGCGAGACGGTCAATAAGGGCATCAGCCGTTTCAAATTCTTCATGATCAGTCAGGTTCTCGACAAAACCGGCAATGGAAGCCATCAAAGAGGGATTCATAAAGCTTTCTTCATGGCCTCTGAGGATGGGTTCGATTTCCTGCTTTAGGGCACGAATTTTTTCTCCCTTTTCATCTTTTTCTCTGGTTTTTTCTTCTTCGCTTCTTTGCTTTAGCTCTACGCCCTTATCTGAACTCATCAACCGCTGATAGGCACTAATGAAACCTGGGGGGGCAGTAATTGTCGAATTCATGGCTGTCAGGGATTTACCACTTTCCATTACCCCAATTATTTCTAACACTTGCTCAAATTTCGCACCATCTATTTCATTTATGATTTCCTGGAACAATTTCCCGTTAAATAACTGGTCGATGCCCTGTGTTAACACGAGTCCAATCATATCCGCATCCAGATCGGCAATGGATTTCGCAATGAGGTGGGCGAACTTATCTTGGTCCATTTTGTCAACAATCTTGTCAAGAATACCCAGCATCCGTACCATGTTCTCCGACAACTGAATATTTGGTAATAAATCTTTATTATTAATGAGCTGACTCATGCCGTTCTTGAAGACTTGCTCTAACCAGTCTGCATTCTGTGCCAATTCCTTGACTTGCTGAACATCCAGGTCTAACCCCGAATCAGCACCGCCGATAAGGTATTGAATAATATCATCATCTTTGATCTCGAGGCGGGCAAGGAACTGATGTTTACTATCCGTTGCAATGTAGATTTTATGATCTAAAAGAATATGCGACACATTCTTCTGCGCCATTACAACTGGCAAGCCCCCTGCTTGCTTAATCGTTACCGGCTTTTCCCCCATGATCTCCAAGAAGGAGGATAGGTCTGCCCTGGTCAGACCGTTATTGAAAGTGACACTTTTTACTCCGAAGTTTAGCAGCAATTCGATAAATGCGGCAATTTGAGGTCTTTCCAGATCCTTCTGGCTCAGCGGTTCGTCTCCGATCAGAAGATTTTTTTCCGCTTCTGAAATAATCAAATAAGATTCTCTTTCAAACACCATCTGAAGGGCTTGGTTGAGTCGATCGATTGTGTTAATGATCATGGCGCTCGTCGGGGGATAGAGTCGCAAATTGATAATGGCAGTGTTCATAATTACAAGTATTTCCAGAGCCTTTTGCTTCACCCAATTGTCTGTCATAATAGTCTCGATTGATAAGTATTTGCTTCTATGAGGCAGAAGTATCAAAAAAATAGCTTCTGCATTTGTATTTTGGAAATAATATCAATGTCTGCGACCAGGATTCAATAAGCTCTCAGTAAATCTGATCTTTTGCTTTGTATTTGTTATCAGTAAGGATGATCTGTGTAAATACCAGTTGTACCGATGTCTATGACAGCGTTGCAAACCTACAGCACATCACCATCTGCGAACACATCGCGGCTATCCATTACAAGGTCTTGAAAACCTTGCTTTTCTTTTAATCATTAGCCATGGTTCTTGCTACTTTTCTATAATTGCCAAGATCTATTATTTCTTTTTCTTTTTTTCCTTAACCTCCACAGGGGCTTCCTTTACCTTCTTCTCTTTAATTCCTTCCGGCTCTTTACGGGGGGCTTCTGCCTTTTCCAGCTTCATCCTTACCAGTTCTTCATTCTTCTTTTCGTTGGCATCAATCGCCTTCAGCCTGGTGTTTATGGCCTCAACATTTGCCCGCAATTTTTTTACAAGCACATCTTTATCAATCTTTCGAGATTCGATCCCTTCTTCCGACAGGAGAGTCAGTCGATTTTTCAGCTTTCGTTCGAAAGATTCCTTTTGTCCGATTTGCGCCTGCTTCTGCTTTGATCCCATGTTTTCCCTCCCACTTTGATCCCCTTTTTTCTCCGACAGCTAATAGACTATGCAGAATTTTCTCCTCCCTGTCGGGCAGATGAATATTACTTTCCTATGTATCAGAGATTAAGTCGAAAAGCCATCATATAGATGGGCTGATTTCTTTCTTCAATACTGGACATCAAATATTTTATGCTGCGAGTCGCTTTTGATAAAATGATCGTTCGCAAGCGGCGGGAATGTTAGTTTGACATATTGCCCAATCGGATCGTTTTATCTTGTCTCAAGTATTAACCTGTTTCCCGTGATAAATATAGAAAAATGTTCCCCCTTTACCGAGATGGTATCGCCTCCTTTTTTTTCTTATTCTGGAGGCGCTTATGGATCAGCTCCCCAAAATTGCCAAAGCCACCGGAAGTACTCTCCACGGCTTCTCCCGACTCGGGGATATAAAACTCCTCTTCCTCCGACGGGGTTTCAAGTGACAGGGAAATCTTGCGCTTTACCGGATCAATGGCAAGCACATACGGTTCTACCAATTGACCTACCTCGACCACGTCTTTGGGGTGATTAATGCGCTTTCCCGCCCCAAGGTTGGAGATGTGGATCAATCCGTCTATCCCCGGCGCCAGATTGACGAAGGCGCCAAAGGTGGTAAGCCTGACGACAGGACCTTTTACCCTGCTGCCTGACGGGTACGCCGCAGCCACGCTCTCCCAGGGATCGGCTTGCAGGGCCTTAAGGCTCAGGGTCAGGCGACCCTTCTCCCAATCAAGACCGATAACCCTTACCGTGATCTCCTGACCGGGAGACAGGATATTCTCGGGCTTCTCCGTCCTGTCCCAGGCCATCTCGCTTAGAGGTATCAAACCATCCACTCCCCCGATATCTATGAAGGCGCCGAAATTAGCCAGCGAACGAACCGTGCCTGTCAAATCCGTCCCCACGGTAAGGGTTTCTTTAATGTGGTCGGCCTGCGCTCGCCTTTCTTCTTCAAAGAGGACACGGCGCGAAAGGACGACGTTCTGGTTTTCTTCCTCAAATTCAACTACTTTGAAAGGGAAGGTCTGGCCGACGTAAGACTCGTTGTCCTTGTCTCGCTTCAGATCAATTTGAGAAAATGGGCAAAAGCATCTGACGCCGCCTACCATCACCTCAAATCCACCCTTCACGGCAGATTTAACCTTTCCGGAAACCGGCAGGTTCGCATGATGGGCTTCGCGGATCTCGGCCATATCCAGAGTCGAATACCCGTGCCTAAGGGTTGTGAGTCTCTTTGCGCCGTCACGGACATGGAGAAAGTAGGCCTCTATCTCGTCGCCTTCATGCACCGCGCAGGTCCCGTCGGCACCCTTAAACTCGGCCAGTTCTATGACGCCTTCGCTCTTTTCGTCCAGGTCAACGTACACCATGTCTTTGGAAATACTTATTACGGTCGCCTTTATTTTCTGGCCGGGCTTCAGCCTTACCGGCATTTTGTTATCTTTTTCAAACATCGCTCCAAAATCATCCTCAGGTAAAGAGGCCTCGCCTCCGACAGTCGCCGTCGTTCCAGTTCCCGCTTTTTCTTCAGTCATGTTGCTGCTCCTTATTGATGTTACGTGGATAAATCGCCTGATTTTTCCCCGCAAGTAAAATTTGTTATTATTGCTACTGCCCGGTTTTGATCGACAAGACCTCCTCGGAAAACTCGGAGGGCAAATCCTTCCTGCCATCTGATTTTTCCTGAACCTTCACTCCCCTGGTCATCCGGGACACATCCGTCGATTTTGTCATCACCCGATATACATCTCCCTGGGCCGCAAGGTTAATATCCCCTAACGGCGCCGTACTGGTGTATATCGAGATACTTTCCTGACCAAAGGGTGGAGAGACCTCAAGATCAAAACGGTCGTTTCCCGATGGGATCTCATATATGATACCACCGTTGAAATAAGTTTCGCTGCGATAAGGATTAGGTAAGAGTTGAAGGAGATTACCGGCAGTATCCTTGTACAGAATACGGGCATGGAAGGGTTTGTTGCCTTTGAGGTAAATTTTTATCTTGTCACCCTGTTTATATTCCTGCTTATCAGTCCATAATTTCACCTTCAGCGGCGCCGCCGGATCGTCAGTAAAGTCCTTTACCTGGGCGGCCTTATTCATGGCTTTTTCATCGGGGACAACCTCCGCCTTGATCTTCATCCGGTAGCATTCACCGGTGACGGCATCCTTGTACCAGGATTTTTCCAGCTCTTGAATGACCTTCACCGCGGCATTGGAATAGGCAGCGATAAGATCCTTTTCAACAGCGAAATCCTTCACCTGCGTTTCGCTTCTTAGATAGGTCACGGCCCTCTCCGCCGCATTCCGCTTGGCGTCAGCCATCGCCGCCTGTTCCGTCTGCTTTCTCGATTTGTCGTCTCCCATGCAGGCATTGCCATCGACATCCACAATGGTGGATTGGGCGGCGTAAAGGGAAGAGGAAATGCAGATAAAAAGCAATAAGGCAGGAAAAGTATACTTCATCTTGAGGGCCTCCATCTTCTTGATTATCGATTGGAGTTTTGCATATTTGCGATAATTCGTCAATCGGTGCGGCGATGTTAGTTAAATATTCAACCTTTCGCCTCTTCCCAGAGGCGATCCATGGCGGCAAGGGTAGCCTCTTCCAAGCTGACGCCTTCTTCCTGCAACCGTCTCTCGATATATTGGAACCGTCTCAGGAATTTACCCGTTGTCCGGCGCAGGGCTTCTTCTGCCTGAACATTGGCAAATCGGGAAAGGTTAACCACGGAAAAAAGGAGATCCCCGATCTCTTCCTCCATGCTGTCCTGATCTTTCATCCGAATAGCTTCTTTGAGTTCCTGAAGTTCTTCTTCGATCTTTTCGATAACCTGATCTGTTCTTTCCCAGTCAAATCCTACCCTTGCGGCCCGCGCAGTTATGTCCTGGGCCCTTGAGAGGGCTGGCAGGGAACGGGATATACCATCAAAAAGCGGACTCGCATGCTTGTCCTTGTGCTCCTGGGTCGCCTTGATCTTCTCCCAGTTGGCCTTCACCTCGGAAACATCCCGGACCGACGTGTCGGCAAAGACATGGGGGTGGCGGCGAATCATTTTTCCCGATATCCCCCGGACCACCCCGGCAAGGTTGAAATGCCCCTGTTCCTCCGCCAGAGCGACAAGGAACAGAATCTGAAAGAGCAGATCCCCCAGCTCCTCCTGGAGGTCTGCCGGCGAACCTTCCGCGATGGCATCGATCACTTCATAGGCTTCGCTCAGAAGGTAGCGTCGGAGGTCTTTCTCTTTCTGAATGCGGTCCCAGGGACATCCCTCGGGAGAACGGAGGGTCCGGATCAGGGCAAGGAGTTCATTGACCTCCGGTGACGGTTCGCGATTTCTCGCTGTTTCCCCTTGTTTTTCCACTTAATCAATCCTCAATAGGAAATTGAAATCGGAGTTAGCATAAAACTATTTGTCATCCTCGAACGCCTATACCGGGGAGATGTTTTTTCAAGTAGTCAAAACCGGATTCCCGCCCAATGTTGTTGCGGGAATGACGGAATGGGGCTTTTAGCATTTTAAGCTGACGTTTTACATGCCCAATTGCCCGCTCTGCTCCTGCATCGCCGTCAGGGAGATCTGTACGAATTCATCAAGAGGAATCCCGATCTGTTCACATTCCCGGATATCGTCCCGGTTTACCGAGGCGGCAAAAGCCTTCTCCTTCATCCGCTTGGTCACAGATTTGACCTTGACGCTGGCGAGCTTTCTATCGGGATAAACCAGCGCCGTCGCCATGATCAGGCCGGTTACCGTCTCCCCTGCCGCGAGGGCATGCTGAAAAACGGTCTCCCGAGTCTTTTTCGCAGCCATTTCATTGTGCATGGCAATGGCGTCGATGATCTCCGGATCGATCCTTTTTTCCATCAGAATCTTTACTGCGGCAAGGCCATGTACGGTCAGATCGCCGCCCACCTGTTCAATATCCAGATCATGAAGGAGACCGGCAAGTCCCCACTTTTCCTCGTCCTGACCGAGGCGGCGGGCCAGTGCCCTCATGACGGTTTCGGATGCGTAGGAATGGGCCAGCATCTTGTCGTTTTTGATGTACTCATGCAGCAGTGATAAGGCTTGGTCGCGGGAAAAGGCCATGGTTGTTACCTCCTTACTCCGATAATAATAATTCTGTTGCAAGTCCCCTTGATCCTTTGCACTCGCGGCACCAAGGAGTATAACCGCACTGGCCGCGGCAATTATCAAAATCGTCCATGTTTACCTTGACCATCCGGCGGATTCTAATGAGAAATTCGTCCCGGTTATCAGTTTCCAGGGCAATCACCTCCCCCGGACAAATCGTCGTGCCGTCTCTGGTCATGATGTTATTCACGATCAGATCCGTACTGGCAGGAACTCCATGATCGATGAGAAATGATTTGGCCGGTACGGAGGAAACCCTCGTGACCACTTCGGAAATAAGCCCCGAATAGACAATCAGCTTCGCCGCCGCCAATCCCACTACCTTGTCGTGGAGTAAACAGCCCCGATACTTGCTTCTGTAGATCTCCAACCACTCCACCAGAGGCTTTAGTCCCGGCTCACTAGACGTGAAAACCCTTCTCCCTCCGCAGAACATGGCCAGAGAATAGTCATGAAAACAAGGAATTGTCACGCAATCCACCTCTTCAGGGGCTCGCTCAGCCTGGCGGCGACAACTGCCCAGAGGGTATTAGACAAGAATAAAATCAGCACCAGGTTTTGGATAAAGGATTGGGAAAGGCCGGCAAGATAATAATCAGCCGGGATCAACCAAAGCAACTGTAAGCAAAAGGCTATCCAGACGGCAAAGAGGGGGCGGATGCCGCGCCGGAGAAACCAACCGGCAAAGAACCCGAGGATACCGTTGCCGATCATGAGGTAGGGATTCGACAAGGTCAAGGCTGAGAAGAGCGATCCAATCACTCCGGACAGCAGTCCTCCCAGGGGTCCCAACAGCGATGCGGCAAGAAAGATAGCCGCTTGGAAGGTATGAATCTTTAATCCCCCGGGGATGGTCAGATTAACTATACTGAGGACGTTGGGCAGGAACACCAGCAGCAGCATTGCGCTGACGGTTTTGCGATTCCAGGGCAGTTCCCAGGATAAGATACTTGATCCAAACATCTTTCACCTCCCGTAAATATTGATAACATTAGAGCTTTGCATAGCCGTAGAAAAATGGAATCCATTCCCCAAAGTTTTTCTATCATTAACGCAGCATGACGAAAAAGGTCAAATGAAAAGATCGCCATAAAATTCATACGGGCAGGCTATGGGAAAATTATTGATTTGTCAAACGGGCTTAACAAATACGTACCAGAAAATCCTTGGCACTGCTGTTTTACAGTGTTATAGAATCACGTTATTGATGATAATAGTCCAGTAAAAAAGGCTGTGGAGTAAACACGTAGCCACGATACGGGGTCGGGGTGACGGTGTGTGAGACTTTTTGCGCGGTTGTCAAATTTTAACTAATGAAGAATGGACACCCACGATGGAAAAGATCAAGATAGGAGTCAGCGCCTGCCTTTTGGGGGAGAATGTCCGCTACGACGGAGGGCATCAACGGGACCGTTATCTTACGCAGACTCTGGGCCGTTATTTTGAGTGGATCCCGGTCTGTCCCGAGGTCGAGTATGGGCTGCCTGTGCCCCGGGAGGCCATGCGTCTGATCGGCGATCCCACCGCGCCCCGCCTCGTGACGATAAGATCGGGAATCGATCATACCGCCGGAATGCGGGCCTGGGCAGAAAATAAATTCCTTTCCCTTGCAAAAGAATCACTTTGCGGCTTCATCTTCAAGAGCAAATCCCCGAGTTCCGGAATGACGGCCGTCAAGGTATATGGCGATGCGGGAGTTCCTTCCCGCCGGGGAACGGGTATTTTTGCCGGGGCGTTCATGGCGCGTTTCCCTTTTATGCCCGTCGAGGATGACGGCCGGATTCACGATCCCGTACTGCGGGAAAATTTCATCGAAAGGGTTTTTGTCTCCCATCACTGGCAGGTCATGATGCAGAAGGCGTTTAAATTTAAGGACCTCGAAATTTTCCACCGCAATTACAAACTGCTCATGATGTCTCACAGTCCGATACACCTGACCATGTTGGGCCGTATCATCGCCAATCGCGAGAAAATGCCTCTCTCCCAGGCAACATCCGAATACCATCAGCTCCTGATGGAGGGGTTGAAACTCATCGCAACCCCAAAGAAACAGACTAATGTACTCATGCACATGCTGGGGTATTTCAAGAAGCAGCTTACGAAGGATGAGAAAGAGGAACTCCTCGACATCATCGAGAGATACTACCGGGGCGCCCTGCCCCTGGTAGTGCCGGTGACCATGCTGGCCCATTATGTCCAGAAATTTGATGAACCATACCTGCAGGGGCAAATCTATCTCAATCCCCATCCAGCAGAGCTCATGTTGAGGAATCATAGTTGAAAGAAGACAAAACATACAATCTGCATTGACACAAGTTCCCCATTCACCTATATGCTGGTGAGGAAAGGACCGAACACATGCCCCTGAAGGGAAATCTTAAAGAGGAAATATATCATAATGACAAGGAACAGGTCATTGAACGGCGCTTTACCATCAACGGGAAGCCGGAAGGGGAGTATATCTCTTATTTCGGCAACGGCCAGGTCATGGTCCGCATGCAATTCGACAGGGGCGTAAAAAACGGGGAAGCGGCGTCCCACTATCAGGGAGGACAGCTTCGTGAACAGGGAACCTTCAAGGATAACCATCTCGTCGGCAAGTATGTCTGCTATTACGACAATGGGCAAATCCGGGAAGAGGAATACTACAATGAAGCCGGAAAGCTCCAAGGCAAATACCTGCTGTATTATCGAGACGGGCAGATCAAAGACGTAGAAAACTTCCACAATGGCCTTTTTGAGGGCGATTATATCTCCTACTACAAAAACGGGAAAATCAGGGAAAAGGGAAGTTTTAAAAACGATAAGCGGGAGGGGGAATACCTCGCCTATTACAAGAACGGCAGGATCAGAGAGCAGGCCAGCTACCGCAACGGCAAGCTTGTCGGCAAGTATCGCTTCTATGATGAAAACAGCCTGGAAATAAAAAAATCACAGGTAGATGACCAGGGAGAGATGGAGGAAGACGAGCACGATGTCCGGGAAAGAGAACAAATGGTAGATGATCTCATGAAAAATCTCGGAGATTTCAGCAAACAAGGAAAGGAGCCATAATGGTCAAGACAATC
>Ga0172379_10001165_pt1 | contig 55296 bp, 50 predicted proteins | sample GrowelOW334metaG_FD_119756 | JGI IMG/M metagenome (GOLD analysis project Ga0172379, IMG submission 119756) | Groundwater microbial communities from an aquifer near a municipal landfill in Southern Ontario, Canada - Groundwater well OW334 metaG | ecosystem: Environmental > Aquatic > Deep... | reverse complement strand
TTCAATTTTCAAACAACTCCGCCAACGTCTCCGTCAGCTTCGTATCGCATCGCCAGTTAATGACGACAGATTTTTAAATTACACCCGGTAAAAAACTTTGCAAACTCAATTTCAACTTTTTCTCATCTTTTTTTACCGCGCCGCTCGCAGCTTCATTCCAACTTCAATCGGCGAGTTTTTAATCTAGCAGACTTTTTACACTCCGCAAATCAAATTCTAACTTTTTTTGAAGTTTTTTAAAACCGCAGCTTCCGCTCAACCTTCTTGCAACCAACTCCCGTTCCCGCCATGCCCCATCCGAGGGCGTCAGCATCCAAGTGGCGGAAACAGATTTTTAAATTACACCGGAAAGGAATCTTTGCAAACTTAATTTATGAAAAATTCGAGTTTTTTTCAACCTCAACACAACCTCAAAACCAAACAGCCCTGTCTGCACGTTGCAAGCCAACAGGTTACAAGATAAAAGACGGGATAATACATTAAAGACAAAAGATAAAAGTATAAAGATAAAAGTAAGAATACGAGCAAGAAATTCCGAGTAGAGTGCCTGCGGCGCTGATGTTAATAGCCTTAAAGAATCATCATTCTAGCATAGAATTGGCACATGAATGCCTTCCACTTCTCAAAACCCTCCCAGCCAGACAGTCATTCCGGCAAACCCCACAAATCCAATAAATATTGCAACGGCGATATACAAAGACTTTTTGCTGATTGGATTAATAGTTCCCTCTTTTCTACGGGCCTTCCGCTTGTAATATCCGCAAGAGATAAGTAGAGAAAGTAGGCCTCCCTGCAAAAAAGTGTGTAATATCATAAGAGGCATGAAATGAAAAAAAGTACGAGATATGAAATCCAAGAATAAAAGGTTATATATTTTTTCTAATGCTCTAGCTAAATCAGGGTGATAATGAAATAATCCAAACAGAACAGCACCAAAGAACATACGCAAGAAAAAAAAGATTATTCCACCAGCTACATATAGGATCAGTTCTTTCTTATTCATAAATTATTAACCTTGCATGCAGTAATTCATTGATTTTCCGCCTCTTCTTAATTCGCTTGATGTCAACGCTAACTCCGTGTCAAATCGGAATATAGTCGAACAGGTGATATTATCAAGCAGCAAGAACACAGAAAATCTGATCCCGATTTACAATGATTTCAGAGTTTTTACCACAATTTATCTTTTTGAAAAGTAAGATGCTTATCTGCTTATCCTGCAAGTATTTTGATTTAGACTTTCTGTTTGCAACCGGCAGGGTCAGGATGTATTGTGTATTGTAAAGATCAATAAACAATAAGCTGGTCAGCATGAATTGCTGAATATTTATGATTACAGAAAAAGACAAAAAAACAATTCAGGACATCGCGCATAAATACCATGCGTCGCGGGTGTTGTTGTTCGGCTCCGCGCTTTTCGACACTGCGGAGGGACGCGATATTGATATTGCGGTCGAAGGCATTGCAGACAAGGACTTTTACGCTTTCTACGGAGAATTGCTGTGTAAATTGTCCAAGCCGATTGATGTTGTTGACCTTTCCAGGAAAAGCAGATTTATAGATTTGGTTTTAAAGGAAGGCATCCCGCTCTATGCCTGACTATCTCATGCGAATCGAAGCCGAATATGAAGCATCGAACATACGCTGTCGGCCATGCCTCAAAAAAATCTCTCGGAACTGTCGGAACTGGAACTTGCCGGCGTGGCTGCGCTGTTGCATAACTTCTATAATGGAATAGAAAATATTTTAAAACAGGCATTCAAGGCCAAAGGTATAACAATTCCAGCCGGTCCATCCTGGCATCGCGACCTCCTGCTGACAGCCGGACAAACAAACATCCTTTCAGAGAATATCATTGCCGAACTCAGCCGTTTTCTTGCTTTCCGCCATTTTTTCAGCCACGCATATGCGTTGGACCTCTTTCCTGATCGCCTGGAACCTCTGGTACTGAATGCAGCCGATATATTCCACCAGTTCAGATCAGAAATAAACAACCATAAATTTTAAGCTTCCGTCATCAGCGTTTTTAAAGTAAAAAAGCGCATGACATAATTGCTAAAGTTGCAGCAAGAGCTTGAAATCATGAAAACATTTTACAATGTATTATAAAGCCGGTCAGACGACCGGTGCTCCCGGGGGGAAATGCTTCATAGGAACGAGTAATAAAATTCAAGATACCGGGTAAAACCTGAAGAGTACGGTTGATTTTTCGGATAAATCATTGTACCTTTTAATTTTCCATATTAAACAAAGCAACTTATTGTTCAACTGCGGGATTTGAAGTGATGAATACAGCCGCCCACAACCTGACCGACTATGACCGGGAGTATGCCGCTTTTAAGATCGAAGTCCCGGAGTATTATAATTTCGGCTATGACGTGGTAGACCAATGGGCGGAGAAAGACTGCAATAAACTGGCGATGATCTGGGTGGGGCAGCATGGCGAGGAGAAAAAATTCTCCTTCCTGGACCTGCTCAATTTCTCCAATCAGGCGGCCAATCTTCTGATAAAAAGCGGCATCAGCAAGGGCGACCATGTCTTTCTGATGCTGCCGCGAGTGCCGGAATGGTGGTTCTTCTCGCTGGCGCTGATCAAGCTGGGCGCGGTACAGTGCCCGGCCCCGGCGATGCTGACCGCCCAGGATATCCTGGTCAGGCTGAATGCGGGAAAATTCAAAATGGTCATTACCGATCAGGAGAACGCGCATAAGATTGACGAAGTTGAGGAGCAGTGCCCGGCGCTCAGCGCCAAACTGGTGATTGACGGCGAATGCGACGGCTGGATAAGTTACCAGGAATGCAAATCGAAGATGGCGCTTTCCCATCACATGGTCAAAACCGCGAACCCTGTAAAGACTAAAGCGACTGACCCCATGTGCATATTTTTCACTTCCGGCACGAACAAGCATCCGAAAATGGTGCTCCAGGATTACAGCTATCCGCTGGGGCATCAGGTCACCGCCAGATTCTGGCATGACCTGAAAAGCACCGACCTGCATTACACGGTTGCCGATACCGGCTGGGCGAAAAGTTCATGGGGGCTGTACTACGGGCAGTGGATTGAAGGCGCCTGTGTGTTTGTGCTCGACATGAGAGGCAAATTCAAAGCCGAGGAAATCCTGCCGCTGATGGAGAAATATGAAGTCACCACGTTCTGCGCTCCGCCGACCATCTACCGCATGCTGGTGCTCTCTGATTTGAGCAAATTTGATTTCCGCAAACTGCGCCACTGCTGTTCCGCCGGGGAGCCGATGTTCAATGATACGGTCCAGCTCTGGCGCGAGGGGACCGGCCTGGATATTTATGAAGCTTACGGCCAGACCGAAACCGTCTGCATGATCGCCAATTTCCCCTGCCTGGAATACCGCCCCGGCTCCATGGGCAAAGCCTGCCCGGGCTGGCGGATCGAGCTCCACGACGACGACGGCAGGCCGGTGCAAACCGGCGCAGAGGGCAGACTCGCGGTGAAAATGAAGCCGCGGCCGGTCGGCCTTTTCGTCAAATATCTCAACAATCCGGAAGGCAACAGCGCCGCTTTCGTCAATGACTATTACTATACCGGCGACAAAGCCCGGCAGGATGAAGACGGTTATTTCTGGTTCACCGGACGCATTGATGACATCATCAAGAGTTCCGGCTACCGGATCGGACCTTCCGAGGTGGAACATGCGATGATGGACCATCCGGCGGTGCATGAAGTGGCGGCGGTCGCCGCCCCCGACCCGCTCCGGGGCTCCAAAGTCAAGGCCTATGTCGTCCTCAATCCCGGATACGAACCGCGCGAATCACTGGTGAAAGAACTGCAGAAGCACGTCAAGACCGTCACCGCCCCCTATAAATACCCGCGGGAGATAGAATTCGTTGACAGTATGCCGAAAACCGCTTCCGGCAAGATCAAGCGCAATCTGCTCCGTCAGCATGCCGAAACCGGCGACAGTTGCTGGCTGGTGTAGCCGGTTTCAAGGTATGTTTTGATGCAGGGCAAGGTATCTGTGGCAACCATCTTCAAGCACGACCGGTATTGTTTTGACTATATCTTTTCTTTTGCCAAAGAGTCCAATCTCTCTACCAGATATTTATAATCTTTGTTCGATTTGTGAACAATTTTCTTCATTTCTTCAAAATTACTGCCATAGCTTAAAAATATCTTATCAGGAAAAATATATATCAAGAATCTAACAAGACATTTGGGGTAATCTCCTACAAGACTGACAATGTAGTCTTGAGCATGATCCTTAAGATCTTTTTGTATGGAACTCAATACATCTCTATTTAATAACGATGTATTCATAATAATACCAGATAGTTTTTTCTTTTTATACCAATCTGTATCAAAATCAAAATCGCCATTTATATAATGTTCTTTTCCCCATTGTGACATAACTTTACATACTTCATCCCTCTTTTGTCTCCATTCTTCATATGTCAGCGTCTCGCATATTTTGTGCCCCTCGCAAATTTTATCTAAAAAAGCATCATCAACGACCTGAACAAAAGTTCGCTTTTCCATTCTAATTCTTCGTCCTTATGTTTTGATGCAGGGCGATGACGGCCTGCCCCAGGGAGATGCCGCCGTCGTTCGGGGGGACTTTGCGGTGCAGCCGGACATTGAGACCCAGCTTTTCCAGCTCGGGGATTAGAATGGAGACGAGCAGGCGGTTCTGGAACACGCCGCCGCTTAAAACTACATCCGAAGTACGGAAGCCGGAATCCAGTGCATGGGTAATCATACTTATACATGAATTGGCGACCGCGTGGTGAAACGCCAGCGCCAGCGAATTTTTCGAACTCATATCGAGGTTGCGGAACCGTTCAAAATCCGCAAACAGCGGCGACCAGTCCAGCTCCGGCAGCGCTCCATTCTTCCTGCATATAAAAGAGAGTTCCGGCAGTTGCGCGGCGATGCCGTTCGCGCGGCGGGCGAACGTTTCCAGGCGGATGGCCGCCTGCCCCTCAAAAGATACTGTTTCCGGGGCGACGCCAATCAGCGCGGCGAAGGCGTCGAACAGCCGCCCGGCGGCATGGGAGAGCGGGGCGTTCAGCTTGTTATTGCACTGCACCTGCCAGGTCTCCAGTTCCGAACGTTTAACCTGCGGCATAAACGCGGCGATTGAGTCCATAGATGCGCCGGTCTGGAACAGCCGGGCCGCCAGTTGCCGCGCCGGCCTTTTGACTGCGGCATCGCCGCCGGGCAGCGCGGCCGGCGCGAAGGTCGCCAGACGTTTAAAATCCGTGAATTCCGCCAGCAGCAGTTCCGCGCCCCAGATGGAGCCGTCCGGGCCGTAGCCGGTGCCGTCGAACACCAGCGCCAGCGCCTGTTCGATGCCGTGCTCCGCCATGCAGGCGGCGGCATGGGCGTGATGGTGCTGAACGCGGCGCACCGGCACGCCGAGCTGCGCCGCAACGGACTCGCCGTATGCGGTGGAATGCATGTCGGGGTGCAGATCAACCGCCACCGCGTCAGGAGTGCGTTTCAGGAACTCTACCAGCTTCTCATAGACAAACTTCATGCCTTGCAGCGATTCCGGATTTTCCAGGTCGCCGATGTGCGGCGAAATCACCGCCTCGTTTTCATAAGCCAGCGTAATTGTATTTTTCAGTTCAGCGCCCATTGCCGCGACACATTTTCCGGCGGGGTTGGCAATTTCCAGCGGTTCGGGAGCATACCCCCTCGCCCGCCGCCAGACCTGAGGCTGTCCGCAACTGACCGCCGCCACGGAATCATCGTTGCGGAGATTGATGCCGCGGTTGTGGCCGAGTACAAGATCGGCAATGCCGCCGAGCCGTTCAAACGCCTCTTCATTGGTCAGGCAGATCGGTTCGCCGCCGCGGTTGCCGCTGGTGACCACCAGCACCGGCGGAATATCCTCCGCGAACAGCAGCGCGTGCAGCGGCGAATACGGCAGCATGAACCCGGCATTGCCGGTGTCGGGGCTGATGAGGTCGGCGGGAAATCCGGCAATTTCCGGCTGCAGATCCAGAATGACCACCGGCGCGGCGGCCGAAGTCAGCAGTTGCTCCTCTTCCTCGCCAATGATGCAATATTTCCTGACTGTCGCAAGATCGCGGGCCATCAGCGCAAAAGGTTTTTCCGGGCGGGTCTTTCTGCGCCGCAATGTTTGCAGCGTTTCCCGGTTGAAGGCGTCCGCGGCCAGTTGATAACCGCCGATGCCCCGTAACGCAATGATTTTGCCGTTGCGGATCGCCGCCGCCGCGTGCTGGAGCACATCGCCGCATTCCAGCATGGTTCCGTCCGGCGCGGCGAGAAAAAGCTGCGGGCCGCATTCCGGACAGGCGATCGTTTCGGCGTGAAAGCGGCGGTCACGGGGATTTTCGTACTCTTTCCGGCACTTATCGCATAAAGGAAACGCCGACATTACGGTGCGTTCGCGGTCGTAAGGCATCCGGTTGATGACCGTGTAGCGCGGGCCGCATTCCACGCAGGTGGTGAAGGGATAGCGATACCGCCGGTCCGCCGGATCGAGAATCTCCGCGCGGCAGCGTTCGCAGAGCGCGGTATCCACCGGAATAATGATCCGGGCATTTTCATCCGGATCGCTGTCGAGAATCCTGAAATCCGCAAATTCCCGCTGTCCGGACGTTTTTATTTCAACCGTTTCGACCAGCTTGAGTTCAGCGCCTTTCGGCGGATGCTCCAGCAGCTCCCCGAAGCACGCATTTACGGCTTCCCCGCTGCCCTCAAAGCAGAGCATGACGCTGCCGGAAAGATTTTTCACCCACCCGCCGACGCCGTGTTTTTCAGCCAGCCGGTAGATGTGCGGGCGGAACCCGACCCCCTGCACTGTTCCCGTGATCCTGTATGTATGGCAGCGGCAGGTCATATTTTTTATCTATTTCCGCACGGCTTTGTTGTCGATGATATAATCATGTTCGGCGGCCCATTTTACGGCGGCGGCCTGTAAATCGCTCTGGCCGCTGTTCAGGTAGCTGTCGGCAAGCGTGCCGTGGCCGTAGAGTTTCAGCAGTTCGACCAGTTCCGGTATCCGGTCCGAGCCGTCCTTGCGCAGATAGTTGTGGAAAAGTTTGGTGACCGCGTCGGTCATGCTGGCCTGACGCTCAAAGAGCGCCATCGCCCCGATCACCACGCCGGCGGGAATCAGGTTGTCAGACTCCTGCTCGCAAATATTCTCCCAGGAAGCATTTCTCAGCAGAACACGGGCCGCCATCGCGACCGAAGGATCTTTCTTCTGCGCGGCCAGAGCTTCCAGCACCGCCGGGTCCGTGATTTTATTAAACGCCGCCTTCCGGACAGCCCATACCGGATAATCCGTGACGATTCCGGCAAGTCTGGTCTGATCCGGCTCCGGCGCCGCAATCAGGCCGGTCAGTTTTGCCGCCGCGGCCTGCCGCACATCCGGATCCGCGTCTTCAAGCGCGACTTTCTCCAGAATATCTCCGGCGTCGAGGTTTTTCGCCGCCGCCGCGCGCACCTTCCACCAGGAGTCGGCGGCGGCCAGCCGGGCCAGTTCCGCCTGGTCCCGCGATGACTGGGCGGCAGTCAGCCGCTTGGCGCTTTCCTCCATCGTCTTCGCGTACAAATCCCTGCCTTGCGGATCGAGCAATTTTTCAAACGCGTCGCTTTGAATGTCATTACCGCCTTCCGCTCCGGCCTGCTTCGGAAAGACTCCCATCGGAACAAAACGTTCGTAGACGTCCTTCCCCGGATGATCATACTCTTCCGGCGAACCGGCGGTCAATTTCTCCATCAAATTCTGGCCGGTAAGTTTTTCATAGGCCAGCCGGCGGACAAAACCGTCTTTGTCCTCGACCGCGATTTTCGGCAGAACCGTCCGGTCATCCAGTTTTTTCAACGCATAATAACGGACAAAATTCACCTTGTCGCCGACGGCCACTCCCGGCGGCAGTTCCTGTCCGGCAAGGTTTTTAACGGCAAGGCGGCGGATGCGCCAGTCTTTATCCCCGGTCGCGATTTTTGCCAGCAGCGCCTGGTCAGTCAGCTTCGCCACCGCAGACCGGCGGACACTGAAATCACGGTCTTCCGCGGCCAGTTTTGACAGCACGGCCTGATCCGTCAGATTTGCAACCGCGACACTGCGGACCTCGGGGCTACGGTCTTCGGCGGCCAGTTTCGACAGCGCCGCCTGGTCGGTCAGATTCATGGCGGCGGCTTTCCGGATCGCGGGATATCTATCCTCCAGCGCCAGCTTCGACAAAACGGTCTGATCATTCAGTTTTTTTATGGCTTCGCTGCGAATATCGTCGTCGTATTCCTCGACCGCCAGCCGCGCCAGCACGTTCTGATCGGCAAGTTTGCTGATCGCCGCCAGCCGGACCCGCTTATTTTTATCCTCCAGCGCCAGCGTTTCCAGCAATTTCGGGTCCGTCACTTTTGCCAGCGCCGCCAGCCGGATGTTCTCATCCCGGTCGCCGGCGGCAAGTTTTGCCGGAACATCCTGCCCGGCAAGTTTGCTGATCGCCGCCAGCCGGACGCCGCGCTCCCTGCCCTGAAGCGCAAGTTCAGCCAGCCGTTCCTGACTGGCGAGGCAACTGACGGCGGTCAAACGGCCATTGCCGTCCTTGTCCTCGACCGCCAGCTTCGCCAGCAGATCCTGGTCGGCAATGCGCTTCATTGCGGCCTGCCGCACTCCGCTGTCTTTATCTTCCGCCGCCGCTCTTGCCACAAGTTCCTGATCGGCAAGTTTTTCTACGGCGGCCTTCCGGACATTCGCATCCGTATCTTCAAATGCCGCTCTCGCCAGCAGATTCTGACTGGCAAGATTCTTCACCGCCGCCCGCCGCACTCCGGCAACGGGATCGTCCGCGGCCAGCTTCGCCAGCAGTTTCTGACTGGTCAAGTTTTTAACCGCGCTTTCCTTGAGCAGCAGATTCGATTCGTCGATGATAAGCCTGGCCAGCAGCCCCTGATCCGTCAATTTCTCGACGGCCGCCTGCCGGACATTCAGCAACTGGCTCTCCAGAACAACTTTCGTCAGATAATTCTGATCGGCAAGGTTCTTCATCGCGCAATTGCGGACGTCGAAATCCTTATCCTCCAGCGCCAGTTTCGACAACAGCCGCTGATCGGTAAGTTTTGCCGCCGCCGCCCGCCGGATATCTATATCCCGGGCGTCAAACGCCAGCCTCGCCAATGCGTCCTGGTCGGTCACCTTCTCCACGGCAAGATCGCGCACTCTTTCATTGACATCGTCCGCGGCCAGCTTCGCCAGCAGCTTCTGGTCGGTCAGATGTTTAACCGCGATTTCGCGCACCCGCCAGTTTTTCTCATGCGCCGCCAGTTTCGCCAGCGCGGCCGGGCTGGTGATTTTATCATAAGCCGCCCGGCGCACTTTCCATTCCGGGTCTTCCATGGCGACTGTCGCCAGCACATCCTGATCGGCAAGCTGGTTAACCGCCTCCAGCCGCGTTTCCAGATCGGCCTCGCCAAAGCCGGAAACCGGGATGAAATATATGCACGGCAGCGCCAGTACCAGCCAATGCCGCGTTATTTTATGCTTGATATTTGTAAATCTGTTCACCATGTCTGTTATCCTCTCTGTCTGATTAGTAACATAATGGCAAATCATGGAAAATCGAGTATCCGGAACCAAGTTCGTCAATTTTTTCGCAGGGTTTGCCCGCCGGAGCTTGTTGGGGGTAATATGTGCCGGCTATTAATATTCCGCCGCTCTGCGGCTCAAAGCTCTGGAAGCACATTGCATTAACCGCGACATATTAACAGCTCCGGGAATTTGCAATATTTACAGCTAAAAAACCCGCAGTCTGTACATTTTTCAAGTTTAATTTTAAAAATGTACAGACAGCCACTATCTCATTAATAGTAAAGATTATAGATGAAGGATATATTATATTTACCGTCAGTCGATACCGCCGGTATTTTTGCGTAACCGCCTCCGGAAAGCCATTTAACTTGGGATGCACATTAGGATATACAGGATCAGAAATGAAGTTTTAAAGAAAAATCCTGTCCGTCCTGTCCATCCCTGTTAAAAATGGTTCTGCTGCCTGTAATGCCATAGATTAATCTGCGGATTGAAAAATACGGCTAAGTTACAATTTTTAGCTAAATTCAGATACTTATACTTACCGTATTTAGCTAAATTCGGTAACTCTTATGCAAAAAAACTATTTCACAGGGATACGCAGGATATACAGGATGAGCGCTGAAGTTTAAAACCAGATACACATCCGACCATTCATTGCTGACAAATCTTTGCCGCGGAATTCATTCTCCGTTTTGATATGATTGCAACAAACCAGAAAATAAAGAGGCCGATTGTTCCGTGACGAATCCAGCCTATTGACAGGCCCCATAGACTGTCGTAATTATTTTCCTCTGCCCTGTCCGGATTCTTCGGGTTATAGAGAATTTCTATTTTGTCTCCAATTTTTCCCGGCGGAATCTTTGTCATTCTTAAACGACTCTTGCGAGTCTCGCCTTTGGCATCTTGGAATACAAGATATGGGACATAAAAGGAATCGCCGTTGTCATTGCCGCCTTTGTACTCAATTAGTTCTATAATCGTTCCACTCGCGGGTACTGCGCATTGAAGGAAAAGAATTGTGCGCACAGCCAAAGCTGCGCCAATAATTATTACAATGCCAGTTATTGCCATCATCCATTTCGCAAGCAGGTTCCAGCTTTTAGCATTCGTTGATACAACTATCACATTGCCTTGAGGAATATTGGTTTTAACGGCGGATTTCAGCATTTTTCCTGTTATCAACATTACTACTAAGAAAAATAGAAAATGTAAAAGTCCAAATCCGGCGAGAAAGATGCCGGGAAACTTCAGGTCCTCCACTGTTGAAAAATCTTCAGGATTATATAGAAAATCAGATTTATCTCCAATCTTTGCCTGATTGGGTAAAAAGTAACTTGATGAACGTGTCTTGCGAGTTTCGCCTTTCGTATCTTTAAATGACAAAACAGGTCTATAATAAATTTCAAAATTACCATTATTATTAACTCTTTCCTCAATCAGCTCTGTGATTGTTCCAGTGGCAGCGACAGCATGCAAAAGAGAAAAATGAGTACGAATAACAAGAAAGGCTCCGAGCAGTACCGGGATTAAAGACAAAATCATTATCCATTTTGCTAATTTGCTCACAGATGCAAGCGTCATTATTATCCTTGTATATTTAGATTCTTTATTAAAATAATTGAGTGAATAACAATGCATCCCCTCATGATGATTGATATTATATTTCATCATCCGAAGAATTCAATTCCATATCAAGGAAATGGATACACAGGATTAAAAATCCTGTTCATCCTGTGTATCCCGGTTAAATAACGGTCCAGCCGAGCTAGATATCCGATAAAATCCCGCATTTTTCAAGTTGAACTTTAAAAATGCGGGAAATGTTTACAAATTTAGCTAAATTCGGCAACTTTGATGTGCTGTTTTATTGCTTTAACGCGCCGCAGACAGCATGACGCGCCAAAGACGGTTTTCGATATATTTCAATACATCGAAAAGTTGAAGCGATGATTCCAGTGAATTACGTCTAATGAACGCCCGCCATTGAATATCTTTGGTTCCATCTTCAAGAAATCCGGGAGTGAATGTAACCGGAATTTCTTGCGGCAAGACGACCTTCCTGCGTTCAAATGTTGCTTTGATCGCAACAGCTAACTCTTCATCGGAAAAATTCATGTGTTCAAGTAACATATAGAGATCATAGAAATCCTTCATCCGACTGTTGCGGTAGCCGAGAACGACTAAAGTATTAAGTTTTTCAGCTATCACCGTCGCCGGCCGGTACGCCCTGATTCTTGCCGACGGGAAGTCCAGCATCTTCGGATATTCCACCTCTTCCGGTTCCGGTACTATGGCATCGCCGAATCCGATATCGACTTGAAGCGGAATTCGCGCCCGGCCCAGATAACCGGAGAGTTTGATCCGGATGCCAGGATATTCCTGATCCTCCCGGATATCTTCGGCAATGACGCTCCCGGAATCAAACCGGAGTCCGTCGGCATCATATTCAACGTTGCAGACTTCGTTAAAAATGTGCTTCAGCCGCTCCAGTGCCGGCTCTCCGAATCCGAGCAGATCCATGTCACGGGTAGAGCGGCGCGGAACTCCCGGCCACAGCGAAAACAGCATCGCGCCTTTAAGTATAAAGTTGTTAATGTTTCCTGATGCTTCAAGCCGGTACAACAGACGCTCCGACGCGTACTTGACAAGAATATTATTGAACGGTTCTCCGGTCGCATCGCGCAGATTGAGCAACCTTTGATGGACGGAATTCACAGTTCCATTATCCATTAAACTGCCTCCATGTAAGGACGCATAACTCTCGTTATCCGGCATTGGCGTGCGTATTCCCAGATTTCATCAGCCGTGGCTTTTTTTTGTCTCAGAACGTCGCGTAATGCTTCAACGGCAATGTCAGTTCCGATTTTATTTCTGAACCGGAAACAGTCTACTACGGTCCTGGCCGGACTGTAAACGCGTATTTTGACGCCGTCTTCATCGTGCGTCTCAATCCCCGCGGAAAAAAACTTTCCGGAAGTCTGGACTATTCTCACCGCCATTTTCCGGTTGCGCGGATAGTGACTGCCGGCTTTAATCGCCACCCAGGCTTCATAAGGCATCTGGGTAGTAAGCTCGTGATATTGCAGTGCGGAAAGCAGGCATATTACTCCGCGGGGAATCATCAAGGCAATTTTGACAAATGTCTCATGAGAGGAAATATGTTCCGGGAGCGTATAAACTCCGCGCGATATCCGGCGCAGCATGCCCATATTCTCCATGTAACAAAGCAAACTTGGCGAAAAACCAGATTTCCGCAGTTCGCCAGATGATACGGCACCTTGCTCTTTCGCCATCTTTATGATTTGATTAACATAAGTTTCCATTGAAATCCTATTTGAATAACTCTCATTAATTATAAACATAGTGTGAGAGTTATTCAAGGGTGAATTGATTTTTTTATGAAAATAAGTGCCAAGTTACTGTTTTCAGCTAAATTCAGTAACGGCCATTCAGAGCCTAATTTAACCGGGATATACAGGATGGGCGTTAAAGCTTAACAAAAAAATCCTGTCCATCCCTGTTAAATAATACCTGGGCTATTCTGTCTCTTAAAAAATCTCTAAAAAAAGTTTGAAAAGATGTTGCTTTTATTTAGTCCATGCTTTATAATATTAAGTATTCACTAAATTAACTGACAATAACGAAAGGAATCAGTATGAGTGCGCTCGGAGAAATCATTAACGCCCGGAACATCAAGCAGGGAACGCTGGCAGTTGAACTTAAAATCAGCAAATCAGCCGTTTCGCAACAGGTAAAAAGCGGAATCAAAAATATCGATACGGCGAGAAAATACGCCGGAGTAATCGGCTGCAATCCGCTGCTGTTACTTGATTAAGTTAAGCGATTGCTTAACTTAATCAAAAAAGAGTTAACCACAGAGACACAAAGACACAGAGAAAACGGCCGGCTGGTTTTAACCGCCGGATAAAAAATGTAAATCTAAATCGGAGGTAGAAATGAATGCAACTGTAGACAATCGTCCTGTGACCAGTATGCCGGGGTTTCAGGATTATCAGCGCACGGCGGTCGTGGTACTGCACCAGGACTTCTCGGCATCGGGCAACGGCCTGCGGGAGAATGAGAGCATGGCGCTGCTGGACGTGCCGGGCGACACCAAAGTGAAATGCCATGTGAAAGTGGAAGTGCCGGACAGCGACATCACCGCGTTCTCGCTGGGTCTGAGCCTGGACGGCTCCCCGGATGAAAGCCTGCTGTCCGGGGCTTCGCTGGCGGCGTCCGGTTATGTGCGGGGCCGCGACGAAGTCCTGATTCCGGGCAAACGCCATCTGGTGTTCGTCAACCGCACGCCGGGCAAGGTCTGCAACCGGGCCGTAATCAAAGTCGTCGCCGAAATGACGGAGCTGGATTGAACGCGGACGGAGCCAGCAATACCAGCAATACCAGCAATACCAGCAATACCAGGAGTCAAGAGTCAGGAGGCAGAATGGAAGCAGGGAAGACAAAATACAGCTCCAGGGGGGCGGAATATTAATAGCAGGAGGCAGAATGGAAGCAGGGAAGACAAAATACAGCTCCAGAGGAGCGGAATATTAATAGCAGGAGTCAGAATGGAACAGGGGAAAAAACATAAAAACAGGAAACAGAATTGGAGCCGGAAATTCAGAACAGAGCTCCAGCGGAGCGGCATATTAATAGCTTAAAAATCTATAAATCGTTTTCAGCTCCGGCGGAGCGACATAATTAACCGTAAAAACACAGAACTATAAAAACAGAACAATGAGGAGTAAAAACATCATGGATGAAATCAACACAATTCCCGAATGCTACGGCAAAGAATACAATCAATGGAAAAGATGCAGATACTGCGCCAGCCGCAGATGGTGCCGCAAAGCCGGCGACCCGGAGCTGCTTCAGCAGGACATGCGGGCAATAACCGACAGCCACAATATCCGCACCCAGACGGCCTATGAAGAAAAGCTGCCGGGTGATGACCTCGACGTCAATGTTCCGGAATATTCCCGGCAGGAGATGCTCGAGGTGATTGTGCTGATGATGTCGCTCGATTTCCAGACGCTGGAAATGCTGGAACAGAAGATCAATAATCCGGACATCTCTTTTGCGCAAATGGGCAAAAAGAAGAAAATCACCCGGCAGGCCGTCCACAAATTCATTACTAAAAAATGTCTGCAAGTTCCTGAACTTGAAGAGATCCTCAGAAACCGCCGCAGAAAAGCCCAGATCAGAGAGCTGGCGGCGTGAGAAGCCAAGTGGAAAGCGAGAAAAGTGGAAAGCGAGAAAAGTGGAAAGCGAGAAAAGTGGAAAGCGAGAAAAGTGGAAAGGCGACAGCCTCCGGAGGGTTATGCTCCGTCATAACCGCGTAACAATTTTATAAACGTTAAAAATTATAAACCGATGAAACAAATACTAAGGAGAAAACATCATGGCTGAATCAAAATACGACGAAAATTTTCCGGAACGCGCAATGAGATTTGCAGAAGACGGTTTGACCGACGGGCAGATCGCGTACAGAATGGGCATCGCGCGCTCGTCATTCTACACCTATAAACAGCAGCATCCGGAGTTTGCCGAGGCGATTGAAGTCGGCCGGGACGTCATTGACAGCAGAATCGAAAACCGTCTGCTGGAACTGGCGCTGGGCAATTACACCATCACCACCCACGTGACCGACCATGAAGGCCGGACCCGCACCACCGTCAAAGACGCCATTCCCAATCTCAAAGCGATTCAGTACTGGCTGGAGCGCAGCGACCAGCGGAAAGGGATTAAGCGAGAAAAGCAAGAAAAGCAAGACAAGCGAGAAAAGTTGGAAGAGAAGGCGGAACAGCCCAAAGCGGAACCGGAACTGGACCCGTCGGAAATCGCCGGCTTGCAGGCGCTGACGGAATACATGGCAATGTGTCCCGCCGACGCCGGTGACGGCTTCAGCAAAAAAGAGACCGGGGAATTTGAAGACATGATGCTGGTGACCTTTACCGAAATGGAAAGGCGTAAATACAATACCAAAGCGGCGGCGGAAAACCGTCCGCTGATTCCCGAGACCGCCGCCGCCCCCCGGACGGTAAAGGGCAAATACGCCCCGGACATGATCAAGGCATGGAAAGACCGGGCGGAGTTTTTTGAAATGGATCTCTGACGGGCGAGCCGGAGGAAAACATGGGGCCGATGGGGCATATGGGGCTTATGGGGCCAATGGGTCATGGGGCCGATGAGAGAGAAGAGAATCCCGGAATTCCCGGACGACGAAAACGTGTTGTGCGGGACGGCTGTCCAAAATGTCCGAGTGGCTGTCCAAAATGAGGGTATCAGGTGTCCAAATTGTCCAGCTTTTTTTATAATTGAATCTGCGAAGCAAAAGACACCGAACAGTTGCTTGAATTATCAGCACAGGAAAGTATTTTTAGTGACGATAATCAAACAAAATGAGTAATTAAAATGAATTTTCGCTCTGAAACAGTCAATGAGAAATTAATGGTACAGGCATTCTCCGTCTTGCGCGGTAACTGGGTTAAAGCAATCGCCGGATTGGCGATTATAATGTTGCTCGAACTGGCGGTTTCAAAGAACAGAGCCAGTCTTGGTATTGTTTTACAATACATAATTTCCGGTATAATTTCCGGGCCGATGGCGCTGGGTACCGCCATTTTCGCACTGGCGCTCTCCCGGCGGCAAAACCCGCAGATATGGCAGATATTAACCGGGTTCAAACGATTTTGGACGGCGCTTTGCGCTAGTGTCCTGATGTTCATCTTTATTCTGCTATGGGCATTGCTTTTGATTGTACCCGGCATTATCGCGGCTATTGCTTATTCCATGACGTATTATATCCTTGCAGACAATCCGGACATCGGAGTGCCGGAAGCAATTCGCCGGAGTAAAGCCATGATGACGGGCAATAAATGGAAATATTTTTGCTTTGCCATGCTGGCTAACTGTTTAGCAGTACCAGTCTTAGTCATTCCCGGCTATATCTTAGCAAAAGTCGATATGATAACAGCCGTCAGAATGCCATTTTATGCGCTTTCCCTTTTATGCGATTTATTATTGACGGTATATCTCGCAGTCTGTTTTGCCAAATTTTACGATGACCTGAAGCCGGTTTCCGTCGCTCAACCAGCCGCCGCTGAACCAGCCGTGCCGGTTGCGAAAGTTAATACGGCGCTTCTTGATGCCTTATGCACAAATCAGAAAAATTGATCAAGACCGAGTGGCTGTCCAAAATGTCCGAGTGGCTGTCCAAAAAATCATAAGACCCATAGGACCCATAAGACCCATAAGACCCATAAGACCCATAGAGATTGTCCGGAATGTCCAGTATCACGCTTTTTTCAAGCGGCCTTTGAAACGGGAGCAGTAAGTGCATTTCCGGCATAATGCTTCAGTCAGGATGCCGTTTTCAAAGCCGGTCAATATGGCTTTCGCCCGCGGACTGTCCAGAATGTCCAGAATGGACTGTTGACGGCAGTTGCCGAGGGCGGTGATCCCGTCGCGGTCGAGGCAGCATGGAACTACCGTGCCGTCGGCCAGAATGGCGCAATGAGTTCCGAGCGCATGGCAGAAGCCTTCGGTATTTAAAGGTTTACCGGAATTGATGTCCGGCCACTCGAAACAGGTGTCCAGGTGAAGATACAGGCGGTTCAGCAGCGGACGGCTTTTGCGCCCGCTGGAGTGTCCGGTTGCGGGAATGGTAACGCCGAAGGCTTTTTCGATGCTCCGGCAGATCCAGTCATTCGCGCCGGAATCCAGTTCCTCCGACGGCGTGTCCAGGTTCCACAGCCGGTAGTTGATATAGAGTTCCGGACGCTGCCCGAAAGCCTTTTTTGTAAAGTCCAGAACCCGTTTGAGCCGCTCCTCTTTATCCGCCTGCGAATGTAATTGCCGCAGCGAGTGCAGCGAGATGTTTATTTGCCGGACAACAGGGTTGAGCAGGCCTGCCGCCGCCGGGGAGTCCAGCAGCGTGCCGTTGGTGGTGATGGCGACCGGCAGCCCGAGGCCGGCGCAGATCTCAATGAAGCGGGAGAGCTCCGGATGCAGCAGCGGTTCGCCCATGACGTGCAGATAGACCTGTTCCGTCAGCGGTTTCACCTGCCGCGCAATGTCCGCAAACAATGCGGCATCCATATATGCCGGAGCGCGGCCGGTGCCCGGACAGAACGGACAGGCCAGGTTGCAGACATTCGTGATTTCAATATATATTTGCCGGAAACGCATAAGATACCATATTAAAGGGTTTTTCTTTTTTTAAAATAGATGTTAATTTAATAACAGCAACACGGATATTACATTTTTGCGTCACAGGGGGGAGAAAATGAAAGCAGTCAGCGTTGAACAGATGAGAAGTCTGGATCAAAGAACCATCCAGGAATACGGCATTTCCGGCTTCGACCTGATGGAACGCGCCGGCTTCGGCGCGGGAGAGGAAATCCTTGACTACACTAAAAGACTTGACAATAAACATGTCAGGCGGTTTGTAATTCTTGCGGGGAAAGGCAGCAACGGCGGCGACGGCTATGTCGCGGCGCGTTATCTGCTTGAACACAGCTTAAGCGAAGTTGCAATCTATGCCGTATGCGGCATTCACGACCTGGAAGGCGCCGCCGCGAGACATGCCGGAAAAGTCAAGGGCAGCGTAAAGATCGAAGTAAAAGAGACCCTGGCCGGGAGCGATTTCAAGGAAGGCGACATCATCATTGACGCCCTGCTCGGCACCGGAACCAAAGGCAAACTCAAAAAGCCGTTTGACAACTGGGTCAAAACTGTCAACGCGTCCGGCCTGCCGGTTGTCGCGCTGGATATTCCCTCCGGCCTGGACGGCGACACCGGGAAAATCTGCGGCGACTGCATCCTGGCCGACCTGACCGTAACCATCGGCCTGCCGAAAAAAGGACTGGCGCTCGGCGCCGGCCCCGGCCAGTGCGGCCTGCTGAAAGTCGTGGATATCGGCATTCCCGACGAGTATATTGAAAAGACGGAAGCGGATTTTGAAATCTATGCCGGGCGCGATGCCGGCCGGCTGATTTCCCGGCTGCCGATGAGCAGCCACAAGAACACCCGGGGGGCAGTGCTGGTTATCGCCGGAAGCAGGGATTATTTCGGCGCGCCGTTTCTTTCCGCGCTGTCGGCGCTGCGTTCCGGCAGCGGACTGGTGCGGGTGGCGATTCCGCAGAACGGACAGCCGGCTGACAGCCGCTGCTTCTCCCTGATCATCTCGCGGGTGAAAGACAACGGAAGCGGTTATTTCTGCGAGCAGTCGATTAAAGAGCTGGAGCCGCTGATCGCGGCATCCGATTCAATCGTCGTCGGGCCGGGAATCGGACAGAACCGGGATCTGGTGCCGTTCCTCAGCTATCTGTGCACCGTCGACAAGCCGATGGTGTTTGACGCCGACGCGCTGAATGTGATATCGCAGATACCGGAGATTTTCAAGGAGAAGGAATCGAATATCCTGACCCCGCATCCCGGCGAAATGCACCGGCTGCTGGATGCTTTTGACTTGAGCGAATGCCTGAACTCCGACCGGATCAGCCAGGCGAAAACCCTGGCCGAAGCCACCGGCTCCACGGTAGTGCTCAAAGGACACCGTTCCGTCACGGCCTCCCCGGACGGGCGCGTCGCGGTCAACAGCAGCGGCTGCCCGGCGCTGGCGACCGCCGGCTCCGGCGACTGCCTGACCGGCGTCATCGCATCCTTAATCGCAAATGAAGCGGACTATTTCGAAGCGGCGGCGGCGGCGGTCTATATTCACGGGCTGGCCGGCGAACTAAGTTACTTCGGCAGCCGGGGGTTGATTGCGGATGATATTCCCGTACTGATTGCGGAAGCCATGAAAAAGATATCGCCTTTTGCCTGAGAATTCGTCGCGTGCGGCTGTCCATAATGTCCAGAGGCGCCGGAGGCTTCCTACTTGTCGTCGTCGCCGATGGCCATAATCAGGGTGACTTCCCTGGGGACATGATCCGGCGGCGGCGGAACCTGTTTCACGGACATGAACAGTCTTTCGACCGAATCGTCCATCAACTGGTTGCCGCTGAGCTTGAGTATCCGGTATGAAATGATGCGGCCGTCAGCGGAAATATTGATCTGGACTGTCACTTCCGGCATTTTGCTGCCCAGCAGCCGTTTTTCCGGAGTGTCCCAGTATTGCTTCAGATAGAAACCCAGCGCCTGCTCGTAAGGGGCGGAAAATTCGCCGGTTCCCCTTCCCCCGTAGCCGATCGGTCCCGGAGGGGCCTGGCCGGTTCCCGGGCCTTTGCCGAATCCGCCCGCGCCGGGCTTGCCGACTCTTTTGTCGTTGATCATTTTGGCCAGATCCGCGGAACTGGCAGCCTTGAACTTTTTATTGTCCTCGGCAGTTTTCTTTGCCGCCGTTTCCGCGGCTTCCTGCTTCTTCTGGAGGATTTTCTGCTTGACTTTCTTCTGGAGGTCGATCACCCTCGGCTCCGGCGGCGGCGGTTTGGGCGGCGCGACCACCGGTTCGTGCGGCGTCGGTTCCGAAGCCTCGGCTTTCGGCGTGGGCGGAGTCGGTTCCGGCGGCCCCGGCGGGCCGGGATCTCCGGAAGGCGGGTGTCCGGCGGGAATGTTGAGCGCCCCGAATGTTTTCGGCATGGCAATCAGATTGACCGCCAGGACATCCGGCGGTTTCGGCGTAAACCAGTCCCCGATGCAGACCCAGATGAGCGGAATGAAAATGAAGATGATATGGGCGGTCAGCACCCCTTTAAAGATTCTCTTTCTGGTTCGCGGGGAAACCAGCGGTTTTGCTTCCGGTTCCATTGAAACCGTATATGACATTTCCGGAATCATGGTTTATCTAATTGTTGCCTTCGGCCTGTGTTACAAGAGAAATGTTCTTATACCCTGAATTTTTAATGGTTTTCATGAGCGAAATGACTTCCTTATAGGAGCGGGCGCCGTCGGCACGGAGCAGCAGGGTGGTTTTGGGAGAATTGATTTTCAGCTTGCGCAGCTCTTCCAGCAACTGATCCTGAGTGGTTACCCTTTTATCGTAAATCAGCCTGCCGTCCTTGTCAATGGCGACTGTCTTGTAGTCTTCCGGCAGCGGATTGGAGTTCAGCTCCGGCGGCGCGACCGAGGTGCCGTATTCGATGATCGGCATCATCATCAGGAAGATAATGAGCAGAAAAAAGGTAATGTCAATCAGCGGAATCATATTGATCTGGTCAAAAGGACTCGATTGAAAGCGACGCTTGCGCATACCGGAAATCCCCCTATTTCTGAGCCTTGTCAGCGTCCAGTTGTTCCAGGTTCACCCGCGCCATGAACTCTTCGACGAAGTTATCCATGCGGACGATTATGCTGCGGATGTTGATCGTGAGCAGGTTGTACCCGATCATGGACGGGATGGCCACAATCATGCCGGTGACGGTGCACAGCAGAGCGCCGCTGATGCCGGGGGCCAGGCCGCCGACTTCCGCGCGGCCCTGAGCGGCCATGCTGACGAACGCAATCATAATCCCCCAGACGGTACCCAGCAGTCCGAAGAAAGGACAGGCGCTGACCACGGTTGCCAGCATCCCGATCCGCTTCTCCATGAATTCAATCTGGTAGGAGACTTCCCTTTCGAGCGCTATCCGGACGGCTTCATTCTGGATTTCAGTCAATTTCCGGACATTGTACTGGTCGGAGCCCATTAAAAGCTGATCGGGGGAGACCGCGTAGAATTCCATCAGTTTGTCCATCCCTGCTTTGTACACGCTCGCCAGCGGGCTGGAGTCGTTTTTGCTCTCGCGGTACATTTCCGAAAGCCGGCGACGGCGCTTCATCAGCAGCATGAAGAGTTCCGACATCTTTTTGCAGCGGACCAGGTAAACCCCCTTCTCAATCATGATCGTCCAGGTAAAGACGGAACCGAAAAGCAGGAAAACAACAATGGCCTGACCGACGAGATCGCTTTTTTCAAAAGCATAATATACTCCCGCCGCGGGAATTGGCAGTAAAGAAGAAAACATCAACTGACCTCCTGAAATGAAAAAATAAACTATTATCACTTTATAATTTTAATATAACAGGATATATTGAATAAATCGAATTCAAAAAATTACTTTTTTAATAATAATAGCAAGGAAGTTTTAAATGTCAGAAGTATTTCCGGTTCTGGGTTATGACATCGGCGGAACTAAAATCGGCATCGGGCTCTGTTCCAGCGACGGCAAGCTCTACGGCAGGGACCGGATCGACAACAAGGATACCGATCCGGATGTCATCCTCCCGCTGCTGGTGGAAAAAGGGCAGAAACTGATCGACGCGGCCGGGTTCAGGAATTCCGACATCAGAGGCGTCGGCATTTCTTCGCCGTCACCGGCGGACATTCCCCAGGGCATCATCGTCGGACCGCCGAACAATCCGCACTGGAAGAATGTTCACATCAAACATTATCTGTCAAAAAAGCTCGGCATTGAAGCCTTTTTCGACAATGACGCCAACGCCGGAGTGCTGGCCGAATGGTTCTTCGGCGCCGGCAAGGGCGGCAAAAATATCGTTTACCTGACCATGAGCACCGGCATCGGCGGCGGCATCGTCGCCAACGGCCATCTGATTCAGGGCAGAAGTTTTTATGCCGGAGAGATCGGGCATGTGGTGATCGAACTCAACGGGCTCCAGTGCAACTGCGGGCTTAAAGGATGCTATGAGGCCTACTGCGGCGGCCGTGCCGTCGCCCAGCGCATGCAGCGCGAACTGGCCGGACAGCCGGAGCACCCGCTGCTTAAGCTCGCAGGCGGAAAGCTTGAAAACCTCGACATGGTCACGCTGGTAAAAGGCGTCAGAGAAGGCAATGAGTATGCGGTGAAGCTCTGGGACGAAACCTGCCTGAGAAACGCGCAGGCATTCGGCGGTATCATGAACCTGCTCAATCCGGAAAAAATCATTCTCGGGACAATTGCCTACTCCGCCGGCGACCTTTTCATGAAGCCGGTTATGCAGTATCTGCCCGGGTTCGCCTGGAAGGAAACCATGGAAGTCTGCGAGATAGTATACTGTGCGCTCCGCGAGGATATCGGTTATTATGCCGGCCCCGCGGTGGCTTTGAACTGCCTTTATGAAGCAGGCCGTTTCGATCTCCCGTGGAGACGCTGATCTTTAATTTTCAGGTATTGATATGACCGGAGAGAAGCAGGAATTTCATCCGGGCGAAGTCCCGTCCGGGCCCGGCGTCTATGTATTCCGGGACCGTTTCGGCAAGGTGATTTATGTCGGCAAAGCCTCAAATCTGCGCAAGCGGCTGAGTTCCTACTTCCAGCCGTCGCGCGACACCAGGGCCGATCCCAAACTCCGCTCCCTGATCAAATCAATTTTCAACTGGGAATTTTACGCGGTCAAAACCGAAGACGAATCGCTGATCCTGGAATCCCGGCTGATCAAGCAGTACGCGCCGCGCTATAATATACTGATGCGGGACGACAAGCGCTATCTGCTGGCTAAAATCAATCTCCGGAACAAGCTGCCGCGGCTGGAACTGGCCAGGTTCCGCAAAGACGACGGCTGCCGGTATTTCGGGCCGTTCCCCAACGGCGCCGCGCTGCGCGCCACGATCGAATTCCTGACCACCTATTTCAAACTGCGCGCCTGCAGGATTGCCGACCCTGACCAGGAGGATTATAAGCACTGCCTGAATATCAAAAGTTGCAGCGAGCCGTGCATCGGCAGAATTTCCGCGGAAGATTACAGGCTCAGGGTTGACGGGATGCTGAAAATCATTGAAGGCGATGTCGCCCCGGTCGTGAAGGAACTGGAAACCCGGATGGCGGAGTGCGGCGCCGCGCAAAAATATGAACAGGCCGCGAAAGTCAGGGATATTATCGTCAATGTCAAAGCCATTTTCGGCGCCAGAAACCGGTCATTCGAGCGTACTTCGATTCCGGCATCCCCCGGCAGCGATGCCGTGACAGATTTGCAATCCGCGCTGGGGCTGAAAAATCCGCCGGTGACGATTGAGGGGTTTGATATTTCCAACATCGGCGGTCAAATGGCGGTCGCCAGCATGGTCTGTTTTGAGAACGGACGGCCGGTGCGCAAAAAGTACCGCCGCTTCCGGATCCGCGATGTCCACCAGAGCGACGATTTTGCCATGATGCGCGAGGTCATCACCCGTCATTACGGCCGGAAACTGCGGGAAAATCTGCCGCTGCCGGATTTGATTATGGTTGACGGCGGGAAAGGCCAGTTGAGCTCCGCGCTGGATGCGCTGACTGACCTGGAATGTCCGCCGGTGGCGGTTATCGGACTGGCTAAAAAACATGAGGAAATCTTTATTCCCGGCCGCTCCGGGCCGGTAATTCTGGAACGGCACCGGCAGGCGCTGCGGCTGTTGCAGGCGCTCCGGGACGAGGCGCACCGTTTCGCCGTGAGCTATCACCGGGAAATCCGCAACAAACGCATTCAGGAATCGCTGCTGGATGACATTCCGGGAATCGGGGCTTCGCGCAAGAAGATCCTGCTGGAGCAATTCGGCTCGGTCAGAGAGCTGCGGAAGGCGACTCCTGAACAGATAATCGCGCAAGTTCCCGGAATCGGACAGGTTTTTGCTGAGAAAATAGTTGATTTCCTTCGCAGAAACCATTAGTTTAAACAGATACGGATTTTGCGGTATTTTTCATTGGGCGGCGTCTGGCGGTTTGCCCGAATATCCGCAGCGACAAACTATATATTGGGAGACTGTTGTATGAGAATGAAGAAATTAATGATTCCCGGGTTATGCTGTGCCGCCGGGATGCTGCTGTTTACCGTCGGCTGCGCGTCGGTTAAAGAACAGTATCTTGACGGGGCCAAACGCGGCAATCCTGAATATCAGGCCGGGGCCGGGGCGATGTACATCAATGGCGGCCCTTCCGAAATCAACTATGACGAAGCCTGCAACTGGCTGAAGGCCGGTTCCGCCGGAGGCAGTTTCGTCGCCATGTACTATCTGGCGGAAATATATGAAAACGGTTACGGCAGTGTCACTCCCGACCATCTGAAAGCCGCCCGTTATTATGACAATGTGGCGGAGGAGATAAAGAAGAAAGCCGCGGAAGGCCACATCGGCTCGGCTTATGTTCTGGGCAAAATGTACCGCTGCGGCAAAGGCGTGCCGCAGGATAAAGCCGCCGCCGTAAAATGCTTCCGCCTTGGCTGCTCCGCTTTATATGCCCCGGCGCTGAACCAGCTCGGGGAAATGACCATGGAAAGCAATCCGGAAGAAGCCAGAAGGCTTTTCTTCAGCGCCGCCGAAAAGAACTGTCCGGAAGCCGAATATAATCTGGCGGACATCTACTTCCAGGAGAAAAACCAGGCAGCCGGCGTGAAGTGGCTGAAAAAGGCGGCGGAGAATCAGTATCCGCCGGCCCAGTACCGGCTCGCCGTGATCTTTGAATCCGGCGACGGCGCAGTCAAAAACCCGGAGGCCGCGCAGGAACTGTACCTGAAAGCCGCACGCGGCGGATATGCTCCGGCGCAGTATAAAATGGCGCTGCTTTCAGGTAAAAATGACGAAGCCGCCTCAAGCTGGATGAAGAAAGCCGCCGAACGCTCATATATCCCGGCAATGAACCGTCTGGCGGAAACGTACTTGAAGGGAGTTGATGACGGCACGGTCAAAGCCATGATTCTCTACGAACTCGCCAGAAAAGCCGGAGACGCCGCGGCGCTGGAGAAGATCGCTGAACTGGACAACAAAACCGGCCTCTATCTTTTCGTAAAATTCAGTTGGAATGACATCAGCAACGGCGAAAACTTTATTCTGGCGAACTCGCCGGTATTCCGGATCATCGACGGCTACAAAGCCGGGATTACGGCCGGCAGCAAGACCGCCTTCCAGGATGAGCTTACCAAAAGCGCATCAGCATTGTATCTGGATAACGCCTGGTATCAGATTTATAACAACCGGCTGCCGTTTGCCTGGGCTGGCGATATTTTCAGGACAGTGCTGGAAACGGAAAAAGGCAAACCGGGATTCTGGTTCTGCTACGGCAGTTGCATCGGGCTGGCCGGGCATGGCGAAGGCGTCATGTATGCGGTGCAAAAGATGGGCGAGACCGGAAACGCGGTCACCGACCCGGACGACAAAGCTCTGCTGCTTGACCTTGCCGCGCTGATGAAAGCCAACGCCCTGATCCTGATGAACAACGATGCCGAAGCCTATAACTTCCTCTTCACCAGCGGCAAGCTGAAGAACTGCAAATCCCGCTTTGTCATCAATTATGTCAACCTATGGGCTCCGGCGCTGCTGAAGGACAAGAACAAATTTGCGGTGGCCACGGGTATTGATCCGGAGGCGCTGAAGGAATTCAAGATGCCGGAAAAACAGCTTTTCTATGACGCGCAACTGGACAAAGACACCGCCGGCGAGATACTGGTGGAGGAGCCGGTTGTTGAAAAACGCATTAAACCAAAGCAATAATCATCTGTTCAGGTTGAAATAAGCCATAGATTCATTTATTTTATGAACAACAAATAATGGAGGCTGTTATGCCGGACGCTTCTCCAATAACCGTTGCCCTGGATGCCGTAAAAAGCGGAATTTCCGATGTCCGCGCCAGCATCAACATCCTTTTTGCGGCGGCCGGCAAAGACGGCCGCGGCATTATTGACATCTACCGCCGCGAGTTCATCGAACACTATATGCGCACGCTGCAAAAGATCCAGGAGGATCTGGACGCGCTGAAATCAGATGCGGCCTCCGCCTCCAGAAGGCATACCGTCATTGATGATGAACCCGATTCGGTGGACTGCATCAACGGGTTGATCTGGTTTTGCGACGGCAAGGCGCTGGTGTCAAGCCTTGAAAACTGCATTCTCGACGCCCTTACCGCGCATGACATCTTTAACTACTATCAGGAAGCGGATTCCGCCTCCGGCAAAGAAAAACAGTTCCTGGTGCTGCATGCTGAACGCGTCTGCCGCTCCGCGGGCATTGTTTTAGCCTACATCCAGCAGCTTGAGCAGATGGATGGCGACCGCAACGCGCTTTCCAGAATCTGCCCGGAAGCTTTTTCGCTGTTCAAAGAAAAATCCATTATCAAACTGGCGAAAGGCAGAATTTCCGGCAAAACGCTGGAAATGCTGGCCGCCAGGGCCAGGGCGGCGGACCCGTTTATCAGCAGCCGTTCATTCCGCTACCTGGACGGGCAGTTCTACCCGGCCGAACTCAGCGATATCCGCAAAGTCGATCAGTTTTTCGGCTACAACGAAGTCCGCCGCATCTTTCATGAGCACTTTTCAGCGTTCTCCAGCGGGGAGGCGAATTATCCGCTGCTGGTCTCCAGCCTGCCCGGACTCGGCAAGACTCATTTCTCCATCGCCTATGCGCTGTCCTTTGACAACCTGACCCTCATCCTGCCGGAACCCGCCGAGCTGGAAAAGGGCCTGGAACCGCTTACCAGAAAACTGGCCGTCAGGAAAGATCATAAATTCGTCATCTTCTTTGACGATATTGACCCGGCCAAGACTAACTGGTACTATTTCAGGACAAATGTCGGCGGGAGCTTCACCCTGCCCCCGAACGTCAATATTGTCATCGCCGCCAATTATGACTTTCCGGCCAATATCTCCAGCCGCGGCCGCGGGGTGAAATTCCCGATGTTCGACGAGATCCGCTGCCAGGAAATGGTCATGGACTTTCTGGTTTCAATGGGCATGACACACACACCGAACGATCTGGTTTCAGTAATTTCCGCCGACTACGTCGAAGAGTTCGGGCAGAAAAAATTCGAGGAACTCAGCCCGAGAACACTGATCCGCTATCTGGAAATCTATAAACGCGACCCGAAGAAACGGAAACGCATGCTGGATCTTTCCAGGGCGGAACTGATTTCCCGCCCGGACGCGCAGGCGTTCTACGATTTCAATGTAAAGATCATGAAAATGCTTTACGGCGAAGAAGCTTTAAGCGTCCTCCGCGAAGAGAAACTGAAACAGTCCATGATAACTTAGCTCCGGACATTCCGGACATCTGTCACACGCTCATCCCGGACGAACAGTGCTGCTAAAAAACCACATTTCGGCGATTTTAGACTGTAAAACAGCTAAATTGCGGGAGCCGGGGGCTGAAAGTTCAGGTTCCGGCTAAAGCGGGGGGAGCGAGGCTCTTCTGGCGGCGGCGATGAATGAACGGCACTTATCTTCAATCAAATCGCCGGTCAGCGGGTCTTTCAGCATGGAACAGGCGTCAACGCCGAAAGGCTTGAACGTTTGAACGGCATCCGCCACGTTTTCCGGCGACAGGGCGCCGGCCAGGATGACCGGCAGCGGACATTTTCTCATAAAAGCGGAAACTGCCTCCCATTTGTGGGAGTTGGCCACGCTGCCGCCCACATGCGCCGGACTGCGGTTGAAGCAGTCGAATGTCACCGCGGCAATCCGACCGAAGTAATCATCCAGGCAGGGCATGACATTCTGGGTATTAATGTACGCGGTAAGAATAATCTTGCCGTGCTTGGGCATGACGCCGGACAATTTTTCTATTTCAGGCACGGAGATGGCTCCGCAGATCTGAACCGTATAGATGTCGGCGCGCCGCAGAATGTCCATGATTTGCTCGGACTCGGTAAGATGTGTCACGATCACCGGGCAGACATATGGGGGAAGCATTCCGGCCAGGCGCGCCGCGCTGCTGGGCAGAATGAACGAAGAAGCGCGGTGCAACTGACCGACCAGAAATCCGATTGCATCGGCCCCGCAGTTTACGGCCATTTTCATTTCTGCTTCATTCTGGATACCGGAAATTTTAATTCTCATCAGACATTCAACTCCCATGCTTTTCGAATACCCTGCAAAGTATAGTCATTTCCGCCATATTCAATCTCCGGAATATAATCTGTAAAAAACTTGCAGTCGCCGCCGACTCCGACCAGGCGCACTGTTTCATCGGGGAAAAGCGCCTTGATGTCGGCAATAAGTTCTCTGGCGCTGCCAATGGCGCCCCGGTCAATCCCCAGACGCATGGCGTCAACGGTGTTGGTTCCGGCAGCGGCGGGCAGATCGTCAAAAATGGGTATCAGCGGCAACTGGGCGGTGTAGTTGTGGAGGGATTGCCGCAGCAGCAGCCGTCCCGGCGCAATCGCGCCGCCTCTGAAAACCCGGCAGGCGTCAACAATATCGTAAGTGATCGCGGTGCCGAAGTCGAGGCATACTGCCGGAAGTTCCGAAGTATCGGCCAGGCGGATAATATTCGCGATCCGGTCGCTGCCAAGCGTCGTGGTATCAACCAAATGCATATTCAGCCCGGTGCGGCAGGCTCCGTCCAGCCAGAAAATATCCCTGCCGGAAAACTTTTTTCTGACATCCGGAACAACCGTGGACGCGGCGCAGGGAATGCCGTCAGGAATTATGGAAGAGTCTATTTCCCCGGTGGGCAAAGTCCTGATTTCAGAAATCACGCCGCCGGAATATAATCCCGTCTGTGTATTTGTATTTCCAATGTTCATCAGAAAAATCATGGACAGGCCTGCTTTTTTATCACTTGCGCGTTTTCAGTTTTCACAAACCGGCAAGACGGTTAAAGGCATTTCTCAGATAAACTTGGCAAGTTCCGGCTTGGCCCCGATCTTCTGCACGAGCTCTTTGATCCGCTGTGCCGATTTGGCGTTGCAGATCAAAGTGGCGTCCTCGGTGTGAACAATGATCAGATCCTCAACGTCAATCGCGGTGATCAAGTGCTTGGAGTCACCCACGACAATGCAGTTTTTGGAATCAATACACTCAAAAAGTCCGCGGACAACATTATTATTCTCGGTGGGGCGTATCTGGTTTCTCAGCGCAGTCCAGCTGCCGACGTCATCCCAGTCGAAAGAGCATTCCGCAACCACGACATTATTAACTTTTTCCATGACGGCGTAGTCAATGGAAATCCTGCTGCATTTTTCATAACGATCGCGCAATTCGGCTTCAATGCCGCCTGCGGCTTCGGCTTTTTCAAAAGCGACCGCGTCTTTGTAAAGGGTGGGCGCATGCTGTTTAAGCGCTTTCAAGATGGTTCCGACAGTCCATATAAACATGCCGCTGTTCCATTTGTAACACTTTTCCGCGAGGAATTTTTCCGCAACTTCAAGATTGGGTTTTTCCTTAAACCCGATGCTCTTGAAAAAACGGGTTTTCAGTTTTCCGGGAATTTCTTCGCCGCAATGAATATAACCGTAACCGGTGCTGGCAAATGACGGATTGACGCCGATGGTGACGATGTCGCCGCGGGATGCCACTTCCGCGCTGTCAGCCAGAACCTCCAGCATGGAATCCGTATCGCGGATTACGTGGTCGGAAGGCAGAAGCATCATCACGGCATCGTCATTTCCGGCACGGGCCTTCACGATTCCGGCGGCCAGGGCGACACACGGAGCGGTATCTCTGCCGACCGGTTCGCCGATGATATTTCCAGGCGGAAGCTGGGACAGCAGGGACTGCATGGGGGCGACATATTCATGGTTGGTGATAACGATGATATTTTCAGTTTTGACCAGCGGGAGCAGACGCTCCACGGTTTGTTCGATAAGCGTGAGATTGCCAATCAGCCGCAGCAACTGTTTCGGATGCGATACGCGGCTTTGCGGCCAGAAGCGCTCTCCTTTGCCTCCGGCCATGACAATAGCGTAAAAATTATCTTTACCCATTAAGAAAACCTCTGTTGATTAAAATTAAACCGGAAAAAGCGTATTTTTCCGGTTTGCAAGCTTATTTACCGAGTTTATCAATGATCTTCGTCAGCGGCATGAAAAGCGCGATAACGATTGTACCGACGATTACGGCCAAACCTACGATCATCAACGGTTCAATCATCGAAGTCAGCGCGCCTACCGCGTTATCCACTTCGTCTTCGTAGGTATCCGCGATTTTTTCAAGCATTTCCGGCAGCTTACCGGTTTCTTCGCCTACTTCAATCATACTTATAACCATCTGGGGGAAAATGCCGGACGCGCCAAGCGGCGCCGCAATGCCTTCCCCTTCTTTTACCGCGTCATGCACTTTCTGAACCGCGCTTGAAACCACTTCATTGCCGGCGGTTTCCTTAATGATGTTCAGCGCGTTAAGGATCGGAACGCCTGAAGACATCAGGGTGCCCAGCGTTCTGGAGAAACGGGAGATCGCGGTTTTGGAGATGATCGGGCCGAACAGCGGCATATTGTATTTTACCCAGTCAATGCCGTATCTGCCCAGTTTGGTTTTGTTCGTAAGTTTATATGACACGAATATCACGGCGATGGCGACGCCGACCAGCCATATCTGCTTCTGCAGAATTGCGCTGATCAGCATAACAAACTGGGTCAGTTCCGGCAGCGGTTCCCCGGCCAGCAGTTCGTCGAATATCTTTTTAAAGTTAGGAACGATGAAGATCATCAGGCCGGATGTAACCAGCATCGCGATGGAGAAAACGACGGTCGGGTAAATCAACGCTGATTTAACCTTGCCGGCGATCTTGGCCGCCTTTTCCATAAATACCGCCAGGCGGTTAAGAATAACTTCCATGGCACCGGCCGCTTCGCCCGCGCGAATCATGTTCAGGTAAAGTTTATCGAAAGATTTCGGATGCTGCGCCAGCGCCTCGGAGAAAGTGGAGCCGCCTTCCACCGAGTCGGCGGAAGCCCCGAGAATCTGTTTCAATATCGGACTTTTAGACTGCTTCTCAAGCGTTCTGAGCGAACGGATCAGGGGCAGCCCCGCGTCCAGCAGAATCGCCAACTGGCGGGTAAAAATAGTCAGGTCTTTTCGTTTGATGACCGGCGTGCCGATGGAAATATTCAGGTCAAAACCTTTTTTCTTCTTGGCGCCGGGAGCGGAAGCTGCTTCTTTCTGCTTTTCTTTGGGGGCACCTTTAGCGGGCTTGATCATCGTAATGAAAAGGCCCTGCTTTTTAAGTTCGACGGCGGCGGCGTCTTCGGCCGGAGCGTCGATTTTGCCCTTTTTCTCTTTTCCGGAAGCGTCCATCGCCGTGTATAGGAAAAGCGGCATATTTCCTCCTGTGTAAGTTATAAAATGATTCTATGCATATTTTTCAAAAAAATAAATACCCTATATTAGAACCCCTAAACGGATAAAAATCAAACCCGGTCATTTTCTGGTTTGAAGTTTTTCCGTAATGCTCTCCGGATCTTGAGCGGCGGTAATCAATTCAGTATATGAGATTATCTTATTCATGTAAAGATCCATGAGATGCGAATCGAGTGTGTTCATCCCGTATTTGGCGCCGGTCTGAAGTTCAGAGGTGATGCGGAACGTTTTACTGTCACGGATAAGCGCCTGAATCGACGGAGTGGACACCATTATTTCAAATGCCGCCACCCGGCCCGGTTTGTCCTGCCTCGGCAAAAGCACCTGGGAGATGACCGCCAGCAGCGACGAGGCCAATTGAGTACGTATCTGCGCCTGCTGGTTGGTCGGGAACGCGTCCACAATACGGTCAACCGTTCTGGCCGCCCCGGTAGTATGCAGGGTGGCGAAAACCAGATGCCCGGTTTCAGCGGCGGAAACCGCGGCTTCCATGGTTTCCAGGTCGCGCATTTCACCGACCATAATAATGTCCGGGTCCTGGCGCAGCGAACGTTTCAGCGCTTCCTTGAAACTGGGGGTGTCCACGCCGATTTCACGCTGGATCACCATGCTGCGCTTATGCTGGTGATAAAATTCTATCGGGTCTTCAACCGTAACGATATGACAGTCCCGCTCCATATTGATGATATTGACCATGGATGCAAGAGTTGTGCTTTTGCCGCTGCCGGTAGGGCCGGTAACCAGAATCATGCCGCGCGGCCGGTAGAGCAGATCCTTGATGTTATTGGGCAGTCCGATTTGCTCAAGCGTGAGAAGTTTGCTTGGAATCTGGCGGAGAACCGTGCCGAAAAAGCCTTTCTGTTTGAATGAGCTTACGCGGAAGCGGGCTTTTTCGCCGAAACCGAAACCGAAGTCAACAGTTCCAACCTGCTGGATTTGCTGAAGCTGGCTTTCCGAGGCAATTGATTTTACCATGCGCTCAGTGTCCTCAGGGGTGAGCACCGGAACATCCAGCGGCGTCAGGCTTCCATGCAGCCTGACCATGGGGGGGGCGCCTACTTCGATGTGAAGGTCACTGACCCCTTCGTCCACAACCAACTGCAACAATTCCGTCATGTCAATTGCCATAAAAGCCTCCTTTTCCAGATTATGCTGTTGTATATCTGAGAACTTCGTCAACTGTTGTTTCGCCGTTAATAATGGCCTGCAGGCCGTCTTCGCGGATTGTGCGCATGCCCAGTTCAATCGATTTGTTTCTGATAACTGACGTCGGGGCATTTTTAGATATCAGCTCAATCAGCGGATTGGACATGACCAGCAGTTCGCAGATTGCTTTCCGTCCTTTATACCCGGTCTGATTGCATGTACTGCACCCTTTGCCGTAGAAAAACTTCTTGCCTCCGATATCTTCCCGCTCCACGCCCATGCGTTCAAGCTCTTCATCTGTGGGTTCATAGGCCGTTTTGCAGTTCTTGCATACCCGCCGGATGAGACGCTGGCTCAAAACGCCTACCAGCGAAGAACAGATCAGGAACGGCTCCACCCCCATATCAATCAGGCGGGTGACCGTGCCGGCGGCGTCATTGGTATGCAGCGTGCTGAACACAAAGTGGCCGGTGAGGGATGCTTCGATTGCCATCTTGGCGGTTTCCAGGTCGCGCACTTCCCCGACCATGATCCGGTCCGGGTCCTGCCGCAGGAACGCACGCAGCGCGCGCTGGAATGTCATGCCGGTGGCGTCATTGATCGGAAGCTGGATAATCCCTTCAATATCATATTCCACCGGGTCTTCCGCGGTGAGCAGTTTTTCATCAATGGTGTTGATTTCCTTCAAGGCGGAATACAGCGTCGTGGTCTTGCCGGAACCGGTCGGGCCTGTAATGACCAGAATCCCGTTCGGCATATGAATCATTTCGCGAAGTTTGTCCAGCACGTCCTGGCCCATGCCCAGGACTTCAAGATCGAGGTTTACCACCCCCCGGTCAAGGATACGGAGCACGACTGATTCCCCGAAGGTGGTCGGCAGACAGGATACCCGCAAGTCAATCGGCTTGCCGCGCACTTTCAACTGAATGCGTCCGTCCTGCGGACGGCGGCGTTCAGAAATATTCAGTCCGCTCATGATTTTGACGCGGCTGATTACCGGCAGCGCCAGACTTTTCGGCGGCGGCGGCATTTCATACAGCGCTCCGTCCACACGGTAGCGGATGCGGAAATCTTTTTCAAAAGGTTCAAAATGCACGTCGCTGGCCTGGTCCTTGATCGCCTGGTACAGAATCACGTCCACAAAGCGGACGATCGGCGCCTGGTTTGCCAGATCTTCCAGATCCTTGTCGCTCTCCTCAAAATTCTCGTCGGACAGATCAGTGCTCATTTCAGACAGCATATCATGAACGGAGCCGACATCCGCGGGGTAGTATTTTTCTATGGCGGTATCTATCTGATTTTCGGCGGCCACCATTACCTGGATATCATGGCCGAGGATGAAGTGCAGCTCTTCCGATATCTGATAATTCAGCGGATTTCTGGAAACCAGCTTCAGAGTATGCCCGTCAAAATCGTATGGCAGAACGCCGTAAGCCCTGGCGGTTTCTCCGTCTATCATATCAATAACGTTTTTGGTCACATCGCCCCTGACCAGATCAACCACCTCTGAACCGAGGCTGTTGGCGATCAGTTCCAGTATCTTCGCGTCGGTCAGAATGCCGTAATTGATCAGCACTTCCCTGAAAGGTTTTCCAGTACGTTCGTGCTCCTCTTCAATTTCCTGAAGCTGGGCTTCGTTGGATATGCCTTCCCCGAGAATAATATCTTTAAGTGATTGACTTTCAGAATCCAGCATTCGCCAATTCCTCTTCCATTATATTTTTTAGTCTTCGTCCACCATGGTGCTTTTAATGACTTCGTCCAGCGTGGTCGTGCCGGCTTCAGCTTTCCGCAGCGCATCATCGCGCAGAGAACGCATCCCGCCTCTTCTGGCGGCTTCGCGGATAACCCCGGTGGCCTCGTTGTTAAAAACAAGATTACATATTTCAGGCGACATCTTGAATATTTCGTAAACCCCGATACGGCCCTTGTAACCGGTGCCGCCGCAAATCTCGCAGCCGGTGCCCTTGCAGAACTGGCGGGTCTGCAAATATTCATCGCTAAGACCGAGCAGCCTGACTTCGGAAGGAATCGGCGTGTACGGCGCGGAACAGCTTTTGCAGATACGCCGTAAAAGCCGCTGCGCCATGATCGCCCGCACCCCGGATGCCACCAGGAACGGTTTTACTCCCATGTCAATCAGACGCGTGATCGCGCCCGGGGCGTCATTGGTGTGCAGCGTGCTGAAAACCAGATGCCCGGTCAGCGCGGCGTTGATCGCGATTTCCGCAGTTTCATAGTCACGGATTTCCCCTACCATGATGATGTTGGGGGCCTGGCGCAGCATTGAACGCAGCGCCGCCGCAAACGTAAAGTCGATGTGTTTATCCACCTGTACCTGGTTGATACCCGCAAGCTGATATTCCACCGGGTCTTCCACGGTAATAATCTTGCGGTTCGGGGTATTGATGGTATTCAGAAACGCGTACAGCGACGTGGTTTTCCCGGAACCGGTCGGGCCTGTAACCAGAAAGATGCCGTCCGGCATTGCCAGAATGCTGTTCACGATCTCCAGGTCGTCCGCATAAAAACCAAGTTTCGGAATGTCGAGCTGGATGCTCGACTTATCCAGGATCCGCATGACAATACTCTCCCCGTGGGTGGTGGGAATCGTCGAAACGCGCAAGTCAATATCCTTTTCCGCCATTTTTAACTGAATGCGTCCGTCCTGCGGTATCCTTTTTTCCGAGATATCCAGCCGGGCCATGATTTTCAGCCGGCTGGTAAGGTTGGCCTGGAGATATTTCGGCGGCGCTTCCACTTCGCGCAGCGCGCCGTCAACGCGGTAGCGGATGCGGTAGCGTTTTTCCAGCGGTTCCATATGAATATCGCTGGCCCGCATTTTATAGGCTTCAATAATGATCAGCGAAACCAGCTTGATGATCGGGGCGTCATCTTCCACTTCCGCGGCCTCGGAGGTTCCGGCAATGCCGGCAAGGAGCTGACCCTGCAACTGCTGTTCCGTGGAAAGTTCGTCGATGAAAGATTCAACGCTGTCCGACAGCGAACTGTAGTACTGCCCGATAACCTTGTCTATCTGCTCCTGCGAAGAAACCACCGCGTCAACGTCGCAGCCAAGCAGATAGCGCAGCGAGTCAATGGTTTCCATGTCCGCCGGATCGCTTATCGCAATCGTCAGCACATCGTCATTTTTCATTACCGGAACTACCCGGTACTGCTGCACGATCTCCTGGGTGAGAGTCTCAATTACTTCCGCCGGAATCTGGTACGCCTGAAGATCAAGCACATCCAGGCCGTACTGCTGCGCAAGCATGGCCGTAAGTTCCGCATCCTGGACATAGCCCAGCGCCTTCAAGGATTCAAGGACATCCAGTTTGCCCTGGCTGTCGTTTGACTTCTTCCGGGCTTCCTTTAACTGCTCCTCGGATACCATCCCGAATTCCTGGAGCAGTTCTATGACATATTGTTTGTTCTTGCTCAAAGTACAACCTCTGGGGCTGAGAAATCTTTAAATCAATTATTTACACCTGAAAAAAGTAACCGGAATATGAACTTTTTCAAGTCCTAAAATCATCTAACTCCAAGTTTTAAGTCATTCATTTCAAATAATTATTTTTCTTAAAAAAAATCCGGTCCCCGATAACATGGACTTTCCCGTCTGATCCAGACGGAAAGTAAGCGAAAAATCAATGGCATCAGGAATTAATGCCGTTGATTTTATAATATTTAACGGAAATAAATTTGCTTTTTGGTTTTTTAAAAGCATATTTCTAGTCCGTTTCTGATGCCGACTTAGCTCAGTTGGTAGAGCAGTTGACTTGTAATCAGCAGGTCGTCGGTTCGAATCCGACAGTCGGCTCCATTTTTTTCTCGGCGATTTTAATGATTTTATTTCAGAACAGGATATATTGTATATAACTGATTGCGGATGAGTACCATACGCAGTTATCGGAATATAATGGCTGAAAACGGGGTAAAAAACATGAGCAGTGCCGGACTGGAAAAAGCTGGAAATCCATCGCGCATCTTCTATCTCACTGAAATAACCGGGGCGGGAATCCTGGCCGGCGGAAAACACATCGGCAGACTGGCCGATATGATTATCGTTGAAAAGGGCATGCCGCTTCCGCATATCACCCATCTTTGCGTCGCCCGTTCGTTCGGACGCACCCCGCTGATTATTCCGATAAACAAAATTACAACCATGACCGCCCGGGCCGTCACCGTGGAAATCGAATCCGTCGCCGAATACGAGGGCATCCCGGACAGCGCCGCCATGCTGGTCAACGATTATGTCTTTAATAAAAAAGTGATCGACCTGGAAAAACGCGAAGTCTCCATGGTCTATGACGTCAAAATTCTGCGCGTCAATAAAAATATGTATGTCACGGACGTTGATTTCAGCAAATACGGACTGTTCAGAAAGTTCCGCCTGAAGTGGCTGGCGGATTTACTCAGGATCAAGGAAAACACCATTTCCTGGTCTTGCGTTCAGCCGCTGCCGCCGGACATCGGCAGTTTCCAGGACGATGCCAGTACGGTAAAAGAGAAATTAAGCGACATTCCGCCGGTTGACCTGGCCGGCATTCTGGAGAAACTGCATCATGAACAGCGGGATATTTTCTTCAAAGCGCTGGATGCCAAACCGGCGGCGGAAACGTTCGGAGAACTGGACCAGAACATTCAACAGGAAATGGTCTCTTCAATGGACCCGGCGCTGATCGCCCGCCTGGTCAGGGAAATGACTCCCGCCCAGGCCGCGAATCTGCTTTCGCTGCTCGGCAGTCCCGAACGGGACGGACTGCTGAAAATTATCGATCCGGCTTCCCGCTCGAAAATACTGTCCATCCTTGACCAGCAGGAGCAGAATATAACCAACTTCTGCACCAGCGAAATTCTCAAGTTCCCGCCCAATGCGACCGTTGATGAGATCCGCAACAATTTCAAGGCAGTCGCCAGGAACAAGGATTTCATCACATATCTGTACATCGTTGATTCGAAAGACATACTGGAAGGCGTGCTCGATTTGAAAGAACTCCTGACCGCCGATGACGGCGTCAAGCTGAAAGACATCATGTCCGCGTCGGTAGTCAGCCTGACGGAGGAAAGTTCAATGGAGGAAGCCCGCGAAATGTTCAACCGTTACGGCTTCAGCGCGGTGCCCGTGACCGACAGCAGCAGCAAGCTCCTCGGCGTGCTGTCCTATAAAGACATCGTCAAACTTCAGCGCCGCTTCCTGGATTAAATTAAAGACGGTGGTTAAGCATCAAAAATGCAAAATATAAATTCAATAACTATTGCCGAATTCAGACAAAAAATGTTCAAAAAAGTGGGTTAAAAACTACGAAAGCACAAAAGCCTGCCCCGTATTTTCATAAATAAGACTACCCCGATAAGGACCTCCGCTCTGTTCGGCAAATTATTTTGATTAAAATAAATAATAAAATAGAAAATATTACAAAGGTAACTAACTCCAGCAATAATATTGTCGGCCCGAATTCCGGAGAATAGAATATTTTTAGTGTTTCTGTTCTTGCAAATAAATTGTCCGGATTATTTTTAATGTAAAAAATAATTTTAACAAATTTTGCTTCAGGTTGAATCATAAAATTTCTGATAATCAAAGACGCATCTGAGGAATTTGTTGAGCCGACATAGAAACCAATAAGCTCATTTGTCACATTATAATTTTTATCTTGGATTATCTTTCGTCTGGCATTTAATGCGACTACTCTGTATTTGAATTCAAAGTTAATATCCGCCGGTTTAATAGTTGGATCAAATTCCACAGACAATAAATGATTATTCCACGGCAAAATACTGATTAACTTGCCTTGAAAAGTATAAGAATTATCTGCATCTTCAATCATGTTTAAAACGCAGCAGGGATATCTGATCTTTTTGATATCTTGCCACAAGTTAACCATCTCATTTAATAAAGATAAATTGGCACAACATATACCTATAGCCAAAACAGAAACAATAATTCGTTTAAAATTACAAGGTTTCATAGTTTAATCGGATGTGCTAAAAAGTTTGCCGTCCATGAAGCAGCAACGAGGCGCATTGAACAATGCGCCTTTTTTTGCATGCTGTTTATTTCATATACGAGCAGCAATAATCGGTGACGGTTTTTACTTTCAGGCTGAATTTGGCATTGGCGGGAACTTCAAAAGAATCGCCGGCCTTGAACTGATGCCAGATTTTACAGCAGGGAAGCTGCACATCAAGCTCGCCGCCGAGAATCTCCATGAGTTCCTTGTCAGCGGTTCCAAACTCATAATCGCCGGGCAGCATGATGCCGAGCGTCTTTTTCGTCCCGTCGGCGAACCGCACGGTACGGCTGGTGACTTTGCCGTCAAAATATACGTTTGCTTTCTTTACTACAGTAACATTATTGAATTCAGACATGATCTTTCCTTTCCTGACTGGTTAATCCCGCATCTTCGCGGTCCGATAATGTAAATTCACTCAAACCAGTAAACAAGCGCGGTTCCATTTTTCATGCTTTTTTTGTGGATTTTCCGTTAGCAATGTTTGGAACAATTCGATTCAGGTTTGGATTCGGTTAGGCCGGTTGCTTTGTCAAAAGCCAGCGGTATTTTGACAGCAACTGAAAAATTTAACAAGGAGGTTTTTATGAAAAAACAATCGTTTTTCAGCGTGTTTGAAATCGTGTTGATCGTCGGAATGGGTGCGTTTATCGCAATCGGGGTTACAGCTTATGAGAGTCCCCGGGTTTGCGAAAGTCTCGTCCAGATTACTAAAACGGTAACTGATCTGTTTATCGTTTAACCAAAAAAATTAACAAGGAGGTTTTTATGGAAAAGAAATCGTTTTTCAATGTGTTCGAAATCGTGCTGATTGTCGGGATGGGGGCGTTCATCGCAACCGGGCTCGTGGCCTATCAGAATCCCGATATCTGCGACAGTCTCGCCCAGATTACGCAAACGGTAAGCAAGCTGTTTATCGTTTAAACTAAAATTTAACAAGGAGGATAGAATAAAGAAAAAATCGTTTTTCAATGTAGTGGAGATCGTGTTGATCGTCGGAATGAGTGTGTTCATCGCAACCGGTCTTGTGGTAAATCGAGATCCTGATGCATGCGACACTCTTCCCGCAGATAACTCAAACTGCAGACGAACTGCTCCCTTCCTGATCGCGTCGTTCTAGAACCCGTCAAAGCTACGGGTGCGGTTGCAACAGAATTGTTGCAGCCGGCGGCAACGGACGGTCCTCTTCAAATCAATATTATTTAGCATTTCCCGCTTATTTCGCAACATTTTTCCCGCTTTTTGTCCAAAACTTCCGGAGAACCGGACTGCCCGGTCAATTGCCATACCGCATACGGAATAAACTGATTTCAATTTAAAATAAAAATGGTATATTTTTATAAAAAACCAGCAAATATTAATTTCATAGTTATATTATATTATGACAGGTATTCCGTCACTTGAAATATTGGTAAAAACGGCATGGACAGCACACTTGAAAAACTGAATATTCTCTCCGCTGCATCGCAGTATGACCTGGCCTGCGCCTGCGGCACCGGCAAGGAAGACCGGCGGCACCGCAGCCAGGACGGCGGCAAATGGCTGTATCCGGTTCCGCTGCCCGGCGGCGGCTACAGCATTCTGCTGAAAACCCTGCTGTCGAACTGTTGCGCCAATGACTGTAAATACTGTCCGCTCCGCACTGACGCCAATGCCCGGCGCTGTTCGCTTACGCCGGCGGAGGCCGCCAGGCTGTTCATGGAATATTACCGCGGCGGAAAAGTATTCGGCCTGTTCCTCAGCTCCGGCGTGATCGGCACCCCGGACTACACCATGCAGCAGCTTAATGCCACGGTCGCGATTCTCCGCCGGAAGTACGGGTTCAAAGGCTACGTTCACCTGAAAATCATTCCCGGCGCATCGGATGCCGCGGTCGAGGAAGCCATCAGCCTGTCAACCGCGGTTTCGCTGAACATCGAGACCCCCGGCGAAAAGTATTTCCGGAAACTGTCAGCATCAAAGGATTTCAATGCGGACATTGTGCGCCCGGTCAAATTAATGAGCCGCCTGACCGCCAAAGGCGAAAAATACGCCAAAGTGAAATGCACGACCCAGTTCATTGTCGGCGCCGCCGACGAGAAAGATATGGAAATCATTGACTACATGGACGCGGTATATAACCGGCTGAAGTTCGAACGGATTTATTTTTCCGCCTACCAGCCGGGGCTGGGCGCGCCGGATATTCCCGGCGAACGCAATTTCTCGCTGAAGCCGGAAGATCATCTGACCCGTGAACACCGCCTTTACCAGTGCGACTTTCTGCTCCGGCGGTACGGCTTTGAAAAAGACGATCTGATTTTCGGCGCGGACGGCAATCTCAAACTGGACCGGGACCCCAAACAGGTCTGGGCGGACAATCACCCGGAATATTTCCCGGTGAACATCAACCGCGCGAACAAAAACAATCTGCTGCGGATTCCCGGAATCGGACCGGAAACCGCCAGAAAAATTATTGAATACCGCAAGATCCACCAGTTGAAAGGTTTGGAAGACATCGGACTGAAAGGCGCGCAACTGACCAAAGCCGGCACTTACTGCCGGTGATTCCGCCATCTAAAATTTTCAGATTTTTTTGTTTTTATTACATTCAGGTGTTATAATCATTATTGATGATGATGTTTTTAACAATGGAGGTTTGTCATGAAATTCTTATTGTATCTGATACTTATTGCGGCGCTGGCAATCGGAGTTCACTGGTTTATCAAAAATGTCTTCGGCAATCCCGAAACGGAGCAGACGGCCTCAACTGCCGCCGCGCAAACTCAGGGTCAGGCGGCAACCGGAGCAGCCGCCACAGCCGCCGGAACCGCTTCCGGGGCGGCGGTCGGAATGCCGGGCGATGTCACCGGAACCATGGCGGCACATGAAATCGGCAATTCCATCAATCAGAATTCCAGCCCGATCAATAAAACCAAGCTCATGCAGCGAGTCAATAACATCAACGATCAGCACAATCAGTCTGTCAGCAAGCAGTAGCGCAAATCAGCTTTGGCTGACGTCCTTTTCCAGCAGTTCGACGATATCTTTAAAGGTATCGCGGTTTTTTTCGTTCATATCCATGAGCAGGCGGTGGGCTTCCAGGATCACCAGTGCGCGTTCTCTTTCCGTAGCCTGCAAATCCGGAATCTGCTGGAGATTATCGGCGGTAAAGTCCGGCTTGTCCACAATTATAAACACCTTGCTCAGACCCATATTATCCAGCAGGAAATTGATATTGGGATTCGTTGAAAACAGGGTTACTTTCCGGTTGAACCGCTTCTGCATCTGACTGGCAATCTTTGCCAGGAGGCCAAGATTCGTGCTGTCGAAATATTCGGCTTCCGAGATGTCAAGCAGCACATCCTCCAGCGCGGGGTCTTCAAACATTTTATTGAGAAAAATATCGAGTCCGCGGCTGATGGTGTAACGGAGCGTACCGGTAAATTTGATAAAATAACGGTTGTCAACCTTTGAATATAAAATCCTGCCGTCCATTATGTTGCCCTCCGTCTGGTTATAAGCATGACTGTGATGTCGTCCAGCAGCGACTCCGGCATCGCCGGCTCCAGCCTGCGGATCACATTGTTAATATCGCCGTTTACCGTTCCGGTAAGTTCTTCGAGAAATTCTAGCTGCTTTACAATGTTGTCCTCCGGCAGAATCTCCAGAACCCCGTCGCTGAAAATCATGAATGAAAATTCTTCCGGCAGGTCAATAACGAGATTGCTGTATACGGAGTTCTCAAACAATCCGACAGGGATTGATTTCTGGATAATCCGCCGCGAGCCTTCCGGACTGGACAAAAACGGCATCGGGAAATGTCCGCCATTGGCAAAAACAAGCTTGTTCTCAGTCTTATCCAGCACTCCGAAAAACAGTGCGATGAATTTGTCCAGGTTTTCTTCGATCAGGCTCTGATTGAATCTTCCCAGTATTTCCGCCGGGTCAATAACCACGCGGTCGATTTTTTTAAGATAACTGGTGCGGAAGCTGCCGATAAAACTTTTCATCAGAAAAGTAATGAATGCCGATGCCGCGCCATGCCCGGAAACGTCCGCAAAATAAAATACGGCGTACTTTTCATCCAGCTCAAAGTAATCGAGAAAGTCGCCGCTCATATACATGGACGGCTTCAGGAAATGCGAAAATTCATAACCGCCCAGCATTATATCGTTTTTCGGCAGCAGCTTGAATTGCACTATGCGGCCTGCCTCCTCATCCTTTTTCAGCGTCTCCAGCGATTCCTCCAGCGACCGTTCCAGTTTCTGCAGTGCCGCAAGATTTTCCTTCAACTCCCGCTGCTGCTGCTGTATTTTTAAATGAGTCTTGACGCGGATCAGCACTTCCTCGCCCTGAAAAGGCTTGGTGATGTAATCAACGCCGCCCGTATGGAAGGCATTGAGTTTGTCAACAACTTCGTTCATCCCGCTGAGAAAGATAACCGGGACATCCTTCAGTTCATCCCGGTTCTTGATTCTGCCGCATAATTCATAACCGTTCATTCCCGGCATGCAAATATCCAGCAGGATTAAATCCGGCACGGACGTTCCAAGCGCCTGCCAGGCGAGCTCGCCGCTCATAAACATCGCCGTCTGGTAACCGTGAGCGCTCAGCAGCTTATGCAGTATTTCCAGATTTACCGGAGTATCGTCAACAATCATTATCCGGGGTTTTTCCATAACAGAGCTCCTTAGCCCGTAAATAACGCTTAAAGACGCGACATTAATCTTAACTCACTTTCCGGGTTTTGCAACCGGGAAACCATCGTCGCGATGACTTTAGCCGGAAACGTCATTTCGTCTGCCAGCGGTCATCCTTCTCCAGCGCCGAACGCGCTCCCCCGCCGTCAAGCCAGGTTTTTGCCGCCGCATCCTCGCGCAGCCAGGCATCCCAGAACGCCGTGCTCAGGGCGAGAATCGCCCGGTGGTGATTCGGATTCCGCGGCTCAGTATCGCCAGGCAGCGCCCGGTCAGTAAAGGCGGAATGCTCCGCCCGGTAAAGAACCAGTTCGTATTTGCCGCCCGGCGGCAGCGCGGGAAACACCGCCAGACGTGATTTCAAATCGGCACCGCCGATGATGGCAACATCCTTCGTTCCCGTCATCAGCATCCACGGTATCTTCACCCTGCCGAACGCCTGTTGGGGGTCCGCGCCCTGACGCGGACTGCCGGGGCTGAACGCAATGGCCGCCTTGATCCGCGGATCGGTGAACAGCGCCTTTCCCCAGCGGGTACTCTGTCCGCTGACCGCCTGGGTCGTCACCGCGCCGAAGGAGTGACCTGACATCCCGATCCGCGTGAGATCCAGCCGTCCCGCCAGCCCGTGTCCATCGGTTTTATTCCACCGCTCAAGCTGGTCGAGCACGGCGGGAACGTCTTTCACGCGCAGCATGAAATTTTCCAGGCTGGCCGCCTGCCGCATCGCGTCCAGCCGCTGGTCTTTGGGTTTGTCCTGCCACACGGAAGTATCGCTGCCCGGATGCTGAATAAATACTGCCGCGTAACCGCGAGCCGCCCAGTGCCGGCCCATATAGGCGTTTCCCTCGCGGGAACCGCCCAGTCCGTGACTGAAAAGTACAACCGGGGCGGGAGATTTTTCCGCCGGCAGGTACACGCGAACGGGAATGTCCCGTTTGCGCTCCGCGTCATTAACCGTGAGGTCAACGACTTCAGGCGTGAATTGTGCGTTTATCGCCAGCGGATCGTAGGCTGAACCGGCAGCGGCCGCCTGTGCCGTAAACAGCAGCAAAAAAACAGCAAGGATGCCCGGAATACAATATTTGCAGTGTTTCATCTGTGCGTATCTCCGATAAATTAGACTGTTTACAATTTCTAGTTTAACCCGTAAAAGTGATGAATCAACAGTCGTCACCGGGGCGGAAGCCGCCGGGCGGTATCGATCAGCAACTGGCTGCCGGTCTTTTTAAGAAACTCTTTAATCAGGCCGTCTGCTGCCGCGGACCGTTTATTGCCAAGCACGATCAGGGCGTTGCGGCGCAGCAAAGTCACGCCGGCGTATTCCAGCGGCGTTCCCGATATGGTGCGCCTGACTTCGGCGGAAGGGACCGACAGCAGCCATTCCAGATCCAGCGGAAAGTCTTCCGGCAAACTGCTGTCCGGACAGGCCGCGGTGCAGACTGAACAGCCGAAGACATTGCCATCCAGCAGATGCATCTCCTCTGCCGTCAGCAGGCCGCGTTTTTCCATGGTCAGGCTGCTGATGCAGCGGCTTACCCTGAAGTCCGCCGGAATGGCGCCGATGACCTGATTCGGGCACTGCCTGGCGCACTGCCCGCAGCCGGGGCATGGAGTGTCCGGACATTTTGCCGCGACATCCGGCAGATTCAGGTCAAGCATGGCCGAGACAATGAAGCAACCGCTGCCGCTGCCGGGACACAGAATGCAGGAGTTGCGTCCGATGCGGCCAAGCCCGGCAGCCTCGGCTAAAGCCCTTTCCAGCAGCGGTTTGGTATCAATGCAGATCTCAAACCTGAATGTCCGTCCGGTTGCCTGCTCCAGCGCGGCCAGCAACTTCTCCATCAGCCTTCTGCCGTGCAGATGGTAGTCGGTTCCGGCGGCGTAACCGGCAATCATGCCGGCGGTATCCGGCGATTTGGCGCGGGGCAGCGGTGACGGCGGAACGGGAAGGAGGCTGAACGGCGCCGCCGCCATAAGGATGGACCCGGCCCAGGGAAATGCCGCTGCCGGGTCGCGGCGCATTGCCTCCGAATTCCTGAGATATTCCGGCAGCTCCGGCGGAAAACGGATAGCGGACAGCCGGTGGCGCAGTTCAGCCAGCCGTTCCGGCGTCAGCGTCATGGATACAGCCGCCGCCAGGCCATGCGCCGCCGTCTCTCCCTCAAGAAAGCTCCGGCAATCAAAATTATCGGATAAAATAGCCATTCAAGCCTTTGAAACTTAGAGTTTTTGATGTATCTTTCAGCTCTTTTAATAATGTTTGTTTAATTCATTATTTCAACCGGAATAAATAAAAAAAGGAGTTCTAAGATGTCAGCAATATATGATATCCATGCTCGTGAGATTCTCGATTCCCGCGGTAACCCGACCCTCGAAGTCGAAGTAACCCTGGACAGCGGCATTATGGGTTCCGCCGCAGTTCCGTCCGGCGCCTCCACCGGAGAAAATGAAGCGCTTGAGCTCAGAGACGGCGACAAAAAGCGCTATCTCGGCAAGGGCGTGCTGAAAGCCGTTGAAAACGTCAACGAAAAGATTTTCCCGGAACTCGAAGGCATGGATGTCCTCGATCAGGCCGGCATCGACAAGGCGATGATTGATCTCGACGGCACCCCGACCAAGAAAAAACTCGGCGCCAACGCCATCCTCGGCGTGTCTCTGGCCTGCGCACATGCCGCCGCCAATTTCCTCGATCTGCCGCTTTTCCGCTACATCGGCGGCGTCAACGGTAAAGTTCTCCCCGTTCCGATGATGAACATCATCAACGGCGGTTCTCATTCCGATGCCCCGATCGCGTTCCAGGAATTCATGATCCGCCCGGTCGGCGCCTGCTGTTTCCGCGAAGGTCTCCGCATGGGCGCTGAAGTCTTCCACAGCCTGAAAAAACTGCTGCACGACAAAGGTCTCAGCACCGCGGTCGGCGATGAAGGCGGTTTCGCCCCGAATTTCGCCGGCGGCACCGAAGAAGCCCTTGAAAGCGTCATGAAAGCTATTGAAAACGCCGGATACAAAGTCGGCGAAGATGTCAAAATCGCACTCGACTGCGCCGCTTCCGAATTCTTCAAGGACGGCATTTACGATTACTCCAAGTTCGAAGGCCCGAACGGCGCCAAGCGCAGTTCCGCCGAACAGGTTGACTATCTCGCCTCCCTCATCGCCAAATACCCGATCGACTCCATCGAAGACGGTATGTCTGAACGCGACTGGGAAGGCTGGAAGCTCCTCACCGACAAGATCGGCGACCGCTGCCAGCTCGTCGGCGACGACCTGTTCGTAACCAACGTCCAGTACCTGAAGAAAGGTATTGACATGGGCGCCGGCAACTCCATCCTGATCAAAGTCAACCAGATCGGCACCCTGACCGAAACCCTGGACGCCATCGAAATGGCGCACAAGGCCGGTTACACCGCCGTGATCAGCCATCGTTCCGGTGAAACCGAAGATACCACCATCGCCGACATTGCCGTCGCGACCAATGCCGGACAGATCAAGACCGGTTCGCTTTCCAGAACCGACCGTATCTGCAAATACAACCAGTTGCTCCGCATTGAAGAAATGCTCGGCGACCTGGCCAGATACGGCTGCAAAAAGTAATCCAAAGATTACTTGCGAGTATACCGAAGCGGGGCAGATGCCCCGCTTTTTTTGTGCCGTGATTTATAACCCGAACTGCTTGAAAACAGCGCTTATTGCAATATATTCGACAAACGCGGCAGCTTAAAAGATGAAACGGGGACTTTTTCCAATACTTCCGGATACCCCATAACAGATGGAGATTCATTATGATTGTATTTATTGTCAGCGTAATGACGGCGCTTTGCATTTCATTCTTATGTTCAGTTCTGGAGGCCGCGCTGCTGAGCCTCACTCCGATTCAGATTGCCGGCATCTCCCAGCGCAGACCTTCAATCGGCACGATTTGCAAGTCCTTCAAGGATGACATTGAAAAGCCCATTGCGGTAATTCTGGTCTTGAATACCGCGGCCCATACTATCGGCGCCGCCTTCGCCGGGTCCGCCTTTGACGACTTGTCCGGCGGCAGATGGATGTGGATATTTTCCCTGGTCTTCACGATACTGATGATACAGTACGCCGAAATCCTGCCCAAAACGCTGGGAGTCCGCTTCAACAGCGAAGTTGCCGTAATTGTTGCCCGTCCGCTGCTGTTTACGGTCTGGCTGATGATGCCGGTAATAAAGCTGATTCACGTTTTAAACCGCCCGTTTGAATCCCGCAAAGACCGGTTCGCGCCCGGCACCCTGGAGGAGATTTCCCTGCTGGCCGGCCTGGCGCGCCTTTCCCACCAGATCAGTTCCAGACAGGAGCGGATTATCACAAAAGTCTCCAGATTATCCCAGCAGAAACTGGCGCAGATCATGGTGCCGCTCGAAAACATCTCCTTCATTTCCACCGCGCAAACTATCGGCGAGGCGCTTATCACCGCGCATATTGATCTGCATACCCGTTTCCCGGTATGTGAAAACGGAGACAAAAATCAAATCGCGGGCTATATTAATTTCAAAGAATTGATCGCCTTTATGCGTCTCAATCCCGCCAACCCCAGCCTGCGGGGCATCATCCGGCCCATTCAGTTCGCGTCGCCGCTGGATTCCGCCGCGGATCTGATGGAAATATTTTCCGAACAGCATATTCACATGGCGGTAGTTCGCGATGAATCAGGACACACTTTAGGGCTGGTGACCCTGGAAGACATTGTCGAGGAGCTCGTCGGCGAACTTGAAGATGAATTTGACCGTCTGCCGCGCATGCTCTACGCTCAGGACGCCGAGTCCTGGGTCTGCGGCGGCGGGGTTTTGCTTAAAGACCTGGCGAAAGAAGCCAAATTAAGCCTTCCTGAATCTTCAGAAACAATATCCTCGTGGCTGCTGTCCTCCATGAATGCCGTTCCGAAGTCCGGCGATGCCTGCCGCCGGGACGGCATGGTCTTTAACATTCGCCGGGTAAGGCGCGGCAAGCCGTATGAAATATACATAACACGCCAGAAATAAGCACAAAGCAGCAGCGAGTATTCTGCGCCGGTTCGTTATTTTATTATCAGCCGGTGAACTGCCGCCGCCGCCAGCCAGGCGGCAAAGCTGCACAAGGCTGTAACCGGCAGCGCCAGGTTTTTGCGGAAACAGACCATCGCGACGATGAAAAACAGCATCGTCGGCAGAATGCCCCAGACCGCGCCGCGGCTGAATCCCGCCATAATCTCCTTGTCGCCTTTATTTTCGATATACGTCCAGAACAGCACCAGCGCCCCGGTGAGCGGCATGACCGCGATCAGGCCGGCGGCGGACGGCGCTTTCCTGGACAACCAGGTGCACAGCAGTATTATGCCCAGGCTGACTGCAACTTTAATCATCGTATGGTACATGGCATATTCCTTTCTGAATATGCTGGAATATAATTGCTAAAGGCCGATAAGTAAATATCTTGCCGGTTTTTTATGCCGCAAAGCTCATTTTTTTTGCATTTACCTGAAAAACATTTATATTAAAAGTCTGTTTTATTTCTATTATAAGATTAATTGCTGAAAAAGCAGGTCAGGTTTTTCATGGATGATGCGCACTGTTTATGCGGGAAAGGCGAAAAATTGCCAATGGTGAATCTTTTTCCCGGTGATTCCTATGACACGCCGGCAACGGCTCCGCGCAGTATTATTGACCGCCTGCTGTTCAATTCCAGACTTTATTTTCTGGTGAAGAACTTCCATATTTTCCAGCGCACCGGCAAATGCGCCAGAAAAGGCGGACTGGACGCCGAACATCAAGTCTATTTTTCCAATATGAATATCCGGCTGGTCGAGCTGTGCGGCGGCAGAATACACCTGAAGGGGCTGGATAACCTGAACCCCGGGGAGCCGTTTGTGCTGATCGGCAATCACATGAGCTCTCTGGAAACGGCGCTGTTTCACGCGATTGCCCGGCCGCGCATCGATTTTACTTTTGTAATCAAGCGCAGCTTGTTCTCCGTTCCGTATTTCGGCGATATCATGCGGGCGCTGAAAGCGATTCCCGTGGACCGCGAGAACCCGCGCGATGACTTCAAGGCGATTCTCACAGACGGCAAGGCGCTGCTGGAGTCCGGCCGCTGCCTGATCCTGTTTCCGCAGGCGACGCGCAACGAGAAATTCATGCCGGAGAGCTTCAACTCCATCGGAGTTAAGCTCGCCCGCGCCGCGAATATAAGAATAATTCCCTTTGCCTTGAAAACCGATTTTCTCGGCAACGGCAGATTTTTAAGAGATCTGGGGCCGATCCACCGTGACCGGCATATCCATTTTGAATTCGGCGCGCCGATTTCCGTGCAGGGCAACGGCAAGGCCGAACATCAGCAGATTATTGATTTCATTCAATCCCGCCTCAAGCAATGGGGACATCAGGCCTGAACCGGCAGTCCGCCAGGCAGTTGAAGTTCTTTATGGATAATTACTTCTGTTCCGGCCTGACGCATGATCCGCGAATAACCAGTTCCGTCGGAACCGGATAAATTCCCTGAGGCATTCTGCCGCTGATCCGGTACTGGTCTATCATAAACGCGATCTGGTTGCAGATCTTGCCGGTCTGCTGATCGACAGTCGTCAAATCTATGGCTTCACTGACCGCAAAATTGCCGTATCCGGTAAGCGAAATGTCTTTTCCCGGCACCAGTTTCAGCTTGCGCATCGCTTCGATGGCTCCGAGCGCGGAATAATCGTTTGCGCAGAGACAGGCGGTTATTTCAGGATGCGCCTTCAGCAACTGTTCAAAGGCGGTGATGCTTGCCTTGATTTGAAACCTTCCATTGTTCACCATCGTCGGATCATATTTGAGCCCGGAAGCCTCCAGCGCTCTGCGGTAACCGAAATGGCGGATGTAGCCCGTGCTGCGGTCTTCCGCGCAAATGTGGGCAATGTGCCGGTGTCCCAGCTCGACCAGATATTTGGTCAGCTTGTACATGCCGTTGTCATCATCGGAAATAATCTGAGGCGCTTTGGCTCCGGGGATTGCTTCGTCCACGATAATTGTGCGTCCGATATGCGGACTGCTCTGCAGCCAGTTGCAGTAGGGGCCGTTGGGAAACAGCACGATCACGGTGTTTTTATGCAGGGATGCCCGCTCGTACTGCCGGCGCTGAAGGTCATTGTCCATTTCATGCCGGTAGAAAAGCAATTCCAGATCGCGCTTGCGGCATTCAACTTCCAGCCGGTTGAACACGATCTGCGAATAATCGTCTATTTCGGAGATAACCACCGCAACGTACTTCAGCTTGTGCGGTGTCTGATCATCCTGACTGAAGTCATTGACCTTGAATTGAGGTGAATTCCGGATCAGCATCTTTTCTCCGGCCAGAAGTTCCAGCGCGTCTTTTACCGCCGGAAGAGAAGCGCCGTATTGCGCCTGTAGTTTTTTCGAATCCGGCATGAATTCGCCGGGATTGTATTCGCCGCTGATAATTTTATTTTTCAAATCATGATAAATCTGCTTTACCAGCAGTTTCGCTGTATCTGTCTCAGACATATAACTACTCCTTAAAAGTTATACTGGGGAAACCATGAGAAACAAACTAATCCCCGCCGGGCAATTAATCAAGCCGGATTTTTCGATAGTTTTTAAAAAAGCATGAGAAAACGTTTGTTTTTATGCAAAAATAGGTTATTTTGTACATAAAGAAAACGTTTTCTCACAAAAAATGGGCTTTTATGATTACACTGCGTGAAATTGCCGCCGCCGCCGGGTATTCGATAGCCGTAGTCTCGCGGGTATTGTCGCCATGTCCGCATGAAGGAGCCAGAGTGGCGGAAAAGACCCGCGAGCATATTCGCGCCGTTGCGCTGCAGCTCGGATACCGCCCCAACCGCGCGGCTGAATTCTTGAAACGCGGCGGCAGTCCGGTGATTGGCGTCTATGTTCCGGACAGCGCGGGAGCGCAGCCGGGAGAACTGGTCAAAGGCATCTGCCTGGAAGCAGGCTTGAACTCTTTTCCGCTGGCCTTTTTTTATGATGCGACGATTGACGGCTTCCAGCGCTTCATTCTGGAAACCATCAATTTTAGAAATTCCGGAGTAATCGCCTTTCCGGCGTTTCAATTTGATGAGCGGATTGCGGAACTGGTCGGAATGTACTGCGGCAACGGCGGCCGCATGGTCATGATCAACAATCTGGAGCGCTGTGCCGCCGCCGGACTGGTTGCGGTTGATGTTGATGATTTCAGCGGCGGCGCGATGGTGGCGGAACGGCTGCTGGTCCGCGGCTCCCGGCGTTTCCTGACAATCTCCAATCAGATGTTTCCGGCAAGACATGAAGGATTCTGCCGGAAAATAGAGGCTGCCGGGAAAAAACCGGAGGTAATTGCTCCGGTCAAAGAGTTCAATGCGGAAAGAATTGTTGCCATGCTGCTCTCCATGCATCAGAACAAAAGCAATCTGCCGCTCGGAATATTTGCCGGGGCTGACCCGGAGGCGGTTGAAATCATTACCATGCTGGCAAAATGCAATGTGAAAATCGGCCGGGATATCCTGATTGCCGGTTACGGCGACCAGTATCTTGCCGCGCATGTCCATCCGGGTTTGACGACCGTTGCCCAGCCGTTTATGACTGCCGGGCGGAACGCGCTGAACAAACTCTCCGCAATGATTTACGGCAAAGAGGCTGAATCGGAAAAACTTATGCCGGAGTTGATTATTCGCGGGAGCGCATAAAAAAAGCCCTTCAGGGTTGCCAATCCCGAAGGGCGGGGAAGAATCCGTTAAGCTAAATGCATGTACACCGGTAACATTCGACGCGGTTGTCTAAATCGCGGCAGACTTTAACACTTTTCAGGTCGTAAGTCTGCTCGTTATGAACAATCTGCGAGTCCGCCGTCGGCTCTTCTTCGCATCGCAGCAAAAAAACCTTGCCGGATTTGATTCTGCCGGCGGCGGGATCGCGCTCCGCATAGTCAATGACAATGGCCTTGCCGGGCCATTCCACCCATTCCGGCTTGCCGTCGGCGACGCAGCCCGACGGCGCGCGCAGCGTCACCGGTTCGCGGTATCTGTCTTCAAACATGGTCATGCCTCCACGGCGGCGCTGCCGCTGTTCAAACCGTTATCAATCTGTTCGAAAATGGTTTTGCGGGTTTCCGGAGAAATCTTTTTAATCTTCTCCAGCAGGGTGACGGCGGCGCGGGACAGTTCCCGCTGATATTCCGCTCCGGCATCAACGTTTTTGAGCCCCAGCAGCGCCGTGATTGAATCTTTCAGATCAATAACGGCGAACTCCCGGTTGTAGGAAATTTCCGGTACGGGAATGGACGGGTCCCAGGCATGAATCAGCTTCCAGGCCTGCATTTCCGACTGTTCCAGAATATCGGCGCGGGTGGCAAGGAACTGCCTGACGTTCTGCTGGTCCCAGGCTTTGGACTCCGCGGACTGCGCAACACTGCCATCTTTCTGCACCGCCAGCCCGATGACGTCAAACAGTTCTTTCTTCAGGTTCACATTCTCTTCCCGGATGCGGGCGGTTTCAGCGCCGGACGGCGAAATATAGCGGCTGATGCCTTTCTCGTCAGTGGCTTCCCAGATCGCGGCGGAACGCGCCAGCACATGGCTGAATTTACGGTCGCCGGAAGCAGTTCCGGCATCGCTGTCGGCAATATTGCCGCTGCGCGCAAAGTTCTCGGAAATGACGAGCAGCCCGAACATCTGTTTGACGATGTTCATCTGCGCTTCCGATTCGTTGTTGAGGATCGCATCGGATATCCTGACCGCGTCTTCGAACCAGTGGCTGGCATCCATGCCGAAACCGTCGGATTCTTCGTAACGGATCAGCGGAACCATGCCCAGGCGGTGTTCGCCCTGCCCGACCATCTGCACGCTGCCGCCGGTTTTCTCAAACAGCATCCACCGGTCCCGGGTCCACAGCCGCCGCCGCAGTTTGGCGACAGGCGGCGCGAACGGATCGGCGGCGCAGCACACTTTCTCTTCCACCAGCGCCCACATCAGCCTGCCGTCGCTGCCGTAAGCCCAGTCAACGACGGACAGCGGCGAGAGGGCCACGGCATACGGACGGATGCGCTCCCGCTGCTTGCGCTCAGGGTCAAGTTCGCCTTCGAAAGCAGGCATTTCCACCAGCATCCACGCCGCGCCGTAAACATTCAGCATCGTCGAGAACTGGCGCATCACCTCGTTGATGCGGAGCCCGTTGCGCGAAAAATCCTCGATCATGTCCGGATCGGCATTTTTGCGCTGCGGTTCGGTGGAAAATACATACTGGCTGATCAGCCGTGCGATTTTCCGGGGATAGTTAAAATAATACGCCCGACGGCGCCGTTCCTCGAATTCCAGCTCTATTTCGGAAACATGTTTGATCAGGGCGGCGTCAATGTAATTTTTGCCCCCTGAATAAGCCGCCTTTGAGCGCAGCCATGTTTCGCGTCCGCTGCTGAATCCCGGGTGTTCTCTTTTGAAAACGAACTCACAATCCATCATTTCAAACCTCCTTTATGTAGTTAGGGTTCTCTACATATAGTAAATTTGTCAATAAAAAAATCGCTTAATCATTGATACACAAGCTAATAAGTGTAAGTTTTTGCCAAAAAAATATCGCAATTCCTAGTGGAAAAATAATGGTTCCCAATGCGTCGAACAGGTAGCGGGCAAGGCTGATATTATTCCCGGTCAGGCATCCCGGTTTCGCAGCGAGAACAATCACTGGGAGCACCGCTCGCCTGACCGTCTTTATGCTCTTCAATTCCATGACGAAGGTCCGCTGTCAAAACAATTTTATATTTGCATTTTGTGGAACATAAAGCATGTTAAAGCGAGGCGATTGCGGTAGGCCCGGTGTACCTAAAAAATATGGACTTGGTGGAGTGCCAGGATCAGGAGCAAAAATCATGAACATAAATGCTATAGCCTGTTTAATTTTTATCCTTTTTATTGTTGTAACAGCTTTTTCTTTATGGATGGTAAACTCCTCTTTAAGGCGTAAGAAAACAATGAGAAAAAATATTATAGCCTGTTTAATTTTTATGCTTTTTATTGTTGTAATAGCCTTTTCTTTATGGATGGCAAACACTCTTTTTAGACGCAGTTTCCCTACAGATTCTCAATTCTTAGAGATGAGTCGTTTAACAGAAGATGTCAACAATGACGTAAAGCTTAAAGACCTTTTCAAAACCCAGAACGTAAAATTTGAAGATATTAAGCGCAATTTGGAAAATGGAAAACTTTTTCTTTATTTATACGTAGACTCGGAAAGATTCGATGTGAACTCCATTCTAGAAAGGATCAGAGAAATTGCTTTAAAAGATGATCTTAAATCATTAGGAAAAATTATTTCTGTAAAGTTTTATTATGGAACTCATGAAACGGCTCCGAGTAAGCCTTTTGCAGTAAAAGATATTTTTCTGGATAAAGCAGGGATATCTGGGTCAAATTTTAGAGATACCGGGGACAAATTTTAGCGTTGGTGTTTTAGTGCAAATAATTCATTGATTTATCGCTTTTTTTGATCAAGATACTCTGCAAGACCAGATAGTCTGCCGCAATGGATTCGCTTTAAAATGCTTTATGTTGCGGGAAATGCAAGCAAAAAAATTCAACTGCGGATCTTGATTATGGAATAGAAGAGTATTAAACCGGTCAGTCGATCCTCCAGAGGCTGACATGCCGTCTTTCGTATTTTTGTCCGGCGCTTTGGCCTGACTTTGGAGTGCGGCATTCCTGCGCCGCTTTGTTTGGCTGTTCACTGGTTTTATCCTGCTTCCGGGGCAATCCAATTCCAAAGCGGCGCAGGGTCGCCGCAGTCCAAAGATTGCTCCGCAATCACAAAATATAAAATCCTGTTTTATCGCATTATTTTAGCTTATCTACACCGTTCCGGTTGACAATTTTACTATATGTAAAAAGAGAGAAGTCAGGAGACAGGAGTCAGGAGACAGAATGGGAACCGGAAAAATCAGAAGCACATTGAAAATGAGAAATCCGGGGCTTAT
>Ga0172379_10001164_pt1 | contig 55484 bp, 54 predicted proteins | sample GrowelOW334metaG_FD_119756 | JGI IMG/M metagenome (GOLD analysis project Ga0172379, IMG submission 119756) | Groundwater microbial communities from an aquifer near a municipal landfill in Southern Ontario, Canada - Groundwater well OW334 metaG | ecosystem: Environmental > Aquatic > Deep... | reverse complement strand
ATGTGGTTATGCAAATAAAGAGTTCTGATTTTTGACTTATTTATATACGTTTTCAAATACCTGATTTTCATTTTTTTCAATTCCAATTTAAAAGATTCGGCGAAAATTACCAACTTTTTATGGTAAAAAGTTTTCCCCCTTAATTTCTACCCAATTTCCGTCTTCTTTTATAAGTTCTATTAACTCATTAACAGCGTTTTCCGACAAAATGTTCCGCCGGACAATTTCTTTACCGCGATACAGAGTAATTTTGCCTTGACCGGAACCGACATATCCATAATCTGCGTCCGCCATTTCTCCAGGACCGTTGACTATGCAGCCCATAATGGCAATCTTTACTCCTTTCAAATGTTCGGTTCGTTTTCTGATCTTGTCTGTGGTTTCAAGGAGATCGAAAAGCGTTCTTCCGCAAGATGGACATGCGATGTATTCTGTTTTTGAGATTCGCACGCGCGAAGCCTGCAAAACACCGAACAAAATTCTGTTGCATTCTTTTGAAGAAATTTCCAGGGAAGAAACTTCAGCCCAAACTCCGTCACCGAAACCATCGATCAATAGAGCGCCAAAGTCTGTTGCGGAAAATAGTCTGAATTCTTCAAGAGAAATATTTTGATAATTTCTTTTTACGATTACGGGATTTTTAATTTGATTTTTTATTAATTCGAAAAAGAGACGCCGCTGTTCGGCCATGCCGTGCAGGTTTTCGGTTTCAAGGATGAGAATTACGGAAGCATCATTTTTGATTTCATGTAATGTTTCAACCGTCAGATCATTTAGTGAAGTGGAAATGAAGTTGAAAATTCCGGGTGAGCTTTTTTCTTTTTTATACGATGAATAATTTTTGAATAACGGGTAACACGAAGTTTTTTCTTTAATTGATTTCCATGTTTCAAAATTATTAATTAAACGTAATCCGTTTGGCGCCGTAAATGGAAGAGAATTATTACCAAGATAAATGAAGTCTGAAGCCATATCGGTCATATTCCACTTGTCTGTAGCTTCATCATAAAAATATCCGATCGCGTTTAAATCATTTTCTTTTTCAATTTTAGAAAAACTAAAATCTGAAATTACACGCGGCACATTGTTTCCGCCTATGCCGATCAATTCAAAAGTTTCTCTTCGTTTATAAGAAAACGGATCGCACGGATGTTCTTCAATTTCAACAATCGGCTGATGTTTTTCTCTTCCTTTGTAACGATTCGCCAAAGCAATCGCGACTGGAGCTTCATATTCCGGAGCTTCGGTTAAAGAGACTCTTATTGTATCTCCTATTCCATCTTCGAGTAACGCACCAATTCCAACTGCTGATTTTATTCGTCCGTCTTCTCCGTCTCCGGCTTCCGTTACTCCAAGGTGCAGCGGATAATTCATTCCTTCCGCTTCCATTTTATTTATAAGCAAACGATAGGCTTCAACCATGACTTGCGTGTTGCTTGCTTTCATCGAAAGAACAATTTGATGATAATTATTCTCTTCGCAGATGCGCAAAAATTCCAAAGCGGATTCAACCATGCCGAGCGGAGTATCGCCGTAGCGGCTTAAAATTCTGTCTGAAAGCGAACCGTGGTTTGTTCCGATGCGCATTGCCGTTCCATATTCTTTACAAATTTTTACAAGCGGCGTGAAGCGTTCGTACAAGCGTTCTATTTCTTCTTCGTATTCTTTTTGTGTGTAGTCAATCGTTTCAAATTTTTTCTTATCAACATAATTGCCGGGATTAACGCGGACCTTCTCCACTATTCTTGCAGCAAGTTCTGCCGCGTTTGGTGTAAAGTGAATATCGGCAATCAGCGGAATGTTATATCCGCGCCGTTTCAATTCTTTTTTTATTTCGGAAAGATTTTGCGCTTCGTTTAAACTTGGTGCAGTTATGCGAACGTATTCACAACCTGAATTTATCATGCGGATGGTTTGTTCAACCGTTGCAATAGTGTCCATCGTGTCGGTTGTCGTCATTGATTGAATGCGGATGGGATTATTTCCGCCGAGAGGAATATCGCCGATAAAAACTTCTCGCGTTTTATACCGCGAATACTTTGTTAAACTGTTACAATATTTTTTAGTTAATGATCTCATTAATCAATTAGATGGTTAGTTAAAATACTTGTGCGATAAAAACTTGAGACAGAATGGATGAATGAAAATGAATGGATGAATGGGTTTAATTTAGAATTAATTAAAATTTTCTGTTTTTCATTCAATCATGCAACCATTCAATCATTCGTTCGTTGAGTTAGTATTATTTAGTTCTGTCTCTGTCAGATTATGGATTACTCATTTAGTTTTGTTAAAATTGCTTCCGCAAATTCTTCGCTTGCTTGTGCATCTTTTGCAGTGATAATATTTTTTCTAATAACAACATTTACATCTTTAAACTCTGCACCCCCCTTAATTAGTTCCGCTTTATCATCTGGGTAACAGGTCGCAGCAATATTTTTTAGAATTCCCGCATTTGCCAAAATTACAGGCGCAGAACAAATTGCAGCGGTGATTTTTTTCTTTTCAAAAAACTTCCGGACAATTTTGTGCAGGACTTGATTGTTCCAATAGTCTTTAACTCCGCTTCCTCCAACACAAACAATTGCGCCGAAATTATTTTCATTAATGTTAAAAAGTGAAACATCGTTTTTAACTTTTAGTCCGTTTTTCCCTTCGCAAAAAGAATTTGCATCCGACGCAATAAAAATATTACAACCGCCTTTTTCCAGTGTGCTTTTGGTTGTAAGAAATTCTACCTCGTTAAAATTCTTTTGGGGAAGAATAAAAAGAATGCTTTTTGCTATCATGGTTTTGTAATCTGTAATTGTCATAAAATTTGTTGGTAATATAACTTAAACCTCCGAGGTTTTAAAAACCTCAGAAGTATGGATAACCTTCCTCATCCTGAAATTTTTTATATTTACTTATGAGAATTTCAGAAGCACAAATAGAACAAATTAGAATTTCGGCAGATATTGTTGATGTAATTTCAAATAGCGTGCAACTGCGTAAACGCGGAAATAATTACATCGGACTCTGCCCTTTCCACAACGAAAAAACTCCTTCGTTCACGGTTAGCCAGGATAAACAAATCTATCATTGTTTCGGTTGCCATGCGGGCGGAAATGTTTTCAAATTTTTAATGGAGTACAAAAAAATATCGTTTGTCGAGTCTGTGCAAGAAATGGCTGCCGAGCTTGGCATTACACTCGAATATGAAGATCAGAAAAGCGAAGCAGAGCAGAGTGAAACGGAAATTCTTTACGACATTAACACTTCAGTTGCAAAATTTTTCAGCGATAATCTTTTAAAAGAAGAAGAAGGAAACATTGCACGTAAATATTTTGAGGACAGGAAAATAAAACCGCAAACATTGCGCGCCTTCGGTCTTGGTTACTGCCCCGATCATTGGGATGCAACGGTAAACTTCCTAAATAAAAATAATATCGATCTTGACAAAGCTTTGCAGCTTGGCGTAATCGGTAAATCTGAAAAAGGAAAATTGTACGATAAATTTGGCGGAAGAATGATCTTCCCGATTTTTTCTCCGAACGGTAGAGTAATTGGTTTCGGCGGAAGAATTTTTGATTCCCGCGAAGGTGCTGCAAAATATTTAAACTCACCGGAATCAAAAGTTTATCACAAAGGAAGAACGCTCTACGGCCTTTCGCACGGGAAGGATGAGATCCGCCGCCAGGATTTGGCAATTGTGGTTGAAGGATATATGGATTTAATTTCTCTTCATCAGCACGGGATTAAAAATGTTGTTGCGGTTTCAGGCACAGCGTTTACCGATGAACAAGTTCAACTTCTTTCCCGCTACACAAAAAATACGGTTCTTTTGTTTGATGCCGACACCGCCGGTGTTAAAGCTTCCATGCGGAGTATCGAAATTCTTTTAAAGCAAAACATGAACATAAAGATCGCAACACTTCCTCGGGGCGAAGATCCCGATTCGTTCGTTCAGAAAAACGGGAGCGATGCCTTTCTTGATATTATTTCCCGCGCGGTAAATTTTTTAGAATATCGGACAGCAATATTTGAAGAGCAAGGATATTTTAACGACGCAGTAAAATCCGCTGAAGCGATCCGCGAACTTGTTAAACCGATTGCTTTGCTCAACGATGAATTGAAGAGAAGTTTTCTTTTAAAATCAATTGCGGAAAAATTCGGACTGAGAGAAAAACTACTCGAAGCCGAACTTGAAAAAGCTATTGCCGGAACAAATAAATTTGCCGGACAGGAACAAAATCAAAAAGAAAAAATTCAGCAGAAAGAAATTGCAGAAGCTGTTGAAGTGAAAATGCTTCCTTCGGAATTCAGAAATGAGCAGGAAATTATTATTCTTTTATTTGAAGAGAATGAACAGATCACCCGGTATTTGCTTGACCACGTGAATCCCGGCGAGTTTCAAATACCGTATCACAAAACGCTTGCTCAATTAGTTTACGATGCTTTGATCAACGATGAACCTCTGCGCATCAGTACCCTGCTCGAAAAAATTGAAGATGAAAAACTGCAGGAATATCTACTTGAAATTACTTTTGAGAAATACCTCATCAGCGACGTGTGGGACATACGAAAACCGGAGAATAAAGAGAAGCGGTTTTTAAAATATGCGAGCGATTTGATAAAGTCTTTCAAACTCTTTCATCTTGAAAAAGAAATTACTGAAAATCATACTCTTTTAGAAAAAGCAGAAGACGAGGAAGAAGCTTTGGAATTGATGAAGAAAGGGATTCAACTTCAGAACAGAAAAAAAGAACTTGAAAAGGGAAATTATTAGCGTCAAGCGAAAAATATCAAAAGACAAATATCAAATCCCAGTTTTATAAGGAATTATTTTTGATTTTTATCCCAAAATCTTTGGGAATTGAATTTTGGTATTTGTCTTTTGGAATTTTAGTTTTCTTCCCTCCTCTAAAAAAGAGGAGGGAGAAAAGTATAACAAATTTATTTTGCTATTTTCAATAACAATTCAACGCAACGATTGGAATAACCCCATTCGTTATCATACCAGGAAACAACTTTAAAGAATCTCTTTTCACCTTTCAAATTATTCTGAAGGGTTGCAAGAGAATCATAGATTGAAGAGCGTTGATCATGAATAAAATCTGTCGAAACAACTTCTTCATTTGCATATCCGAGGATGCCTTTCAAATAAGATTCGGAAGCTTTCTTCATTAACGAATCAATTTCTTCAATGGAAGTATCGCGTTTTGCGCTGAAGGTTAAATCAACAACAGAAACATCGGCAGTAGGAACTCGGAAAGACATTCCGGTTAATTTTCCCTTTGTTTCAGGAAGAACTTCGCCAACCGCTTTTGCCGCGCCGGTTGATGACGGAATAATATTAATTGCAGCCGCACGTCCGCCTCTCCAATCTTTTTTGGAAGGACCGTCAACAGTTTTTTGCGTTGCTGTGTAAGAGTGGATTGTGGTCATTAAACCGGTTTCAATTCCAATTCCTTCTTTCAATAAAACATACACAAGAGGGGCTAAACAGTTTGTTGTGCAGGATGCGTTGGAAATAATATGATGTTTTGATGCATCATATTCATTATCGTTAACGCCGATAACAATAGTTTTAACATCGCCTTTGCCCGGAGCTGAAATAATAACTTTCTTAGCGCCTGCGGCTAAATGTCCTTTTGCTTTTTCAGAATCGGTAAACAATCCGGTTGATTCAACAACAAAATCAACGCCTAATTCTTTCCACGGTAACTGGCTTGGGTCTTTAGTAGCCAAAACGCAACGGACTTTATTGCCGTTTATAACAAGCACATCGTCAGCTTCGGCAGAAGGAGTGCTTTTTTCTGTGGTAATCGTTCCTTTAAATTGTCCATGAACAGAATCATATTTTAATTGATAAGCAAAATATTTTGCATCAGTGGTAACGTCAACAACCGCTACAACATCAATTTCTTTTCCGAGCAAGCCTTTATCAACTAATGCGCTAAATACTAATCTTCCGATTCTTCCGAATCCGTTTATTCCAACTTTAATTGCCATAATGATCTCCTTAGTTCAAATAATAAATAAATTACAGAGCAAATTTAGCTAAGATTGAAAATAATATCAATTAAAAGAGAAGATTATTTCTCAAACTTGTATTGATTTTAGTTTTCATTGAAAGTATATTCAATATAGAAAAATCAAAAGATAGGAAACACAATGGCCATAAAAGATGATTTTCTTAAATACGTCCCCATTTTTACAGATTTAGATGAGCCCACTTTAGATAAAATTGCCGCTCTTGGAAATTTTCGGAAATTCGAAAAGGAAGCAGTAATACTTCTGGAGAATGAAACCGGCTCCGCTCTCTTTGTTATTGTTAATGGAAAGGTGAAAGTATCGCGCACCAGCGATGACGGTAGAGAGGTTATCCTTACAATTCTCACCGATTCCGATTTCTTTGGCGAGATGGCTATCCTCGACGGTCAAAACCGTTCCGCAAATGTTACCGCAATTGAAGACACGGAATTATTTCTCATACAACGAAGCGACTTTCTTGACTTGCTTTATAATCATCCTGAAGTTTCCATCTCGTTACTAACGGAACTTACCAAACGTCTTCGAGGCGCCGATATGAAAATAAAGTCGCTCTCTTTAAAAGATGCCGAAGGGAAAGTGGCGACGGTAATTTTACAATTGGCGGATGACATCGGAAAAATAAAACAAGGCGTTGTTGAAATTGATAAGCTTCCGTTCCAGCATGATTTAGCAAATATGGCAGGAACCTCGCGCGAAACGATTTCCCGTACGCTTCATTCTTTTTCTAAAAAAGGACTTATTGAACTCGAAGGTAATAAACTTCGAATAATTAACTACGCGAAATTTAAAGAAATGTTCGACTAAGAATTGACAAAATGCCCTCAAAAATTGATCTTCATTCACATACGAAATTTTCCGACGGGTATTTTACACCTCAAGAACTTCTCGAAAAAGTTAGCGAAAAAGATATTTCCGTTTTAGCTATAACCGATCATGATACTGTTGATGCTATCCCTTCTGCCATTGCGTTAGGAAAAAATTTAGGGATTACGATCGTTCCGGGAATTGAGTTGAGTTCTCAAGACGGCGAACGGGATTTGCATATCCTCGGATATTTCATAGATATCGCAGACGAAAAATTCACAAAATATCTTACCCTCTTTAAGTCGGAACGAATAAAAAGAGCCGAAAGAATTATTACAAAGTTAAATAACCTCGGGTACTCCATAACGATAGAAGATGTTCTAGCTTTTTCCGAAACTTCGGTAGTGGGCAGACCTCATATAGCGGACGCCTTGGTAAAATTAGGAATTGTGAAATCTTTTTACGAGGCTTTTCAAAAATTATTAGGCAATAATTCTCCCGCCTACGAAAAAAAATATTATGTTTCCCCTGCAAATGCAATAAAAATAATTCAGGATGCCGGCGGCATTGCGGTTATTGCTCATCCCGGCGCTTTGCCGGAAGAAACAATCCGCGAATTGATAAAAGCAAATATCGACGGATTCGAAATTTATCATCCTTCTCATTCAGCCCAGCAAATGAAGTATTATGAAGGAATAACAACAAACTATTTTCTTTACGGAACCGGCGGTTCGGATTTTCATGGAGGAACCCGCTCCGACGTAAATAATGTCGGGCGATTTTATACTCCGCTTGGCACTTTTGAATCGATGAAAAGGAAATCGCTTGAAAAACGAATGGTAAATTGTTGATCATCCTTTTTTAATTAAGTTGAATAGAATATTTTTGAATTACTGATTTTAACAAAAACGAGATTAAGTATGAAAATTATCGAAGGAAACCTCACCGCAAAAGATTTGCAAATCGGTATAGTCTTAAGCCGGTTTAATGATTTTATCACGGCTAAACTTTTTGAAGGAGCCGTTGACTGTTTAGTCCGTCATGGCGGGGAAGAAAAAAATATCACAACAGTAAAAGTTCCCGGCTCATTTGAAATTCCATTGGCAGCCGCTAAACTTGCCGAACAAAAAAAATATGATGCCATAATCTGTTTGGGAACGGTTATCCGCGGAGCAACTCCTCATTTCGATTTTATTGCCAGTGAAGTAAGTAAAGGGATCGCGTCAGTTTCTTTAAAATATGGAATTCCAGTTGCCTTCGGCGTGCTTACAACCGACACGATTGAACAAGCAATTGAACGAGCCGGAACAAAAGCCGGAAACAAAGGTTGGGATGCAGCCCTAACAGCTATGGAAATGGCAAACGTAATTAAAAGCCTGTAAGCTTTGCCGGTTGATACTCAAAGCAACATGAGGTTTTATCAACGCCTTCAGAACATAAGTGAAACAAAAAAAGATTATTTCTTTTTCATCGTTCTTGTGTTTGCAGGACTTTTAATTTTTGCGCCTTCTCTTCAAATTCCTTTTTTTAGTGATGAAATTGCTTTCATAAAAAGAAATACGGTTTCCGGTTTTTCCCAACTGCCAAGTTTATTCGAAAAAAAAACTTACGATGGATTTTACTATCGTCCGCTTGGAAATTTTGTTTCCGGAATTTTAACTTTCTTTGCCGGAGACAATGTTCTTCTCTACCGCCTTTTTAATATTCTCCTTCAAATTGTCAACACTTTTATCTTCTTCCAATTCGCGAAAATTATTTCCCGTAAAATTGAAAATCCGATGCTCGCATACTCTGCAGCTATACTCTTTTTAGTCTTTCCGGGAAATGATTACGCGTTACTTTGGCACACCGCTTTATTTGACCGTCTGTTGTTTGGGTTATATTTTCTCGCCTTGCTGAGCTTTCTTAAAAATTTTAAAGTTACCGTTACTTCTATCTTTTTTTTCATTCTGGCAATGCTTTCAAAAGAGGCAGCTTTCAGTTTTCCGTTTGTAATTTTTATCTCAGATTATTTTTTAAATGAAAAAGGAAATTCTGTCAAGTCTGCTCTTAAAAAATCGGGAGTTTATTTTCTCTTTTTGATCGGATTTATTTTACTCCGACTCCTCCTTTTTAATAATAATGTTTTCACTGCACAAGATGCGCACGGCAGCGCCGGTTTATTCACTATTGTAAAAAATTATTTTTTCTTTGGCGGTTTTCTCCTCTTTCCTTTTTCACCAAGGGAAGTTCAGCAGGTTCTCTTTGCACATCAAACAGTTGCGTTTATTGCCGGCGGAATCGGGTTGATTACTTTTTCATTTCTTCTTTACAAAAAGAGATTCGATAAACTTTTTTGGGTTCTTTCACTTTTTATCATCCTAACAATCTTGCCGGCAAGCAGATTGTTTATGCGCTGGTATCTTTACTTACCTTCAGCCGGATTTGTATTGTTAGTTTGTTATTTAGTTTTCATCACATTCAATAAAAAGAAACTTGCAATCTTATTTTCTCTTTTGATGATTTTTTCGATTTACACTTTTTCCTTTTTCCAAAAAGAAATTATTTGGCGGGACATTTCAATAAAATCAGTTGTTGCAATTGAAGAACTAAAAAAAGAATTCTCCGCAAGCGAATATTCTTCCATCACGTTTTTAACAATTCCTGCAAAAGTAGGCGATGTGCCGGTCTATCAACTTCAATTTGAAGCGCTTACACAGTACTATTTGAAAGAACAAATACAGATAAATGTTTTAAGCAAATCGTATCTTTCAAGTTGGAATGAAAGCATTGGAATAATTTCAGACGAAAGTGGAAACATAATTCTTCAACATTACAAGGATAATTATTTTCTACTTTTTGATAACAAAAAAAATCTTAATTTTGATTTGAAAACCGGGAAGCAATTATCTTTTCCGATAAAACGGGTGAAAGGAACACTTTACGTCTTCTTTTCAAATGGAAAGTTTCATAAAATTAATGAGCAATTATGAATTACAAAAAAATCATCTTCTTATTTTTTATTGTTAGTTTATCAACCGAAGCACAACTGACGACGGGCTGGCAAAATTATTCAAGCATGAATAACGTCTCTTCTGCAGTTGTAACTTCGGACGGAATTTGGGCTGGAACAGAAGGAGGCGCCTTCTATTATAATTTTAAAGATTCCACTTACAAAACTTTCACAAAGACGGAAGGCATGAACGGTTCACCGATAACGGCTGTAGCAAAAGATTCTTCCGGAAATATTTGGTTTGGATCGCAAAACGGAAAAATTGATGTGTACAATCCAACCACAAAAATTTTTAAGAATATTTTTGATGTTTATAATTCGGAACGAACAGAAAAAAAGATTAATGCAATTGCTGTTTACGGAGACACCGCATTCGTTTCAACTTCATTTGGACTTTCGATTATCAACACAACAACACTCAGTTTTTACGATACTTTTTTTAAGCTGGGAAATTTCGCTTCAAACATTGAGGTGAATTACAGTTATAAAAAAGATAATATCATTTATGCCGCAACATCTTCCGGTATTGCGGTACAAAAAGCCGGAACAACAAATTTAGTGGCGCCGGAATCTTGGAATACGTTTACTACAATAGATGGTTTGAGTTCAAATACCATTTACAAAATTGACGCGTATCACGATACTATTTTCATTTCTTCTCCAAAAGGATTTTCAATCTTTACTGCAAATACGTGGCAACAAATATTACCTTCGTTCGCAAACAATGTAATTACCGACTTTATAGTTACGAACGGTTCGCTTTATTTTTTGACCGACGGAAAAGTTTATTCTTATACCAACAGCACGGTTTCACCTTTTATTTCTCAACAATATATTGGGGCAACAAAAATTTTAGCAGTCCGTAATAATGAAATTATGTTAGCATCAAATTTCGGAATAGTTTTTAATTATGGAGATGGAGAGACTAATATTTCTCCCAACGGACCAAAAGCGAATATTTTCTTTGACATGGCTGTCGATCAAAAAAGTAATCTATGGGTCGCTACCGGAAAAGATATTGGCGGAGTAGGTTTTTTTAAATACAATGGTTCCTCGTGGAAAACTTTTGATGTTACTTCTGCACCGTTGCTTTCAAATGCTTTCCATGCAGTCTCAATCGGTTCAGACAACTCTGTTTACTTCGCAAATTGGGGAAGCGGATTTGTAAGAGTAAAGAATGATTCTACCATCCAATCTTTTTCAATAAATAATACTCCGTTAATCGGCATGACAGCTTATCCAGATTTTTTAGTTATTGGCGATATGAAAACCGATTCCAAAGATAATTTGTGGATCCTTAACCACGACCCCGCTGATAAAATAGTTTTAAGCATCTTAACTCCAGACAGCACCTGGTATCGTTTTAAAAACACACCTGACCCTGATATTATTCAATATATTTTACTTGCTATAGATCAATATGATACTAAATGGTTTGTCTCCGAAGCCTCAACAAAAAAGTCCGGGTTATATTATTTCAATGAAAAATCTACAATATCTGATACAGCTACATCAGATGACCGCGCTGGTTACGTAAGCGGATTAAACAGTAACAGCGTCTTTGCCCTTGCACTCGATAAACGGGGTGAGTTGTGGGTGGGAACAAATTCCGGCGTAAATGTAATTTCAAATCCCGATGCAATTTTAACTTCATCCTCATCAGCGTTAAAAATTACTTCGGTTTTTAGTCTGCGTCAGCAGGCAATTAATTGTTTGGCGGTGGATGCTATTAATAGAAAATGGGTTGGAACAAATCAAGGATTAATTGTTGCGGCAACCGACGGTTCTTCGCTGCTTGCAACATTCGATAGCAAAAATAGCCCGCTGCTTTCCGATCAAATTAAATCACTTACGATCGATGAAAAAAATGGAATCGTCTATGCGGCGGTAGATGGCGGATTAACTGCTTTCTATACAACTGCGTTGGCTCCGAACACAACTTTTTCTTCAATTGAAACTTCCCCCAGCCCGTTTTTAATTGGTAAAAATTCTTCACTGTTAACAATCGATGGACTGATAAAAGACAGTGATATAAAAATACTTTCGATTGCCGGTAACTTGATACAAGAGTTTAGTTCTCCCGGCGGGAAAATTGCTTTTTGGGATGGAAGAAATAATGAAGGGAAATTTGTAAATACAGGAATTTATCTGATCGTAGCTTATGATAAAGAAGGGAATTCTGTTGCAACCGGAAAAATTGCAATTATCAGACAATAAAATTCAATGATAGATCTTCAAAACATTTCGCTTCAGTTCGGCGGGAATTATCTTTTTAGAGATATTTCTTACAAGATAAACGCCGGAGATAAAATTTCGCTGGTCGGTGCTAACGGTACGGGAAAATCTTCTCTTTTAAAAATTATTTACGGAACTCTCCAACCGGAAAACGGAGTGGTTGCAAAACAAAAAAGAATTTCGCTCGGTTATCTTCCGCAGGAAAATATTCTCCACAAAGGAAAAACTTTAGTTGAAGAAGCAGCTTCAGCGCTTACAGATATTAAGTTTCTTCACGAAAAAGAAGATGAACTAACTTCACTTCTTTCCAATTCTTCTTTAAGCGATGAAGAGCAGAACGACCTTGTAAATCAACTTGGAGAAGTACATCATAAACTTGAAGAGTTGGACAGTTACACCGCGAATGCAAGAACTGAAAAAATATTAGCCGGACTTGGATTTGAAGAATCTGATTTTTCAAGAATGACAGATGAGCTTTCCGGCGGCTGGCAAATGCGGATTGCTCTTGCAAAAATTCTTATCTCTCAAAATGATGTTTTGCTGATGGACGAACCGACCAATCATCTCGATTTGGATTCACTTGAATGGCTCATCAGTTTTTTAAAGGGATATAAAGGTGCATTACTGCTCGTTTCGCACGATAAACATTTTGTAAACGAAGTTACAAACAAAACGCTTGAAATATTTTTAGGGAAGATTACTTCGTTCAACGGAAAATATGATGCATATTTAAAATTTGCCGAAGAGCGAAATGGAATGTTGGAACAGCAGTATCTGCTTCAACAAAAGAAAATTAAAGAGACAGAAAATTTTATTGAACGATTCCGTTACAAAGCCACCAAGGCGAAACAAGTTCAAAGCAGAATAAAGCAACTTGAAAAAGTTGAATTGATTGAACTCCCGGAAAGCAAGGATGATATTACGATCCGTTTCCCGGAACCGCCGCAAAGCGGAAGAATAAATATTGAACTAAAACATTTAAGTAAATCTTACGGCGAAAAAAACATTTTCAATAATTTAGATTTTACTATTGAGCGGGGAGAAAAAATTGCTTTCGTTGGTCCAAACGGTGCCGGAAAAACAACGCTCGCTAAAATTATTGCAGATAAAATTTCTTTTGATAAAGGAGAACGAATACTCGGGCATAACACTTCAATCGCATATTACGCGCAAGATGTTGCAGACGTTCTCGATCCGGATTTAGATATTCTTGAAACGATTGAAGGAATTTCTGAAGGAAAAACAATCGGGCAATTGCGTTCGTTGTTGGGATGTTTCCTTTTTAGCGGAGATGACGTATTTAAGAAAATCGGAGTCCTTTCCGGTGGAGAAAAAAGCCGTGTCGCGCTTACAAAAATTCTTCTTACAAAAGCTAATTTAATTGTACTTGATGAACCGACGAATCATCTTGATATTTCTTCAAAAGAAGTGCTGCAACAAGCATTGACGGCTTTCAACGGCTCTCTGGTATTAGTTTCCCACGATGTTGATTTTCTATGTCCGATTGTAAATAAGGTAATTGAAATAAAGCGAAATTCTTTTAAGATATTTTTAGACGGGATCGATTACTATTTAGCCAAAAGAGAAGAAAGTCTCAATTTTGAAGAACAAGAAATCCGGACTAAAGTTGATTCGTCAATCCTAACAAGAAAAGATCAGAAACGAATTGAAGCAGAATTACGGCAAAAGAAGTTTCAAAGCACAAAACATCTTTTGAAGGAAATTGCCGATCTCGAAAAAGAAATTTCTTTGTTGGAAGATGATGAAAAAAAATATGAAGCGGATTTAATAGATGAGAAGATTTATTCCAATCCCCTGTTGATTAAACAAACACAAGCTGCATATAATCTCACGAAAGAAACTCTTCAAAAAAAACTGACACGGTGGGAAAAATTGAATCACAATCTCTTAGAAATTGAACGCCGGTTTGAGAGTCCACTCCCCACTTAATTACCAAACCTTGTGTTAACAATATTATTATAGATTGAACCGAAAGTATAGGTCAATCCAACGGATGAATAGTATTGATACTGTGTCTCAAGTTGTTTTCGCTGTAATAATATCTGTTCCGTTGAAGCATCTCCTTTAGGAAGCGATAGCTGGTCATGCATAACTGCGTATTGCCCATAAAGTGTAAATGAGAGCCCTTCAATAAGTCGTAACGAAAATTCACTGTAAACGTACAAATTATTTTTTTTAAAATCGTAAAAATAATTTGAACCTTCGACAGCTAACGAAACTGATCCCCAAACTTGTTTTAAATCCAATGCAATCATTAAACTTTGCTGAGTCAGGTTATCGTGTAGTTTTCCATAAATAGTTTCTTCGTTATAATGATAATAATTGTCACTTATTCTATATAAAAAACGAAGTTGTTTTCTTGTCGATTCATTATAGGGGAAAATATTATACTCAATTCCCGGCGCTAGATAAATTTGAGATTTTTTATTTGAATATGTTGAGTTGGAAAGAGATGCATACCCGCCGTATGACCAATGATCTCCGGCGCTCAGCACTACTGAAGAATTCACTGATTGACTTCTGGAAAGACTGAAAAGAATTTGATCACCAATATCAAACCTACTTTCACCATAAGAACCGTTCAGCGATAAATTTATTTTAATATCTTGGGTTATTTTTCGTATCGAAAAATTACCATAAAGCGAAGAATAACTATAAGACTTTTCTCCATTGAGATAGGAATTAATGTTTACATTAAAAACCCAATTCTTCCAGTTATCAATCGTTATATTTGTTTTTTCGTTTTTAAATGAGACGGTAATTTTTTCTCCGGTGGGTGTTTGCAAAAGATACCTAACCAATCCAAGTTTTAGTTTCTTTACTAAATTAGTCCGTATGTCATCTTCAGTAGCTGCCTGTTTAGTATAGAAAACAATTGTATCTCGAAAATTTTCAAATTTATTTTGTCCGTACAAAGTGAGTACATATTCTTTTCCACCGCTTCCGGTATTTTGCCTGGTGATTTGTACGTGAACATCTGCTTGCTTGCGGTCTCGAACATAATTAATGTAATCAATTTCAGTTTTTATGAAATCTTCATAGCAATAATTACAATCAATAAAAACATTTAAGTTGGTTGAGACCGAAGAATCTTTCTCTTGAGCGGATAAAAACAAATTGTTGAAAATGAAAAGAAAAAATAAAATGAATCCGATTTTTGACTTGTTCATTCAATTTACCTGTTTTGAAAAAAAGAGTAGATGATTTATATTTTTATCCCTAAAAATTCTTCTGCAAGTGCAATACCGCCATACAACGCAGCTTCATCGCCAAGTTTTGCGGCATAAATTTTTACAGCTTTTCCGGCATCTTTTAAAGAATTTTCTTTAAAAGATTTTTTAATAATCGGGGTCATAAAATCAGCCGCCGCTTCCATAACGCCGCCGCCTAAAACTATCATCTGCAGGTTAAGAAGATTATTAATATTGGCAAGAGTTTTCCCGATGACCACAGAAGCATTGGTTACTGTTTTAACGGTTACGGTATCATTCTTTTTTAGCGCGTTGGAAATCGCTTTACTTTTAATCGGCACTTTTTCTTTTAATAGTTTTGCAAGCAAACTTCTTTTCCCGAGTTTTATTTCTTTCGTAATATCACGAACAATAGCCGTTCTACTTGCCAACGCCTCAAAGCAGCCTTTCTGTCCGCACCCGCACAACGGTCCGTTCGGTTGAATGATCATATGCCCGATTTCACCGGCGGTAAAACTTGCGCCGCGGTGCATATTTCCTTTAAAAATAAGTCCGCCACCAATTCCTGTTCCAACAAAAACAACCAGCATATCTTCAACATCTTTTCCAAGTCCAAAGTGTTTAATACCTAATGCTGCTAAGTTTACATCATTTTCAATCAGCACGGGGATTGATGTAAACTGTTGAAGCTGTTCTTTAATGTTCATGTTTTTAATATTTAAGTTTGGAGCAATCCCAATTCTTCCGGTTAAAGGATTTACGGAACCGGGAATCCCGAGACAAATTGCTTTAACATTTTTTTCTGTTACCCCGGCTTCTTGCATTATTTCCGTAGTAATTCCCCATAGCGCTTTAACAAAATTATTATTGCCGTTTTTTGTTTTTGTTGCTTTTTTAATTCTTGTATGAATACCTTCTTTAGAATTAATCAGTGCGGCAAGAATTTTTGTTCCGCCCATATCGATACTGATGATATAATCTTTCATGTGCAATTCCCTTTATCTTTCGTAACGGAATGAGACCGCTATTTATTATCTTTGCATTTGTTTTTCATAAAGATAATAATTACTTATTGAAAATATGCAACAAGAGTTTCAAAATACCAACAGAAAATTTAAACCTTTAAAAAAATTTGGACAAAATTACTTAAAGGACAAAAATATTCTGCGTAAAATAGCCGAAGAAATGAATATTCAATCGGACGATGTTATCATTGAAATTGGTCCGGGGACTGGAGCTTTAACGGAATTCTTGGTTGACAAATGTAAAAATATATTTGCCGTTGAGATAGATTCGCGTGTAATTGAAGATTTACAAAACCGTTTCCCTACCGTTCAAACAATTCACCATGATTTTCTTAAATTCGACTTACGAACTATTTCCGAAGCAGTCGGGAAGAAAGTAAGAATCGTAGGAAATATTCCGTACAATATTACTTCGCCGATACTTTTTAAATTGATTGAATCCCGTTCATATGTTTCAGACGCAATACTGATGATGCAATTGGAAGTTGCGCAGCGTATTCTTTCCAAACCAAATTCGAAAGAATTCGGAATACTCTCTGCATTCATTAATGCATATGCAAAACCAGAATTATGTTTCAAAGTTTCACCAAATGTCTTCTATCCAAAGCCGAAAGTTTTTTCTGCAGTAATGCGGTTCAATTTATTTGATGAAGTCCCTATCTCGGATGATAAAATTTATCTTCAACTAATTAAAACAGCTTTTTCCAAAAGAAGAAAAACCTTAAAAAATTGCTTCGCCGATACTATATTTGAAATGCTCGATCTAAAAGAATGCGGCATTGAACCGTCACAGCGCGCAGAAACATTATCGGTCAATGACTTTATCACTTTGGCAAATCTTTCACACAGCATTTTAGGGAAACAAACATATTGATTTCATATATTAAAAATTACTCCAAGCACTTTTCAGCAACGGATTTTGTAGTAGTCGTTTTTTATTTCTTTCTTACAATTCTGAATTTACTTTTTTCAGGAAGTGTAAAAGCTTGGTTCTCCCTCGTTTTGGTGAATGCAGTTATGATTCTTTTTGTTGCGGGAATCGCAAAGTGGAACGAAGTTTCTCGGACAAAAATCTCAAATCTTGTTCACTATTGGTACCCGGTTCCGTTAATCTTTATAACATTCAAAGAATTATATTTGATGATCAAGCCGATAAGACAAGTTGATTACGATTATTTACTCATCCAAATTGACCGCTGGATTTTCGGCACTGATCCCACAGTTGCGTTACACAAAATCGCCTTTCCGCTGTTAACGGAATTTCTACAAATCGTTTATGCAACTTTTTATTTCCTACCAATGATTCTTGCCGTTTCACTTTACTTCAACAAAAAATATTTAGAAACCGATTATGCTATCTTCGCAGTTATCTATGGATTCTTTGTTTCATACATCGGATATTTTTTCTTTCCGGCAATCGGACCACGGTTTATGCTGCATAACTTTGCGCTGACAAATCAAGAGCTGCCGGGAATTTTTCTAACAAATTTTTTAAGAGAAATAATAAACTCAGGCGAATCAATTCCAAGCGGAACACTGAATCCACAACTAATTGTTCAAAGAGATGTGTTTCCAAGCGGACATACGATGATGACCGCCATTGTAATGTATTTGTCGGTGAAATTCAACAGCAAAGCAAAATGGTTTTTAGTTGTTTGCGGAAGTCTTCTCATCTTTTCCACCGTTTATTTACGCTACCATTATGTCGTTGATCTTCTCGGTGGACTTTTATGTATGCTTTTTTCTCTCTGGTCTGGGAAAAAACTTTTTAATTGGTGGCAGAAGTTATTCAACAAAGAAATTTTACAGTAAAACATGCTAGACAAAAAAACTCAAGTAAAACATATGTTCGATGCGATCGCATATCGATACGATTTTCTCAATCATTTTCTCAGCGCCGGTGTTGATGTTTACTGGCGGAAAAAAGCTTTGAAACTGACTAAACTCAATAAAGATGCGGTTCTATTGGATGTTGCGTGCGGAACCGGTGACTTTGCAATTGAAGCAAAAAAATTTGGAGTGCAAAAAATCTTCGGCGCTGATTTTTCATTTAACATGCTTCGTCTCTTCAACAAAAAGAGCGGTTGGATTATTGGAAGAAATCTTCAAATGGAAGCCGAAAAACTTCCACTCAAACCATCAACAGTTACAAACATAACGGTTGCATTTGGAGTGAGAAATTTTTATAACATCCCCGAAGCATTTTCATCATTTCACTCCGCCTTAACTGAAAATGGAAAAGCAACCATCCTTGAATTCATGATGCCGACAAATTCACTCTTTAAAATTTTATACCGATTGTACTTCAAGTTTATTTTGCCGGTGATCGGAAGGATAGTATCGAAGGATAAAAAAGCGTACAACTATTTACCTGATTCCGTTGAGGAATTTGATAAGACAATTGATCTCGTAAAATTATTTTATAATGCCGGATTCAAAACAGTTGAAAGGTACAATTTAACTTTTGGATTGGTGCAAGTTGTAATTGCAGAGAAATAAATTTTGTCCTATCGATGTTCAGCAATATTTACAACTAAAAATTACTTCGTAAATTTTGTAAGTAATTGAACACGAAACCCTTTGTTAGTAGAAATAGTAAATGGGAAATTTCCACCACTAAATAAGGAAAGGATTTCATCACTTCCTTCCATCTTTACTATCCCAATATTTTTTACAAACCAAACTGTAGTTTTATAATTTCGATGAATCCCCACTTCGGGTTTGTACATTGTAAGTGTATAATCAACTTTTTGCGCTTCAGCTTTCATATTGAGATCTGTTAATTGAAAATCCACGGAATCCAGTCCAGTGCTGATTGCAGAAAACTCGATCAATGGTGAATTAGGCTGAGACATCTTAAAAACCGTCCATGATTTGTTTTTTTCAAGTGGGAATATAACGAGTGCAAGTTCTTTATCAAAAGTTGCATCTTTTTTTATTGAATCAGGTAATGGATTAAGAACACTATCTGAATCAACAAAAACGTAAACTCCATAATTTGTTTTTCTGATGAACGAGGTCTTAACACATGTTCCATATGCATCCCAACTTGTATCTGTTTTTTGAAAGTAATTTATCCCATTCCTGAAAACTTGTGCACCATAACTCATAGCGCAAGCACCTGAAATTGGATTTGGTTTCAAAAAAGGAATAGAGTATGAAATTGAAATATTATAATTATAATGTAACCCTGTTTGCAATGGGTAATAAGTTAGAGCAATTTCTTCAGGTTGAGTCGTATTTGATTTTTTGCATGAGACAAAAACAAGTAAGGAAAGAATGGCAATAGTGAAATATTTTTTCATAATAGTTTCACCAAAAGATTTTTTTTAACCGGTTAAATGCTTTTGCCCGGTGGCTGATTTTATTCTTCTCTTCTAATGACAATTCTCCATTTGTAACGGAAAAACCTTCAGCAATAAATAAGGGATCGTAACCAAATCCATTTACACCGCGCAGTTCGTGAATTATCTTTCCCACCATTATATCTTCAGCAACTATAAATTTTTCACCGTCATAAAAAACGGAACTGCAAACAAATTTCGCATAATGTGGCTCGGGAAAGTTAGAAAGTTTTTTGAGAAGTAATTTATTGTTCGCCTCATCGGATGCATTTTCTCCTGCATATCTTGCTGAAAAAACTCCGGGTTCACCGTTTAGTTGATCAACTGAAAGTCCGGAATCATCCGCCAGTGTTGGAACATGGAATAAATCATAAATCGTTTTAGCCTTTATTTTCGCATTCTCAGCGAAGGTTGCTCCATCTTCAATTATTTCCGGAACCGGTGGAAAATCTGCCAGCGATAATATTGTAAACGCTGTTTCCGAAAAAACTTTTCTTACTTCTTTTAATTTTCCGTTGTTTGTCGTGGCAAAAAGTAATTTCATTTATTCTTTTTCTTCAGTCTGCGCTTTTTCATTTTTTTTCAAATCAAACAATTCATCCATAACATCAAATGCATAGCGAAGATGCGGAATTACTATTGAACCACCGACCACTAATGCAATATTAAATGATTCCATTAACTCATCGCGTGTGGCTCCTTCGTAAATCGAACGGTCGATATGATAAAAGATGCAGTCATTGCAGCGCAAAACCATTGATGCGACAAGTCCCATTAACTCTTTTGTTTTTGCTGGCAGCGCACCCTTCACATAGGCTTTGTTGTCTAGAGCAAAAAATTTATTGTAGTCCCGGAAACCGGAATTCAGAATTTTCTCATTCATTTCCAAGCGGTATGCTCTTGTTTCAGAAATTGATTTATTTTTCATCTAAACCTCATGTTGTTTTTAATTCTTTCTTTAAATGATTTCCAGTTAAACTTTTTTTCACTTTAACAATCTGTTCGGGAGTTCCTTCGGCAATTATTTCACCGCCGAATTCCCCGCCACCAGGACCAAGATCAATTATCCAATCTGCCGTTTTGATGACATCCAGATTATGCTCAATAATGATAACGGTATTCCCTTTATCAACAAGTTTGTTTAAAACATGCAACAAAACGCGCACGTCTTCAAAGTGTAAACCGGTTGTCGGTTCATCCAAAATATATAACGTTTTCCCGGTACTTACTTTGCTAAGCTCTGCTGCAAGCTTTACGCGCTGCGCTTCTCCGCCGGAAAGTGTAGTGGCTTGCTGGCCAAGTTTAATATAGCCCAAACCTACATCGTGTAACGCTTTTATTTTTCTTTTGATGCGCGGTAAATCTTCAAAGAGATCGAGCGCGTCATCAACGGTCATTTCAAGCACATCGGCAATTGATTTGGTTTTGTACAAAACTTCCAACGTTTCCCGATTGTATCTTTTGCCATGACAAACTTCGCAGGTAACGTAAACGTCCGGTAAAAAATTCATTTCAATTTTTTTTAATCCCGCGCCACCGCAATCTTCGCATCTTCCGGCAGTAACATTAAAACTAAATCTTCCGGCGGCGTACCCGCGCATTTTTGATTCAGGCAGTTGCGTAAATAAATCTCTTATAAAGGTGAACAAACCCGTGTAAGTTGCCGGATTTGAACGCGGAGTTCGTCCAATCGGTGTTTGATCTATTTCAATAATTTTATCAAGGTTATCCAATCCTTCAATTTTTTTATAAGGAAGCGGAACCAATTTCGATTGATAAATTTCTTTCATCAAAATTTTTACAAGCGTTTCATTTATTAACGAAGACTTGCCGGAACCGCTAACGCCGGTAACCGCGGTTAAAGCGCCAAGCGGAATTGAAAGATTAACATTTTTTAAATTATTTCCCGAAGCGCCTTTGAGTTTTAAATACTTTCCATTCCCCTTTTTTCTTTCATGCGGAAGGATGATTTGTTTCTTCCCAGTTAAGTAATCAATTGTTGAAGAAACAAACCCGTTGTTTACTCCTAATAATTTTTTTGTTTCACCTTGCGCGCAAACTTCACCGCCGTGAACTCCGGCGGCTGGTCCTAAATCAATTAAATAATCCGACTGCTCCATTGTTTCTTTATCGTGTTCAACAACAATTACGGTGTTGTTCAAATCGCGGAGTTTTTTTAAGGAAGAAATTAATTTAATATTGTCACTTTGATGAAGTCCGATGCTTGGTTCATCCAATACGTACAGCACTCCGGAGAGCTGCGTTCCAATTTGCGTTGCCAGACGGATACGCTGCGATTCGCCACCCGATAAAGTTTTTGCACTTCTGTTTAGCGTTAAATATTCCAAGCCAACATTGAGTAAAAAATCGAGCCTGGTTGAAATTTCTTTTAAAATCGGTTTGGCAATAATTTCTTCATTCCCTTTTAAGCGAACAGAAACAAAAAAATCTTTTGTTCTGCTGATCGAAAGTGCAGTAACCTGACTGATATTCATCTCTTGAAAAGTAATTGCGAGCGATTCCTTTTTTAGTCTGCCACCGTTGCATGACGTGCACGTTTTGGTATTCATGTACGATTCAACCCACTCGTGAATTTTTGGTGAAGTTGAATTCGTAAAATTATTTTGCAAGTAAGCAAATATTCCTGAAAATTTATGATGGTAGGTTACCGGTTTTCCGCTTCCGTAGGTGTAGGAGAAAGCAATTTTTTCTTTCGTCCCTTCAAGTAAAATTTCTTTTTGCTCTTTGGTCAGATTTTTTAAAGGAGTATCAAAAGTGAATTCAAATTTATCCGCAACCGCTTTAAGCTGTGTGAATATCCACGTAGAACGAGGCTTGCCTAAAGGTGCAAGTCCTTCTTCATTAATTGATTTCTTCCAGTCGGGAATGATGAGATCAATGTCAAGTTCTTTCTTCTCGCCAAGTCCTTCACAATCGGGACACGAACCATAAGGTGAATTGAACGAAAAAGAATTTGGTGCTAATTCTTGATAACTGATTCCGCAAGCAAGGCAAGCCAAATGTCTGCTGAAAAGAAAATCTTTTTCACCATCGTTGATAACCACGCTTCCGTTTCCATAATTCAACGCTACTTCAAGCGATTCGGTAATGCGCGCAGAAGCCCCATCGTCAACTTTCACTTTATCAATTACAATTTCAATATTGTGAATTTTGTATCGATCAATTTGATAACCTTTGTTGATTTCGCAAATCTCGTTATCAATGCGGACGCGCAGAAATCCATCATTTTGAATTTCTTCGAACAGTTCACGGTAATGTCCTTTTCTTCCGCGAACAACCGGTGCAAGAATAAGAATTTTCTTTCCCTTCAAATCATTTAAAATAGTTTCAATTATTTGCGTTGATGTTTGTTTGGCTACCGGTTTACCGCAATTGTAACAGTGTGCAATTCCGACGCGTGCATAAAGGAGGCGTAGGTAATCATAAATTTCCGTCACCGTTCCAACAGTGGAACGCGGATTTCCCGACGATGCTTTTTGTTCAATTGAAATTGCGGGACTTAATCCTTCAATTGAATCGACGTCAGGCTTCTCAAGCATATCAAGAAATTGACGGGCGTACGCGGAAAGGCATTCTATATACCGCCGCTGCCCTTCGGCATAAATGGTATCAAATGCGAGAGAAGATTTTCCCGAACCGGAAAGCCCGGTAATGACGGTTAAGCTGTTGCGCGGAATTTCAACATCAATATTTTTGAGGTTGTGCTGCCGCGCTCCTTTAATAATTATTTTTTCAGTTTCCAATATTTTCGTAAGTCTCTATTTTTAAAGAGTTATTTTAGTAATCATTATTTTGAAAAACAAATTTTTCCATAACAAATGTTGCAATCATCTAATTCAGTACAACAAATTACGATAGTTGAAGGTTTCACCGAGTATATTTTAAAAGAAAAGGGATCGATTTTTACCGGGCAGGTTTTCCCCATTCACAACGGGAGCGAAGCTAAAAACATTCTCAACAACGTAAAGAAGAAGTATTACGATGCCTCACATCACTGCTACGCCTTCAAATGCTCAAACGGCGACTCAAAGTTCAGCGATGACGGCGAACCCTCGGGAACAGCCGGCATCAGGCTTCTCAACGCGATTGCGCATTTTGATTTAACGAATGTTTTAGTGATTGTCATCCGTTATTTTGGCGGAACAAAATTGGGAGTTGGTCCCTTAGGGAAAGCATATTATCTTACTGCAACAGAAGCGCTTGAGCGAAGTAATAAAGTTGTCAAATATCCCGCGCAGAAAGTTACCTTAACATTTTCTTTTGAATCGATTAATGCTGTTTATAAACTTTTAGCGGAAAACGAAATAAAAATTTCCGGGACAAATTATTCTGAAAAAATTTCTCTTTCAGCAGTGATTAAAGTTGAAATTCTTGAAAAAGTTAAAGAAACTTTAACTGCTATAACCAGTGGTCAATTGGAATTTACGGTTGAGCCGGAAATAATTTTTATTTAATTCGCTTTAAATGATTGTGATAAATTTTTACCCACTCTAAATCATTTAACAATTTCCGAAGATTTGCAAACGATTCCGCGGTTAAAGCCAAGTATTTTGCTTCAAACTTTTCATTTACTTCATTCGATTCATTTGTAATCATGGTTTTCAGATCCGCTGTTATCATTTCCATATTTTCCGCTAAATCATTTTTGATCTGTACAAGATTTTTTATCTCCGGATTTGTACCGGCTTGCTGAATTACTCTGAGCAATCCTTGCACATATTTTGCGGAGAAAGCAATTGAAAAAAATAATTCTTCATGTGATGCTCTACCGGCAATAATTACAAGATTAAGCAAGTCCTGTTTCACTAATAATTTATTTTCAGAAAACTTTTCTATTTCATCGCAGAATAGATTAGCGTCTTCAATCATTTTTAGTCGTTTCGCTTCTTTGTTTTTACTGCTAATCCAATTCCGTCGCCAATCGTCAAAATTGTTGCGCGCAAATTTTGCTGGGTCATAAAAACTTTGTTAAACTCTCTAATTATTTTTGTAGAGGTTTTAAATTTTTTCGGAACACGCGAAGCCGCCGAGTATCCATGCCACAATAGATTATCAACAAAAAGAATCCCCTTTTTCTTTAAGAGCATAAGAGAATAATCAAACAACCGTTTATAGTCTTCTTTGTCGGCATCAAGAAAAATGAAATCATATTTTGAAGAGAGGTTCGGCATGATCTCAAACGCATCACCTTTGTAGAGAACGATTTTTTCCGAAAAACCGGATTTGCTAAAATTTTCTTCAGCAAGTTTGATGTTGTCTTCACTCTTTTCAATTGTGTGCAGTACTGCTTTGTTAGAAAGATTTCGCGCAATCCTTATCGAGGAATAACCGATTGCGGTTCCAATTTCTAAAACTCTTTTCGGTTTAGTGATTTTAATTTGCAATTCGAGAAATGCAGCAGCGTGGCGGTCGAGAATCGGAACTTGATTCTCCATAGCGAATGATTCCATTTCAAGAATCAATTCATTATCCACCTTGCGAAAGCTATCTAAATAACGAAGTTGGTTTTCATCGATCATAGTGCGAGTCAACAAATTCTCTTACCGGTTTTAATTATCTCTTCAACAAACGGATTATCAATTGTGAAATCCTCACTCTTAAAAGGATGAAGTTCAACATCTGTATTTGTTTTTACTAAATATTTTAGCAGTCGTTTTCGATCAAAAAACCGAACTCCTTCAAAATCTTTTGAGACAATTGCCAAATCAATATCGCTATTTTTTTCCGGCGTTCCTTTGGCATAAGAACCGAACAAATAAACTTGTTCGATGGACAATTCACCTTTGATAGCTTCGATAAAATTATTAATAATCTTATTTACATTTTCTTGAGTGTACATTCGATAAATTCCTTTATTTCAAAAAGATATTTGTTTGCGAAATCTTGCGTGCATCTTTCGCTAAATTTCTTTTTATAATCCGGATAGCGTGCTTCAATATTAAATGCTGATACTTCAGCTAAAAACACTTTATCGGCATCAATGAAACTTAAATTAGTTTCCTTTGCTATTTTGTTTAGGTCGTGCGTTTTAGGCGGAAAATTTGTGTCGTTATCTCTTACCCAAAAAACTTTGAGAAGTTTTTCAAGAGTAAGTTGAGCAACAAATAATGACCAGAAGTATTTACCCGAATTGAAAATGGCAAAAGCTGATTCCAAGTCTTCTTTGGAGGTTGAAAGCCAATATTCAATATGTTCTTGCTTTGTCATTTTAACTAACACAGTAATTTTATTTATGGCAAACTTATATTATTTCCTTCTAATATCAAATTTCATCCCCTATTTGCGTTTGAAAATTTTTCACCTTTCACTAAAGCAAATTCATTTCCCGGAATGCCCGAATCCCCCTTCACCTCTGTGACTATCGTTCAAGTCTTCCACTTCCGTAAATTTTGCCTGATATGCTTTAGAAACCACAAGTTGTGCAATTCTTTCGCCACGGGAAATTTTGTAATCTTCTTCGCCAAGATTTATTAAAATTATTTTTACTTCTCCGCGGTAATCGGAATCAATTGTGCCGGGCGAGTTGAGAACGGTTATTCCATGCTTCAATGCTAATCCGCTTCTTGGCCGAATTTGTATTTCATATCCTTCAGGAATTTCAACCGAAAAGTTTGTCGGGACTAAACCGATCTTTCCTCTTGGAATAATAATTTCTTCTTTTACTGCAGCGGCAATATCTAAACCGGCGCTGCCGTGTGTTGCATAGACCGGAAGCGAAATATCTGCAAACTCATCGGAAAGCCGTTTTACTTTAATTTTAATTTCATCCATCGTTTTTCTTTCTTAAAAGAATGTTTTTCATAATTAGTATTTCCTTTGGGGGAATGATATTCAATCCAAATAATCCACCGATAAATAGCATTAACAAAATTATTTTATAGAAAAGTTCTATCACTCCGAAAAATTGAATTGAGTAAAAAAGTACAGCAATAACAATTAAGAGGAAAAAAGTCTTACCGATTTTCCTCCATTCATATTTAACCGGGAAGCTTTTCTGTGAAACAAAATAAAAACCGAACGCCATTACAGCATAGCTAAGCAAGGTTGCAAGCGCTGCGCCGGTAATATTTAATATTGGAATAAACAAATAATTAGCAGCAACATTTGTAATCGCTCCGGCTCCCATCAACAACGGAACTGATGAACTTTTTTCTTTAATATAAATTGCTGCCGAAAAGTTGAAGTAAAATCCATTAAATAAATACGCTAATAAAATTATCGGAACGATCGGTAAACCGCTCCAATATGCTTCGCCGATTAATGATTTTCCGTGTATCGAAAACTTAGCGATGTCGGTTATAAAAAGAGAAAGAAAAAGTAGAATCAACGTTCCTGTTACGGTAAACAGTGTGAAAACTTTGGAAAATAATTCTTTCACTTCATTATCTTTTGCATGTTGAAGAGAAAACGGCTGCCATGCATATTGAAACATCGAAACAAAAAGCATCATAAAAATACCGAGTTTATAATTTGCTTGATAAATTCCAAGCGTTGTCAGGTCGGTTAAGTGCTGAACAATCGGGCGGTCAATTACCTGCATAAACATAGCTGCAATGCCGCCGGGTAAGTAGGGGATGCCGAATTTCATTAATCTTTTTAACACAGCTTTATCAATTTGAATTTTCAACTGCGAGATAATGTCCGGTAGTAAAATCAAAAACGTCGCAATCGAAGCTATTAAATTGCTGATGAATACCGCTTCTATTCCCTTCTTAAGAATTAAAATCAAAACAATATTTAGAAGAATTGTTAAGGCAATATTTGTGATTTTTATCGCTGAAAATTTCGCTGCCCTTCTTGCTACACGCAAATAAATAAAGGGTAAGGCGGAAAGAGCGTCAAAGAGAAGAACGAATCCCGTTACTGTTAACAGATTTTCATATCGTTCCGGAACAGCAAAAATTTTATTTATGAAATTCCCTGAGGCAAGCAGTAAACCGGTGAAAAGCAATGAAGTAAACAAAACCGTTAAAAATGAAGAAGAAAAAACTTTTTTCTTGTCTTCAAAATCGTCTGAGGCAGCAAATTTTAAATAAGCTGAATCTAATCCATAGAGAAAAATAATATTAAGCAATGCGATTAGCGCATAAAGGTTTGTAACAACTCCGTAATCTGCCGGAGGGAAAATGTTTGTATAAAACGGAACGAGAAGAAAATTTAAAAACCTTCCAACCATTGTACTGATGCCGTACAACGCGGTGTCTTTTGTAAGCTGCTTTATCTTTTCTCTCATGGGTTGGGAAATATTTGCTTCTTCTTCATTTTATTTTGATTGATAAAAAGGAAGAATAATATCCATATAAAATTTGGGCGGACGCGTAGGGCGTTTGGTTTCTGTTTTGATGAAAAGATGATCCGTAAATCCTTCGGCTACAATTTCTTTGTTGGGCGATTCAACTTTTCTAATTACGTATTGAATTCTGAATTTCGGATTTGGAAGATGTTCAACAGTGGTTTCAATTTCCAATAAATCATCATAATGTGCTGGCGATTTATATTTCACCGATGCTTCAATTACCGGAAGTTGATATCCGTTGTTCTCAACTACGCTGTACGGAAGTCCAAGCGAGCGCAGCAATTCAGTTCTCCCAACTTCAAAATATTCCAAATATTTTCCGTTGTAAACGAATTGCATTTTGTCTGTATCAGCGTATCGCACGCGAATGGTAGAGATGTGTTTGAGCATATTACTAAATTTTAAGCTGCGTCTTTAATATCTGGGATTAACTGCGACAAGACTAACTCAGCATTATAAATATCAATTAAAACAATTTGCTCGTCTTTAATTTCGATTGTAAAACCTTCTTTATTGATCACTCTATCGGGTATCCCGTGGAATTCTTTTTTTATGAACAAAATGCTACCCGTTTCGCCATCAACTTTTTTATCAAAATCTTTTAATGTTATTTGCATAACCATCTCTCATTCTTTTTTCTGTGTTCAATCGTTTCCATGTCAGTTCTATATACTGTGATTATTCTTTCTTCTAATTTATCCAAAACCACTGCAAATAAAATTTCGTTTATTGCAATTATGTGAATAACACTGTTTTCAAGGAGGTCAAAACATGAGCAAAATTTGTTATTTAATTCTTTAAGAATAACTTCCTTTTCAAGTCCATAAATAGAAATTTTTAATTCTGCATGTTTTGTAAAATATATCTATTTTGTTTACCTACTCAATCCAAGCTCCCATTTTGCCAAATTTTTCCAAGCGCATATCAACTAATTTGTCCGGTTTAATTTTTTCCAGCAGCTGTAATTCTTCCAATAAAACTTTTTTCAAAATTGATGCGGCAAGTTCCTGATCTTTGTGGGCGCCCCCGAGTGGCTCAGGAACAATCCTGTCGATGACCTTTTGCTCAAGCAAATCCGGTGCGGTTAGTCTTAACGATTCCGCCGCTTGTTCTTTGTATTCCCAACTTCTCCATAAAATGCTTGAGCAAGATTCGGGACTAATAACCGAGTACCAGGTATTTTCCAACATTAAAATTCTATCCCCGATTCCAATTCCCAAAGCACCTCCACTCGCTCCTTCACCAACAATAACAACGATGATAGGAACTTTAAGTCTGCTCATCTCCAATAAATTTCTGGCTATGGCTTCAGCTTGTCCACGTTCTTCGGCTTCAAGACCGGGATACGCGCCGGGAGTATCAATCATCGTGATGACAGGACGATGAAATTTTTCCGCAAGTTTCATCAACCGCAAAGCTTTGCGGTAACCTTCGGGATTCGGCATTCCGAAATTTCTGTAAAGATTAGATTTTGTATCGCGTCCTTTTTGATGCCCGATGATCATCACCTTGTAATTATCAATCTTTGCAAATCCTCCGACAATAGCTTTATCATCGCCGAAAGTTCTATCGCCATGCAATTCAATAAAATTTTGCGTCATCATGTAGATATAATCAAGTGTATATGGACGCTCCGGATGCCGCGCAAGCTGAACGCGCTGCCAGCGTGTTAGACCTTTGTAAATCGATTCTTTTAGTGTTTCCACTTTATCCTCAATTATTTTAATTTCACCGGCAATATCAAGGTTATCCGAAACTTTTTTCATTTCGGATAACTTTTCCTCAAGTTCGTAAATAGGTTTTTCAAAATCTAAAATCGTTTTTGCCATGTTTTATTTCCTTCTTGCCCGCAGCAAGAAAAATGTTTTGCTTAGTAATTCCAAATCGAGCCAAATGTTTTGATTCTTTGCGTAAAATATATTCAATTTTTCTAAGTTTTCCTCGTTCTCAGAGTCGGTAAACCAAATTCCGGTAATACCGCGCTTTCCTAAAAAAAGATTTGAAGCAATATTCTCTTTAGGTCCAACGAAACTGATTTTTCCTTTTACTACATTCGGTATTTCTAAAATGAAATCCATTATAAGTGATTTTCTATTTAAAAGATTTTTTTTCAAAAAGAAAAACGGATAAAAAGTGAATAACAAGAGAAGTCCGAATAACAAGTCAAAACTTCTTTTGATAAAACGATGCCCGATTTGCGAAATGTTATAAGTGATTTCGATAAAAGGAATATCTTCTAAAAGATATACTGAAGATTTTCCCACAAGGAAATCGAGATTTGAACCGGCAAGTTTGAACTCAACATTTTCTTTTTGACAGTTGGCAACCGCACTCATCATTGCAGTATAAGAAACTTCTTCCGAAGGGAAAATTACTTCGCTTATTTTTTTTTCACGAATTACTTTCTGAATGTTTTGCAAACTGCCAATAACTTCGAAAGCGCCAAAATGGTTTCCAATCTCTTTCCGGGTTTCCGAGATCAACCCGATAATTGCATGGTAGCTTGACGGTTTTTCCTTCAACTTTTTTGCAATTTCGAGCGATGATTTGGTTGTTCCGACTACCAGCGTTTTTACTATTGTTTTATCAACTTGCGGTAAACCGATTTTGAAAATTAATCTGAATAAAATACGCCATCCGCTTAGCAGAAAAATCAGAAAGATAAAAGTTAAAAGAACAACACCGCGGCTATAGGCAAAATCCTTGAAAAAATAAGTAAGAGAAGAAATAACAAAAAATCCCGAAAGCAACGCAGGAAAAATCCGAAAAACCGGGAGCGATTCTTTTTTATATGCGCCGGAACTTGCGTTCACAAAAATTTGAACAAAGGCAGGAATTGTGTAAACAATGAGATAAGTTGATTCTGGAAAACCGCGCCATGTTCTAAAATGCGAGTACAGTTTTTCCGTGAGAAATAATGAGAGATCGAAAAAAAGAAAATCTAAGAGAAGCGCCGCTACCGGAAGTTTTTGTTTCCCGAGGAATGCAAGCAACTGCCGGAAAATAATTGCCAATCGAAGGATGATTTCGACCAATAAAGACGAGGCAAAATGCTTCTTTACGAAAAGATCCATTGCATTGTAAAAAACTTTTGTTTCATCCAAACTGCTTCGTTTTGTGCTTTCCCCTTTATAATGAATAATGGTTGTTTCATGCACATAATAAACTTTCCATCCGGCTTTTTGGACGCGGTAACACCAATCTAAATCTTCTCCATACATAAAAAACTGTTCATCCAATCCGCCAATCTTTTCAAAGACTTCCCGCCGAACCATCATGAACGAACCTGAGACCGCATCAACTTCATAAGACTGATTCTCATCCATAAAGGTCAAATTGTACCGGGCAAATAATTTACTGTTTGGAAACAACGCGCTTAACCCGCTTACCTTGCAAAAGGATGTCCACGGACCAGGAAAACTTCTTCTACAAGCTAACTGCAATGTGCCGTCGGGATTAAGAATTTTGCATCCTGTCATTCCCGCATCTCGATGCTGGTTGAAAAACTTAATCAACTTTTCAAATGTATCTTCCTGAACGATTGTATCGGGATTGAGTAGTAGTAAAAATTTTCCTTTTGCTATTTTAAGCCCAAGATTGTTTGCCTTGCTGAATCCTAAATTTTCGTTATTGGCAATTAGGGTAACTTGGGGGAATTTTTCGCGCAGTAATTCAACGCTGCCGTCGTCGGAGCCGTTATCCACAACAATAATTTCCGAAGATATATTAGTAACGGCTTTAAATAGGGAGGTGAGAAGATTTTGTAAAAATTCTTTTACATTATAATTAACGATGATAATTGAAAGATCCAAGTCAACTCATTTTATAATAAATGAAATATACTCCGTAAGCGGAGTTTCCATACTAAAAAGACCGCTTCGCGAACAATTTTTTTAGACATTTTAGAATGCCCGGCATGGCGGTCAATAAAAATGATCGGAACTTCACAAAACTTAAAACCATTATGAATCGCTTTATAGTTCATTTCAATTTGAAAGGCATAACCGTTAGATTTTATTTTATCGAGATCAATTGATTCCAAAACTTTTCTGCGGAAACATTTGAAACCGCCGGTAGAATCTGAAATCCGCATCCCGGTAATAACTCTTGTATATTTATTTGCAAACCAACTGAGCATTAAACGTCGCATTGGCCAGTTGACAACATTTACCCCGGTTTTATAGCGGCTGCCAACAACAAAATCGCAATGCTCAATAGCATTTAAAAAATTTTTTATCTCTTTCGGATCGTGTGAATAATCAGCATCCATCTCAAAGATGTAATCATAATCGCGTTTTAATGCATAAGTAAATCCAGCACAATATGCAGTACCTAATCCCATTTTTTTTTCGCGATGAAGAATATGAACTTTTTTGTTTTTTGTGCTTAATTCTTCAACGTATTTCCCCGTCCCATCAGGTGAACTATCATCAACAACAAGAATTTCAACATCAGCCGGATGCCGCTCCAGTATATCCGGGATCAACCGATTGATGTTGCTTAATTCGTTATATGTCGGAATTATGATTAATGTTTTTGGCATAAAAAGTTTTTAGTTTTCAGTTATCAGTATTCAATTAAAATTTAGAGGAATTAATTCCTAATTCGTAATTGTTCATTCCTAATTTAGTCAAAATGTCCTTTTCCAAAAAGCATTACGAAGACAGTTCTAAACATAATTTTAAAATCCATCCGGAGCGACATATTTTCAATATAGAATAAATCATATTTCAATTTTTCTTTAACGTCTTCCACAGACTCATCATATTTGTGTTTTACTTGCGCCCAGCCGGTTATACCGGGGCGGACTTTCAATCTTCGTTTATAATATGGAATTTCAAGAGACAATTTTTCAACAAAAAAAGGTCTTTCGGGACGTGGTCCAACTAAACTCATTTCGCCTTTTAGAATATTTATAATCTGAGGAAGCTCGTCAATGCGCACTTTGCGGACAAACTTGCCCACACGTGTAATCCGCGGATCATCCTTTGTTGACCAAACCGGACCGGTATGTTTTTCCGCATCTTGTCTCATTGAACGAAATTTATAGATGTTGAAAATCTTTCCGTTTATTCCACACCGTTCTTGCTTAAAAAGAACCGGACCTTTGCTATCAAACTTTATTGCCAGAGAAGTTAACAAAATTATCGGAGAAGTAAAAAACAGAATAGTGAATGCAAAAATGAGGTCTAAAAATCTTTTAACTTTAGCTTCCCAAACCGGCATGAGCTGCGGATTTATATCGATGAGCGGAAATCCATAAAGCTGCATTGTGCGCGCTTGACCGCTTAAAATGTTGTATAAATCGGGAGCGATTTTTAATCCTACATTTTTGTTTTCGCATTTCCCAATAATTTCAATCAAGAGTTCCTCTGAAAACTTCATCAACACAATAATGATTTCTTGAATATGCAGTTCGTCTATTTTTTGTGGAATATCAGCAACATTACCTAAGACGTTAATATTTTTATATTTTTTTTGAAAATTTTCTGCGTCAATAGTTATGTAACCGACAACATCAATACCGAGCGCCGGATGATTAATAATTTCATCATGAATCTCGTTTGCATTCTTGTTGAATCCGACGAGAAGCGCGTTCCTTCTGCCAACACCGTTGATTAATAATCTTCTCTGAAAACTGCGAATGGCAAGTCTGCCGGTAGAAACAAAAAGAAAGAAAAATCCCCAATAAAAGAAGATAAGGAATCTACTTTCCGAAGAAACTCCGTGTGTGTAATCGTCAAATAAAATTAAAAAGTAGAGGAGGAAGATACCAACGAAATTAGCTTTAAAAAGAGTAGAAATTTCATCGAATCGGGAAAGTGCAAACCAGGTGCGATACATTCCGACGAAAGAAAAAATCAGCAGCCAATAGAAGTAAACTACCAGCATCGGGAAAAGGAACTCCGGCATAACTAGTAAATCAAAAATCCCGGTACTTACTCTGAAATGGAAAAAGACTATCCACGCAAGATTAATGGAGAGGAAATCGGCGAGAAGGATGAGATATTTTTCAGTTAATTTATTCATTGTAGCGATTAAGTTTCCACTGATACTTTTTAAACAAATAATTAATCCCTAAAAAATGTTTAACTGCTATTTTTGAAAAGAATTTTTGTTTTGTGATACGTTGTTCATGATGAAAAATTTTAGTAAACGGGTAATACCAAACTTCCCATCCTGCATGCCAAGTCCTTAAACAATAATCGATATCTTCCGGACCGTAAAATATTTTATCGTCATAATATCCTATCTGTTCAATAACACTCCGTTTTATAAATTGACATGCACCAATTAAATAGTCAACTTTTTGGGATTCATCGTGTGCCCAATCTGACATTGTGTGTTGTTTCAAAGTCTTGGAATTTCTTATAAAAGAAAATTTTTCTAATCTTCTAAAAAAAAACGCAGCAAGGGTTGGGAATCTTTTACATGAATATTGTAATTTTCCCCCAGAATCAATCAATTTACAACCTACAATGCCACAACTGTTTTTCTTTTCGATAAAGTTAAACATTTGCGAAATAGAATCTTCTGTCAATTCCATATCGGCATCTAAAATCAAAATATACTTACCCTTAGTAATTTTCATCCCTTGGTTTCTAGCTGGGGCAACACCTTTGTTCTCATTATTTTTTATGAGATTTATGTTTGGGAAGTTTTGTTCGATCAGTTCAACTGTACCATCATTAGAGCAATTATCAATTAGGATTAGTTCAAAAGAGATTTCCTTTGTGTATTGATAAATTGAGTCCAAACACTTTTGTAATAAATCTCGCATCTTCCAGGTAATAATTACTATACTGACATCATACTCTATATTATTCATCATAATTTTTTAGGTTAAAGAATTAAATGATTTAATAAATATATCGACTGGTGTTCCAATGTTACATTTATTCGCTTGCTCTATTCCATGACTTCGCATTTCAAAATAAAAATAATTACTATATGGAAGTTTCATTATATTATCCGTTAAAGTTTAAGTATTACTTAATTCACTTTGAATCATAATCCTAATTAACTCCTCAACATTTGTTTTTGCTTTCCATTTCAATATTTCGTTAGCCTTTGATGGATTCCCTTTGCTAAATACAATGTCAGATGGTCGCATCAAACTTTCATTAATAATTATATGATCATTCATTTCCAATTCCAAATAGTCGAATGTTAATTTTGTAAAATCTTCAAGACTTATCGTATGCCCCGTGGCAATAATAAAATCATCCGGTTTATCTTGCTGTAACATTGAAAACATAGCTTCAACATATTCTGGTGCATAACCCCAATCTCTATTTATTTTTAGATTACCCAATATTAAGTTCTTCTTAATACCTTTTTTTATTTCGCATACGGTTTTAACTATTTTTCGTGTCACAAATCGCTGTGGTCTTAATGGCGACTCATGATTAAATAATATTCCTGAACAAACAAATATTCCATAAGCTTCCCGATAATTTGCTACTTGCCAGAATGCTGCGGCTTTAGCAACAGCATATGGGCTTCTTGGTTTAAATTGTGATTCCTCGTTAGCGCCTATAATTTCTGTTTCTCCATAACATTCGCCTGAAGATGCATTATAAAATTTCGCATCTAATTTATGGAATCTCATTACTTCTAAAATATTTAATGTCCCTATGCTAATACTTTCAAGTGTTTCTACCGGTTGCAAGAATGATAAACCTACAGAAGTCTGACCTGCTAAGTTATATATCTCATCTGGTTTGATTTCTAATATTGTTTGCATCACACTTCTAAAATCTATTAAAGACATGGAATGCAATTTTATTTTTTCAAAAATATTTAATTGTTTCAATGAAGAAAAATTTGATAGTTCAGCATCACGTGAAGTACCATGAATTTCATAACCCAACTTTAATAAATGATTGGCAAGATAGGCTCCATCTTGTCCTGAAATCCCAATAATCAATGCTTTTTTCTTTTTCATCTAACTGTTCTCTCAAGTTAACTACAAGAATTGACGCTTAAAAAGTTTAGCGTAACACTTAAAATGATTTTGATTTTTCCACAAGGGAAATATTTTCAACCCTAAGTTAATGAACAGACACAAAATTATCAGGACAAAAACAACAATTATTCTAATGAATTAAATGCATCAACAAATTCTTTAACATTATTTTGAATACTAAATTCTTTTGCTTTTTCAATCCCCCTTGTTCTCATCTCCATAGAGAATTCTTTGTCTTCAATTAGCTTTAAAATATCCTCAGTAAAAGCATGGTAATCATTAGAATCATGTAATATTCCACCAGATCCAACTATTTCAATTAATGAAGTGTTATTTGCTACCAAAACCGGCAAACCCGATTGCATCGCTTCCAGTGGAGGAAAGCCAAATCCTTCGTAAAATGAAGGGAATAAAAAAACCGACGCAATGTTATATAATTTTTTTAATAACTGGTCGTCAACTCCGTTTAAATAAATAACATTCTCTCTTTTCATTATTTCTGCCAGTAATTTATCCCCTCCATAACCTATTTTCCCGGCAAGTAGAAATTTAATGTTTTTATTATAGGTATTTATTTCATCCGCTATCCGCAAAATTCCAAGTATATTTTTTCTATTTTCTATCATACCAAGATATAGAACAACATGCTCTGGTAATCCTAGCGTTTTTCTTATTTCATTTTTCTCATTCTCTGGAAGATTCAAAGGACAAAATTCATTATCTGCAGCAGGGTAAACAACTTTCACTTTGTTTTCGTCAACTTTATAATATTTCAAAATATCTTGTTTAGAATACTCTGAAATAGTAAGAATTAAATCACTACTTTTGATAGAAAAGTACGTGAAAACCTGTAAATATTTTCTATAAATAAATGGGTGAAATGAATTATTTACTTTATAAATAACGTCATTAAGGCTAAAAACATATTTAATCCCTTTTATTCTAATAAGAGGAATTATTTGATTTATGGAAAAAAAAAGATCAATTTTATTTTTTTTAAGATATTTAGGAAGTATAAAATTAATCCAGAAAGGAGCGAAAAATTTTTGAGATCCTATGCTTTTAACAGTTGAGATATTAGTAAAGAAACCATTCTCATCAAAGGTAAGTTTTTCATAAGAAAACAGGAAATATTTGTTCTTTTTGTCAATTTTGGGTAACTCTTTTAAAAGCATCGTCAAAATTCGACCGATGCCGGTAATTTTCCTTTCTAAAAGTCTTGCATCAATGCCAATGTTCATATTTTACCTTGGTTTTTAGCAAATAAAAAAATGCATCTATTTTTTGTTTGGATTTTTGTTTATTTGCTGGAAATAAAATTGCCCAAATAAAAATTTGAGAAAACAGTTGAAGTTGTATTAGAAACCTCATTACTGATTTATATAATCCTTCATAATGTTTTGAAATATAAAGAAATTTACTAGAATATGTTCTAATTGTGTATAAGCTATAATCTTTTTTGCCTGATACACTGCCAATATGGTGAATTCTTAATTGGGGGTAATAAATAATTTTGAGACCTTTATTGGAGACTCTCTTACAAAGATCAACTTCCTCATAGAACATAAAGTAATCTTTATCAAATCCATTAATTTCTTTGAATAATTCAGATTTTATAAAAATGGCAGCTCCCAAAATCCAATCGACTTTTAAAACTTCGTTTCTCTTTAACTTTGAATACAAAGAAACAACAAATCCTTCAAAAAAGACACCTATTCCAATCAAATTAAATAATTCAAAAACAATATTCGGATAAAAGCCCGCAGAGAAATCAAAAAATGGAGGTCTTTCTTGCTGCTTGGGACCAATAATTCCAATCGATTTGTCGCTTTCGAACAGACTTATTATTGGCGAAAAAATATCTTCTGTAATTAGTGTATCCGGATTCAAAAAGCAAATATACTTACCCGATGTTTTTGAAAAACCGTAATTACACCCTTTACCAAAACCTACATTTTCATCTAAATAGTAAAAATAAATATTGTCTCTCTTAAAATTTTTTTCTGTCTCAGGTAATCCTTTATCGGGGGAATTATTATCTACGATAATAATCTCATATTCAATACGCTTTGGCATATCAATTTCATTAAGTAGGCTGCTAAGACAGCTTTCAATCTCCTTTGCCAAATTGTAATTTATGATGACAATAGAGAGATCGATTTTCTTATTACTCAGATTAATTGTACTCATAACAAAGTATTTTTTTGATGATTTTTATGTTGTACTTAAACTTCAGTATTTAATTGTTTTTATCCGCGAAATTAAAAACATTCTTTCTTCCTCTTCTAAAAAAAACTTCCATGAGATAAATGAAAACGTTATAAGTACTATAGTTACAAGGAGGAGTTTTAGACTTGCACTACCAATTACAACCGGAAAAAATGAAGCAATGATCAGTAAGAAACCAATTAAATAACTTAACTTGAACTTAAATTCAAAATGAATTGAGATTATTTTTTTAGCAAATAAAAATAATATAAGTGCATCAATTAGCATCCTTAACAACCAGATGAAAGCGGCACCGTTAATTCCTTTCTGTTTTATTGCAATCCACATTGCAAATAGGTAAATAGGAAATTCTATCAACTGAATTTTTGCAGTAATATCTGGTCTCCCAATCCCCTCTAAAAATGTGAATGGGATGTATGCAATACTATTAACCAACACACCTGCCGCTAATAACTGTAAGATTAAAGAACTATTTTCAGCAAAATTTTTTCCCAACCATAGCCCCAATCCTTCGTGAGCGAATGTTATTATTAACAGCACAACGGGATACAAGAGGAAAAATATATATTTGATCGCTTTCAATGATACTTGTTTTGTAAAACCGGGATTATTTAAATAACTGGCTGAGAATGTGGGAAATAAAACACCAGTTAATGCACTCGGTATTATCAGCAGTTTTGATATAACTTCATACGGTGTAGCATAATATGCTATCGCTGTAGCTGAAACCAAAGCGCCTATTAAAAATCTATCCATATAAACAATTAGAGGCACGATGAAATTAGATACGGTCATCCAGCCACTTAACTTAAGAATGGGTTTTACCAACCTTGATTCAAAATAAATTTTGCTTTTTATGTCTCTATTTAATTTAAAACATTGAGTTATATATAGTATCCATACCATGATCCTTATTATGACCAGAAACAGTACTATATAGAACAAGTTGTTTGTGAAAATTAAACAAAGTAAAGGTCCTAAAAATGAAAACACTCCAAGAAAAGTTCTTATAATATTTATAATGCCAAACTTTTGATAAGCCTCTAAAGTTCCCCTTATGCCAGCAGTTGTTGTAACTATCGGGATTGATAATGTTAGTATATAAAAAGTTTTAAGGGTTTCAGCTTGAAGACCTTTTGAAATTTTAAAAATCTTATGAACCAATTCTGGGGCGAAGAGAAATACTACTAAAGCACCAAGAACACTTACTCCTAACATTAAAAAGAATGAGGTCCAAAATATACCCGGAACTTCTTCGGTTTTATTTGTCCCAATTTTTTCTGCTATAATTTTGGTGAGTGCTCTGCCAATCCCGAGATCAAAAAAGCTAAAATAACCAATAACGACCCACGCTAGACTGAGAATACCAAATCTCTCTTCCCCCAATCCTTTAATTAACAAGGGAATAATCGCTAAAGCAAATACCATGGGAATACCATAGCCAAAAAGGTTGTAAACTGTGTTTTTGGCTATCGATTTACCACTATACGTTATATTTGAATTTTCAGATTCTTCCACTTATTCTTTCAATAAATTTAAAGATTTTCTGCGTATGGCCATTTTTTCTAAAAATGGCAAATAGATAATGATTATAAAAAGGCTTATATACCATTGGTTTAATCTAGTGACCATTACTAAAAATGAAAACCCAACTATTAGATAGAAATAAACAAGAAAGGCAAATACAATTAAGTTTTTTTGCTCATAAAATTTAAACCAGAACCAAGTAATTAAAAGTCCAATTAAATAAGGACCTAAGAATAAACCCGCAATTCCAAAATCAGCATGTAATTCACGCATATATGTCCCGGTATTTGCCCACATTGGGATAAAATAACCTTTTTGAAAAGCCGATATTTTTTTTAGTATCCCCAATTTCGATAAAAAATCATATCCTATTAAAAATGAATTTTGTCCGAATTTTGTATTTTCTTCATCTCGTTCAAGATATTTACTGAACACTCCAACATCACAACTTAGATAAAGATAGATTGAGGGAGATATAATAAAATTTCCTTTTAGTTGTTTAAGCTGACTGCTACCCCCGGTAAAGTTTTCATAAGAACCCCTTGTGACGCGGATTAGAGAAGCGCTTACGCCTAAAAATATTATCAAAATAGTTGAAGCAATAATTGCATTCTTTTTTGAGAATTTAAATTTTTTTGATGACTCATTATTAAGAAGGTGCCTAAATAAGAGGAAGGAAAATAAAAACTCCATCAAAGAAAATAAAATTTCCCCTCTTCCAAAATAGGTTAATTCTTTAATAATTATGCTTATAAAAGGTAAAAATGTTAAAAACGTGAACCTTCTTTTATACGCCGTATAAATTCCGACAAGGAATACTGCAACATAAACAAAGTTGGGAAGGATAGGAATAAAATCCTTTATTTCTCCATTAACATTTAATCGATAGATTATTCCTGCATTTACCAATACGGCGGGGATGCTACCAAACATATGAATTAATACCCACCAGCGTTGAAAGGCAACAAAAAAACCTATAAAACTGAAAAAAAGGATCGAGTATTTTAATGCTTTACCATCATCTGCAAATATTGGCATAGTGATAATTGATTTTTCGGAATCTATTTCACTTTTAGAGCCTAAATTCCTTGCGCTTACTATTGTTAAAATCCCAAATAAAAAAGACAAGAATGAAGAAACTATAAAAAACCAGGCTAATGGTATTATATCAACGTAAGGAAGTAATTTTAGTTCATAAAAAAAAATTAATCCTCCCATTATTAAACAATAAATGGTTAAATGATTCACCCACTTCTTGAAAAGTAATTTGCCTAATATTATACCAAGAAAAGAAGCTGCAGTAATTAATAATAAACTCATACTCGGAGCTAAATCTTCATTCTATATATTTTAATAATTCCTTTATAGAAATTTGTTGCTTTAATCTGAAGAGGATTTTGAAATTTTTCCATATTAATAGCTTTTTCCCCTATGAAAACAAAAGGAATAAAGAAAAATGAAAAAAGGAAAAATGTTCCAAGAATAATTGGTGCTTTTTTCGGACTGTATTTTAATTGTGGCGGTACTGCTTGATCAATTACCATAACCGTGGGGATGCTCTTTTGTTCTTCCACCTTTGCCTGTTCATACATCGGCATAACAAATTCAAGTATCGTCTGTTGGATCTCAACTGCTCTATAGTTCCTTAAATACTGGATTGCGATATCTGGCATTTCTTTGAAGGGGAAAAAAATGTTGGATGTTGAACCTAAATTTGGTGAGTTCTTTAACTCCTGGACTTTTGTTTTTAATAAATTTACTGCGGCTAAAATTCCCTGGTATTGTGGGGAATTTTCACCATATTGCCCGAGTGTGAAATAAGCTTCCATTTCTTTTTTAGTAAGTTCAACTTCAATTTCAGCAGCCGCTTTAACTGTAACCTCAAGTTGTTCAGGGACAGCTACAATTCCATACTTTTTCTGAAACCGGTAAAGTGAATCTTCTGCTTTTTTTAAATCATTCACATTCTGTAAATACCTTTTTTCGATAAAAAGTTTGTTGTTTTTTGCTCTTTCAATGTTTAAAACAATATTCATACTATCTACTAATGAAACTAAATAGTTCGCAATTCTTGCGCTTACATTTGGATCTTCATTAATAATGCTAAATTCTATCATTCCAAATTCATTTGGATCAGCAGAAATGTCATTCTTAAAAGCTTTTAGGCATTTATCAAAATTATTCTCCTTGATTTTATAATATTCCATCAGACTGAATTTATTGATTACTTTAGTCAAGGCTGTTCTACTATTAATAATACCTAATAAAACATCTTCAGAAGTATTAGAAACTCCGAATAATTTTGAACCGGCAGAAGCAATTGAAGATTTGCCGCCAAGCAAACTTGTTAATCCACCCAAACCCATTTGATCACTCGGGGGAATCATAATTGTTGCCGTTGCTTTATATTCTTGAGGCAACAAAAATGCAATTACAGTTGTAATAATTACTACTATTGTTAAGTTAATTATTAAGAATTTTTTCCACTTAAATAAAATATATAAATAATCGGAAATAGTATGTTTTTCAAAGTTTTGCTGTTCAGCCATAGTCTAATGTTCGCTTTAATCCAAAGAAAAGTTAATTAAAGATGATTTAATAATTTGAAGATATTTTGTAATTTACGATCTAATATTTTTTACTTTTACTTCTTAAATTGTATTACCAATAATAATACCGTTGCTAACGCAGTAACGATACTACTTATCGCCATCACTCTATCCAAATAATAACTAAAGGTTCGCACCGGTTCTTTTGGAAGCCAAATAAAATCTCCAGGCTCAATAGTGTAGGAAATATCCTTGTCAATTTTTGTCCAGCTTCGGCTTTTTCCTTTGATTAAATAGATTTCATCTTTTGCGTTTTGCCCTTTTTCACCGGCTTTAGTTATATAATAATCAACCCCTTTTCCGTTAACAAAGGGTATATATCCGGGATCATAAACTTGCCCAAACACATAAACTAAATTTAGTTTTTCGGGTATGTGAATATAATCTCCATTTCGCACTGAAAATTTACTTGCAGCAGAAGAAGTATCACTTAATTTTGTGAAATCAATAACACCATTGCCTCTTATAAAGCGAAGCTTATTATCAATGATTAACGAAAGAGAATCTTCCGGTGTTATTTCCGCCATTCGATTCATTAAAAATTGATCAAGTTCTTCAGAAAAAAGCGTTGACTTAAATACATTTGCCCCTCTTATCAGTTCAGCTCTCGATAAATCGGCAGACGGTAAAAATCCCCCGGCTTTTTCAATAACCTCTTTTAAAGTTGAGGAACCTTTTGAAATAGCGATTGTTCCCGGTCGATAAACTTCACCGGCAACGGTAACTGTATAATCTCTTCGAAACGTTTCATCGCCAAGAATGGTAATTCTGTCCCCTCTTTTTAAAAGAGGATTATCTTTTATATTGACAATAAATTTGTCTTCTTTTTCTCCGGATGCATCAAGTCTGCTAATCTCCGCGGAAGTAACATTATCAAATCCTCTATCTATTCCGCCAGCCAAAAGGATAGCGTCTTCCAATCTATCGCCATCAACAAATTGAAACTTAACGGTTTGGTTATTCCCCCAAGAGGAAGCATTCCTATTAATGGCACCTGTAATAAATACAAAATTTCTTTCCCGGTCATTAAAAGGAAAAAGAATTACATCGTCGTTTTGGAGATATGGGTTTTGCAAATAATCCCCGGTCAATCGATATTTTTCTAAATCTATGGTTAATGTTTGTCCGTTTACTTTTTTTATTCGGATATCCCTTTTAGTAAAATCCCCGAGTTGTTTAAAAACTACTTCCCGCTGGTCAGCGTTTGCAGTTGTCCCCACTCTTTCGCTTTTTGCAGCATTGAATATTCTTGTTACAAATTGGTCAACCCTTTCACCAATTACAGCGGGGAATGTTCCGGTTGCGATGAAATCTCCCCCAATGGTAACGCTTATCATATTTTGTTTTGGGGTCGTATCAAAACTAAATTCACTTTTGTTTTGCGGTTGAAGAATGTTCTGAAAAATCAGGAAAACCACAAAGAGAGTTATTTTCGCTATTATTTTTTTCTGCATAGATTGAATAAACTAATTATTATTAATAGGTTCAAAGTTAATGATAAATTTTAAAATATTTGCCGATAATTTTCCCCATAAATAAATTTCCTTGGTACTTTTAGTGTCCCAAGGGAAAATATCCACGGTTTTCAGAATCGCTTTTCTAAATTGATAAAACAAATTTAAAAATAACTATTGACTTTCTTCCTAAAAAAGACAAAATTACTAACGAAGTTTTAGTAATTCTTAAACTTCCGCTTACAGTTAGGCGTCTAAAAAATTAATTAAGGAATTTTTTAGAAGAAAATTTTGTTTAATTTAAAAGAAGGACAATTATAGACCACTTGATACCTTGAGTAATGTTCAATAAAAAACAAACGAAAGGTGATACTTATGCTAACTGTAAAATCAAAAATGGAAAATCCGTTAGCTGATCTTATCAGCGACGACATTTACCAATTGTTAAACGATCATGGGCTTATTGATGAAAAATCGGTTCGTGATTATAAAATCCGTAAAAAATTCAGAACGCTTCGTACAAGCAAAATCAGTGCGGGAGATGCTATTGATGCTATTAGAGAAGAATATCCTTACCTTCAATTTGACACTATAAGAAAAATTGTCTATCAGTTAAGTAAGTAAATATTGACAATGTGCTTTTGAAGTTCTATATTTTCAGTGTCTTTCTTGCAGATTTCTCCCCTGGTCTGCAGGATTATACAGACAACCCAGTGTCTTCCCCAACACTGGGTTTTTATTTTTTTTATTTATGAGAGACAAGTATGGCAAAATCAGTTAGAAAAAAAGGAAATCTTAAAGTATCAAAAGTTTTAACTTCTCCTTTTAGTATTTATTGGTCAAGAATAAATTATATAGTTTTGGCGTTAGGCATCATTCTTTCGATTCTTGGTTATTATTTTCTTTCCGTTAAACCCTGGAACAGCGCTACTTCGCTTTATTTGGCTCCTATTCTTCTTGTCCTGGTATATTTAGTTTTTTTTCCGTTATCAATTTTAATAAAGAAGAAAGAACCGACCGAACAGGAATCAAAGTAACGTGGTGCTTGCTAAGGTTAAAGGGAATGTAGTTTCAACACATAAGAACGAACATCTGATAGGAAATAAATTGATGGTCGTTCATCAAATTGATCTTGAGGGAAATTTTATCGGGAAACAAGATGTTGTTGCCATTGACTTAATTGATTCAGGAATCGGTGATATAGTGCTTCTTGTTCAGGAAGGGGATGCGGTACAACAAATTTTAGGACACAAAAAAGCCCCGGTGCACTCAATAATTGTTGCAATTGTAGATAAGATTGATTATTCAAATTAAAAAGTAAAACATTGGCGGGAACAACTTTTCAAGAATTTGCCCAACTTCGATTTCTTCTTTCAATTGACGGAATCGGTCCGGTAAAAATTAGAAATTTACTTTCGGCTTTTCATTCAATCGATAATATTTTCGAAGCCGACTTATCATCTTTATCAAATGTTGAAGGGATCGGAACTCTCCTTTCAAAAAAATTATCCGAAGCAAAACGAAACATTCCATCTTCTTTTACAAAATTTGAAAAAGAATTCGCTGCACTTCAATCTCTTAAAATAAAAGTAATTTCTTTTTTTGATGACGCCTATCCGGATCTTTTGAAAAAAATTTACGACCCGCCGATGATCTTATACATCAAAGGGGATTTTACTGAGAAAGATAATTTCCCGATTGCTATTGTTGGAACAAGAGAACCAACAACGTATGGAAAACTTCAAGCTGAAAAATTCTCATCCGCATTAGCTTCACAAGGAATAACTATAACAAGCGGATTGGCGAGAGGAGTTGATTCTATCGCTCATCAAGCCGCATTAAAAACAAACGGGAGAACCATTGCCGTTCTCGGCTGTGGAATAAACGTTATCTATCCGCCGGAAAATAAAAAATTGTATGAACAAATTCCCAACTGCGGATTGTTGATAAGTGAATTTCCATTAGGAACAAAACCGGATGCACAAAATTTCCCCTCGCGAAATAGGATAATTTCAGGGTTGAGTCTGGGATGCCTTGTTGTTGAATCTGGTATCCAGGGCGGAGCTTTACAAACAGCGGCGTTTGCGTTGGATCAAGGAAGAGAAGTTTTTGCGATACCCGGAAATTTAGGAATTAAGCAAGCTGAAGGAACTAATGCTCTTATCCAAAAAGGAGAAGCAAAACTTGTACGTAATCCCGAAGATATTCTTGTGGAACTTGAATTAAAATTGAAACCGGTTATCGGAAAAACAATTCCAAAACCACATGTTGATTTAAATCTTTTTGAACAAAAAATTCTAACCGTTCTTGAGAACAAAGAAATGCAGATCGATAATATTGCTTTTCAAACCGGACTATCAACTTCCGATTGCTTAGTCAATTTGCTCACGCTTGAATTTAAAGGATTGGTAAAACAACTTCCCGGAAAAATGTTTATAGCTATTTAGTTAAAGTTTAACTAAGAAAAATCCTGCTTGATCTCCCCTTCCGGTTTCATTCAATCTATTTGTTTCTTTTTCATATTCTTCCATCTGGATGGGCGTAAAAATTGAATTATTGGGATTAACAAAGTAAGAACGGTCATCTATTAACGGAATATTTTGCTTATACTGTTCACTACCATACAGTTGAATGCTGCGTGAATCATAGATAATTTTTTTAACAGCAAATCCATATTTCTCTGCCAAATAATTCAAACTTTTAAGTGAATGGTTGTAGAAATGTCTCGGTGCTTCAAGGGCGAACCAATTTTCTTTGTAATATTCCCATGCAAAAGAAGAGCAAATCGGAATGCGAATAAATAAAAATTTTCCGGGATCAAGCATCGATGACAATTTCTTAAAAACTGCGTGTTGATCTTCCATGTGTTCTAATGAATGATGCAGCATAATCAAATCATACTTTTCATTTATTTCAAATAAATTTTTCTTAAATATCTTAACACCGTTAGCGTAAATAATATCTTTCTCAATGAATGCATCTATTCCGGTTAAATTATTAAAACCAATGTTACCCATCCTGTAAAGTAGTTTCCCGTTACCGCTGCCTACATCAAGTATCGGACTGGATAACGTCACGTTCATCTCATTTAACCAGTTTATATAGGTTGGAGAACCGTATTTAGAAAATAAAATTTTTCCTATAAAAGAAGGAATTCCAAACGAATATCTGTCTCTATAAACATTTAATTTTTTCTTGATATATTTTTCTTTCGGCAGCTGAAAAGAAAAATATTTATTGGGATAATAAATGGAAAGGTCAGCAGGGGGATTTGTTAATTGCAAACAACCGCAGCTTGAACATTGGCAGTATATAAATTTATCGCGTGTTCCGAATTGCATCTCGCGAACATCATAAAATTTATTTGCTTCTTTGTTGCCGCAGATTTTACAGAAATATCCCATCAATATTTCTTTTTATCTTTCCAGAGAAATTTTAACCAGTCAAATATTTTTTTCTCTTGCCCGATTTCTTTGGGGAAATAATACTGCGTTCCTTTCATCTCTTCGGGGAAATAATTTTCTTCAATAAAATGATTTTTAAACTCATGCGCATATTTATATTCTTTGCCGTAGCCGAGTTTTTTCATTAACGCTGTTGGCGCGTTCCGCAAATGAAGCGGAACTTTGTAGAAAGGTTTTTGCTCGACATCCTGTAACGCTTTTTCAATTGCCAAATAAGACGCATTACTTTTAACGGAAGAAGCCAAATAGGTTACACATTGCGCGAGAATTATTCTTGCTTCCGGCATCCCTATTTTTGAGATAGCGGAAAAACATGCTTCCGCAAGCAGTAATGCGTTTGGTGATGCATTCCCAATATCTTCCGAAGCAAGCACAATCATTCTTCTTGCAATAAACAGCGGGTCTTCCCCTCCTGCTAACATTCTCGCCATCCAATATAATGCGGCATCGGGATCGCTGCCGCGGATACTTTTGATGAACGCGGAAATTAAATTGAAATGTTCTTCGCCATCCTTATCATACAAAATATTTTTTTGCTGAATAACATTTTCAAAAACTTCTTTGGTTAAATCGATTTTTTCTTTTTCTTTCTCTTGAAGAACTGCCGCTTCAAGAATGTTTAACATTGTACGCGCATCGCCGCCGGAAAGATAAAGGAGAAAATCTTTGTCAATAATATTGATAGAATAGGATGAAAGCAGTTCATCTTTTTGTAATGCCGAATCAATAATTTTTTCAAGGTCTTCTTTTTGCAACTCACTTAAAGTAAAAATCCGCATGCGTGAGCGCAACGCGGAGATCACTTCAAACGACGGATTTTCTGTGGTTGCGCCGATCAATGTTAACAATCCCGATTCTACAGCACTCAAGAGTGCATCCTGTTGTGCTTTGTTGAAGCGGTGAATTTCATCGATGAACAAAATTGTTTTCTTGTGGAATTGACGGTTCTTTGTTGCGGAAGAAATAATTCCCCTAATCTCTTTTACGCCTGACGAAACTGCATTAATTTGGAAAAAATCGGATTTGGTATTCAGCGCAATTAATTTTGCAATGGTTGTTTTGCCGGTACCGGGAGGTCCCCATAAAATAAAGGATGAAAGAGTATCTGTCTCGATCATCATTCTTATCGGTTTCCCTTTGCCTAAAAGATGTTCCTGTCCAAAAAAGAAATCGAGGTTGACCGGTCTTATTCTTTCAGCTAATGGAATATTCAAATTGGATTGATTTGTATTCAATTTTTTGCGGAATTCAATTATTGTTTTTCAATCTTAATTACAATTTCATTTTTCTTGCTCATCGAATATTTCTCTCGCGCGATGCGTTCAATTTTTGCCGGGACTTTTTTCAAAAGAGAATCATTTTCCGCAGAAATTATTTTATTCTCTTCTTCCAATTTTTTAACAACTGCCTTAAGCGAATCAACTTCGCTTTTCACTTTAACGTATTTCATGATTCCTGTCTCATTAAAAGTGAGATAGGAAAATCCCGCCAACGCAATAGTAAAAAATATTACGAGAAGAATTTTCTGATTTGATAATTTTAATTTCATGAAAGCGCGAGATTCACAATTTTTTCAACCAATTGTGTAAATGAAATACCTACTGCCTTCGCCGCCTTCGGAAGCAAACTTGTTGCCGTCATTCCCGGTAAAGAATTCACTTCAAGGCAGTAAAATTTTCCGCCATCATTTAAACGAAAATCAACACGCGCATATCCTCTGCACCCAAGTGAAATGAACGCACGTTGCGCTTGTTCTTTAATTTGTTCTGCTAATTGCTCCGGCAATTCCGCGGGAACAATATATTCGCTCATTCCTTTTGTGTATTTGCATTCGTAATCATATAATTTATGCTTCGGACGAATTTCCAAAACGGGAAAGACTTCGTCAGCTAAAATTCCGACGGTTAATTCTCTGCCGGGTATGAATTCTTCAATTAAAGTTTTATCGGAATATTTAAAAGAAAGCACCAGCGCATCTTTAATATCTTCTTCTTTTTCACAAACGGTTAATCCAAAAGTGGAGCCTTGATCATTTGGTTTTACAATTAGCGGGAACTTGAAATCATTTTTAATTTTTTGGAGAATTGTTTCATAAGAATATTTTTTATCAATCACGAAACCATCCGGAACAGAAATATTATGATCGCGCATAACAATTTTGGACATCATTTTATCCATCGTTAACGAACTTGCCAACACATCCGAACCGGTATATTTAATATTCCGCAGCTCAAACAGCGATTGAATAATCCCGTCTTCACCCCATTCACCATGCAGCCCAAGAAAAGCGACATCAATATTATCGAACAAGGAAGAATTTACCGCTTCAAGATAATTGCGCGCAGAAATAGGGAATAAATCTTTTTCAGAAAAAAAATCTTGAGGTTGCTTTGGCTGATTTAATCCGTACCCGGGATCGATTAATGTTACCGAATAACCAAGCTCCAGAAGAGAATTATAAATTGATATACTTGAATGCTTCGAAACTTCCCTTTCGGCAGAAGCTCCGCCAACTATTAGCGCGATATTTAATTTATTTTTTTCGTTCATATTTTTAAAATATTATTTCGAATTTGTGTAATGGAATTGTGATTCTAAAATTTATTTTTTTCGTCCAATTTTATTCCATAATTTTTTTCAGCTACAGAATAGAGCGCTTCTAATTTATACTTTGGAATTTCTTTAACGCCACCAAGTTTATTTGCAATAAAAATGGTCTTTGCGGTGTGCTCTAATTTTTCCATTCGAAAATAAGCTTGCTTCAAATTTACACCGATAGAAACAGCGCCGTGATTTTCCAATAAAAAAACATTTGCATAACTAACGTGGTTTTTCAAACTCTCCGGCAACTCATCGGTTGAAGGAGTGGCGTATTTACAAAGCGGGATTCGACCAAGAGTTAAAATAACCTCAGGAAAAATCGGGCGGTCTAAAGAATCTCTTGTAGAAGCAAATGCAGTTGAGTAAACCGGATGAGCGTGGACAATTGCTTTTACATCATTTCGATTTTGATAAATAAATAAGTGAAGTTTGTTTTCCGTAGAAATTTTTCCGGTACCGTTTATTATCTCGCCGTTCATTGTGATTTCTAAGATGTCGTTATTGGTAACATCACCTTTGCACACGGCGGATCGAGTAATCAGAACGGTTCCGTTTGGAGTTCTTGCAGATAAATTACCGTCGAAAGCAGAAACAAAATCTTTTTCATAAACCTTGTGGCAATATTTTATTAACTCTTCGCGTTGCTGCATCTATTTTCAAACTTTTCCATTAATCTCATATTTGCCAATCCGTCTTCTCCGGTTACAAGCGGCGTTTCATTTTTTAAGAAAGATTTTGTAACTGATTTCAATAACCGGTAAAGTTTATTCGCTCTTTTTCTAAATACTTTTTTCCCTTCTCCTTCCAGTAGAATACTCAATTTTGAAGAACCGTACCTTGCGCTAATAAGTCCATCAATGCTAACCGCTCCTTTGGTTCCAACAATCTCCAATCTATTAAAAGATTTTGGAGCGCAATAGGCAACTTGAAAATGTCCGAATCCACCGCGTTCAAATTTTACGATTCCGGCAGCAAAATCTTCAACTTCGGATTTATAAATAATACTTTCATTCACACCGTTAAGTTCAACAATTTCTCCGTAGAGATAACGCATCAAGTCTAATAGATGCGTTCCTAAATCCCTTACCGCCCCGCCGCCGGCAGCCGCTTTATTATAGCGGAAGTTATCCCGCGGAATTAAATTAATATTAAACTCGGCGTTGATATAAAGAATTTTCCCGAGCAATGAAGCTTCGATTATGGCTTTTGTTTTTTCTACAAGCGGGTGGAAACGGTAAACAAAATCAACTGCAAAGTGAACTCCGTTTTCTTTGCAGACGCGTACCATTTCTTCTGCTTGGGCAGATGTAACCGAAAGCGGTTTTTCGCAAAGGATATGTTTTTTTGCTTTCGCCGCTTTTATTACCTGCTCATAATGATGAGCATTGGCGCTTGCTATATAAACCACGTCAATATCGGATTGAAGAAACTCATCGAAATTATTGAATGATTTTGGGATGAGAAATTTTTCGGCTAATGTTTTTGCCCGCTTTGCGTTGTTACTAAAGATCGCATTGATCTTTGATTTGGGAATTAAATTAAATGTTGGGAGTATTGCTGTCTCGGTAAACTTTCCGCAGCCGGCAATTCCCCATTTTAATTTTTTCGAAATTCGTTTAGTTATTCCAAGCATTTTATTTTTTTACAACCAACTTTTTTAAATGAAGATTTAATTTTTTCATCAAGAGATTAATCGGTTTTGAGTTCTGCATAATGTAAAAATGGATACTCGGCACATTCCGGTTGAAAAGCTCTTCCACTTGTTTCGCCGCCCAATTTACGCCTATTTCCAATACGTGTTCGGGTTTAGCAGCCATAACTTCCTCAGCCAAAGCCGCCGGGATGTTAATATAAAAATTACGGGGAATATTTGTTAGATGAGATTTTAGAGAAAGAATTTTTAGTCCGGGGATTATCGGCGCTTTTATTCCTACTTCATTACATGCGTTCACATAATCAAAATAAACTTTGTTCTCATAGAACATCTGGGTAACTATGTAATGAGCTCCTGCTTTAATTTTTTGTTTAACATACTTGATATCCAGTTTTAAGTTAGGTGATTCAACATGTTTCTCGGGGTATCCGCTGACGCCGATACAGAAATCAGTAGCTTTTGCATCAAGTAAATTATCTTCTAAATATTTTCCGTTGTTCATTGCTTTGACTTGTGAAACCAGATCAACCGCATAATCATTAGCGCTTCTGCCGTGCGGAACAGGTTTTACAAATCCATTATCATCGCCGCGGATGGCAAGAACGTTTTCGATGCCAAGATAATTTAATTCGATTAAAAAATCTTCCGTCTCTTCACGCGTGAAATTTTTACAGAGGATATGAGGCACCGCTTCAATGTTGTATTTATTCTGGATCAAAGCACAAATACCAAGCGTTCCCGGACGTTTCCGGATAATTTTCTTCTTAATACCATGAACGGTTTCTTCATAAACAATTTCAGCCCCGTGGCTGGTAATATCAATAAACGGCGGATTATATTTTGCTAAATCGTCAACAACATTTAAAAGACTTTTAATGTCGCCTCCGCGTTTCGGCGGAATAATTTCAAAACTGATTAATGGTTCTTTTGCTTTTTGAAGATGTTCAATTACTTTCATAGTATCTTATTTTTTTATGGTACTAATTTAATATTTATTTGTTTAAAAGTTAGTAGTGGCCGGTTTACAGTTATTAGGAGTCAGTTATCGGTAATAAGAATTTTTTGCGAGTTGTATTGTAACAGGTTACCCCTAAAGAGAAGAACTTGACCTCTCCCTCTTTCCCTCTCCTTAGTAAGGAAAGGGATGAAAGGGTGAGGTTTTTATTTCAGTAGGATGAACTTCTTTGTGTCCATAAACTTACCTGCGGTTAAGGTGTAGAAATACATTCCGCTTGCCAACTGCTTACCAATTGTTGTAAACTGCGCACTGTAACTTCCCGCTTCTTTCCACTCGTTTACAAGTACTGCTACTTCATTGCCTAGGACATCATAAACTTTTAGCGTTACAAAGCTGTTCGCTGGGATTTGGTAACTTATTTGCGTGCTTGGATTAAATGGATTCGGATAGTTCTGCGACAGTTCATACCCTGATAAATTGATTGCCTTCTCATCTTTTACATCTGTCGTTCCATCGTAATACACAAGCATTTCGTGCGCAAGGTAATGTAACTCAAAACCATCCGGATTATAAAGATGAATTGGACCGTCTTCAGGATACCAACCTCCATATTCCCAAAATTCAAATACCCCGTGTGTAAAATAATTGTCGGTAGTATAAGTTTCAAAATTTCTACAATTATTTATCCATTTGCCATTGTCCCATACTTCAACCAATTTGACAATATCAGGAGCAATTGAATTATAATTAACCGCCATTCTCACATAATTAGTCCATGCTTTTCCATCCCAGTTATCACCTACTATAGAAGCCACCCTATTTTTATCATCATATTTGAAGTTTGAAAGCCACTTGTTTTCCCAAGTATTATTTTGCCAATCTTGAAATAAAATGGCTATGTTTAAACCATCCGAAAAGTATTCAGTTGTTGATCTATACGAACTGACCCAAACACTATCCACCCAGTATTCTGAAGTTGATGTTACTAAATTTTCATCGTTATTATATGAGGTGATTCCCCTATAAGCATTTTCCCATTTATTATCTTTCCACAATTGATCAAGTTGTACGATAATTTTTCCCTCTGAATTATAAGTGAAATCTTCCCTCCAATCGTACTCCCATTTTTCACCATCCCAAGACGTGGTTAACACGGATAAGAGATTGCCTAGAGAATCGTATGTATTAGAGTCTATCTTGTAATAAAAGTATGAGCCATTTTTCATATAACTTGCTGTTTTGTAAGAAACAATTCGTCCGGTTTCATCATAAACGAATGTAAGTTTACATTTTGAACCGGAAATTGAGTTAACTATAATGCTGTCTATTTTTTTTGTTTCCCCGGTTATCTTTTGCTTTGTGTGATTCTGAGAATTGATAAAAGAGTTTACCAAATTAATTTCATTTACTTGCGAAGCGTTTTGCCTAATACCGGGAGTTGAAAAATTCTTGAAGCGATATTGATTAAAATGCTTTTGCGAATAAATTGTAGAAAACGGAAAAGTTATTACAAACAACAAGAGAATACATTTTTGCTTTAACATAAAGTTTTTACCCTTTTCAAATTGATTAAATAGAAATCCCAACGATTACTTGATGTGTATTAATTGTTTTATTATCAATTTTATAGAAATACCTAAAATCTAAGTTAAGTTTTGGGGCAATGTGGTAGAGCGTTCCAATCCCTAAGTTTACGCCATAGGAATGATCGGAATGTACAAAATTAGGTTTTGTTTTATATTCATCGGGTATTTGATCAAATGAACTATAAGTCCAAATATTTCCCCCAGATTGATCATAGCTGGCAGAAATAATGTTATAGTTGAAATCAAACAAGATATAGGGAGAAAGGAGAGGATTTTTAATCAGATATTGCAAACCGATGGAAATGGGAAAGACATCATAATTTGTTTTGGTTACATCATATTCGCCTGCATAAAAGTGTACTGTCGTATCATTACTAAATTTTGAATATGTTTTTACTGTATAATTTTCTGTCTTAATGGAGCGGTAATACCCTAAAGAAAATTTTAAGTTGAGATTTGAACTGAGATTTGTTTTAACCTCCGTAAGAAACGTCCCTCCGGTTTCCGAAAAAGTTTTAGAATTAATACCGCCATAAGCACCCCATTCAAAACTTGAAAAGAAATTGGAATCATTTTCTTCTTGTGCAAATAAAATACCGCAAGGAACTAGAAACAAAAGAGCCATTAGATTTTTCATTTGTTATACCATATTGTTGTTGAATGATGGTACTCAATATTTATAAGCATGTTCCCTTTCATTAAATATTCCCAAACTTACTATTAGCTAAAAAAGATGGGTTGCATCATAACCCGCACATAATTCATACGGTTTTCGTATTTATCATCTTTTCAGTTATAAACATAAAGTGATGTAAAATTATATGCAAGGTAATTTTTCCTTGGGCGCTTTTTTCCCCGCATAGCTATCGCAATTCTTCATTCAATAATTTTATCTCTAAATAATGTTTACCATTTACTAATGGAAATAAAGCTCTCTAATAATTTTCTTCTTAAATTTACCATAACAAAAAATGAATTTATGAAAATAGCAGTTTTAGTTTCCGGCGGTGTTGATAGTTCCGTTGCGCTTCAGTTGTTAAAAAACGACGGACACGACGTTACCGCTTTCTATCTAAAAATTTGGCTCCAGGATGAGTTCTCTTTCCTTGGCGATTGCCCCTGGGAAGAAGATTTGGAATTTGTGCGTAAAGTCTGCGAACAGACAAATGTTCCGCTTGAAGTTCTCTCACTTCAAAATGAATATTGGGAGAAAGTTGTTTCCTACACCATAAGCGAAATAAAAGAAGGACGTACGCCGAATCCAGATATGTTCTGCAACCGGTTGATAAAGTTCGGCGAGTTTTACGACAAAATTGATGCAAGCTTTGAAAAAGTCGCTTCCGGACACTACGCAAATATTTCTTACGAGAACGAAAAGTACTATTTAAAACGTTCCCCCGATCCGATTAAAGACCAAACTTATTTTCTCGGTTATTTAACCCAGCAACAATTGTCTCGTGCGCTTTTT
>Ga0172379_10001163_pt1 | contig 55508 bp, 89 predicted proteins | sample GrowelOW334metaG_FD_119756 | JGI IMG/M metagenome (GOLD analysis project Ga0172379, IMG submission 119756) | Groundwater microbial communities from an aquifer near a municipal landfill in Southern Ontario, Canada - Groundwater well OW334 metaG | ecosystem: Environmental > Aquatic > Deep... | reverse complement strand
GATGGTTGCCGAAGAAGCCCCGAACAAGCCCACCTGATTCCCGAACCTCGAAATGTTGCAGTTCTTCACAGTGGTGTTGAACTGGTTGGAGTAGACACCGTAGGCGCTGACCGTGTTGTTGCCGGTTATTGAGAATCCATTGCAGTCGATTGTGACATTCTGCGCCGAGACGGTGAAGCAGGTCGAGCCGTTTATCGAGAGGTTTTCAGTCAGGGTAAAGGAAGAATTGTCAATCGAAAGAACCGAGCAGCCTATCTTTACGCTGACGTTATCGCTCATATCGTATGCGTAGCTGGAATTCCAAGTGGAATTGGTAGCGTTTTCCGAGCATGAAACATTATCCCCGATTTTTGCCCCGATATTCGAGAGAAGGCAGTTAATCCCAGAGCAGGATGTATTCGTTATCCCGTTCAACTGCCAAGTGATATTCCTCGCAGAGGCGTTTTCGGTATCTCCGTCTAAATCGGCGTAAATTCCAGCCGTGCAGGTCGCGTTTGAAGTTGGGTAGATTATCGCCGAAACTGATGGCTTCGTAAGATTTGAGGCATGGTCGGGAAATGCGTGTTGGTCGTTCATGCTTGCGTATGCGCCGGAAGAGTCAGTCGTTCCTATCGTGATTGTAGGGGTAGATGGAGATGTTCCAGAAACATTATAGGAGAAGTATCTGGTATTGCCCGAAGTGAAATTACTCAGATAAACGCAGGTTCCAGAAGTTGTCGTGCAGTTGCTCGCAGTCAAATCAGTTCCCCCGTTTGCGTCGGTAGCGGTTATGTTCGCAACGAACGAATGGGAATTTGCCGAGTTGAAGAACTGGATGTCTGAAACTACTGGCTTTGAGTTGTTTATCGTGATATTGGTAGTGCAGAGTTCAGCCGAAGAATCCACTCCGTCATAGGCAAAAGCGCAGAAGCTCCAATTCTGCCCCTTTGCTATCGCGGAAGTCATGTTTGCGACGTTCGTATTCGTGTTGTTGGCAACGTTTGATTGCGTGAAGGTCGTGTTGTTCGCCCCGTTGAGCTTCCAAGTGCCGTTTATCGTCGCAGTCGTATTGTCGCTGTCGTTATATTTAGCCCAAGCGAAAAGAACGTCCCCGATGTAGAAATTCGTGCCTCCGGTGCTGTTGTTGATTGAAACTGACGACATAACGGGAGGGGAGTTTGCTGCGCCCGTTGAGTTGTAGTAGAACGGAGTCAATGGGTGGTAATCTGTCATTCCAGTAACCCTTGTTGAGGTGGTGCTATTATACGGGTATCCGGTTCCATTGAATCCTATATACATGCTTGAAAACCAAGAGGAGGTAACGTTGCCCGTTATATTGACCGTCCCATTGACTACATCCTGCCAGATATTTCCTTCGACGCTGTTATTGTAGTAGTTTCCTCCATTGTTGTCAATGACGAATTTTCCCCCCGGATTCGCGCTGAAATTGTTGTCGAAAAAGGTATTCTGATAGACATTGGCGGCGGAATAGGTAACTGTGATGAGCGGGGCTGCCGTGGCTCCCGACCTTCCACTTACATTTCCTCCTGAGAACGTGTTGTTATATACGTTCGCGCACAATCCTTCGAGAAATATGGGGTAAAAGCAATAGTAATCCCCTCCACCGTAGTTGCAGGAGGTTCCCGAACTGTTGGTTGAAAAGTTTGTAATCGTGTTGTTGAAGCCGCCGTTAATCGCTATCCCGAAGGTTTTGTCTGATACGGTTCCCCCGTCATCATAGGCTTTGAGGTTCGTGATTGTATTGTATGCGTTGGCGCAAGCCAATACAAATGCCGAACCCGATATATGTCCGGTGGTGGCAACCAGATTGGAAACGTTGTTGTAGTATGAACCGATTGCTATGGAAAACCCGTTTCCATAAAGGGAATACGCGGTTGAATTATTGACCTGAACGTATGAGGAGTTCCTGAGGAAAATGCCACTGGGATAGTCCGAAGCGATGGCATCAAGCCCCCCGCCAGTCGTCTTAGAAGTCGTGTTCTGGATTGTGCCGTTGGTCGCATTGTTGAAAAAAAGCCCGGTTCCGAAATTGGAGATGTTGCAGTTCTTGATTGTCGTGTTGAACTGGTTGGAGTAGATTCCGTAAGTCGAGGTCGTGTTGTTGCCTGTTATCGAGTAGCCGTTGCAGTTGATTGTGATGTTCTGCGCGGTGATGTTGAAGCAGGTCGAGCCGTTTATCTGTAGGTTCTGGTTGAGGGTTTCGGTTGCTCCTGCCGTAGAAAGCGTCCTGCATATATTGGCTGCGCTGCCCTGCACGTTGGCTCTTGTGCTATCGAGAACCTGCACCACACATCCGAGGCTGGAATTGCTTATCACCGTTGCGTTGCCCTCGGTGATGGAGCAGCTTTGGAGATAATATCCTGCCGAAACGGTGAAATTCACTGTCAGGTTCATGGGAGGTATGAATGAATCATTTGCTCCGGTTGCATTCACTATGCCCACAGTGTAATTGACGGTGAGATTACCATAAGTGACAACCGCCCCCTCGGAAAGAAGCGTGGTGTTTCTTGAATAAATGTATGCCATCTGGCTTGCCGTGAGTGCGCTGTTCCAGATTTGCACATTGTCTATCTTTCCTATCCAGAATTGTATCATCGTTCCCGACTCGTTTATTGCGCCTATCCTGAATCCGTTTGCCACGTTGGAGAGAGTGAGTGCTTGGGATGCCACCGTTGCGTTTGCGTTGCTGATTCCGTCTTGGTAAATCAGCACTTGGTTTGCCCCCGTGCCGCTATCCACGACACATTCATATTTCCACACGCCTGCGCTGAATGCGCTTCCCTGTGCGTTTGTTGCCGCTTTCCATGTTGTATATGAGTTTGCTGCTCCGCCGTCTGATGTTCTGGATATTATGCCATTTCCATACGTTACCGAGTCGCCCCACGCCCACCTGCTTCTCCATGCTCCGGTTGCGGATAGGTTATACCATCCGCAGATGGTGTAGCTCGGATTTGTGGGCAACCCTGCGTCATTGGCTATGAATGCGTCCGAGGTTCCTCCGAATTGGTAAGCTCCGCCTATCTTGCCGGTTGTCGTTGCGGGGCTGCCTGCCGCAGTGAGATTGTAGTTGTTATTTGCGTCGCTCGTGTCGGTCATTAGGTAGGTTCGGAGGGTGTCCTTGAATACCCCGGTTGCATTGTTGTAGTTCTTGCTCAGGTTGCTGTCGAGGCATAGGGTGATATTGTCCCCTGCCGCCGCATAAGTCCATAGCGTCGTGTTAATTGCGCCGCTTCCTATCTGCTCAATATAAATCGGAATTTGCGTCGTTGTGTTGTTTGAATATGCCCGGATATTTGCCGCAGTTGTTGTGTTCCAAATTGTCGAGTTGGATGTGTTGATGCTGATGTCGATTGCGCCACTCGTTCCGATTGGAGCGGTTGAGTGGGCATTGGAGTATATGTAGTAGTATGAAGTTCCCGCAGGGCATGAACTGGTAGCTGCCGCTATGCTTCCGAGAAACAGGAGCAAGGTGATTATTTGAAGGGTTTTCATTTCGTGCGCCTCGTTGCCAGAAGAACCCCCTTATTGGTGGTTCTTATTGAAAACCCGGCTTCTCTGAGCTTCTTTTCTACCGGTTCCGGGTTTCCGTGTATTTCCATGATTATCTCATCAAACACTGCAAGTTCTTTGTTTGTCGCACCGCGCAGAAGCTCAAATTCACACCCTTCGCAGTCTATTTTCATGGCGCAGCCGCTCTTCAGCCCGTTATCAGTAATTATTTCCCCTAAGGAGCAGGATTTGGTTTTAATCCCACCGTTCTCGCTTGATTGCGCCACTGCGGAGCTTCTTTCGCTTCCGTTGTCCTCCAACAATAGCAGTTCGCTCTTTCCTGCCGCCTCCCTCTTCGGGATTATCTTTCCAGAAAATCCATTCGATTCGATGTTCTTTAGAAGGCTTGCGTATGTGCTTGGAAATGGCTCGTAAGCAATTATCTTTTCCGCGTCGCGCAGGGCGTATAAGATAGCAGTGTCCCCGATGCTTGCTCCTATGTCTATGACCGTCTTTCCAGATACATGAAACCCATCCTGAAAGCCATCAAAGAATGTTTGGGCTGCAAGCCCTACGGAGTCTCTGCCAGAGAGTTTTATCCTTTTTCCCATGAAAGTGAATGAGGCTTCGCCTATTCCCGGTGAAATGGGATATTTGAGGGCATTGGCGGCTTGATGTAATGAAGTTAAAACTCCTTCAATAGTTTTCATAAAATTACCTCCCTATGCCCAGCAAATCCCATACTCACCAGAAGCAAGAACGCCATGATTGCAAATTGTATTTTTTTCATGAAAATCACTTTACCATCGGCAATATCACGAACACCCCGAACGTAATCAACGCCAAGACAAAACATGTTGCCGAAATGACGTTTATCTGCATCTTATCCATAACGTAGCTGATTATGCCTATCGCGGTTAATATAATTATCGCCCAGACGAAATTGGGAAAAAGGTAAATCGTCTGTTTCATGTAAAAAGCGAAAACCCCAAGGCTTCCGGCGACATAGGTTTCCCAACTCGAAGCCCCACTGAAACTTCCCTTGATTGACGCTTCCTCAAATATCGAGGTAGTCGTATTATAGACGGTTGTGGTTCCGCCCCCTCCTCCGCCGGAAGGAACAACAGGAATAGCACCCGTGTCTTCCGCTCCGGCAACTGCGGTAAATCGCAGTTCGTGGAATCGAGCCAAATCAAGCCAGAAAGAACCCGTATCCTTGCTGACAGTCGTATTGGTGGTGGTGAAGTTATAAAATTGCAGCGTCGTATCATTCTCTCCCTGCTGCAAATTGCCATCGCCTACATTGACCCATCCTCCCCTGTTCGATTCGACCTTTATATGCGAAACACCCGAATCCCACGAAACCGGCATTATGAAAACAATCCTAAGAAATTGCGAGGTTCCGGTCATGTTTGAGACGTTGATATATGCAACATCCCCCACTGATGTTGAAATGACGGAAATGTTCTGCCTCGTATATGATGTCCAGACTGTCTGGGAACCGTTTATCGTGAGATTCATGCCCGAAGAAGTATTGGCGTAAATCGCGTTGCTGCTCTTGTTTGTGGCGTTTGAATCAAGAATAACAAAGCCATAGGTAAGGTTAGAGGTCGAGTTTCCTATTATCGAGAAATTGAGGGTGTAGTTTATCGTGAAATTGAGCGTGTAATCATTGGAGAGGGTGAGATTGAGTTCTTGGTCGGTCATGGAACGGACTGAGGAAAGGGTGTAGTTGCTTACGTTCATGGAGAGGTTCGAACTTGTGTTTGAATTTCCGGCTGCGTCGTAGGAGATAACGTAGGCATCATAGATTCCGCTTTGGTTCCACTGGATTGTAAGGGTGAAAGTATTATTCGTCGATAAAGCCGTCGAATTAGCCATCAATCCGTAGTTTGTCCCGTTGATGTATAGAGTCGCATTTCCGTTCTGGGTTCCATCGGTTATTATGGCAGTTGCGGTTATGTTTTCCGGTGCAACGAAATCCTGCGAACTGATTATGAACGATTCGATGCTTGGAGAGACAGTATCGGTCTTGTTTATCAACAATATCGTCGTGTTTTTGTTTCCGGCTTGGTCGGTGGTGTTGATTGTTATGGTGTTTATTCCGAGCGTGAGATTCCCGACTGTTGCGAGATAGACGATTGTGTTATTCCCAAGCGATGAATTGTTTGCGAAAAGAACCTCATTAAGATAGGTTAATGCGCTGATATTTCCGAGATTGTCCGACACAGTGAAATTGAGCGAAAACGTCGTGTTTTCCCCAACATTCGTTAAATTTGAAGGGAAATTTACTGTAGCTCTGGGAATTGTTGCGTCATAATTTACAAGAATTAGGGAGGTATAGTTAGTCCCTGCAAACTGGCAAATCAAAGATACTGTCTGATTGCTTCCCTCGGTAAGATTGTCGGTGTAAAAAGTGTAATTGCCAGTTGCAATCAGCGTCCCAATGGAAGAAATATATCCACTCACGTTTTTCCAGCACTGGTCGGCTGTATTTGTCCCGAAGTCAAGGGTGTAATTGACGCTGATATTCGTCGAATTAGTCCAAGACTGGTTAAGGGGAGAGGTGATGTTGAGGGTGCTTGGCGAAGAACTGAATTGGAGATTTCCGGTTATATAGGTGTTTAATAATGTTGAATTTAAGTCGATGGTGGAAGAATTGGCTGAATAGGACATATTTACTTCTATGGTTATCCTGCTTGTGCATGAAACTCCATTAACTGAGAAGGTTCCAGTGGTGTTATTCTTCATAACAATAGAATTTGGAATTGCTAAAGAATAGGATTCAATGTCGGTTAAAGTAATGAGTCCCCCGCTATTATCATTGCTTCCGCCATAATTTCTATACGGGTCTGAACCCGTTGGAGCTGAAACGCTACGCGCCCCGTTATTTCCAACGATGGATATATCTCCACCATAATTAGTAGCAACAGAGCCATTCGCAACAAGAATATTATCCTCATAGAACCAAACGTAATCTGAGGATTTATTTAGTTTTATCTTTATTTGGTGAAATCCCGCCGAAACGTTGTGCGTATAGATGCTGTTCGTGGCTACATAATAAGAGAGATTTCCATTGGAATATTGGGCGTATGCAGTGTAATTAGCTAACCCCGCGCACCCATTTAATCCAACATTACTCGCTCCAAATCCCACATTCCAAGAACCTGTTCCGGCTGCATTTCCATTGAAAACCAACATGCCTCCTTTAACGGTATCTACAGCCCCCATATCTCCTATGCCCGTGTATGTGCAACCTGATGTTCCGGTGGCAAATCCAGTCGAATATTGCGCGGATTGCGACCCCCCATTGTAGGGAAAGATAAATGTTGGATAATAACTACTGCTTGTTATCAAATATCCATAGATATAGAATCTTTGTGTCGTGTCGGCATACCAAGACGGATTTGCGTAAGTAGTCCTAAAATCATTATACATCCATTCGCTAAAAATAGAGGTGTTATTCCCATCTGCCGCGCAACCACCATACCCATAATATGTATTTAAACCGCTCGTGAGATTGACTTGCCCGACTGATGCGGTGGCAGTTCCTACAATCGAGTAATAAGGGTATGCAAAGCTGAAACTAATCAGAAGAAGAAAAACGAATAAAAAACCTTTACCTTTCATAATCTCCCTCGCAAGGAAACCCATGCTTTCAAGCATGGGAGGAATTGCGACAGTGGCATCTTACTCCCATTAATCTTAAATACCTGTTGATTTCCAATAGACGCATGATGAAGACCATAACGACTGTTGTTGAGGAACTGCCAGAGCAAAGAACTATCTTTGATGAAAACCTTTTGCTGATGGCGAATGCCCAGAACTTTGTCGTTTCCTCCTGCTACGACCACGAAGAAACCAATACTTTTAGGATGCACCATTTTAACTATGCAATTCTCAGGGAACGCTTTGGTCTTCCTTCGCAGCTTGCCGTTGTCGCCAATAAATACGCCTGCTCTTCTGTCAAGTCTGCAATCAAAAGAAAAGGCAGGCATCCTGTTTTCTCCGGCAACTCCATCCATTACGATGCAAGGAGCAGCACGATAGACCTCAAAAAGAAATCTGCAAGCCTCCTGACAAAAGGTGGGAGAATCAAGATGAAGCTCACCATCCCTGAATATTTTAAAAAGTTCTCTGATTGGACTGTCAAGGAAAGCAACCTTGTCAGGTGCAAGGATGGAACATTGAGATTGATGGTTTCCGTGGAAACCCCTTCCATAGAATCCAATAGGGCAGGGACAGTTATCGGCGTTGATAGGGGGATAACCAACCTGATTGCCACTTCCGCAGGCTGGATTTATGAGGGAACTGATATTTTTTTGAGAAAGAAACGATTTGTCAGGCTTAGGGCAGGATTGCAGAGCAAAGGCACTCGCTCCGCAAAGAGGCATTTTAGCAAGATGCGCGGAAGGGAGCAACGGTTCATGCGTGATGTCAATCACTGCATAAGCAAGACACTGATAAACAGCGCAGGAAAGGACGGGGTAATCGTCTTGGAAAATCTCAAAGGCATCAGAGCCGCCAGACATAGGCATGAACAGAACTGGCTTTTCTCCAATTGGGCTTTCTTCCAGTTGGAAACCTTCCTCAAATACAAGGGGGAGGAAAGAGGGGTTGCCGTTGAGTTTATCCCTGCAAGGGACACTTCCAAGACCTGTTCTACATGTGGAAGCATGAAGAAAGGACAGCGGCAAGGCTCGGTGTTCAGGTGTAAAACCTGCAACGTGGTTCTCCACGCCGACTTCAACGCTTCCATGAACATCCTGCATAAATACCAACTCTCACGGGCTGCTGTCAATCAGCCCATTGCTCCCACAGTGGTCGAGCAAGCCCACGCCTTTAGGCGTGGGTAATTGACTTCTTCGCCTTCATTTTCCTATAAGCAAAATACCCAAGTCCCACAACAACAACCGCTCCAATTCCATAGATAGCGTAGTTTTTCCAAGAATCGTCGATTATCACGCAATCCGAAGGGCATTTTGAAAGGGAATCGTAGGGTTGCCCGTCGCAACACTGGTAAATTGTCGGAGAAGTCTGGTTCTGGGCAACGGTATTATTGACAACTATCGTGCAATTACTTGGGCAAAGAGCAAGAGAATCGACGCTATCGCCATTGCAACACTGATACCTGAAATTCGTATTGTTTGTAATCACCGAAGTAATATTCTGAGGCTCGCCAACCACGGTAAAGACAAACGAGTGGCAGGTGTTGTATTTGTTGTTCTGCTCCCCATACTGCCATCCCTTTATCTGGCTGTCGGTAGTATTAGAGTAGATGTAATCGCAGTAAGGAAGCTTCATCAGGGTTTCGGCAAAATAACAAAATCTAATCATATGGTTTCCAGCCAAAAGCGTCGGCTGATTGAAAATAACACTAAGAACCTCCTTTCCTTCTATCGTCTGCCCTGCCGGTAAAATACCGCTCGAAAGGATAAACGCACGATTTTTTTGGTCGCCATTCGCATCCTGATTGGAGCATACCGAACACGAATCAATAGCCCCCCAACAGCAAACCGCACGATTTTCTCCAGTAAAGGCAGATGTCATGTTGAAACCCACAAGGGAAGGGTAAGAATAGGTGTTGTAGATTTCTTTGCCGTCAAGCTCGACAAACCCGCTCCGCATGTTAATCGTAGTCTGTTGCTGGCAATAGGGCTGTGAAGCATACTGCGGGCATCTGTCGAAAGCACTACCCATCAAGGTCGGGCATGTAGAAACAAGTTTGGAGGCTTTCTCATGGGCATAAATGCTGATTTTGATAGGGCTTCCGGCTTGAATCTGGCTCAAAACCGCCTGATAGTCATAAAACGAATCCTCCTTGACCTGAACGGGAACGGCACTGAACACCCCCGCATACGCCAAAGCCCCTATCGCCAAGGCTATGATGATGAGGACAAAGACAATATTTCTTTTAGTGGTTTTCTTCATTAAATTCCCCTCAAAACCGCTATCAGGTTATTCAGCATGTGCATACTCAATCCAAACGTGTAAGTTTTTGTAAGCTCATTTCCTTCGAGTGTCGCATATCTGAAAATCACCGCCATTATCATTTGCGGGAAGCTTGCCGAATACGCAAGCAAATGGAAAAGCCCGAAGAGTATCGAGCAGATTATCTTTACGAGGAAAGGATTTTTTATGCTTTGCGCCAATTTGTAAGGAAGATATTGGGCGAACACCCTTTCTTCGGCAATCGGGATGAAAATGACCGTGCAAATCGCATAGAAAACGCTTCCTACTCCGGTTGTCGCGGAAAGAGGAATTGCAAGCTGTATCTGGAAATTCCCGATGAATGTTTTTAGCGTCTGTGCCGAAATGATGATGATTCCTACGCCTACTCCTCCGACCATCCCTACGAGCATATTTTTCCGTTCGCCCAAGCTGGCATAAACGTCGGTCTTTTTAAGAATCTGGACGCTCCAAATAAAGAGCATCATAAATAAAATATAAAGGGTTGTCGTCTGGTTGATTATGATGCTACTGAGTGTTCCGCCTACGAAAACAGGGTAAAGAAAAAGCATTATCACTACTCCGAAAGTGATTGTCGTTATCCATTCGTCGAGCTTGCGCTGCTCTAACGGAGTAGCCCAAGGTCTTAACGAAGGATATGCCATCTTTTTCACCAATATAAATATGTTGCGTCAGCTATCGCGTCATTCGCGCTTTCCGGTCAGAACCAACCGAAAAGACTATCCACGAGGTCAAACTTCTCGCTTATTAGGGAAGTAAGTCCGACTATTCCCCAATTCAGCCCGCCGATGCCCAATAGCCACAGGTGCAGGTTCGGAACTACCCCACTAACTCCGTAGCCCCAAAGCGTCCCGAATAGCGGAAGGCTTGCGATTCCGACGACTACCTTAATCACGTCGGGCAGATACTTTTTCTTTTCAGCCATATCAACCACATCCGTCGTTTTTAGCGACTATGAGTATTAACGATTAATTCCATACAATATCCACCCAACTGCGGTAAATATGAACGATAATTGATTTGAAGATTGGATGTAAAGCACAAATCCAAACACTCCCATCATTATGAAAAAATATTCTAACAACGCATCAAAATATTTGTTTTTCGTCATTATATTCACCTCAGTCTTTTCATCCTACTTATCATCGCCGAAGCGTTCTTTCTCAACTTTCTCTTCATCTCTGGATTTTCGTCCTTATGTATCAGAAGGCTTTGCGTCGCCCATTTGCCCGTATGCCTATTAATGCAAGCCACTCGCTTCGAGAAACCAATCCGCCCGATTTCAGCCGTTCTAAACGTGTTCGGAACGCAATCAGAAGGGTCGAGTATCCGATGCCTCTCGAAATTGCCGGTAATATCAACTCGTGGCATTTTACATCGCCTCCTGCATTATCTTCTTGAATTTCTTTGGAGTGTCAGTCAGGAAAGCAATCAAGAGTATCCCAACTGAGAAAGACAGGGGATAAACGATGAAGTATTTGCCCCATTCTGGAATGGAACTTGGAAGCATCTGGTATAGCCAAACGTCCGAGCTAATCTTCGCCTCGGAAGGAAGATTCGCGGGCATTCCAAGCGTTGTGATAAGATAAGGAAACATGAGCAGGTCAAAGATTACGAATGAAATCGAGAGCGCGAGAAACATCCTAGGTTCTTGCGTCGGATTCTTCTTGAATACCGCGTAATAGACGGCTGCCGAGTAAATCAGCACGAAAAGCGGGAAGGTTATCCAAAAGTTCTGCTCGAATATAGGCACGATAAACGAAACCCCGAAGAAAGACCATAGGGTAGAGAGGAATAGCGCAACGACGAATATTCTCAGAAGCCGGTTGTCCAAGATTGATTTTCCTTTATCGCGTTCCATATCGCTCACTCCCTAGCATATACATACCATCCAGAAGGAAGCTTTTGCCAGCCCTCGGAATATCTCGGATTAAAGCGTTTCTGCCCGATTCCAATTATGGACAGTGCCTTGTTCGCCTGATGGTAATTGTCGTCTTCAAGAATGTCCTGTGTCTTCTCACCAACAGAGGTAATGTGGTATTTCTTCACAGCCTCGCGCCAAAGCCGGAGATAGTTCTTCTGAATTTCCTGCGATTCAGGTCTGGCGTTATAAAAGGCGTTTCCGTCATTTATTCCGAGAAGGTCGAATATTTTGTTGTCAAGCTGCTTCAAGAGTTCCGCTTTATCCTCTCCGGCAGATGAATAATCCTTGTATTTTTCCAAAGCCCACGGCATAATCAATCACCACGTTCCATTCGTCATGTTCATCGTTTCGTTCAATGTTTCAGTCAGATTTCCCATCAGACTCGCATTATCGAGTTTTCCGCACTTGAACTCTATGCTCGGCGGCTTCAACTCCGATGTTTCCCGAACCATCGCAATCTTGCACTCGTCGCCGACCTTCATCCCAAATCCATACCAAATTCCCCCGACAACTACCAACAGGACGAAAACCACCAATGCCGCAGTAGCCCAGAATCCCACTTCAATCCACCTTCAAGAGATGATGCGCCAGCTTATCGGCGATGTAAAAGATTGCCAGTGAGAAAGTCCAGATAGCTCCTATCTGCAAGGTGAAAACACTACGCCAATCAATGACCCTGCCGGTGGCGATACTCATGCCGAATAACCACGCGAACGAAAGAGTGGAGAACACTAGGAGATAGTGCAGCGCGTCTTTGTCATTTTTCGGCTTCAACCATTTTGGAATTTTCATGTTTATCGCCTCAAATATACTTCTGAGTTTTCGCCTTAATCCTATCGAGCGTTCGGGCATCATCCGAGCGGGTGATTTGATTCCCGATGTTCCGCGCAAGATAGTGTATCATTGAAACTTCGTCCTTTGTAAAGCTTATGTTCGGCATATTCCCACCTCAAATCTTTTTCTTGAACCCCAGATACATCACTGCGAATCCAATCAGCATGAATGCCAAGGCGATTATCGAAGCAAGGCTAATCCTGCTTTCGGGAAGAACAACTACTGCGCTTGCAGCCAATAAAAACCCCCCAACCAGAAGGATTGCCTGCGTAGCCTTCATCATGTTCTTCAAGACCAGTGCATACGAGGCGATTGCGAATGCCAGTGCAATAATCAAGCCAGTCCATTTCAGGCTAATCGCGTTCGACGCAATGAAATCAGGTATCAACGCGCTAACGTATCTTGCTCCGGCTAATCCGGCGATGCTTGCCTGCATGAAGAACAGACTGGTAGGAAGCATTACTGCCATGAGCAGTTGGAGTTTTTGTTCGTTTTTCACACATATCCCCTATTTCAACAGATTATCGTAGTTTCCGAGCTTTGCTTCACTCTCGAAATCATTAACGAAGCGTTCAGCCATCCAGTATTTCGTGGCTCGATTGACGTTGCCGAAGTCGCCGTAGTCTTTCCGGTATTTTGCAGCAACCACCGGAACGAAGTTCTCGGCGATTCCCTTGACCGCAAGCGCGTGATTGTAGCGGTTCGAGTGCATCTTCCGCAGGAAATTCTTATACCACGGAATAGTGCGCTGATGATAGATGTCGCTATCATTCTCGTAGAAAATTTCGAGTTCTTTTCCGAGTTCAATATCAAGTTCTTCGCCCATAGACCTCAACTCCTTATGATGTTGTATCTCTTGTAGCCATTGAAGAATTTATCGTCCATCAATCGCTCGATATGCCCGCTTACGTCCTCATCGGTATTCAGAACCTCGTGCGTCGTATCTCCTTCCTGCTCCGTCCTTTCATTCGAGAGCGTAGAAGAGTAAATCACATGCCGCGCTATCTGGTTCTACGTCAGTTTCTTGTGTATTTTCATTACCATATTAATCACCCTTTTCTCTTTTTCGTCCCGAAATAAACCGCCCCAACGACTATCAAAAGTGCCGCAATTCCAACATACCAAATCGTGTAATCAGTCTGTGGGATGTTGTATTTGCAGACATACTTAGCGCAACCATTCGCATCAGTCCCGCTAACTGTCTTCGTGTAATTAGCCGCACACCCACTGTAGGTCGGGCAGCCGTTCGAGCTTCCATTCTGCGGAGGAACCACCGTATCATTGGCGGGAATCGGGCAATCGTTCAAACAGCTAGTAGAAGTTTCCCCGTTGTTGCAAGTCCCATCCCCGCAGTAAGCCGGACAGGTCGAACCCACAGGAACAACCGCCCCGTTCGGGCAGGTCTGGGTAGCTTCCGGCGTAGTGGTCGAGCAATTCATATCAAGCCTTACGTCAGTCCCATCCGAGCAGTGCTTATACAGCATCCCGTTCGAGCAGAACGCACCATTGCTGAGATAATTGAAAACCCCGTAAAATCCGTTAGTCCCGCAAGCCTGATATGCTTCGGGATTGACGCACCGGATATAATTCAACCCTCCGAAGTCGCATTCTTGATTGCATTTCCCGTTCGAGCATCCGACGGGGCAGGTAGAGCTACTTCCCCATGCTCCGTTATTGCACGTTGCAACCGTATTGGAAGACAAGCAGGTGGTCTGTCCGGTTGAGCAGGAAGGCGTCGGGGCAGCAACCACGGAGAGGCTTCTATCTCCGGTCTGGTCGATAAGCCCGACTGAGTTTCCGTTATACTTCGCCGTGTAATAAACGCGGATGTAGCACGAGCCAGCACCAACAGGGGTTCCCGAAGGAACGGTTCCACTCGATTGTCCGGTCAAAACCGCAGCCCCGTTCCAGCCGCTATTCCACGCGTTGCACTGAACCGTAGTAGTTGAAGTCGGGTCGGCTATGGGAACTGTTGAAAAAGAACCGGCTGAATTTTTACAGTAAAGGAAGCTGTTGTATGAAACAACCACTGGAACAGCTTGGGTCGAGCATTCAAGCCCGCTCATGATGAGTTTGCCGGTGGTGGCATCAAGAGCCGTAGTCCAAATGGCACTAGCTCCCTGAATCACGGACGGATAATCACCGCCGGAAGGAGTTATCGAGAATTTGAGGATTCCAGTCATTGCTGCCGCTATTACTGCGATAACGAGAAGGACGGCTATTGTTCCGTAAAGCTTTTGGTTTTTGCTGAATTTCATGGAAATCACATCCTGCTAACGTCGTTTCTTATCCTGAACTTGCTCGGTGCATCCCACTTATTGAAACGCCATTTATATATCTTCTGCAAATCTTCCTTTGCAGCCTTTATCGCTTCGTCCAAGCTCGCAGCACTGCCCGAACCGCTCGGAACATAGACTTTCTGCGAGCCAGTCTGCCAGTAATAGACGCCAGTATGACCTTGATGAACGGTAGCTCGTATTCCTTCGGAAAGCCCTTCGAGGATGATTATTTTGCGTTCGTTTGCCATTCAAAATCACCTGTTCATTCCAGCCTTAATAACCGTTTCGAGCCTCACTCTTCCTCTGAAAACAATAAAACGGCGGTCATTGAATCTGACAAATGATTCATTAACGTCGTCGCCAATTTCAATGTCGTCTATATCTGCCGCAGGGGGAAACTTCCGATAGAATGCTTGCAAATCAGATGCCTCTTTGACCTGATGTGTTTTCAGGCGTGAATACACGTCTGCAATCTGAGCCTGTGTAGCTCCATTCGCTCTCATTGGCGTGTATGAGTGTCCCATGATTATCCCTCCGTTTCCCTCAGTATGTATATTCCCGTCCTCTCTATCGAGCCTCTTGCATCTTCGCTGATTTCCCTTCCCATTGAAGGATGTATCGATAGCCTGTCCAAGCACCTTCTCATCCCGATTTCCTCTATGTTTTCAATATCCACCCGATTTCCTTTCGGGCTTACCCTTGAATTGATGGCGTTCCGAACCGTGCTTTTATTAGGCGCGGCAAAATACCCTTCGTAGTAGCCGGAAGGCGTGATGCCGCTTGCAAAATAATACTTCACTTCCATTTTGGTCGCCTATCTCAAAATTTCTCCCATACTCTATGCTTGTATATCGTCGGTTTTCCGCTAACGAATGCTTTAGCCAGTGCCAAGTGCTTTGATATAATCAATTTTTCCCATAGAAATCACCGCCTTCTAGCTACTGCTTTCTGCCAGCGTGTCATTATTACATTGTATTCATGTCTGGTTATCGCGCCTTGCTGCGCCAGATATTCGATTGCATTTCCAACAGTCAATTCCATCAAAATCACCTTTTCTTCTCAATCAAATAATATACCGCCGCACCAGTGTAAAGCGGAAGCGCATCCAAAAACGGAACAATCTCCGCAACCGCAACCAATCCATCCACATTCTTCTTCAACAACTTCTTTCCAAGCCACATCCAAACAGATGAAAACAACACGCTAACCAAAAGCATCAACGGTATCTGACCTATGACCGCAAGCCAGCAGAGTATCGAAACAAGAAAACCAACGGCAGTTATCGAGGGAACCGCGCAAAGCGCAATCTCGAAGAGAATCGCCCCTTGGATTATGTCAAAGATGGCGGAAATGCCCAAGAATGCCAGATTGTAGCGGGTAAGTTTCATCATTCCACCCATTCACTTTCTCTTAACTTCAAATGATATAGTTGTTATTCCACTCATCATGAATGCTGTGCCAAAAATCAATGCAAGCACATTAAATGCCGCCCATTGCGGGGTAGCATCCATTACTTTTATTGAAAACAAACTATCGGAAACAACCCACCATATTCTAAGTCCAATGAAGAAAAATAAAATGCCGATAAAAAATGTAAATTTATTCCGTATCTTCATAAAGTCGCCTCAAGGATACCACTGGCTTTAGCCTGTGGAGGAATTGAGGCATCGTTTCCCCACACATCCCATCCCTCCATAATCTGCCTCGCAAACAGTTCTAACTTCTTCTCGTTAGGATACCATTCCGCGATTAGTTCTCGTATCTTGTCAGGCTTCTTGCTGTGGTTCGTTCTTCTTTGTGTAAATATTGAACTTATGCGTTGTTCTTGTTTTGGCGGTGAAAAATGTCCTTTTACACCTATTAGTAATAGTTCGTGCTGTCCTCTACACCAATAACCCATCCCTATCAGTTCCTTGTTCCAAATCAGATGAGTTTTGTAAGCGAATCCCCAAGATTTCATCACATCTAATGCTTCTATTAGTTTAGGAGAAGTTGCCCAAAGGAATAGGACGGCGTTCTCGTTTGTAGGAAATTTAAGTCTTTTGATGTCTTCTAATTCCATAGTAGGATATTGGTTTTCAATCTGCCGACTATCCGATTTGGAGAAGTCGTATCTCCACGGAGGGTCTGCGTAAATTACCTGATAGTTCACCATGCTTTACACCTCTGAGATACCACGCCCTTTAGGGCGTTGGAGTGCGTCATTTCTTTCGCCTCCCGTTAATTATCATTACAATCGCAAACAATATCGCAATAAACGCAATCACGCTTACCGCAACCGGAACAGCATCCCACGCGCATTCATAACCAAGAGTTGCCCCAACACCCCCATAGCTCACAACAGAGCCGACAACTCCCGTAAGTTCGCCAGCCCCGCCAGTCCATTTCTCTTGAAGCTTCTGGACGAACGGATAACAGGTCGGTATCTCAATCGTATCGTTCGCAGGAATAACCGGAGGCGTAATCCCAGAGCCACTAGCAACCACTTCCCCAGAGCAAACCGCGTTCGTTTCTATCCCGCTCTCCCCACGAATGGCTATATTTACGGTCTGAGAGCCTACCTTTGAGGCAGAAACAGCCAATATTTCCTGCTTCTGGGAACCTGATTCAACCCTAGAGCCGGAGTTAGACCCACCAGAGGTCGTGTAGCCCGAAGAAGTCAAAGTGTAGAAGAACTTGGAAGTTTCTCCAATGTTCGTATAAACGAGCGAAGCATAGGTCTGTTGCCCCGTTTCAGCCTTCACAATCGAACACGAATCTACTCTTGCGCGTCCGTCGGGTGCTTTCTCGAAGATAATGGTCTTGTATGCCCAGAACGAAGCAGAAACCTCTATATTGGCATCTCCGAGCTTCGGCTCGTAGTATTTCGTAGTCAGTCCTGTTCCGTCCTTTATCTGTGAAACGTCGAGAGTTTTGTCATACCTGTATTGTGAGTTAGGAGTATTAAACAGATTCCAGAGGTCAAGATACGCAAGCGGGTTAGCTCCCCTGACAATATCTTTATAGTCGGTTGCCTTTACTGCAACAGTCGTGGAACCCCATCTCAAAACAGCGAAATTCTGCCTGTCGTCGCATGAGCCTTCACCAAGTGATGCTTCCTGCCCGTTTAATTGGACATAAACCGGAGCATTCGGTCTTGAAGGATTGGAGTTAAGAGGAATTTTGATGTTGGACAAATCATGCGGCGAAAGGTCTGTCTTACTGATAACTTTCCCGTCGGTTTGGGTGATATTCACACCGTATTTGATGTCGTTCGTCAGTTCGGAAGCGTAATACACTTCCCAAGGAGTGAGATAACCAGTTTCTTTTTGCATCCGATAAGAGCAATATTTCTCATTCGGAGAAGCAACCACATGAAGATAGCCAGAAGCATTGGCAAAAACATTTCCAGAAACAGGAATATCGGTCATTTCGTCAGGAGAAAGGTAAAGGTCGAGAGGCGTTCCAAGATTCATCGTGCCTGTCGTAATAAGAGTATCGGCATTTCTTTGGTAATTGACTGCCGAAAGAGGGATAACGCCTGTAATAGCGAGAATAGCGATGGCGAAAATAGCGAAAGCCAAGACGATTGTTAGTTTATTGTGTTTTACCATAAAAATCATCAGTTTTCATAAGGTTCTTTTTTAATAATTTTTTCCTCTTTATCGTTCATATAAAATAACGGAGATAATTTCCTGCCCAGATATGCTCGGTGTATATTTATAGGCAAATCCACCTTGGACTGGATACTGTGCGCGTGTATATTGCGTAATGGTATAAGTCAGCAGGGCACTAGTATTTTTCACAGGTAAAGTTTTACTAAGTAAAATTTGCATTGTTGGAGATATGGATATCCCCTGACATGATAAAGGAACGATGGGCGCAGCGTTGTGCGGGTTAAATTGTGATTGCATACCATTTACTCCGAAATCATAAGGAGTAAGAGTGGCTGAATCGATTTGTAGAGAATTTAATTCAATATCGATATACCCCTCTGGATAAGATATTCCTCTACACCACTTAGACGCTAAAGAACTTTGCCAATTTATGGTTCCAGCATTTATACTTGTAGATGGTATGGTGGCTTGTATAGATTGAACAGGGCGAGTTGTTGGTTGAACGAGGTTTGTGCATCCTACCAATAATAACATAAGCAATGCTGCGATTCCCAAAAGAATCTTGTTTTTCTTTGGATGTTTCACCATTTTTTCGCCCCCATGAACTATGAATATAAAATAAAAAAGAAAAAAAAACAAAAGACCGTAGCCTCTCTAATCAACCGGAACTGCGATTGACTGGATGGCTTGTATTGCCGCGCCGGTGTCGGTTACGCAGCCGGGCAGAAGGGACAGTTTCCCGTTCTGGTCGGTGTAGTAATCCGCGCCAACGAAGCTAACGCCGGTTGTGTTCTGTGCGCCCGGATTGGTCGTTCCAAGTGCCGCATACTTGACATCAAGGTAGTGCGTTGCCGCATCCTTCAATGCAAAATCGACACCGGAGCAAACGTATCCGGTAACATACGAACCCGTCATAGCCGCAGAATTGGGCTTCACGGTGTTGGCGAGCAAGGTCTGGCTTGCAGCCGAGCCGTAAGGCACACAGTTCGCGTTGTCGAACGAAGCAGACATCGAGCTTGCGTCAAACAAGCCTTCCTCTCCGCTCGTCGCATTGACGAATACGCACATCACCTTCGAGTCGCCTGTCGGGTGATTGTTGTTCGCCGACTGCCTGAAAGATATGTGAGCCACTGCCGAGCCGCCAGCCCCTATCGTGAGGTTCTGGGTTCCGGTAATCTTGGTTCCTATGTCGTTCAGGTAAGCAACGGTGGATATGGCAGTATCAACATCCTTGTGCTGGAAACTAACCACAGCCGTCGGGGTCGTAAGGGTCTGGATATTCCCGAAATATCCGCTAGCCGCCCCAAGCAGGGTTAGTTTAAGCCCGCTCGTGGTCGGAACACCGCTCAGAGAAATCTTTTCTCCGGTTGCGGGGTTCGTAAATACCGTTACCGAGGACGCGCTTATCGCTGCCTGAGTATCGACATTGTAGCTCGTGTTGCTTATCGTGTAGGTCGGGCTGCTATATACCGTTACGGGCGGCGCAGTGTCAGCATAACACGCACCGCTGCTAAAGTGGTATCCAACAGCACATTCACCGCTCGGTAAGGGTTTCTCACCGGCTGACGGTGCAGCCGCAAATGGTGTCGGGAATCCAGCCAACGCCCACACCGAAGCGACTAAGAGGAAGCACACTCCGAAAATGCGGGTGTTCCTAGCTGAGAACAAACCCCCTTTTTCTCTCTCTGCCATACAATTCACATCCGTCTTCCTGCGCCGCCTAATCGCGGTAAGTCCAAGATACTGTTTTTTACCTCGGAATCGAGAAAGACAAAATGATTTTTAGAGGAGCATCTATATATACCTGAATTTCTGCACTAACGGTTAAAACAGGAATAACCGTAATAACCGGAATAACAGTAAAAACGGGTATAACGGGAATAACCGACGCCTATATATAATAGATAGACGCAAAGAAGAAGTATGGAACCGTGCGCCCCGTTGATTTATCTCACAAGAGTAGGTAGGGACGGACTGCATGCCTATTTCGAGAAGAAGATGATAGACGAATACAAGTTCAAGGCGAATGACGCGCTGTTGCCGATGAGCGATTCAAAAAAGATAGGCGCACAGCCCGACGTGGTATTTAAAGACAAGGACTTGTTTCTCAAATACATCCGCGAACCGAAAATAAGAGGGGCTTTGATGCCGATAGGGGAATATTGATGGGATTATTGGAAACTTTTGAAAAGAACAAGAAAACAATCTTTACCGTTTTCCTCACCATCGGTCTTGTCGGATTGGTTTATTTTGCCTATCCCGCTTGGAAAATTGAATCACTAAATCCAACAATCGAAAAAACGCCGGACGGAATTTCAATACAAAAATGCCCGAATGGTTATGTTCTTCAAAATTCATTCTGCTATCTCGACAATTACTGCCTTGCTCGTGATACGGGAATACATACCCCTATTCCCACAAAAGACGACATGTATCCGGTTGCCATGTTAATTGCGGCGGTTTTACCATCGCTTTTCTTCGCAACCCAATCGGAGAAGCAGAAGATAGCAAAAGAAAGACCGCTTATAGACGTTTGGGCAGATATTCCGCAAGATGTCAAGGACTCGCAACATCTTCCGCCATTGGGTCAGATTAGTTTCGGTTCGGAATTTAATAGCCTGTTAAAGACATCAGTTTTCGGAACATACAATTTCAAATGGGTATGGAATAGGGAAATAAGAAGGGCATCGTTCGACATGCTCGACGATTGGAGAAGCAGGCACACCAGAAGCCCGATGGGAGGCTGGATAAACACGCCAACAACGGATGCGTCGGCAAAGAGCCAGCTTGTCGGAGCGGGAGATAGTATGCCCGCGAAAATAGCAAGCGAACTCGACAAAATGGGCTTTAAGAAGGAGGACATAACCAGAAAACGGGTTGAAGAGGAACTTGGCAAGAAGGAAATGCAAAAAGATGAGGACAACGAAGATAATGGGAGTGATTAGATGAAGGCGTATATCGGACAAGTTGAAAAGGGATTCGGGGAAGTCAAAATATTCGGGAGAGTCTTGTTCAACGACAAAATCGATATTCTCAGACTTCATAAGAAACTCGGTCTGTTTCGGGATATTCTCGACTACATGGGGAAATACGAAATAACCCAACCGCACGATTTTGTCGAAGGGCAACTAGTCGAAGTTGAAATCGAAAAAGGGAAGATAATTTCGGTCAAAAAGCTCGAAGAATCCACGGAAAAGGCGGAAGACAGAGTTTTTCCCAAAAGCGAAGGCGAGGCGACATCGGGTGGTTCCGCTTCCGAATCGGGTTCTTCGGATAAAAAGGTGTAAGATATGGACGAGGAAGACAAACTTTTGGCGATTGGATTGGGCGTGATGCTATTCTGCTTTTTAGTAGGCGGGATGCTCTACGCTTATGCTGTCGGGATGGGCGCGGGTTCAAGGATGGTTTTGGACGATTGGGCGTTCTCGCTGATGCAGCCTTGTGTTGAGGGTATGACACTTAATGCGGGAGAAACTTGTCGATTTGGCAATACGCCTTACACTGCAACGACTGAAATAACGATTATTCAGGTTGCACAGCACAATATGGAAATATCGCAGGATTTAATGTCGCATATGTGCAATAATGAACTTTATCGGATTGGATGCGAATGATGAGTGGTAATTGTTTCAGTTCGAGAGGGTATTGCACACGGCAGTTAGGACGGAAAAATAGACGGGAGAAAAACGGTGATTGAGATGAAATTTGAAGATAATGAAAAAATAGCGGCGTATTTTTGTGGGGTATCTCTTATTTGTAATGCTAATGAATCTCCTTTGATGGGATTTTTTGCAATTGCTCTCGCCATTCTTTATTACATTCCTTCGTTTAATAAAAAATGGTTAGTAAAGTGATTGACATGCTTGATACCGAAAAAGCCGCACTCCCGTTCATTCTCGGATGCCTAATCACGGCTTTCCATATCTACTGCATTTGGAAACTCGGAGAAATCAGACGGGAAGAGATTAAGCCGAAAAAACAAAGATTGCGGATTCCGAACATATCGCTTGAACTCGCGTATGTTTTTGCAGAGCCGGAAGTTCCAAGACCAAAGGAGGTAGCGCAATGAAAATCTTATCACTAATCGCAATTCTCGCCTTCATTTCAATAGCTTTCGCCATCACGATTCCCGCCGGAACATGCGAAAACTTCACCTTATTTGACAATTCCACGAACACGACAAATACCACTGAAATCTGCGCCCCCAACGCAACGATTATTGAAAACATTACCGTCGTCAATAATACTGGCTGCTTCAATCTATCCATTTCCAGAAACGCCAGCGATTCGTCGAACAATTCGTATTTCAATCCTGACTGCAATATTACCTTCAACGCAACAGGGAACACCACTGTTCAAAACATCATTCAAAATTGCAACGCGACTTCATTAGACGCGGTAGCCAATTCTTCGGGAGTTGTCAATAACGTAAGCTGGATGTGCAGATATAATTGCCCAGCCATCCCTCAAATGATAGGAAACTGCACCGGCGATTCGGTCTATATAAACGGCTCAGTAGTAATCACTTGCAGAAACAGGCAGAGAAACGACGTAATTCAGGGAATAGCCGGAAATAGCGTATTCATCCCAGAAACAAATTCGACGATAAATTGCCCTTCCGTAAATTCTTCATGCACGGACATTCAAACCGCCAACATGAACCTGCAAACCACTTACGCTTCGTTATCCAATAATAACAACGAAATCCAAAGGAAACTGAATGAAAAAACAAACGAAGCGTCGGATTGCGGTGGAAAACTTGCCTTGGCGAACGCCCAAATAAACATCCTCAACTCAACCCAAAAACAGGACATTTCGACCATTTACGAAGATTGCAATTCAGCTATTTTCCAGACGAATTTCGGAAATTACTGCCCTTCAAACATAACTCAATATTGCTCGCTTGAAGAAAAAGCCGACGGATTAAAGGGGTTCGTTTCCTGCTTTAACAGGGTAATGGACAACACAAAACAGATGTGCAACACCACGGAAAAGCTATTGAACGATGAGCGTGAAGCGAATATCGTTTGCGAAAACAACAGGACGAGGCTGAATGACAGGCTAATTGCGCTGACAACCGGACAGCAAACGGGCGCGGATTCCATATATTACATAATCGGCGCGGTCATAATCGGGGTAGCGATAGTCGCGTTCATATACTCAATGTTCATAGAAAAGAAAAACGAGGGATAGGTATGGAATTGTGGTTTATTGCGGTGCTAATCATCTCGGTTGTTTTCATAGTCGGTGAAGCGGTAGCTAGGTCTAAAGGAAGAACATTCGGAGAATGGATTAATGCGTTCTTCAAGGGAGGAAACAAAGAACTTCTCCCGACTATTCACATAGACCCGTCGAGGCAGTTCAAAGCGAAAAAAAGAAGCATAGGGTTCGAGGAGAAAATAACCGCAATCGTCGATTCGGACTTAGACCCGAACACGAAAATCCAGAACAAACTATTGAAATACGGGAATGAAGGAGAAAACGTCGTTCCGTTCATAGCAAAGAGCGACGACATGCCGAGGATTCTCAATCTTTTCGACTTCGCAAAGGGAAAAACGCCAATCTTCGATTTCGAGGAAGACGAATACCGGATGGCTAAGAATGATGCAATATTCCACGCTACAAGAAGCCAATCATTGCAGGCTAATATAGACAGTTTCGCAAAAGAAGACACGCAGAGATGGGAAAAGGGACGTGATTTGGCAAGAGTAGGAAAATCGGCAGCCAACGGATACGGATTCTCTAACCCGTTCTGGAACAACAACAGGAACAGAAGACTAGGCGGATACGGCGGAGGAAGCGAAGGCGGAGAAGGCGGAGAAACAGGGATGGAGTGATTAATATGGATTCGATAGCAACATCAGTTCTCGCAGACAAGGAAAAAGAAGCGATTAGGGTAGCATCTGAACCTAAAACTAGTCAAAAGAATGGAATGAAATGCCCGTTCTGCCGTTCGACCAATCTAGGCTTCGCCAGAGAAACGAGGATTAATGATGATGGAAAAGAAGAGGGCATGACGGCTTGCGGGGATTGTAATAATTTATTCTTTGCAAGCGACTACGAGAACGGGCAATTAAAAATAATCGCGGGAACCAAAGGCGATGATGGTTCTAATCTGACCGCCCCACAAGCATCTGATTCCGAACCAAAGCCGGTTAATCCCGAAGAGGAAGAGGCGTTATTGGCTTCCAAGGGGAAAGAAACCGAGAAGAAACCGGAAAAGAAAGAAAACCTTGGGGAAAAAGCAAAATCTCTTCTTAAAAGGTTCAACGATTTTCTCGATTCGGAACCAGTCCAAACCGCTCCGTTAGATAAAGCGAAGCTCGTTTCCGATTTGCAGAAAGCGTCTTCTTATCTGATGCTAAGTGAAGACCAGATAAAAGTTTTATTGATGAAAGGAAGAAACGGAAGAAAAGAGGCATTCAAATTAATTTCAACCCAACACGATAATCTAATAAGGGTGCATCACAGGCTTGTAATGGACAGGAAATTGAACATGGACGGAGAATCAAACCTTAAACGAATGAAGGACGGAATAGATTTCATAAGAGAAAGACCGCATACTCCGTTCGTCAAAAAAGAGGACGTTGAAAAATACCAGAAACACGCAATAAAGCTCCCGATAGACTTCGAGGACAATATCGAATACAGCAAAATCGTAGCCGATACATTAAATCTCGAAATCGCAACCAATGTGATGAAGGACAAGATAATCGAAGCCGAATTTGAAAACGAAGGCGGATTCTCAGAGGATTATGCGAAGACAATCGCCGACTTGCAGGGCAAATTAGGCGAAAAGGAGAAGGAAAACGACGAATTACGCCAAATGTTTGCGGAAATGAGCAAAAAATTGGACAGTTTGCCGACAAATGGGGCAGTGATTCCAGCAAAGGGAAGACCGGCGTTTAGTAAAAAAGAAGGGTGATGTATTGAATAAATTTGGAATAATAATCGCAATATTGGCGTTTTCGACGTTAATTTCAGCGTCAAGCATGGCTGATTTTCTCAGCTTATCTTCGTCCGAACAAGACCAAGCCCGAACTCTCGCCGACAAGATACAGGAACGGCAATCTCACGCCTGCGAAAGAGGAATGCCTTGCTGGACTGACAGGGTAATCCGATTTGCCGGAAGCATCCAAAACTATATCTGGATGAGTGATGCCGAGAAAGAGATTATCAACAAAAAAATCGAGTTCGAGTATCCGGTCTGCGGAAGATTCGATTCTTGGACGGACAGACTTCTCTACGCAACTGAACTCGTAAAGAGAAACGACTATCGTTGGTATGGGCGCGAAGAACAGCCTTGGAATTGAGGGAAAACATGGCTAAAATAGAACGGACTTGCCCTCGCTGCGGCAATCAGATGAAATTTAGCTGTTTAATCAAAGGATACACTGGAATCGGAAAAAGGCATTACTGGGCGGTTATTCAATGCTGGATGTGTTCTTATCGCGCATCGGTGAAACCGACAAAGCACGAGCTTGAAAAAGGAAAGCGTGATATTCGGAACGGCAAACGCAGGGAAAGATACTCGAAAAAAAGAAAAGTAAAGCGATTTGCCGAATGGCTCTACGCTAATTTTCAAACATCGAGCAGACACACGCCGGAAAGCTACGCAAGACTCGCAAAGGAAGGAATCAAATTAATCGAAGAGGGATAGTATGGTCTTCATAAACGGGAGAGTTAAAAATTGGTATTTTACCGTCGCCGAATGCCAAAAGTGCATCGCAATCATGGAAACCCTCGAACAACTCGAACCGAGCCACATTTCAGGGGTAAGTTTAGACGTGCTGGAAAAATCCTTCGGCGAGAAATTCCCCTACGAGCGGGTAAGAAAAGGAGAAATTCAAAAAGTCGCGGCACGAGCCGAACGCTTGCTCTTGCAGTTGGCTATTCTGGGCTTCGTAAGTGCCTCTAAACGCCAATTCAAGGGCAAGAATGGGTGGATGCTCCCCAAATACACGTTCGCGGTCAGGAAGGGCAAAAATCGCAGCGTGGCGGCATTCAAGCGGCAGGTTGCGGCGCAAACCGGCGAAAAAGAAACGCAAGGCGACGAAATTCGCAGCATTTGACACCGGCACGGCACTTGGGCAAGCTTTTAAAAAGGGTTGGTGAAAACCACATGGACAACTTTGACGACGTAAAACCGACCAGAGATTTCTACATTCCTAGGGAACCCATCGAGGAGGAAAAGGTCGAAATCGTCAAAATTGGCAAAAAAAGCCTGCAATGGCGCAAAATCGGCAGCCAAGCGGCAGTAGCCAAATACAAATTCAAAATCTACGGAAAGAAAGACGGCGCGAATTACAAATATTTTCTGGAAACGGAGAACCAGAAAGTCCCGAACTTTCTATGGAATCCATTATCGGAAAACAAAATCCCTTCTGGCATCGGCTCGTTTGAAGAAACAAAATTGGAAAAGGGCTGGCTCTTGCGTATTTGCGACATGCACGACATCCCACTATTGAGCGAACGCGACGTGCGAAAGTCAATTCCGATAAATAAAGATGGCACGAGCGTATTTCTGCCCAACCAGTGATTTTCATGGAAACTCTATTCTACAGTCCCCGCGAACCGCCTCCGAAAATGGAGCGTTATTTGGGGGATGAAATATTCGCGGGATTGACGGAAGTTGATTATGCCGACAGTCGGGTGGCGAAATTCAGGGAAGGCGGAAGAGTCAAACCGCAGATTGCATCAACAATTCCCGCAAACGAACTATTCTGGGGATGGACGGACAGGGAATGCATGATTCCAATGACTATTCCGTTCTTCAAAATGTCCATGTCGATTGTAATGTTGATGGAAGCAGGAGCGGGAAAAACCCAAGCGATGAAAATGCTTGCCGACCAGTTGCACACCAGATGGAACTACCGGATTCTTTTCGTCGATATTAAGAACGACTATGATAACCTAAATGAGCCTCAGAACGACCCAGTTCTCATTGAAAGATTGAAAAAGGTCGGGTTAGCTCCAAAGAGTATCAGAGCAAAGCGTTTGAAGAACGTCGCACTAGGTCTTGCCAACGACAAAGGAATACCCTACCTAACGACAATGAAAAGCATAGCGAAATTGGGGCAGGGAAAGGCATCTCAAACAATCAAGCAGATAATTACTACGATGAACAACAACAAGAAAACTGAAATGGGTGTTGATTTCGTTCTTTCACAGGGGATACCAGAAACAATTGAAGAATTTGCAAAGGCAGCGCAAGGCTGGCGAAAGTTTCAATTGCAGTCAAGAGAGGAAGTAGGATACTCGAATCCAAATGTAAGCGTGGGTCTTGATGTGGCGATAAAAACACTCAATAGAATGCACATCATAGGCGACGACGGGGAAGAAATGGAAACAGGCAAGGACGAACTTGGCAACCCAATAATCGAAGAAGTCTATGGGGTGGATTTCGCCCAAGAACTTATGAACAGGAATAACGATGCAGTTGTTCTGGCGGCTGATTTGTCCTTGGATGAGAAGGCGCAGATTTCTTCCTGCATGTTGAAGGTTGCAATCGCAAGTCCTTGGGAAGACCGAATGACGTGGATGAACTCAAATCACAATGTGGGGATAATGTCGGAACCATTCGCCCTTTTCATGGACGAAGCGGAAAAACTCGTCCCGAAAAAGAGCGTTCCATCGGCGTCAAGAGATGAGGTGGTTGAAATTCGCACAAAAGGGCGTCAATTTGGCTGTATATCTGTGGCTTGCACACAGGACTTCAACAAGCTCAACACCGACTATTGGAACAACGCGAATATTGTGGTGATTTCAAGGCTGACGCATCCGAAACTGGAAGCCGCGCTTGCAACGAAATTTCCCGCTCTCACCGAAAGCGACTTCTTTACCTTGAAGAACCTATATTTCGACCTGAACAATCCGCCGCAGGAAGTGGCAATCATCACTCAGGACACGAAGAAGCCGGTTCGCACCTGCTATCTTTGCCCTCCTTGCACAAGAATCAAGAAGGAGAACGAGTGAATCAAACGACCCGCGCCCAAGAAAGAACGAGGCTTATCCCGCGAGGGAGTTTCAATTTCCGTATCGTCTTTAAAGCAGTATTCGAGTTCTCGGATTTGAGGTAGAACGTCCCCCTTACTTCACAGTTTCTTATTTTAGGCTTGAAAAAAGAAACACTACCCCACGAGGTTTCAAATGTTATTTTTGTCCTTCTTGGCATGTCTTCACCCCGCTTCGTTCCGCGATACTCAATGTCCCGTCCCTGTGCCTTGTCAATACTACCCACGGTCTTTTCTCTTTCTCGGCATTTTCAATCAGGACTTTCTTCAAATGATAGTCCTCGACCTCACCATCAATTCGCCCCATCCACATAAATCGGTCTTTCAACTGCCCTCCGACATCGAAAGGGTATTCTATAACTAATGTTCCGGCGGGAATGCCGAGCTTTTCTCTCTCACCTTTTAACACATGCAAGGACATACTATTCCTCTTCAACGTATCCTTCTTTTTTCATCCTCTCGAAGCACTCTTTCAAATAATGCCTTCCATCGCTGCAAACGACATCTTCTTTGTTTAGCAACTTCTCTTCACATCCGCAATCACAGGTTGAAACGGTGTGCCAAACTCCCTCATTTCTTGAACAATTTGGGCAAACAGGCAGGGTTCGCTCTTCCAATTTGACGGGTTTTCGTTCGTCGTTCTTTTTGACTATCGGGACTATTCTAAGCATGTAAAATCACTTCTTTTGCGTTATCTTCCCGACAAATTCGGTATTCTTCCCAAGCGTCATTATCGCATTCGGAAGGTAGATTTCGGCATATTCCTTCTTGTTCGTGTTGGCAAGGTAGCAAATGCTGAATACCGGCGAAACCGACAAGACCATTTTTATATCATATTTTTACATCAAGCCCCGTATCTCACTCTCCATCTGCATCATGAGTTCGTCGGCACTTATGGGTTCCCCTACGAGTTTCGGCGGGAGTTGTTCGGGATTGGCAGGCACGGAAGAATTTATCATCGAGGTCTGCTCCTCTGGTGGGTTATGCGTCTGGCTTGTCTTGGCTTTCGCCGTTGCCTCTGCCTCTCCACAATCTAAGCCCTTTGCCCCCGTATCTTTTTTCTCGTTCTTTCTCCTAGCCGCTTGTCCAGCGTAAAAACTTGTCTTTGCAAGGTCTATCGCCATTTTTATATCGTCAATAAATCCCATCATTTAGCCTCCTTCGACCTTTTCCTTTTCGTGCGCTCGATTCCCTTCTGGTAAAGCTCCAACTTTATACTGTAATTCCGCATAGCTTTGTAATCAAGGTCGGTATGCCCAAGGCTTGAAAGCATCCGTTTGAAAAACCTCCATAATAATTCTTCGCGGGTTCCGTTATACTGGTGGGCTTTTTTAACCTCATCTTTTTCTGTTTCGACGACCATACGTTTTCCGCACTCGGCGCAGTCGTAAATATCCACTCCCCATCTCCAAACGTCCTGATACTGGAAGGATAGCAACTGCGCAGATACCTTGTGGCAGTTCGGGCATTCGTAGATATGGCACATCATTTCACCTTCAACGCCTTTATTATCCTGTTTCCGAGGGATTTAAGCGCATCTTTCCCTTCATCCGTCAGTTTATAAAGATACGAACTGTAATTTTTGTTATGGACGCGAATTATAAGCCCGTCGTTAGTCATAATTCCGAGATGCCGCGATGCGGTCTGTTGGGAGATTGAAAGCTGGCTGCCAATCTCGCCTGTTGTAATCCGAACTCCATCATCAATTCCTCCCGCTTCGGCAATAACGAGAAGAATCATCAAATCGTCGAAATCCCCGCGCATTTTCTCACCCATTTAATCGCTGCCTTCGCACGACGGACATACATCGCTTGAAGGATAATATCGTTCCACTCTTTTTCCTTTTTGTCTTCTGGAATATTGGAATCCGCAAAATACATAGCCTTTGCCATTGCGACAACATTCTCCTCATTCGTCAGGTTTGCAATCTCAACATATCCTATCCGCGCATCATTTATCGTCTTTTCGCGGTTTTTCAGCCCAAACTCGACGATTTTCGCAAACTCTTCGGTGTTGGGACAACCATTCTCGTCGAAAAGCATAGTCAGGTAATCTTTTGCAAGCAAATACTTGTCCTTCATCGTCCCGTTCGGCAAATCAGACAAATTATGTTTCAAATCGGCGAGCTTTACCTTGACAGCCGCAGGACAGGCGCGGATTCTTCCGAGATATTGCAGATAGTCCTCGTTCGGGATATGAGTAAGTATGCAGACCAGTAAAACAACGTCGTTAGGAACGCCCATATTCACAAGCTCGGTTCCGGTTATTTCCGTGTCTTCGAGAACGTCGTGGAGCAACGCAGTGCATTTCAAGCGCGGCTCATCCAGCATTTCCGCTACGGCTATCGGATGCACGATATACGGGACGCTGTTATCGGACGGGTATTTCCTAAACTGTCCTTTATGCGCTTCCGTGGCTATTTTCTTGCAGAGTTCGACATCGTATTCCATCTATCCCAACCTCTTTACCTCTTCCTCTCCTTTTAGTCTATTCCGCTCAACCATCTCTTTGTAGCTCCGAAGACTAAATGGCACGAACCCAAATGCGTAGTAATGAATCAGATAAAATGCAATAATTACGACGAGAAAAGACAAGATAGCTCCCATTGCAATAGGAAGAACAACGGGCAAGCTGGAAATAAACATTCCAGTAGATTGCGGTGCTATTCTGTCAATCACAAGAAACATCAACGCAAACACGATTAATTGGTCTGTTGTTTTATCCCTCATTCAAATCTCCTCCACCCTTACCTTGTGTCCAAGCCACCTTTTCGGGACGTAAATGATTCCAGTTTCCCCTTTCTTTTTTATTTCCCGTATCTGCGCTTCCCCGCTATAATTTTTACCTACGGGTTCCCCGATAGTCCGGCATCTGACTTTTTTTCCTATGAACGAGCGGTGAATGTATATCACCGCACCGTTTCCCGAAACGCGGGGAGTGTAGATTTTTCCGTAAAGTTCAGGCATATCAATCACATTCAATCGTTTCCCATAACGCCCAAGCATAACTGATGGCAAACCAATTCAAGCCCACAAACAATATCAAAAGGTCAAAATACGCGATGCCGCTATAATCCGAGGGAATCGTATTCGCGCCCAAGGCGAAAACTATGCCCATTATCGCATAAGCAAGTCTGGCTTCGGGCGTTCGGCTTATGTAAAAATTGGACACGTCAAATTCCCCTCTTCCGATTTCTTATCGTGTTTCCTCGCTGCCTATGCTTGACATAGCCTTTCATCAGCCGCGTATCCTTGATTTCAGGTTCTTTTTCCTTTGCCATAGTTTCACTCCGTTATCGGCGTAATGCTTTCAATCAGTATGGTCGAAGAGTAATCCCAACTCCATACGAAATTGACTTGGCGATACGAAACGACTACTTTCGTGTTGTTTTTGGAATATTCTTCCGCAAGCTTTGCCATCCCATCAGTAGCCCCGAAATACCAAACAGTATCCCTTTCCGAGTAGGTCGGGACGATGCTGATTAATTTTACTTGCGGAGGTCGCCAGAGCATTCCAGTCCGTTCTACTTCCGAAATGTATCCAGCCTGCTTTCCAATTCCAGTCGAAAATTCAAAATGGAACATGTTGGTAATTGCACAAGCAAAAACCAAGAAAATGCACAGCACAACCGTTTCCAATTCTTTACCCATCCAAATCACCTTTTTTCTGATGTTGTTCCCTTACTTCCGCAGAAGTCGCCGCTTCCTCCAAAACAACACGAACGACCTTATTCCCGAAGATGTAAGTCGGGAAGTATTCGAGGTCTTTGTTTCAAACGGACAAGACGGAATCTGTTTGCCATCGACATACGTTATCGTGCAGGGGGAACCCTCTCCCTTGTTAAAGGAAGTGATGGCTTCCGCGAACTGCGTTGCCGACATCTCGACTTCGACTATCGGGGCGTGTCCATCGGGCATTATCCAATCGTGGCTCAGATTCCTCTTCAAAATAGCCCTCTTTATCGAGAGGATGATGAAGTTATTATGCGTGATGCTGCTCCCGAACAAAGAATGATTCGTCCCGTGCGCTCTGGATAAGGAAACCACTCCGAAGCTTGGGTGCTGTTTTTCGATTGTTTCGTCTTCCATATCATTCACCGACGTAATATTTGATTATTGCGCTGTATGACGGGGTGATGTATGTCTTCTTCCCATCAAGCAGCTTCTTAACTTCTTTGCTTACGGTTATCGTGGGCATATTTTACACCTTGTTTTCAGGGTAGGCATTGTCCAAGACCGGCGCGAGAACCTTTTTGACATCCTCAACGCCGACCTTCGTTCTCCGGTGGCAAAGCCCGTCCGAGTATTCGCTGATTTCGACGACAAAGAAGGGCTTTCCGTCCTTTACGCCCTCCTGAATCGGCTTGCTGAACTTGTAGTGATAAGGCATCCTCTCAATCCTCATCTTTCTCTATCGGCTCGTTCAGTGCGTCTTGGGACGGCTGAAAATCTCGGAAGTTCTTGCCCTGCTTCTTCCAAGCATTTAGCTCCGCCATCACGCGGTTGCCTCTCTTGGTAAAAACGAAGGCGCGATTGATGCCGGTTCCGATGTCTTTTACAAGTCCGGCTTCCACGGCATCATCAACACAGTCCCAATCATCATGCCCGACTACTTCGCCCACTTTCAATCGAGTTGCATAAGCACTGCCGCCTCTATTTCCAAACAACGAGCCAACCAGTGCAGGATGCGTTTTCTCATTCGTTCGCATCCGCTTTAAATCAGGTTGAGCCACCCCGTTGTAGTTCATCGCAAGCCAATCGAGATAAGCGAACGCCGCCCAGTGGTCTTTGCCCCAGAGTTCGGGAGCAATGGCTTTTCTGTTTCCGTCAAGCATTCTAAGCACCCCCAATCGGCTCTTCGACCTTTTCAGGTTCCTCCTCTTTATCATAAACCGTTCCCTGATGGTCTTTGTCGTTGTCGGGAATCACAACCGCAGTTATCCCGCGCTTGTCAAGCTTTTTCATCGCTTCCTCGTCCTTGGACTGGCTCTCAGACACGAGCTTTTCAATCCGCGTGATATGGAAGGCGTAGAAAATGCCTGCCTTCTTCTCGGTCTTGCCATCAATCGTTTCACTGGTCGCCTGCCGGTGCGCCAAAAGCACCAAATCCCCTTTCTGTATGCCCTTCGGGAGAGCCGCTATCCTCTTGCTCACACCTATCTTTTGCGCCTCAGTAATGAAGTCCGAGGGTGTGTTGTAGAAGCGCGAACCTACCCACATCAGCCCAAGCTTGGACGGGATTAGCTGATTGGTCTTGACAACCTGCCCATCTATCTTGACATCCCTGAAAACCGAGCGCGGCTTGCAGATTTCGCAACCGTGGGCGTGGCATTCGCTCTGGAAATTCGTGCAGTCGCCATCGAAAATGGACGACTGAACCCATGTGAAGCCCAAGGTCGGCTTTATTCCTTGATTGCAACACGGGCAGACATCCAGCTTGAACGGCAATCTATCGCAACCAATAGCGATTCCTTCACCGACTAGATATAAGCCGCCGATTTTCCGAAATCCGCACCCTCTCCTTGCTTCGATTGCCATGTTAGCAGTCCTCCTTCTGGTCGTAAAAGACCCTGTTCCCGCACTGGCACGTCCTCTCCTTCGCGTTTTTGAATTGCTTTACAGTGTGCGGTCTTGTTTCGTTGTTTGCCGAGCATTTCCCGCAAACGAACTGGACATATTTTGGCGTCCCGTCCTTGTTCCTCATCACGTCCGGCGGGTGATGCCTGTCCATCCACTCGTTTTTCAAGACCTGTTTCAGCCACCTTGGGGTTCCTGCCGGAATCCGTGGTCTGTTCGAGTCGTAGTGTATTGGTTCGTCGTCGAATTTCATAATTTTACCTCCATTAATACATACTTGGAAACATTACGCTTTCCAGTTCGCTTGCCGCGTTTTCAAGGAACTCTGCAAGCTCCTCAACATCGTCCTCATTCTCAATATCGGGTGGCGAAGTGTCGATGTTCTCCAAGGTGTCGGCTGCTTCCTCGACTTCGGAATACTTACCAGTGCTTTCCAGATTGGTTCCCTGCATGTTGTCGCGCCAAGAACCCATTTCTTCGGCAAGGGCTTCGACTTCCGAGAAATCAAACTCGATTTCCTGCGCCTTTTTCACAAGTCCGGCTATCCTTGCTTTGAGCTTGGCTACTCCTTCGTCTTTATCGGGAAGCGGCGCATCAATCTCTTCGATTTCGTCCTTAATCCCGTCAATCTCGAACGCTATCTCCCGAAGCTGCTCTGCCGCGCTATTCATTTCCTCTGCGGTATCGGCAGCCCGTGTTGCTCTGCTCTTGTATTTTGCCATAAGAACGCCTACTCTATCCAAATCCTCTCACGATTGGCGATGTCATACATTTTGTCGAGGAACTTATTTGCGTAGTCCTCCGGCTTGAAATCCTCATCGCCCGTCGGGACATTCTTCATCTTCTCGATAAGCGTTTTGGGAAACTCCGAGTGCTTGTCGAGTTCGGAAGCAATGTTATTCATCGCCTTCTGGACTTCTTCATGGCTCGTGCCGGAAGTAAGGAACTGCTTGATTTTGACTGTTTTTCTCCAACCCATCTACAACACCTTCCAATAAGTTCCACGGTAAGCGTCAGTAGTAAGAATTTTCACAAACTTCCCGATACCGCAATACTGCCCATGCTTATTGCCGAAGCCATCCACGACCTCGATATAGCTCGTGTCGCGGATGTTCTGGCTAGTATGGACGCTCGTGCATTTGCCAACCACCTCTTTAATGAGGACGGTTTTGGCGGGTTTCTGCGAGTAATCATACTCGTAGAATTGCACTGCGATGATTTTTCCTTTGTAAGAAACCATAAGAAACACCCCTTAAATGCTGTGCCTAAGTCGCTGGACGAACTTCTCGTTGCCAGCCCGCGCCTCGATGGACGCTACGAACGCGATTGGTTGTGGTGAAAAGGTCATGGGAATCACCTATTCTTCCCTCTTGCCCGCGTGGCTGCTTTCACCGAGAAAGACCACTATATTGTATTCTTCCGTGTCAATTTCGAGGGTATCTCCCTTCACCGAGAAAGATTTGGCTTGATTGAGAAGTTCGATGATTTTTGCGTGTGTGAGCGAAACCCTCATCTTTCTCTTGTTCGCGGGTGCATCCATGAAAAATTCAGATACATCGGCGAGTGCTTCGCCAAAGGTCTTGCTCGTTATGTGAGCACTCTCACAACATCCGCTTCCGACTTCAATCTGCACGTCAGCTACCTTGACGCTTTCAAATCCCTTGTTTTCGTTTGCCACCATTTCTTTCTCCTCCGTGGTGTTTTACTCACCACGTAGTTATATTAGAAGAGAAGGTTTATATACCTATCGGACGTTTGCAACCCGAACCCCCATGACCGAGGAAATCAACTGTTCCGCCTTGTCCGAAACAACCTTAATATCCTTCTCGCTCTTGCACCCGTAAAACAGGATTTTCCCGTTGGAAAACACCGAAAAGCCCATCTTCCCCTTGCCTACCCTTTCCTTCACGATAAGCGCGGGAAAGCCCAATTCCGGCTCGTATTCGACTTCCATCGTGCTTCTCATCTCAACGAGCTTCCGTGCGAGAATAGGCAAATTCAGTCCGAATCCCAACTCGCCGTGGGATACTATATTGTCGATTTTAACTAGCATCACTTCACCTCACATTTATCCATCCAATTTTAGGAGCTTCAACAGTTCCTTTTTCCCACACAAACCAAGCAAAACAAACAGTTCCATTTTCTTTTCCAACTCCGTTCTTTTGCGTCGAAACCCGCTTGGAGAACACCCATATTCTGGCGGGGGGGGCGTTCGAGAACAACTTTTCGTATCTTTTTTGCCCCTCCAACATTTGAACTCTTCCAAACATAGCGACCTTTGGAGCCATTTCCAAAGCGTGAAGTATAAACTCTAAGGAAAGTTTAAAGGGCGGGTTTGTTATTATCGCGGCGATATTCTCCTTTCTCGTAGTTAAGAAATCAACTCCACTCTCCCCATAAACACCATCTGTTCTTATGTCGGATGAAATGACTTGATAGCCAGAAGTTTCAAGGATTTTGCTTATTGCTCCGTTGCCCGAAGCAGGTTCCCAAATAGGCGACGCGAACTTTTCGACACGCAAAAGTTCAGATACAGCTACTTTTGGGGTAGTATAATAATCGTCCTTCTGCCGATTATTTCCATATCCTAGAGATTGATGCCAACTCACGCTTCCACCTCTTCAACATCTATCTTCACTTCCGGCACTCCGAACGATTTTTCAGCGAACAGCCGTATTATCTGCGAATCGTCCCTGAAAACAACGGTGTTCATCGCGTCAAGAACGCTCTTAATGTGGTTGTCGAGGTCGGGTTTTTTAACGGGATAAATATCTTTTTTCCGAGCAGATTTTGGTTTTCCTCTCGTTATATAGATATGGACATGAAGCGGTGTCAGCAAAGGTGCGAATCCTTCCGGCAACTGCTGAACGATTTGCGCCCTCATATTATTCTCGGCATCCCGCGTCTTTTTCGGAGTATATGTCCTAGCGTAGCCGCCGATTGTAGTAATGACCGGACGACCTTTTGCAACCGGCTCTCCCTTTATCGTGAATTGCAACCTTACCAATTATCCCACCTCTTGTCATTCTTCGCGTAGTTTCGAGCGTAGTATTGCTCGATTGTTTCAATATCCCCGACCAACAGGTTATGCGGGAGATAACTTAACGCGCCCTGCTCCCTGTAAATCTGGTCTATTGATTTTCCGGTTTCTTTCATTCCTTCACCTTCTCCTTCATTATCGTTTCATAGACTTCGGAATACAACAGTGCCATGCGCCACATTTTCTCCTTTTTCCATCTGACTTCACAAAACCTGAAAGCCGCTAATACCGCCATCGCCCCGAACATAACAACCGCCATAGGTTCGCTTCTTGAAAGATACGCCTCGGCGATTATAACTAGCCCGACTGCCACGTAGCAAATCTCCAATACCGCGTAGTTTAGGGAAAAATAGCGGTATTCTTCCATCTTCGTAGATGCCTTCAACGCTCGCTGCCATTGCGGTTTTCGTTTTGTTTCCATTTCAACCACTCCAATCTCTCGGTAAAAATTCAAGTATTATGTTCCACCCGATGAAACACCAAACTACTAGGACGACCAACGCCCAACAAAAAATAAACATTTCGGTCAAGGAACTATCCATTCCTGAGTAAAAATTCCATTGCGCGTGGCTTGCCATTTCAAATCTTTTTCCAAATGAAAATCCCATGCGTTTCACCATCTAATATTCCTGCAACATCGCCTGCCGCATTTCAAATCCCGAATAATAGTCGAAATGCGCCTTTTCATTTATCTTTCTTTTCCGTATTACCCGTTCGGTGGGGAGATAAACCGAATCACGGGCTATCTTCTTAAACTCTTCCATCGCATCTTCCCGTTCTCTCCATTCGGGTTCAAACACATCAATCTTCAAATTATTGGCGACTATCCTCCATATCCTCTCTTTTTCGTCGTGCTGTATCTCTTGGCAGCGTCTTCTCACTGTTTCCGGCGCGGGAACCATGAAAACACAGTCATAAGTTTTGAATGATAAGGTCAATTTTCCATTTTCAGTGTCTATTTTCACGAGCTTGTTGTAGTATTTCCTCAAAACGACAATCCAACACAACAGATGGTCGCCACGGGTTTGCGGGAAGTGTTCAAGAACGTATTTAACTCGGTCATAAACCCGTTCGGTTCGGTTTCGCATCTGTTCGGCAGTCGGATTCGGATTATCGTCCATTATACCGCCCTCGTGCCGCATTTCGGGCATAAATCGCCTATCGGAACCATAGTCTTGCATCCCTTTTTCTTGCACATCACGATAATCTCACCTTCCTCTCTTCCATCCTTGAAATAATAAACCTCGAAATCTCAGCCAAGCAATCGTGCGAAAAGTTCGTCAAGTCGAGAGGGCTGAAAACATATTGCCTCCAACCGCTTCTCCAAACGACATAACCCAAGGGAACCCCGTCTTTGGTTTTAACCTCGAACGTGCTTGTTTTCCTCCAAGTGGATTTCGGTCTTTCCTCGAATTTCAAATGAGATTTTACCATGTTTGAACACCATATCACTATACCGTTAATTTTTCTCTCGTCGAACTGTTTTTGCCGTGCCACAGGCGGGTTTCGTTATACGCGGTTTTCTTTCTTCTCGGTTTTCATTATCGGTTCTGGAAGGACTTTATCCGAGCAATATTTCTGCCCTCCGAAATCCCGCTTATGCTTGCAGTAATCCGTCGCGGAGCATTTGAACAGCTTGTTTTGCTCTGTCCAGTCTTTCGCTATGCCATAAGCTTGGCACGATTTTAGGTTTTTCATCTTATCCCTCTTTTCTATTCGCTTTTTCATACTCTCTCTTCAACGCAAACGGTATTTCCGGTCTTTTCAGGATTGATTCAGCCCAAGGTTTTAAACAAATAAATTCCCCATGATATGATTTCTTGTAAGGGCAGTCTTTGGATTTCTCGCATACTGGTATTTTGTTGAAAGTTCGGGGTTGCGTTTATTTCACCTTTTCGATTGTTTTACGGGATTCTCCGAGAGATACCCGCGTTTCAGGCAAATGTCTTCAAGTTCTTCGGCGGTAAATCTCTTTCCCGCCTTTTCGGTAATATGGAGCATGGCGTAAAGAACCCTGCGCCGGTCTTCGTCGCGTTCTGGAAGTTTTATCTCGCCCATAGCTACGCCCCTGCGATTCTTTCGTATTTTCTTAGTGTTCCGTATAGTTTCTGGGTAGATATTTTTCCTTCGGCATATTGGCATAAAAGCGACGTTATTCGCATCCTATACAGCCGAACGATATTGGTTATTTTGCGTATTTCTCCACCTCGTTCTCGAAGTCCAAGTTATACACTCTCAAAGGTTCTATCTTTTTCAGGATTCCTTCAAGGCACTCGTTCTTGTCTTCTTCGTCTTGGTTTTTCAGGTAGTCCGTCAATCCCTCGGCAAGCGTATCAAGGATAATTCCGGCAATCTCCTCGTTGAAGTCGAACATCACTCCGTAAGTTGAATACGCGCTATCGGCATCGTCGCAGACAAGTTCTTCTATCTCCCGCAGTTCGTCCTTCGTAAGGACTTCCTGCTCTATCCGCTCAAACACGTTGGTTTCCGTGTTCCCTTCGACGGTTCTTTTCAAAAGTTTTCTTAATACTTGTTTCATGCTTCCACCTCATAATCGCTTTTCTTCCCTATCGCATAGACGTAGAGCTTCCCGTCCCTCAACTCAACCTTGCCGTCAAATACCGCGTCAGCCACGTTCGGTCTGCCGATATTGAGCGCGGTAAGCGCGTCGCCGTCAGCTTCAAGATAGCCCGTCGGGAATCCCTTAATTTCGGGTATCTCGCACCCTTCCGTTTCGTAAAGCTCGAAATCAATCAAAAGAATAGAAGACAGGGGGGAACTTCCGCTTTGCGGTGAATCAATGGTGGCTCCATTCTCTCTTTCTTCCCCCCCGTCTATCGTGGGCGCAGGCGACAGTCGTTCCCTCTCAACTTGCCCAGAGATTTCGCGCATGTGGTTTATGGGAACTTTATCCACAGTCCGCGCTTCGCCTGCGCTTTCCACTATTCTCACATCAGTAAAATCTTTATCCTCGTATCTTTCCTCACCGAGTTCGAGGTTATGAGCGTGATGTTCTTCGTCCCGATATTTTTCCATCTCGGATTCGGGAATTGACAATAGTTTTTCGGTAAGCGACATTTAAACCGCCTCTTTTACCAGTTGCGCTATCTCTTCCTTCTGCTCGTCTTTCAGAAGGTAAAGCATCGCATATTCCCAACTCTCGCTGCGATAGCCCTCGTCCGGTGTGCGGTGCATAAAATCCAATCGGCAAATCGCGGTTCTCGGAGTCAGGAGTTTCTTCTTGCGAAACTCGTCGGTCATTCCACGCTCGGCGGGTATCCATCGCCTTTCGCTTGGGTCGAACGTGGCTGAATCGGTAATAGCCTTGTCCAATCTACCCATAACTTCCTCGAACTCGCGTTCGAGCTTGCATTCCTCAGAAAAACTGCCGAATCCCTGAATCTTGCGCGTCTTTTCAGCAAGGGGAAGCATCTTTTCCTTTATGAGCGCGAAGGCAGTTGAAAGAATGGTTTTGATGTCTTTTTGGGCTTCTTGCTTGGATGTTTCGCTCATATCATCGTAAGCGAGGTATCCATTTTCACCGTCGAAATACTTGACGGATTTCGCGGCAGCGAGAATTATGTCGTCGCCTATCTCCATCGTTTCGGTTTCCTTTTTTGTGTCTGCAATCATGCTCTCTCCTCCGCCTTCTTCATTTTGAGGCTCTTCCCGTGCTGTTTATCATCGGCTTCAACATAAACCTTTGAAAAATGGCACTTGTCTTTCCCAACGAGGCAATACATTTGCCCAACGTAAAATAGACCTCCGTTAATTCGAGCTACGCGCCGATAATCTATTTCAACTACACCTGCAAGCCCACGTTTGAATTTACCTTCAAACTCCGCTACGAACTCTCCGGTCTTAGCCGTAGAGCCATGAAGTTTCTCTTCCACCACGTTCTTTTCGTTTGCCACCATCTTAATTCCTCCGTTCTTCGAGGGGGCTTTTCAACCCCTCCAACCGAACGTATCTACTACTACCGCAAGGCTTTTAATACTATACTACCAATACAAAGCAGGGTAAGAAAATGGCTTTGAAAATAACGAGTATAAAGGTCGAGGAAAAAGATTGGGTTGAAGCTCGCGCCTATGCTATATTGAAAAACAAAACAATGGGCGACTGGATAATGAATCATCTTCTCGAAGAAATGAAAGCGAACAAATGGGAGTTCGGTAAATTCACAAATATCGTCCCAACTAAGAAAACCAAGAAGAACGAGGCTAAACAATGAAGATTAAACTAAATCACACCGAAGAACTTGCGCGTGATTTTTTGATTAGCCAGAAGAATTATTCACCTGCGCAGATTAGACGCGGAGGCGCAGGGGAACCAGATTTTTGTTGCGCCGACGGAAATAGATTTGAAGTGAAGTGTTTAAGTAGCAGAATCCTCGCTTTTACTGAGGCACAAATTTCAGAATTTAAGCCTAGCGATACAATCTTGGTATATAAACGTGGTGAATTAGTCGATGAATTTCTCTGGGGAGAACGAACTAAAAAAACATATAGAATTTTTACTTGCGAAACAAAAATCGGCATGACGTCTCTAAAAGTCCATGTTGAAGTGGCACTCCGATTACAGCGACAAAGATTAACTCTTAACGAAACCTATGAAGACACTATTATTAGATTATTGAAACAGACCGAGAAGAAATAGGTGCATCACATGAATTATTTTTCGGCAGCGTGGGCGGCTTGGTGCTGTTTCTTGCTTTACTACGGGAACATAACGAATCCGGCAGTATTCGCAATCATAGGAATATTCGGCTTGGCGTTTTCAATGCTTGCACTGGATGATGATGCGTCCAGCAATAGTATGGAAATCCACATAATGAACAACAGGCGATATTGATGTTTGAAACATTCAGAGATTGGGAACCGGAAGGAAATATCAAGACTACCTTCGTGGATGGAAACAACGTCAAAAGATTATGGACGTGCAATCAGCCAGAATTGCTGTCTATTATAGAAAGGGTCGTGAAGAACTATCAAGCGCAGGAAATAAAACTCACGAACCGGCAACTCTACTACCAACTCGTTTCACTTGACTATATCCCAAACGCGCAGGAGGTCTATAAGCGAATTTGCACGTTCATCACTGACGCTAGATACGGTGGAAAAATAGATTGGGACGCGATAGAGGACAGGGGCAGGACTCCTTCAAGGCATCCTCAATGGGATACTATCGAAGACCGAGTGGATAGCGCAGTCGCATCTTATCGGCTTCCGCGCTGGAAAGACCAAGAGTATTACGTCGAGATGTTTTGCGAGAAACAGGCGATGGAGAGCGTATTGGAACCAATCGCGGATAAATACCATATTTACTTCGGCTGCAACAAGGGCTATTCTTCCGCCTCCACGCTTTACGAGCTTTCACGGAGAATGATTTACGCTTGCGAAAGAAATGACGCAGAGCCGAAGAAAGCAATCATTCTGTATATGGGCGACCACGATTCGAGCGGTCTTGACATGGTGCGAGATATGGAAGACAGAATCGAGGAGTTCTATCACAGGGGGATAGTTCGAGGCAGCGAATTTGAAATCGTCCCACTCGCGCTCAACATGGAGCAAATCAAAAAATACAATCCCCCACCCAATCCGGCAAAAATGACCGACCCCCGCGCCAAGAAATACGTTGATGAGTTCGGGGAAAGCAGTTGGGAGCTTGACGCATTGAAGCCGGAAGTCTTAATGAAGATAGCCGAAATCGGAATCCAGAAATATCTAGATATTGACAAATACAACGAAGTGATAAAACGTGAAAAGAAAGACGTTTTGCCACTGCAAGAGTTCGCGGAAAAGACAAGAGCAAGGAGGAATAGACATGCAGATTAAAATATCAGACGAAGTATATGCAGCCGCAGGCAGCTATGAAGTTCTCAAAAACTTCAATCCCAAGAAAAAATCGGTGAGCTACAATTCCCCCGAACCGAATTACTACATCATCAAAATCGACAAGCTAGCAAATTCACAGGTAAGGAAGCTGAAAGACCTGCTAGTGCCGCATATCGAAATGAAGGGTGCAAAAAACGCCATAAAGGACATCGACACTTGGCTCAATGCCTGCGCCAAACCGGAAGAGCAAAAAGCAAGAACAGTGGAGCAGTTCGGTTCCCTTCTAATCGAATACATGCGGAAAGTTTCGGGGCAAAGGCTCTACGAAAAGGACAAGCACAACGACTTATGGCTTTGCTACTATGTTGCTGACGTTAAATACGAACCGCCAGAAGAAACAAGAGATGGCATGAAACCGGCTAGGGTCAGGGCGCACTTAGCGCATTCTGAACTCGAAGACGAAAAGATGGAGGGTCTTTCGTTTTACTTCGAGCATATACATGGCTACACGGTGTCAGAAGCACTCGCCAAGATGGGCTATTATCCTGAAACCGAAGAAAAGAGGAAAAATTACTTGATAGAGGTAGAGAAGTTCGAGAAGACAGCGCACGAAGTCGGCAAGCAATATCTGGCTTCGGGCTTTGCAAAAGAAAGAGAACACTACGGGGATGTTTTCGGTTTTCCAAAAGAAGATAAAAGAAACCGCGTGGTTATCGACATTTTCAGCGAAGGCGAAAACGATTCTTCACGCGAAGTCGATATTGACCCGTTCTTCTGGAAAAGGGCAGCCAAACGCGCAGAGGAACGCGAGAAAGAGGGTCTTATTGAACCCATAAGCGACGAAGAAACGGACGGCGAGGATTTGCCGATGGAAGACTCGGAAGAGGAAACGCCCAGTGTCGAAATCCCAATCCACCCGACCTGCGTGGTATTCGACTTGCAAAGGCATCTCCGCCTGAATATCCACGTCAATCTTCTCGAAGAATACACATACGACAAGAATTTATCCGACAAGCTGATTCTCCCGATAGAGCATAAAAACCTCGTAAAAATATTGATAGAACACAAATCAGGGAGTTTCAAGGACATCGTTGCCGGAAAAGACGGGGGAGTAATCATCTTGCTCACCGGAAAGGCTGGAACGGGAAAAACCCTGACGGCAGAAGTCTATGCCGAGTCGGAGGAAAAGCCGCTCTACACAGTGCAGGCATCCCAACTCGGAACCGACGCGGATGAACTTGAAAAGAAACTGTTGGAAGTTATGAAACGCGCCGCAAGATGGAAGGCGATTCTCCTGATTGACGAGGCGGACGTTTATGTGCATGTGCGGGGCAACGACATCCAGCAGAACGCAATCGTGGGGGTTCTTTTAAGAGTCCTCGAATATCACGCTTCGGTGCTGTTCCTTACGACCAACAGACCTGATTTGGTGGATGATGCGATAGCTTCAAGATGCGTGGCTAGGATTGACTACGAATACCCGTCGAAGGAAGACCAGATGAAGATATGGCGCGTTCTCGCCGATTCATCCGGCGTAAATCTTTCCAACGAGGTTATTGCCGAGTTCGCTTCAAAGCACACGAAAATCTCAGGGCGCGATGTCAAGAACATTTTAAAGCTCTCGCGGCTAATCGAAGTGCAGGAAGCCAAGCCGATTGACTTGAAGATGCTTGAATACGCGATGAAGTTCAATTCGACGATAATTGGAGAAAAGGAGTAGTGGTTTCATGGAAGACACATTTGAAAAAGCAATAATGAACAAAAAGCCAGAGAGTTTTATGACTCTATAACCGACTACAAATCGGGAGTAAGTAAGTTGAAATTGTTGAATAGCGGATGGTGTTGAAATGTCAAATGGAAAAATAACGGGAAACTTCAATCCAGTGTCCGTAGCGTCGGAAATAAAAGAAAAGAACTGTTGAAAGTAGGAATCCGCCAGATGGACATAGATTGCCGATACGATTCGGGAACGGGCGCGGCAGTATTGATTTTCCACTACAACGGGCAGAAATACGAAAGACGAAGCACGAACCAATCGAACGCGGGAAGAAATTTACAGGCAATCAAGATGAACGTAGTCCATAAGGTAATCGACCACAATAGGGGGATTGAGGATTTTGGGAAATCAAACATGGCATACCTCGCAATCGAGGCTTCGCCGGAAGATAGGAATAATGGAAGACAGGCTGTTGTTTCTCCAACTGAAATCAACAACGCTTATAATACGCTTGAAGTTCCTGAGTATGCTTCTAACGACGAAATCAAAAGAGCGTATCGGCATCAGTGCCAGTTCCACCATCCCGACAGGTTCGCGAAGAATAACGACCCAGAGCTTACGAAAAAAGCGACCAACAAATTAGCCGAGATAAACGCGGCTTGGGAAACGATAAAAAGGGCGAGGGGAATAGAGTAGATAGTTGCAAAAAGGAAGTGAAAGGCATGGTCGGACGCGAATACTGCTCGGAAGAATGCGAAAAGAACGGCATCTGTAGCAAATGCCCAGACATAATCGAAGTGGAAGAAGCGGCTGAAAGTTCGATTAGTGAAGTAAGGGCTTTCCACAATCTGCATAAGAAAGATTGGGTGTTTGTCAGCAAAAACAAGGACGTTCAAATATTTACATTCCAGAAAAGAAAGAAGTGATTGCATGAAACTTTGGAAACTGCAACGCATAGAATTTCAATACGCGGTGGCAGACGTTCTAAAGATAATCGACGACGAGAAAGACGACGATAGCGACTGCACTTACATCCATATTGAAAAAAGGATAAAGGATAGGCAAAAAGAGGCGATATGATGGAAAACTTTTGGATGGACAACGAAGAACTATTCAACAGGCATCCCGAATTGCAAAAAGACCTGATAAACACGATGATTGGCATGAGGGCGGTTCTCGATTTGGAGAAGGATATTTTTGTGGCTTCGCAAATCCAAAACGACAAATTATCCCGCTCTTACGTCAAGGCACTCCAAAAATCGGCAATCCACGCCTACTATAAACGGCTGTGCGATTTCGAGGAGTATCGAAAACCCGAATCGTTGGTGGCAATCCTCCAATATGAATTTCAAGCGCGGATGCTTCTTGAAAAAACAAAAGTCCCAGAGCCGGTAAAAAGATACGTTCAATATGTCCGATGGCTTATCTCATCATTTGCTTCCCGTTGGAAAATCGAGTTGTTCGAGGATAACAGGCTAAAGATGGGCTTCCAACACAGGTGTCCAGCTTGCCGTAATTTTGTTTTTTCAGAGAATATTTTAGAATCATGCCCAGACTGCAAATCCACAGTTATTGATTTGGAAGAAATTTGCACCTATCCGTTCAACTACGAAATCCAAGACGGGCGGATAATTCAATCGAAAGATAGCTTCTGTCCGTCAAACGGTTCGGAAGACAAGGCGATAATGAGCATAAAGAAAGTTTTAGGGGTGGAATAGATGGACATATATTTTAAGCAAATAAACGACCACGAAATAGACATCGTGGCAACTGCGCCGGATGGCAAGGGTGAAAGGAAAATCGGGCATATATTTTCACCATCGGGAAGTGGCGAAAACATAACCAACGCCATACAGGTTTGCGGATTTGACGAAGCTTTTGACCTGTGGGGCTGTGGAATTTTCGGTGAGAGATTACCCGACGAACTAGTGAAGGTGAAAATTCCAGAAAGCAGGCTCGAATATGCGAAAGATAGCGCAGAACGCCTGAAAAGTATGCTGTCGCAAGAAGAATACGAGGACTTGAAAAAAGGAATCCACACCGAGCATCACCACCGATGGAAGATGAAAAAAGACATCCAACTGCTGTTCAGCGTTGATGGTAGCGGTTCAGGCAGGAAGAGCATCAGCGAGTTCGATTTCAACGCCCAACATTGCCACAGGTGCTACTCGAATCCATGCCACTGCGAAAACAAGAAAGGCGGAGTCCCTTTTAACGTGAAAAGGTCGGATGAAATCGAGGATAAACTCGAAGATTCCAGAAAAACATACTCGGATACGACGTATGAAAATCCAGAATTTGAGAAAGATACTTTGGGGTGAAAACATGGACTTGAAAAAAACACTGAGCGACCTTTTCAGGATACCTCGGCAGAATCAGGAGGAACCCGAAGAGAAGCCGAAATCAAACAACGACGGTTTCCGCGATGGCGACCAAAGGGAATGCGTATTTGCCTTGGGCTTCAACACCGTCGGAATGCCCATCTTTGAGTGTCAAACACATACAGATGGAAAGACCAACAGGCTCACGAAAATCTGCATTTATCGCCTGTCGGCAAGAGAGCCGTTCAATACGTTCGAGAAGACGAGGTAAGCGATGTCAGTCCTCCCACCATCCAGCCACGCGACTAGCCTATCTTTCAAACGGCACGTTCAGCCCAGAAAGGAAAGAAGATGCGGTATCTGCGAAGAACCGGCACGTTGCATTATCGGCGGTTTATGCCGGAGATGCAACAATAAGGTGAATTACCGATTGAAAAAACAGAAGAAGATGAATTGAGAAGCACTGTGGCGGTGGATAAAGCGCACCAGCAGCCACCGCTCGGCTAGCCCCTCCCGAAGCTTGTGCGAATAGATATAGAAACAAAAGTTTATAAGGATTGCAGTTCAGAACAAAGCAAGGACGGGCTAGGGCAGTTGTAGTTTCACGCTCCGGCTGCCCGAACCCGCCTAAGAGCGTGAAAGTCAATGGCAGACCTCACTCCCCATTATTCCTCTAATATTTCTCCTCCTCAGACTACACAAAATCCAGCGAATCAAAAAGAACCGACTCAAAACCCTAAAAGTGGTAAAAAGAGATACGATTCTCCTATCGATGCTTTTATCTTAGCCAATCTGAAAAAGAAAACCTGCTTGCAGGACTTGATTGAACTCTACTTGAAAAACAACGAGAGAAAACCCACAGACAGGGCATTCCAGAAAGCCGCGCACAAGCTCGCGGATAACGGTCTGATTATCATAACTGTCAGCGACCAGATGTGGCTCTTCCCGTCGAACGAACCAGATTCCTCGGTGGGTTCGACGATTGCAAACCTGCACACTGCAAAATCGCTTTTTCACGATTACAAAATCCTAGTTCCCATCCTGAAAGACAGCAAATTCTTCGAGTCGCTAATCCTGCCCGTCGAAGGAATAAAGAAAACGCCGATGCGGAATTGGGACGTATTTTACATAGGCAACTCTTATCACAAGCTCTCAGTTCCAATGACGATACAGAAAACCACCAAGTCGTTCGTCCTCATGTTCGCGGCAAAGGAGTTCGACGCAAACAGCCAGTTCTTCGCAAACATAAAGGAGTGGGTGAGCAAGGGCTACGAACTCGCGCAGTGGTTCCTTCATAACAACGGCTACGTCCTAGACTACACGAAGATTCAGGTAATCTCCCAACACATCAGCACACCATTATCCGAAAGTATCGACGAAGAAATCCCAGACGGAGAAGTTATCACATTAGACCTAGGACGGAAAGCGATTGATGCCGCATTCGGATTGGAGTTAAGACAAAAAGCGAAGGCATGGTTGGATAAAAGCGGAGGAATCGCCGAAATCGAAACCAACGACAAGTCATACGAACGGAAATTACTCGAACTGCCGGAAAGAGCCGAAAGGACGGAAAAGAAGGTCAGCGAACTATCAAACGAACTCCGAAGTTCGCAGGACGAAATCAAACGCCTCTCGAATGTAATCACAGCCGAACTAGTCCCTGCAATTCAATTTCAAGCCGAAACGTCAAGACAGCTAGGACTCGAAATAAAAACACACTTAACGGCGGTTCAGAGCATAGATAAAAGCGCGAAAACAAATACTGAAACAATGAAAGCCGTCCAGTTCGCCACCGAGCTTCAAGGAAAGGCAACACTAGCCCAAAACGAGGCGATAAGCAATCTATCAACATTAATGCGGGAACTCATAACCAAGCCCGAAACAAAGCCCGTAAAGGGCAAATTAGAGCCGTCAAAGGACGAGATAGAGGCGTTGATGAAAGGAGGATAAGTTTATGCCCGTAGATAAGGAAATAGTCAAAAAGTTCAACGAGATAGAGCAAGCGCAATATCCGAATCTTGATTTAACGGGAAGCGAACGGTTCTGCCGGAGTTTTTGGGAAGAGGAAGCCCTGACTAAATTGGTGCAGTTTTATGTCGCAGAGGCAAAAGTCAAGCTGATAAAGGAAATCAAAAAGGAGATAAAGGAAGAATTTGGCTGGCACATCGAGCCGGAAGGACGGATAGATGATAATTGTAAGCTATGCCGAATAGAGCGGGCGATAGGGAAGGTGAAACTATAAGCATGGAAGACGGAAAACCATTGACTGAAAAGGAACAGGCTGAGAACGCGATGGCTGAATTGAAGCAGAAACAGCTAGAGCGAAAACTAGAGAGAGAGAGAGTCGTGAAAGAAGATTCGGGATTCTCAATAGGAAGCAAGACCTTTCAGCCGAGATAATCCGAAAAGCCCGTTTGAACTGCACATGCGGCGCGGCAACGGCGCGATTATCTACGTCCCGAAGAAATGGATGGGCTTCCGTGTCCGGCTCGAACGGTTAGGTAAGATTCCCTCGAAGTAGTATTCTTTTATAAACATTTCGAGCGATAACTTCCTTGCATAGAAGCCTTTGAGGGCGACCAACTAAGAAACTAAAAATTGCGCCGGTGAGTGTCGGGCGGCGTTCTACCCTTCGTGGAGAAAAGCGAGTTCGTTTTCTCGCACCCGACCTCTCCAATTCATGCGTCTTTGCTGGGGGATGCGTCGATGCAGAAGAGGGCGGCTTAATAAAAGCCGTGCCTCCCACAACTTTTCTATCTCGGAGTTTAGCCATTTTTCACGTCGTAAAATAACCCAAAAAATTTTCAGCACCTTTTTCAAAAGTAGGACTTAGTGCGCCATCTTGCATACAAAGAAGGGTGGCAGCCTTGCCGGTCTTGCCGAAACGTGCCGGTTCAGGCGTGAAAAAGATTTACACACCTGCCAGTAAATTTACCACAAAAGAGCCATTTTGCCAGCGCATGACACCGCAAAAAAACCCTGCAAACCACAAAATCATACTTTTTTCTCAATTTTTGTGTGCTTCTTTGAATTACACGACACACATAGCGTCTGCAAGTTCATAATGTCGTTGCTCCCTCCGTAGAAAATAGGGATGATATGGTCTATTGTAATCAAAGCCGTTCCACCGCTTCTCATTCCTTTTGCACCACATTTTACACAAGTAAAATCATCTCTTCTAAAGATAGCATATCGGACTATGATAGAAACTCTACGTATGATTTCTTTATCTGTCCTTTTCACTAAGGGATTCAGCATCAAGGCTTTAGTTTCATCAAGCCAAGGATAATGACGAAATGCAAAAAGCGAACCACTCTTTTTTAAATACGCAGCCTTCTTTTTTCTAATAAAAAAATGTAAAAGCATTCGCTTCTTATCGTATGAAATATGGATTCCATAAGTCGTTTTTTTAGACCAGTTTGAAAACATATGTAGGGTTTTAATCTCACCTTCTATGTTATTGGGATATTTTTGAAAAAATCTACGCATATCGAACGAAGCTATGGCATTTGGAACTTGGGGAGAAATTTCAAACTCCTTCAAGGCATTTTCGTCAAGTTGCGAACTAAATTCCAAGAGAATCACCTAAAGTTTTCGGACAAGAACATCTCCACGGTCAAAAACAAATTCGAGTTTGTCGCTCCGCTTCAACCGCATGGCTTCCGCGATGCCTTTTGGAATCGAACAAAAAAACTGCCCTCGCTTTGACATGCCAACTGTGGTCGTGTTGCCCAAAAAATCACCCATTTTCAGAAAAGTAAAAAACTATGTTAGATTACATATATAAAACTATGTATTTGATGGTTTTGAGAGGTCGAGTTTGGAGGGGGAGCTAATTTGCGGGCTTTGCCCACCTTCTACCTTTTTTTCCACCTTTATACTTGCCTTCGTCCTTTGCGCGGTCTATCCCGATTTTCTGCCGCTCCATCATATTTTCGACTTCAAAGCAGTTTATCACCATAAAAAAGCGGAAGCTACAACGTCCGGGCGCGGTGGAGAGATTCACTTCCCCATCCATTGCGGATTTAAGTTTGCAGCGTTCCCAATTCGCTCTAAAATGCCTCTCAACAGCCGCAACATCATCCCAATTACGGGTTAAACGGTCTAGCTTCAATATCCCAAGGGCATCAAACATAGTGCCTAGTTTGCTCTCTTCAAGCGTTTTGAGGAACTTCTTACGCTCCATCAACGGAATACGCGCACTTTCTTCATCCTTCACGATTTTCTCAATAGTCCAAGGCTCTTTAGTAATCTCATCAACAGGCAGTCGTCCAACCCAATTTTCAAGATATTCCGCCTGTTGCTCTACATTCTGGTCTTCGGTGCTTACGCGGCAGTAAAGGCGAATCTTTGGCATAGTCTAGCCTCAATTCATCGCTTTCACGTCGTAAATTATTTCTGTATCAGAAAACTCCCACGCCCAAACCCATATTTTCCCACGGTAATAAAGCTTGACTCGTTCTCCCGAATCGGCGTATTGCTGCAACTTGGCAAGCAGAGTTTCGTTCTTCTCGACTCCATATTGCATCTGATTCGTGCCGGAACTCGTGGCAATCGGGTGGTCATTCGTAAGCTGAACCCTCCACGTTTTCCAAATCAATCCCGCGTCGCTTATCCTTGCAATCGTATCAGTTGCGACTCCATCGGAAGGTATGCCGAACGAGCCTACGACGCTGGAAATAGCGATAAAGCAGAAGAGCGCGATTATGACTAAATCCCAAAATCCCATTCGTTTCACCCGCTTCTCCACTCTTCCATCTTTTTCTCGTCGAGCTTTGCCTTCTCGATAGCGTTTTTCGAGGCTTTCAGGTCGCGCAATAAATCATCAAATCGGATGCTGACCGGATTATCCGCGTTGCTGATATAGGTAAATTCTTTCGGGTATTCCTCAATCTGAGCGTCAGCCAAAACTCCGACTAGCGACTGCTGATGCTCCTTCTTCATTGCCTCAACACTGGCAATGTGCCGGTCAAACATGGCAAGAATCTCTTTTCTTTCGTCGTGCGAACTACTAATTTGACTTTCATTGACTTTCGTTAGTAGTTCGGGAGGGGTAGTCGAATAGGTCTGCTCGAAGATGTCCTTTTTGCACGGGTATTCTTCGCCCCTGATTCCTCTGATGATATAATCTTGACCGGCATACCCGAACAGCTTACCTTCCCGTGTTGAAATCTCCTCCTTCTCGCCAATTACTTCTCGGTATTCGACCTGAACGGGCTTCTTCCAGCAAGGCTTCCATTGTTTTTCTTCATCCATTTTTACCACCAATTAGAACCAATTTCCTTGGCTGTCCAATATAACGCTCTTTCTGCAATACAAACACTTTGAGTAATATTGGAAACCATCGAAAGTTATCTTTGTTGGAATGTGCCAGCCAAGATGCTTACAAAACATCGCTTCAATTCTACTTATAAAGTTCATTTTTACCACCCATGCATCTTGCATCTTCCGAACGAATTACGGCACTCCGAGCATACCTTCTTCTTACAAATCGGGCATTCGCGGATATTGTTCCGCTCCCTTTTGCAACGAAAGCAATCATCCATCCTAATCATCAAATTAACGGTGTATCGAGTTGATAATCTTCCGCATCTTTGTAAAATCATACTCGAAAAACGCTTTTTTGAAAGCTTGAAATTCTTTTTCATTAAACGCATCTATCCAAGGCATAGGCGGATTAAATGGTGATATACTCGAACGAATCACTGCGCCCACTTTCCGGTCTGGATGAAACATCGCCAGCATGTTCCCGCGCCGCAAGACTCTCCAACCATTATTTATTAATTCTTTCATTATTTCAACCTCAAAACTCTATCGTCGGTATTTCTTCGGAATCTGATTTAGCGAATGACTCCTCTGCCTCTGGGGTATCGCTTCCGAGTGTATCGGTTGCACCCGTCGCAGGATTAACGCCATCCTTCGCCTCGGATTCCGTCTTCGGTGCTTCCACCATTATCTTGACTTCTTCTCCAAGTATCGACTCAACCGCCGCCTTGACCGAATCGTAGGTGTGGCACTTGTTATCGGAGAAATGAAACACGGTGAATTGCGGTTTTCCGTGGTATCTTATCTTGATTGCCGTTGATACCGCGTGGCAGCTATTCGCGGGAGTGGCGACCTTCCCTTCTATCCGCTCGTCGATTATGCAAATGATTGACGCGCTGACATTGGCAAGTTTCACGCCTTCCGGCATGATTAGGCTTTTACTCTCCATAATCACATTAACAATATGCGACGGCGGGATTCCTTCGATTGGTTCCACGATAATCACTCCTTCTCTTTGTAATACTGATAAAGAAAAACAATTCCTGCTATGAAAACAAAAAATCCGATTAACGTGCTTGGGAAATCAAAACCTCCTTTCAGGAAAATCCAACTATAAAACATATAAAAAATAGGCAAAAGAACGAAAAGGATGCCTAACCACAAATCACCAGTGTTCTTGGGCTTGTCGTCAGGCATCCAAATCTCCTTCAAAAGATGAAGAAAGGGGAAAGTTTATCTTTCACCTTTACTTCTTTTCTCTCTTCGGAACGGACTTCCTCACGAGTTCTGCGTTCTCGGTTTCGAGCTTGGCAATCTTCTCGGTGATGTCTGCCACATCATCAACCTTGCCCTTCCTTGCCGCCTTCGCCGCGTCTGCGCGAAGCTCCGCCATCTTCTTCCGGTTCGCCTTCTTGGTTTCCTTCACCCTTGCGTTGTCCTTCACGCGCTTGGCGATTTCGTCGGCACTGAGGGATTTTCCGCCCTTGGAAGGCTCGGACATCTTGACTTCCGCGCTATTCCAATCGATGTAGAGGAACCTGCGTTCTTTACGCGCCCTCTCTACGAACTTCGGGTCGATTTTCCCGATTACTTCACCCGTCTTCTCTCCCATTACATCTCCTTCCCCTTTCGGCGATTATACGCCTTCGGTGATGTTGTTTTGAACATGGTATTATATATAGGAGTATGATTGCCTCAAATCGAGTGCGAAGTGGCGATGGCGACCTTCTTTTGGAGCTTTGCGAACTCGTTTTCATATCCTTTCGCGGGAGTGGCTTTCATCGCGGCTTCTCCTTGCTTTCGGGTAATGTCGATTAGCAAAAAATCACCGATTGGATAGCAAGAACCTAACATATTGCTTAGAACTTGGAAGTTTCATTATTCCGCGCATATTGAGTCTAGCTTCGTCATAATCGAGGGATTCATATAATACGTCCTCACGCCCATCAGCGGCTATCCCAAAAACCTTGTAGGTATTTCCAAACAAATCGTTCCCCTTGAAGGGCGCGTTTATGGATTTGGCAATCATTCTAAACTGAAAGTCATGTTTTTCATGCCCGACGTGGATTGCCTCGTGCCTGAGTATAGCTTTCTGCTGCTCGTCGTTCAACCTATCGAAAGAAGCACGGTTTATCTCCAAAAAATAGCTCCCCCCTCCTTCCATTTGGAAAAAAGACACGGGCTATCAGATTTGGGCGGGAAGCGATATATCTAGCACCGGAATATCTCGTAATCGCGTCCATTCTCCATTCGTAAGAACTCCATTGTAGAACATTGCTGAAAACGTGCCTGAAATAAAGGCTGGCTTCGGTCAAATCCACAATAACACCGCTTCAAGCCGTTTCGTAGTCCTCGGAATCGATTTCACAAAATTCTCTAAACATTTTTTCACCTCATTCTTTTATATTTAGACCATCGGGCTTCGGGAGGGGAAGCAATCATAAAATCACCTTACTTTTTTCTTTCTACTGGCAAAGACCACAAAAGGGCGTTAAAAGACCCACCGATTAATCCCATAATAATAAAGAAATAAATTAGAACTGTATCGTCGGGGAATGTGGGTAATAAAAATGAAAAAGTATATAACGATGCCCAACTAATCACATTTCCAAGTCCAAAAGCAAACAAAATTCTCTTAATTTTTTTCATTTTAACCACCTTTTTCCAATATATACATCGACACATAAATAAACGCAATAACAACGACGAAGAAAATCAAAGCCGCCCATTTCCACTTGGTCTTCCATGTGAGCGAATAACCAGCCAGAACGAACGCAATCAGCCCGATAATCCAGCCAACAGGGGTATTATTGACGAGAACCCTTGTCCAGAACAATTTGTTTAGCGGGCTTTGGGTTTTCTTTATGGGAACGGTAGGAGTAATCGTCTGGTTCGTAGTATTTTGAGAGAGATTTGAAAGGTTCAAGCCAGAAGGAATGCCGTAATAAACATCAGCCCCCCCTCCGGTTCCTCCGAATACGGTGTCCCACGCAAGTATCCAGACAGTTTCGTTCGAGGTAAGAGTGGTTGCCTTCCACGCAATCCCGCCTGCAAGGTCGAACGTCGTCGCGTAGAACTGCGTTCCAGAAACGCAAATTGAATTATTATTTTGGCTGCAAGTATAAAGGTGCGGGGATGGAACGCCCGTCGCAAAAGTCCAATTATATGAGATGTTTTGAATAATGGAGGTATGGATGTAAATCCTCTTCTGATACTGTTGCGGAATGCTTGCGTATGTAACGTATCCTTCATCGTCCTGAATCACGGTTTCCGTCGTGAAGTTTATCGAGTAGTTTGACGAGGTTGAATTGCAAGCCCAAATCAAGGAAGTAGTATTTCCAAGGTTGCTTATCTGGTTGCCGGATTTGTCGAGAATGGTCGAGTTCTGGACGGCAAGATGCGATATGTTGTAGGTGCAGTTGCCACTTCCAGAAACGTTTATCGAAACATTCCACTTCGGCATGGTGTTCGGGGTTGCGTAGCCTATTTGAATTTCGCTTCCGTTTGACTGGATAAAGGTTAAATTGGTAAGCGGCGCGTAGTCCGCGCACCCTGCGAAATCGCAGGAGAACTTGCTATTCGACGTCGAATTGTTGTAGGGCACGCCCGTTCCGGATGTCCCGTAGTAAAGCCCCGTGAAAGGCGACGCT
>Ga0172379_10001162_pt1 | contig 55524 bp, 55 predicted proteins | sample GrowelOW334metaG_FD_119756 | JGI IMG/M metagenome (GOLD analysis project Ga0172379, IMG submission 119756) | Groundwater microbial communities from an aquifer near a municipal landfill in Southern Ontario, Canada - Groundwater well OW334 metaG | ecosystem: Environmental > Aquatic > Deep... | reverse complement strand
TTACCCTCTCAGGTGCTGCTAACAATGTCACTGTTACAGCGGTTGAAAGTCTTATTGGTGGAAGCGGTTCTGACAAAGTTACTCTTGGGGATACTAAAGCATTAAATATTGATCTTGGTGCAGGTATCGATACCCTCACCCTTAGTAATTTAGACTCTAATGCCCTCGTTATTCGCAACGTTGAAACTATTATGGGTGGTACGGGTTCCGATAGCATTACCCTTGGTACTAAAATCACCGCTGGTCTTATTGATCTCGGAGGCGGTTCGGATACTCTTACTCTTCACGATGCCATCAATACTCTCACAGTTAAAAACGTTGATAATCTCGTAGGTGGATCTCTCGCTGATACTGTCACTCTTGGTGTTACCATGAGCGGTATGACCATTGATTTGGGTGCTGGTACCGATATTCTTAACCTTGCAGCAGGAGATAATACTCTTCTAGTAAGTCATGTTGAAACCATCAAAGGTTCAACAGGTGCAGATGTCATAACATTAGGTTCAACCGTTGATGGTGCTATAATCAACCTCGCCGGTGGCGTATCAGACAGCCTCACACTCGCCGATGGAACCAATATTCTAAGTGTCCAAGAAGTTGAAACCGTCATTGGAGGAACTGGAACCGATATTCTAACGCTTGCAGGAACATCCAATACTGTCAATCTCTCCAATATCGAAAGTGTCAAAGGTAGCACAGGCGTTGACAACGTTACCCTAGGCTCTACCGCTACAGGTATGATTGTCGATCTAGGCGCAGGGATTGACACGCTTACTCTAAAAGACGGTGTAACCAACAGCGTTACCATCCTAGGCATTGAGAGCGTCATCGGAGGAACAGGAACCGATACTATCACCCTCGGAGCAGCAACGACTTCGTTAAATGTCCTAAACATTGAGACCCTTATCGGTAGTTCAGGTGCGGATGCTATCACACTCGGTTCAGCTGATACTAGTGGGATGGTGATTAATCTCGCAGGTGGAACAGATAGTATCACTTTAGCGAATGGGGATAATACTCTAACTTTCACAAACATCGAAATCATTACAGGTAATGCGGGTACCGATACCATTACGCTGGGTACGACTATTACAGGTGGTGTAGTTGACCTTGCTGGTGGTTCACACGATAGTCTTACCCTTGCTGCTTACACCAACTCTCTTACTATCACGAACATCGAAACGATCGTAGGGGTTGGCGGTGCCGATACGGTTACACTTGGAGCCGCTTCAACAGGTATGAACATTGATCTAGGTGCAGGTACGGATACTCTTAATCTCGCAACAGGTGTTAATACTCTCACCGTTGTTAATGTTGAAAATATCAATGGAAATAGCGGTATTGATACCATTACGATTGGAACGACTATTTCAAGTGGTCTTATCGACCTCGCTGGAGGATCTGATATGCTGATTTTGGGTGACTATAACAATACCCTCAGTATTTCTAACATTGAAAGCGTTGTGGGAGGAATTAGAACCGACAGCCTCACCTTGGTTGGAGCATCGAACAATGTAACCGTTTCAGGGGTAGAGTCTATTACAGGTGGCACTGGTGCAGATACCGTTATCCTCAGTGCTGGCGCAATAGGTATGAGCATCGACCTTGCAGGAGGTACGGCTGATACTATTAGACTTGCCGACGAGGTGAATGCACTAACACTTAGCAACATCGAAACCATTACAGGTGGTACTGGCGTTGATACGATTACCTTAGGGACGGCTATTATTAGTGGTATTGTTGATCTTAAAGCAGGGATAGATCATCTTACACTCGCAGCTGGTAGCAATACCCTTACTGTTACCAATGTTGAAACCATTACTGGAGTTGCTCTCGGGGACAACATTGTGACCCTTGGCTCTACCGTAAGTGGTATGGTGGTCGATTTGGGTACAAGTGGGTCGGATGCGCTTAATCTTGTGGCAGGTGAGAATAATCTCAGTATTACGAACGTCGAAAACATCAAAGGGACCGATGGTACCGATACCCTTACACTCATTACACCCGTCAGTGGGGCTACGATTGATCTCGCAGCAGGTCTCAGTGATACTCTTATCTTAGGAAATGATGGCAACGCATTTAACCTTACTAATGTTGAAACTATTACAGGAGGGTCAGGGATTGATACGGTTACCCTTGTTGGAAGTCGAAATACTATCTATAGTATGAGCCAAATTGATACAATTATCGGTGGTTCAGGTCTCGATAACATCACTCTTGCAGCGGGTACGAATACTTTAAATGTGAGCTATGTAGAAACGATCACTGGAAATGGTGGAAATGATACTGTTACTTTTGGAACAGCGGTTGCAGGGGTTAGTATTGATCTTGTTTTAGGTAATGACACCATTATTTTGGGTAACTATACAAACACTCTCACGGTTAGAAATGTGGATACCCTCACAGGGGGAACGGGTGTCGATACTGTCACACTTGGGACAACAGTCAATGGTATGGTCGTTGATTTGGGCACCAATGCAGGAGATATTGTCAACCTAGCAGAAGGTGTTAACACCATTAGTATCACAAATGTAGAAACACTCATGGGGTCAACCATCAATGATACGCTAACGCTTAGTGGCATTGCATCAGGTGTTACGATAGATCTCGCTTCAGGCACTCAAGATACATTGACCCTTGCAGCAGGTGGGAACAGTGTTACAATCAGCAATATCGAAACGGTCAATGGAGGATCAGGAACAGACGCTATTGTTCTCACAGGTCTACTCAATAATGTGAAAGTTACTGGTATCGAAGCGCTTACAGGGGGAACAGGTGCCGATACGGTTATTCTTGGTGCTACTATCGCGGGTATGTCTATCGATCTACTCGGTGGTACGGATACACTCACGCTTGCAGAGGGAACCAATACCCTCACTCTAAGCAACATCGAAACTATCATAGGTGTTACGGGTGTCGATACTATTACATTAGGAACGGGTATGGTGAGTGGTGGTCTTGTTGATCTTGGTGTCTCATCAGACAGCCTCACCTTAGCTGATTTTGCAAATACCATTACCGTTCAAAATGTTGAAACCCTTACAGGGGGAACCCTTGCTGATACCGTTACCTTGGGATTGCTTACAACGGGCATGACTATCGACCTTCGTGATGGTACGGATACTGTTATTATGGCAACAGGGGCAAATACGCTCAACATAAGCCATGTTGAAACCCTCAAAGGGACAACAGGCGTTGATACGCTGACATTGGGAACAGCAGTTACTAGTATGACCATTGATCTTCTTGATGGTAGTAATGATTCTGTCACCCTTGCGGCAGGTATCAATACTCTTACAATTAGTAATGTCGAAACCATCACAGGAGTGGGTGGTACAGATACCATTACCTTGGGAGCAACTATGAGCTTAGGTGGCGTGGTTGATCTAGCAGGTGGAACCGATACACTAACATTAGGAAACTTTACGAATACTCTCATTGTCAAAAATGTCGAAAGTTTAACAGGAGGAACAAGTAACGATACCGTAACTCTTGGTTCTACGATCAGTGGCATGGTGGTCGATTTAGGAACTGGTGCAGCTGATATACTCTCACTTGCTGATGGTACCAACTCCATTACCGTGAGTAATATTGAAACAATTGTCGGGGGAGCTGCGGGTAGTGATGCAATCATCTTAACCGATGGTATCGCCAACACCATTACGATGAACAGCATTGAGACCCTTACAGGGGGAACCAACGTCGATACGATCACCCTTAACCTCGCTACGACAGGAATGACAATTGACCTTCGAGATGGTAGCGATAAAGTCTCTCTCGCGATTGGAGACAATACCCTTAGAGTGAGCAATGTTGAAACGCTTATAGGAAACGAAGGAATTGATACCGTAACACTAGGAGTTGTAACTACTGGTATGACCGTTGACCTCGCGGCAGGTAATGACATTCTAAATCTTGCAAGTGGGAATAATACTCTCAAAGTTAGTAATGTCGAAAGTATTCTAGGAAATACAGGGAATGACGCTATTACCCTACAAACAGCTCTTATATCAGGGAGCATTAATCTTGCAGGTGGAACAGATAGCCTGATCCTCGCAACAGGAATCAATACTATCACAGTCAGCAATGTCGAAACTATCACCAGTACCGCTGGGGGAACAGATACCATTACCTTAGGGGTTGCAGTTGCAACAACAGGAAGCATTGATCTCGGAGACAATACCGATACTCTTACTCTTGCAGGGTCAGGAACAAATATCCTTACCGTGAGTAATGTTGAAACGATTATCGGTGTAGGGGGAACGGATGTTATTACTCTTGGTGCAGGTTTAAGTGCTGCAGGTGCTCTTATTGACCTAGGAGGCTCTACGGAAATAGATAAATTGACCCTTGCCGATGCTGTCAACATTATCACTGTTCAAAATGTTGAAAGTCTTGTAGGGGGAACAAATAATGATACAATTACCCTTGGAACCGCGACAAGCGCTATGACAATCGATCTTCGTGATGGTACGGATATAGTTACCCTCGCGATAGGGGACAATACCCTCAATGTCAGCAATGTTGAAACGCTTACAGGGAATGCGAATAGTGATACAGTCACCCTTGGTGCGGCGGCTGTAGGTATGTCCATCGATCTTTTAGCGGGTGCAGATATTCTTAATCTCGGTAACTTTGTAAATACCCTTACCAGTGTCAAAAATGTCGAAATCATCCACGGGGGTAGCCTTACTGACAATGTTACCCTTGTAGGTACGACTACGAATACAGTCACTCTCACAGGAGTTGAAACACTGACAGGAGATACGACGGGGGTTGATACGATTACCTTTGGAGCAGCCGTTGCGAATGGTTCTGTTGATTTGGGAACAAGTCTTGGAGATTCTTTGACGCTAAGCTCTGGTCTAAATATCCTTACTATACGCAATGTCGAAACGATCACGGGAGCTGCGAATACTGATAATATTACTTTGGGAACAAATCTCAATGGTGGTATTATTAATCTAGGCGATGGAGCTGATGCTCTAACTCTTGCAAGTGGCACTAATGTTATTACCGTGAGCAATGTTGAGAACCTTCTTGGTGGGGCAAACGAGGATACGATCACCCTTGGGGCAACAGTAGCAGGAATGATTATTGATCTTGGCGCTAATACGAGTGATACGGATACGCTTACCCTCGCTGCAGGCGGAGGCGTTAGTACTATGTATATTACTGGTATCGAAACCCTCTTTGGAAGTGGCAGTAATGATGATCTTGGTTTGTTAAGTGCAACAACAGCAGTCACTATCGATCTAGCAGGGGGCGTTGATACTCTCAGATTGGGTAATTTCACCAATACCTTTACCATCACAGGAGTTGAAACACTCATAGGGGTAACAGGCAATCTTGATACGATCACCCTAACAGGTAATAATGTATTAAGCGTTCAAGGCATTGAGACTTTAGTCGGACTTACAGGCGATGATTCTGTCACCTTTTTAGCATCTGAAACAAGTATGAAAGTTGATCTTGGTACTGGTGCTGGTGTCGATACTGTTCACCTTTTTGATGGTGTTGTGAATAATAACTACACCCTCACCAATGTGGAGACGGTTATCGGAGGAGCTGGTACGGATGTGATTGTACTGGATACATCAATCAGCACAGGTTATATTGACCTTGCAGATGGAAACAGTGACCATCTGATTCTCGCAAGTAATGCTGGTAATACGGTCACTGTAAATAATGTTGAAAACCTGACGGGAGGAACAGGCACTGATGTCATTACCTTAACCCAAGGAGGAACTTTCAATACGATCAAAAATGTCGAAACGATCATGGGAAGTGCCAACAACGATACGATTACGATGACATCAGGAGTAACAGGTGCAACATTCGATCTTGCAGGGGGGACTGATAGCATTACCCTTGCAACAGGAACGAATACATTAACGATCACGAATGTTGAAACCCTCGTAGGAGGAGCTGGTGGAACGGATACCATCACCCTCGGAGCAGGTGGTAATGCAGTTACTATCGGTGGAGTTGAAAGCCTCATAGGTGGAGCTGGCGATGATGTCGTCACTCTCAGTGCAGTATTTGGAGCTGGTATGACAATCGACTTGGGTACAGGTAGCGGTGATACACTCTACCTTTTCAGTGGAGCCAATACTATCGGTGCTGCAGCTACCGTAGGTATCGAAACGATTATCGGAAATGCAGGGGTGGATACCGTCACCATGGCAGTAGGTGGTGGAACGTTCTATGGTCAAGGAAGTGTTGATGTTCTTACAGCAGCTGGTGGAATAGATATCTTCCAGTATGATGCAATCGCTACAGGTGATGGGAACGATACTATCGCAAGTTTTACAGTAGGTGCAGGTGGTGACATTATCGACATTATCGGAAAAAGTGGTACTGTTGCCATCTCAACTACTGGTACAACCGTTACAGTTACTATCAATAATGAAGCAGTTGCAACGTATGATGATACTACAGGAGTAGATGTTACATTTACAGATGGTGAAAAAGTTACCTTGACATTGGTCACTATGAGTACTCTCACTGCTGCAAACTTCCAATAATATTTTCTTTTCTCACCTTCCCACTCTCCCGAGTGGGAATAGTCATCTTTCTCGTTCTAAAATATCTTTCGCTATAATCACTACAATAACAACACCAAGAGGAACCCCAATGCAATTCGTAGACCCCAAAAATGATTTAGCGTTTAAAAAGATATTTGGTGATGAACATAAAAAAGAAATCTTAATCTCGTTACTCAATGCCGTATTGGATTTTACGGGATCAAAAATTATCGTAGACGTTCATTTGGTTAATCCCTATCAAGTCCCAAAAATAGCCGATCTCAAAGAGACGATACTCGACATCAAAGCCAAGAATGAAGAGGGGGAAGAGTTTATCGTAGAGATGCAAAAAAAGGATTTGGGAGATTTTTCCAAACGAAGCCTCTACTATACGAGCAAAGCGTATGTCTCACAACTTGCCAAGGGTAAAGATTATAGCAATCTCAGTAAAGTTTATTTTATCGGTATCGTTGATTTTACGATGTTTGAGGGGGAGAATTTCATCAGCAGACATCTCATTCTCAACAAGGAGACCTTAAAACAAGAGCTTCAAGATTTTGAATTTACCTTTGTAGAACTGGGAAAATTCAATAAAGAACTTGGTGAGCTCTCAACAGTATTGGAAAAATGGGTTTATTTTATCAAAAATGCCAATAATCTAACCATGATACCCAAAGAGTTTGAAAATTCAAAAGAGTTCGAAGAGGCGTTTAAAATAGCAACGCAATACGATTGGGATATCAAAGAGTTGGAGATTTATGACTATATGACCCTAAAAGCGTGGGATGAGATTAATGCTCTAAAAACAGCGGAGAGGAAAGGAATGGAACAAGGTCTAGAACAAGGTCTAGAACAAGGTCTAGAACAAGGTCTAGAACAAGGTCTAGAGAAAGGAGGGATAAATAAAGCCTATGAAATCGCCAAAAATCTTTTGGATCTCCTTGATAATAAAACCATCTCATTAAAAACAGGCTTGAGTCTTGAGGAAATAGAAAAATTGAGATAAAAAAGTCTCCTCTCCCGCTCAAAAAGCGGAAGAGAATAAAGAAAAGAGATTATTTTGCGTAAGTGATTTTTGCTTTTGCTTTAAGTCCAGACATTTTTTTGTCCATAGATGCTTTAAACTTATCCATTTTCAAACGTTGTTCGATAAAAGTCTTCACTTCATCAAATCCCAATTTTTTTGCTGGTTGTTTATCTTCGAGATAAATAACGTGATAACCGAACTGGCTTTGTACAGGCTCAGAAGAGATACTTCCCTCTTTCATAGAAAAAGCAGCATCATTAAACGATGGTACCATCTGTCCGCGTGGGAAATAACCGAGGTCTCCCCCTTTGGCAGCACTGGGCCCCATTGATTTTGATTTTGCTTGAGCGATAAATTCTGATTTTAATTTATCTCCACTGAGACCCTTAAGGCTTTTGATAACAGCATCGGCTTCAGATTCTGTTTTGACCAAAATATGACGCGCATGTACTTTTTCTTTGTCAATAAATTCATCCCCATTCGCATCAAAATAGGCTTTTACCTCTTTTGAATCTACCTTGATCGCTTCAAACTGTTGTTGCTCCCATACTTTGGCAGCGAGTTGCGCCTTCATCCGTTCAGAGAGAATTTGGTATTCTGATTTGAATTCTTTGGATTCTAAAATCCCCGCTTTCTTCGCGTCCTCAAATACCAATTGCTGTGCAACCATTCCTTCGATAATACGTTGACGCAATTCATTTTGTTTATCGGCAGGAAGTGAGTCAAAACGCCCCTGTGTCCCCTCCAAGAGAACTCTATTAACCTCATCCGAAGTAATAGTATTCCCATTCACAGTAGCCAATACGGCTGCATTCAGTGCCGAAGCACATAACAGAACTCCCAACGCCCAAATAGTAAACTCTCGTCTCATTGTTATCCTTGTTTCGTTTTCGATTGGTCGAATTATAATACATTTGTTAGCATATCGTATACAAATTAATCGATATTAAACGTCCGTGCTTTTTCTTTTCCCATGCGATTGTTTTAGATACTGTTCGATTGTTTGTAACAGAAAGTTTTTATCAATCGGTTTTGCCAAATGGGCATCCAATCCTGCTCTAATAATTCGCTCACGATCCCCAAGAAGGGCATGTGCTGTCAAGGCAATGACAGGGGTAAAGCCTCGATTGTCCCGTTTATCAATCTCTTTTATCAGTCGATTTGCCATCAAACCATCCATGACAGGCATATCAATATCCATCAGTACCAAATCAAATGGCTCTTTGATATAGGCATCCACTGCCTTTTGTCCATTATCGACAGCGACTACCTCATAGTGATGCTGTTTTAAAATCGTTTCCAACAAGCGAAGATTGATCAGATTGTCTTCTGCCACTAGAATCTTACCTTGACCTAACTTCGGTCTTTGGGTAGAACGCAAAACAGATTTATCAATAGGAACATGAATAGCCGCTTCTACTATTGGGTGTTTAAGACGAAATGAAAAACGGGAACCCTTCCCTACTTCCGAAGCTAACATTAAATGTGATTGCATCATTGTTATGTATTTATAACTCAAACTCAATCCAACACCCATTCCATCTTGACCACGTCGCTGATTGTCCCATGCAGATGAAAACGGTCGTAGCAATGTTTTTAATCGCTCACTTTCAATACCGATTCCTGTATCACTAATAGCATACTCAACTTCAATTTCTTCTTTATCCGCTCTCACGATAGAAATCTCTAAAAACACTTCCCCCGATTGAGGGGTAAATTTAATGGCGTTTTGCATTAAATTACGCAAAATAGTCAAAATCTTATCGTGATCTCCTGCTATTAACAAAGGGAAATTAGGATCAATGAAAACACTCAATCGGATTTCTTTAGAACGTAGCATCTCATCAAACTGTATCGAAAAACTTTCATACACTTCCAACGGATTAAAGGAGTGCGACTTAGTCTCAATACCACCGCTTTCTACTTGCATAAGCTCTAAAAGATTTTCGATTTTAGCCATCATAGATGAGGCGCTGGAGTTTGCTATTGCCGCATACTCTTTTTGCCACGAGCTCAGTGGACTCGATTGCAATAAATCAATAAAACCAATAACCGCATTCATAGGCGTTCTAAATTCATGGGAAATATTGGTTAAAAGCTTCTTCTTAAACTGCTCAAAATAATGCTCAGCCGCCCGTGCCCTCTCGATCATCGACCTGTCTCTCAACGCAATGGCAACCAAAAATTCATTTTCCACGACAATAATTTCCGAACGGACAGCTACATGATAGCCTTGCGCCTTAACAACTATCTTGCCACGATAATCACCCGATTTTGATAATAACAAGGAGAGATCAACCCCTTGAAGCTGTAGCCATTGCTCGATGAGTGTACCCTCATTTATTGATTCAATACCCAATAGGGTCAGAAAAAATGAATTAGCTCCAACAATCTCACCAGAGAGATAAGTATAGAGGAAAGGATCACTGTGAGTATTAGCACATGAGGTCAACATCCCCAATGAGGAGACGAATTTTTGCTGAAATGTATTCGTGAACACCATGGGAAATCCTATTTTGTGACGTGTAAATATTTTTGAAGAATATATTCAAGCTTCTCTCGGGTCAAAGGCTTGGAAAGATAGTCATCAAGCCCTTTTCCCAAGATATACTCTCTATCCCCCTCCATCGCCAAAGCAGTCAAGGCAATGATCGGCATTTTACCCTGACTCATAGCACCCTTGTTCGCTTTTATCTCTTGCGTTGCTAAAATACCATCTTTGATGGGCATATCAATATCCATAAAAATAATGTCAAATTTTTGATTTTGACATGCCTCTACCGCTTCATCTCCGTTGGACGCAGTGACAACATTCAAACCATACTCTTTCAATAACAATTTAATCAACCGCTGATTAATCAAATTATCCTCAACCACCAAGGCATGTATCCCCTGCTGTAATTGTACCGCTACGGAGTCTGAATCTTTGGAAAGGTGCAAAATCTCACCTAAATGAATTCGTAAACTTGTCGGCAACAACGGCTTATGGAGAGTGTAATCAATGATATGCAAGGTTCTTGCCAATATTTTTTCATTATGTTCCACTAAAAGAACGGTCTTGCAAGAGCGTTTTAATGATGAAAGTTGAAGTATCCAATCGGCTTTATCTTGAGAAGCAATAAAATAAACGACATCCACATCCTTAAAAAGCGTTTCATCAATCATATTGGCTTTTGTAACGCTCATACCGAAACTACGTAAGTAGTTGGTCAAATGATTGGCATCATCAAGACGTTTATCCTCTAATAGAACAACTTTCGCACTGTGAGTATTAATCATATTCATAGCTTGATCCGATGAACCCTCTAGTGTTAACGCAAAACTAAAGGATGATCCACGCCCTTCTTCACTGGTGATTTTAAGCTCCCCGCCCATTAAATTAATCAGTCCATGGGAAAGGCTCAACCCAACACCCAGTCGGTTATCGGCATGATCTCCCGATACAAATGGACGCGTAATAAGACCTAATTGTTGCTTACTAATCCCCTTGCCCGAATCTTTAATACTAAAACCAATAGTGCAACTCCCTGTTGTATTACGCTTAAGGAGCTTTACTTCTATCGTTATTTTTCCATTCGGTGGCGTAAACTTTAAAGCATTATCATACAAATTAGTAATTGTTTGCTTGATTTTTCGAATATCACCGACAAGCCGAGTGGGGAGTTTGGGATCAATAAAGACAAGGACACAAACCCCCTTATCATCGCCTAGCGAAACACATCCACGCGCAAGCTCTTCCATCTCAGTAATAATATTAAAATCAATCTGACTAACCGTAAGGCGACCTGTTTGCATCTGCGCCAAATCCAGTAAGTTTTCAATATTAGACATCAAATGTCGCGCTGAATCTTGGACAGAGTGAATATACTCAAGCTGTGTATCATCGGGATGAGTTTTGGACAAAAGATCAACAAATCCCAATATACCGTTCATCGGTGTTCGAAATTCATGCCCGATATTCGCTAAAAATTTTGTTTTAAGCGCTTCAATCTGTACTACTTCATCTTTTAGTGTGACAATATTGGTCTTGTCTTCCAATCGGAGTAGATACAAATCACTAAAACCTTGACGCAACAATGTCGAAGTTGCAACCATAGAATGACGATTTCCATTTGTATCAATAATTCCCAATCCATACCCACTCGGACAATGGGTACGAATATAATCCAGCCAGCTTTTATCATACTCGGTAAAAATCTCTTCATCTTCATCACTAAAAAGTTCTCGAATGGAATCATGTTTCGTGCGAAGTTCTTCAATGGTTTTAATGGGTACTAATTTGAAAAAAGCTTTGTTCGCACCTATCCATCCTGATTCTTTCGTGAAAAATAAAAGTGCACTGGGATCTGTATCTAAAACTTTGTAAAAAAAATCTTTATCAACCGTCCCCTCTTCACTGTATTCAACACTGTGACCTTTGAGTAAATTTATAATCCATTCTTTAAATTTCAATAGAGTCCCCTAATCATAAAGTTTATACGATTTATCAGATATTGTAACACATTATTATGGTGAACTTGATGGTACAATACGAAAAAAATGATTTGAGTTTGAATGAAAAAAGCGACCAAAAAAGAGATTGAAGTCATCAAAGAAGCTCTTGTAGAACGATACAAAGATGCTGTTACGGAACTAACCTATACAAATGCTTATGAACTCGTCATCGCAGTAGCCCTCTCAGCTCAGTGCACCGACAAACGAGTTAACCTCATCACCCCCTCTTTATTCGAAGCCTATCCTACCCCTGAATCTCTTGCAAGTGCTGATATTAATGACGTGAAACGATTCCTTCAAACGTGTTCATTTTTCAATAACAAAGCCATCAATATCATTGCCATGGCAAAGCGGGTCGTTGATGTCTATGGCGGTGAGATTCCTTTGGATGAAAAAGAGCTCATAACACTTGCAGGAGTGGGACAAAAAACGGCGCATGTCGTCCTCATCGAATACACACAAGCCAATCTAATGGCAGTCGATACCCATGTATTTCGAGTAAGTCACAGACTGGGACTCAGCGATGATCTCACACCAGCCACCACCGAGGCAACATTGGTCAAAAAGTTCAAAACCAATCTCCATCAACTTCATCAGGGGATGGTTCTCTTCGGTCGTTACATCTGCACCGCTAAAAATCCCAAATGTGATACGGAATGTTTTTTGCAAGACTATTGTAAAACGAAGGAAAGCTTTAAACCGAGATAGCGATCATGACTGAACTCAAGGGTATAAAAATCCTAGTGAATCGGTTTAGTGTGGATGGGGTGCGTTAGGAGGCTTTATACTTAATTAAGCATATTTAGCTTATAGTTTTATAGCTAACTCAAGTATAAGTCTCAAGTGGAAGAGCGGTTCGGCGAAAGCCTAGCGTGGTGCGAGTTTCGAGTTACTCGCTACTTGGGTCAGCAATCTCTATATAATTTAAGTCTCTTAAATTTCTCTCTTCAATATATCCCGCACTTACAATTTCATTCGTATAAATATCTTTTTTAACATAATAGTTTGGTTGAACTACAACTTTATACAGTCGTCCATCATGTGAATCCACATAAATAAGATTGATATGCTTTTGCACGGTATCAAAAAATACTCTTTTAGGGGTTTGTATTGTTTCGTCAAAACTTCGTATTAACTCTTTTGGGAGTTGGGTATCTTGTTTTACTTTATTAAGAATATGAAAAAAACTTCCAACTTCTAGCACTACATCCCGAGTATGCAGTTTTATTCCCTCTTGTTTTAAAAATGATTGGATATTACTATTTATTTTTCCAACAATCACACTATTATTCTTGATGTTTTTATTTTCTATATTGTCAATAAAGGTATTTAAATCTTTTTTATAATCGTATTTCATCACCGCAATCATACCATCTTGACTCTTTAGAATATCCCCCACCCTCCGCAAATGATAATCCCCACCATGCGCCCTATTGGTCGTATTATGGAGTTTAAAAGCTTACAAAAACACAAAGGCAATTTTTCAAAAAACCAAAGAGGATCATGGGGAAGATTAAAAATTAGATTCCCTATTCCGTGTTGCAATTACAAAAAAAGCTAAAACGGTAATAGTTGCAGCTATCGCCTGAGGTGTGAATATCTCCATCATCATAGGTGTTCTCTTTTCTGTGTGTATTTCAAATTATACACTAATTTTAAAAAGGCTTATTATGAAAATGTTTGAAATAAAAACAAAAAATGGAAGAACTTTCAGAGTAATTGTTGCTAAAATCAAGAGCATTGGTTCTCCCGTACCCACTAAATGTTTAAATACAACGCTTGTGTCGGTTCAAGAAGGTTACTGTTGATACGGGGGTTGTTACTTCGTCGTGGTCTGCTGAGATAGGGAGAAGTTAATGAATGTTTATGAAATACAAGGAGTTGAGGGGATCAATGCCGTAGCTATTTGGTTTGGAGTCTTCAATGACAGCAAGCGATTACCCTGCTATTCGTTTGGTGTCTACTACCAACCACCGTGCCGATTATCTAAATGAAGATATGGGGTTTGACATTTACTTTGGGGATAACCTACACGAGAGTATCAGGATTGACGAGATTTATAAAAGGCTTTACGAATGGGAAACGATTATTAAATCACGCCTTGATATGACTCAAACTTCGAGTAGTGGATTAGTGAAGTGGAAGAGTACCGTAAGCAATGAAGACCGATTCCAAGGGTATAAAAAAATCCTAGTGAGTCGGCTTAGTGTGGAGGGGGTGCGTTAGGAGGCTTTTTCTGCCTCTAAAAACGCGTCGTTAATCTCTTTTGGGATGATAATAGGCTCACCGCTTGCAAGCTTGGCACGGACTTTTTCACGGGCGTTATGCTCATTATCTAAAAAACTATTCATTTCTTTTTCTGTCATTTGCCCATAATTTGGAGCTATTCTGCGGGGCTTATTTTTATTATTTTCCATAATGAATCCTTTGCTTTAAATTCTTTAACAAAATCGACTTTATACCAAATAAGTATGGTTTCTTTCTCATAAGCTTTTGCTGAAATATCTCTAATATCAAATAAATTTCCATTATTTCCATCCATAATATAGCCAATATTATGAGTTTTACCCTCAGATTCTGCAAACCCATAGGCGATTCTTTTGTCCATACTAAATGAAACAATTGCCGCCTCATCGGGGGTATGTAAATCTCCTTTTGCAATATCATTAAATCCAAAACGATTAAAATCTTCCTCAGATAGCGACATTCCTCTATATACTTTTACGTCTATTGGAACATTAGATTTATATTTATCAAATAATCCAAACAATAGCATAGCGTCAACATTTGGTTTATGAAGCCACATTGAAGCCTTGTTTAAATACAACGCTTGTGTCGGTTCAAGAACAAGAAGAACGAGAATGAGCCTGATTATGTGATTGTTTAAATACAACGCTTGTGTCGGTTCAAGCCGTGTATGCGCCCGTGTTGTAGGTAGCTCCACTTGAGTTTAAATACAACGCTTGTGTCGGTTCAAGGTTAATACAAGGAGCTTACCATAAATAGAGGCGAAAATAAATTAATTTGGTGACATCACAAAATAGCTATTAAAAAAAAGTAGCTTTAAACCGAGATAGGCTAAAATTCAAAAATGGTACCAAAAATAATTTATTTGATCATTCTTATCGCTTTTACAGGGTGTATGAACGAACGCGGGATTAGTCTGAACTATTACAATGGTTGTAAAGAGTATTATGATTTGCAAGGATATTATCACAAGGATTGCGATAAAAATATCGTGGATTATAAGGATCTCAAAGGGGCATTAACCCCCGTATCCTCAGGTACGAAACCTAAGGTGTGGTGATACGGGACTATTTACACGCAATAAACGTCGCGAAATTTGCCCACTGGAATAGTACATCACAACTCTCAAAACCATTCTTCTTCGTCATATCACTGTTTTCAGCAATCGTATAGGGGATGAGGACATTTTCTAATGCTTCTCGTTTTTGGACGATTTCGTATTCGCTGTACCCTTGCTCTTTTTTGTAATCATAATAGCAATCGATAAGCTGTTTGTTAAGCTTACTATTTTCGCTCAAAACTTTCTCACTGAAAATAAAAATCCCCCCCTCCTCTAGGGAGTCATAAATCTTCCGTATCAGCGTCTCTCGTATCATGGGGCGGATAAATTGTAAGGTGTAATTGCAAATAATAACACGGGTGTTTCCGAAAGGGTATTCCAAAATATCCCCCTCAACCAAGGCAATATTCGATCGATACGCTTCGATTTTCTTATGAGCATGCTCAATCATCGCGCTAGAGTTATCTATCCCGATCAACTCTACAGGTTGGGCTGATGTAATCCCACGCTCAATCTCAAGAAGAAGTGATGCCGTTGAACATCCCAAATCAATCACCCGCCCCCCATTTTCAAGGGCATTAAGAGCAAAACGTTTCGTCAATTGCTGAGACTCTTTATAAAAGGGGACAGAACGCCCCAGCATATCATCAAAGACGGCAGCCACATCGGCATCAAATTCAAACTGTTTAGAAATAGGTTTTGTAAAAAGGGTATCGGTTTTCATAACGAAATTGTAGCGTAAAGAGAGCTTTTTGAGGGAGGGGTCGCGACGAAACAACACTTTTGCTCCCCCCTCAACACGAAGAGTAAAGCAAAAAGTAGTCCAAAACTTAAACTTTTTGATCTTTTCCAAAAAATTTAAGCTCATTTTCCCCTAAAATACGGATTAAATTCGTCGCACCATGAATTCCAACTGGATCACCTGCTGTAAAAATATAGGTTTGATATTTGTCAATAATAGTATTTGCAAAACCTTGTTCAATAATCTCTTCGAGTGCTTCATCAACATGTCGTGTCGTGGTTAAAAAAGTAGGAGCAACACCCCAAACCAATGTTAAAGTACGTGCAATACGCTCATTATGTGTAGCAGCATAGATAGTCATTTCAGGGCGATAGCGAGAGAGTTTTTTGACCGATTGACCTGAAGTAGTCATTGCGATAATAGCCTGAACATGAAGAGCATCGCCTAAGCGTACTACCGATTCATTGACAATATCCATTTTATCATAATGTTTAAATTCTGAGAATTTATCAAACGGATAGATTTTCTCAATCGACTCAATCGTCTTGACCATCGTCTCTACAACCAATACAGGATTATGCCCCACAGCCGACTCCTCAGAGAGCATCACCGCATCAGTACCGTCCAACACTGCGTTTGCCACATCACTAATCTCAGCCCGGGTTGCCGTCTCGTTTTCCGTCATAGACAATAGCATCTGAGTGGCGGTGATAACAGGCTTGGAAACTTCATTCGCTTTTCGGATCAACATTTTCTGAATCATCGGTACTTCATGATAAGGGACTTCAATACCTAAATCCCCACGTGCCACCATTATTCCATCGGAGTGTTCCAATATGGCATCAATATTTTCAACAGCATCAAATTTTTCGATCTTAGCAATCAGCTCCACACGCCCACCATGAGCCATGATAATCTCACGCGCTTGAATCATATCCTCAGCACTTTGGACAAAAGAGATTGCCATAAAATCAACCTCATTGGCGACACCCCACGCCATATCCTTTTTATCTTTTGGGGTTAAAACATCAATACCAAGAGAGGTGTTAGGGAAATTCACCCCTTGTTTTGAACTTAGACTTCCATTATTCTCGATAATCGCTTGAAGATATTTTGCTTCACACTCCACAATTCTTGCCCGAATAGCCCCATCATGAAGAGTAATAGCATCTCCTATACACAATTGTTCTAAAATTTCACTTCGATTAAGACAGCTCGTATAATGGTGTTCTTCTACTTGTTCACCCACTATTTCATCTTTATAAAAATCAATACGATCCCCTGCTTGAAGTACGAACTCCTCTTTTAACATCCCTATTCGTATTTTTGGCCCGCTAATATCTTGTAAAATACCCACAATTAAGCCTGTCTCCTCCATTGCAATACGGATATTATTGAGAACACCTAGATGATAATCGTGCGTCCCATGTGAAAAGTTCAAACGAAAAACATTCACACCTGCACGAATCATGGCAATAAGTACTTCTACACTTTGTGAGGCTGGACCGACTGTCGCCAATATTTTTGTTCGTTTCATCATACTGTTATCTCCAATTATGCTCTGTAATTTTTTCACGATAATAGCACATTTTTATTCCCATAAAATCAATCTCAGCGTATTTAGAGGTGGCGTAGTATAGAATAAGAGCCAGATTCATTTTAGAAACGGTTGTACGAATTATGCAGACAAAACCCATTGAGACTGACATCGTTTTAGTAGACATTATTGATTTTTCACGTCTTAGTATGCCTCATCAACTCGAACTTATCACCTATCTTTCGCAGAGCTACAAAAAAGTGATCCATAAAATGCTCAAAAGCTCAGGAATCCCTTTGGAAAAAATGCTCCAAGGAATTATCCCCACTGGGGACGGTTTTTATTGTATTTTACACCCTAGCCTAAAAGGGTTTGGATCCATTCTAGGTCTCTCTTTTATCCATTTTTCCGATTATATTGCTCGAGAATATCCTTATTTTCAAGGGATACGAGTAGCAGTACATACCGGAAAAATTTATAAATTTGAAGATATTTTAGGTCATGATAATTTTGTAGGAGACGGACTCAATGAGTGTGCCCGATATTCTGAAATCAAAAATCTTGTGGTTAGCACTGTTTTTGTCTCCGATACTGCTTTCGTATCATTGCAGGATTTTTTAAAAAGTTATCCTGATTTTGATGAGCTGTTACACGAGCGTGAATTCAAATACAGTTCACGCCATACGTTTGCCGATAAACATAACATAGAACATCACGGCTACCTTATTTGGATGCGTCAAGGAGGGATCATCCCTCCCCCAAAAGTAGAATTATTACTTGAATCCAAAAGGAGAAATAATGCGTTTTAGTATTGAAGATTACGCCAAAACATTTAAAATGTCCAAAGAGATGATTCATAATAAAATTCGAACCAAAAAACTTAATTATATTGTTGAGGGAGGTATCCCCTATATTATTGTCCCCAGCAACTCAATAGATGGAAATCAAGAACCAGCTAGTTTAGAGAAAAGCACTTCCACTACAACCTCACCCGCTCGCACTAAAACGAGTATAGGAATGGTGATTTCACTCTATCAAAAAGAGAACCACCATCTCAAGCTCAAAATTAAAGAACTCGAAGCAAAAGTCGATTCCCTTGTCCACGATAAAGAGCAAATGCTTATTGCCGATCGCAACCGTATCGAAGAAATTTACACTGCTAAAGATGAGCAACTTAAAAGTATTTTAGAAGTTTTAAGTACCAAACTAATGCTCTCACACAATGATAATACTGTCCATGATGTTATTGCTACGGAACCCCAACTAACACCTCTTAGCTCCACTGGAATTATAGAGCTTAAACGCTATCTTAAATTTATCGGGATAGGAAGCGAAGATCGTAAAATCATCCGAAATCGCTTTTCTCAAGGGTATGGTAGTGATATTCGTATTATCCAAAAAGAGGGGGAGTTCTATGTCGATCTCTCTAAATACGACTATACTGATCTTTTATAGAGGGTCAAAAATGCAAAAAAGGGCATTTTGATCCAAAAAATAGCTAAAACAAGAAAAAATTAAGCTAAGAGATATTAAAGTATTGATGAGTTTAACAAATCTTTATCCAAGGAACCTATATGAACAAAGCACAATTCGTTGAATTGGTACAAAAAAGTGGTAGTTACAAAACTAAAATAGAGGCTGAGACTGCAATTAAAGCATTTACAGAGGCAGTTACTGCGGCTCTTGTTGCTCGAAAAGAAGTCTCTTTGGTAGGTTTTGGTAATTTTGCTGCAACATTGCAAAAAGGTAAAAGCGGTACAGTACCAGGTACCAACAAAACGTATACAACCGAAGACAAAATGGTTCCAAAATTCAAACCAGGCAAAGGTCTAAAAGACAGCGTTGCTGGCGCAGAATAATCTCTTTCTTAATCTGAGGAATCTCCTCGGATTTTTCTATTCTCTCCTTTTTTTCTCTTCTAATTAGGCTATAATTTCAAACTTAATTACTTGAAATAAAAGGGATCGTGTGCTTTTTTCCTACCTATCACGTCTCTCCCCCTTTAAACAGAAAAAAAACGATGAAGAATGCAAAATTATCTCCAAAAATTATTCTAAGAAATTGGAAAAAGCAGTGCGCAGTGCTGATGGTGAATTATTAAATGATTTCACCCTATTCCATCGAGATAGAACTTTGCTTTTGGATATCCTTATTTTTTTACCGCACTATGGGCTTTATTTAGGGGAAAAAATTATGTGGAAGGCGGAAGAGCTCCAAACGGCTCAAATTGAACGCGCTAGCAGAAGAAATAAAAAGGTTTCCACTACCCGACTTGAATCCACAGAAAGCTTAATTCAGCGCAAGCTTGAGGATGTTTTATCCTTTAATTTTACCCCTATTGAACGCTTCTTTTGGATGGAAAATCTTAGCGAAACGGAATTTGATCACCTAGACCCCTCTTTTCAAAAGCTCTTACCTAAGAATAGACTAATTTTTAAAGATGAAGATCCAAAAACTATTCGAACTAAATTGCAAACCATCGGAACCTATTGTGAAATCCCTTATTCAAAACTAAAATCATTTGGATCACTAAGGGCACATACACTACTCCTACCAACACACTCTGAACTCTTTGGTACTTTTATCTCTTCCGAACAAGAGCTTTTTTTAACTGCCCCACTTGGTACGTCTACTATTACTTTAAGTGGTGGATATGCTAGTGGAAAAAGCACCACATTAATCCGTAAAGTCCTCCAGTTACTACTAGAAGAGCCTCAACGCATCATTATGATTATCACTCCAACGCTATTACATTCTGAAATACTGCGCAAAGAGCTTATCGCAATTATAGAATTTTCCGCCGTCACACTCAATTTTTCCTCTTTAAGTTTTTTCCCTCTTACTCACCTAGTGGAGCCAATCGAAACAAATACTTTATTTCAAAACTCCTCTATTATCGTATGCGATGATGCTCACCTTTTTAAAAACAGTGTTTTAAAGACACTGTTTGCGAATCAAGGTGATCGTATTTTTTTAGTAAGCACCACAGATGCTCTTGAAAAAGAGAATAAATTTTCATTAAAAAATTGCTATCGAACACCTTCTACTAAGCAAATTCAATGTTCACATGAAAATGAGCTTATGAGTATCCTTCTTTCAGAATTAAAAGAGCTTCGAGAAGTATCCCTTGAAAGTTCTATTCTCCTTCTCTTTGCCGATGAACTGTTAATCCCTATCTATCAAGAAGCCATCAATGAGCATCTCAATTTTAAATCTCAAGTTCTTACTGCCAATTTTAGCCTGCAATACAAAAACTTTAATTCCATTATCCTCTCAACGCTATCTTATATCAGTGCCCTTGAAGTTAACCATACCTATCTACTAAATGTGAGTCCCGATGATTCCCTCTACTCTCTTGCATTAAGCCGTGCATCAGAGAGCATTACTATAATTTCCGACATAATTCATCCACAAATAGGGGATATAAAATGAAAACAATTGTTAAAACAGATGAAGAGTGGCGAACACAACTTTCGCCAGAAGCTTATAGCGTCGCACGAGGGCATGGGACGGAGAGGGCATTTAGCGGTGAATACGCTTCTTTCAAAGGAGATGGGATTTACACCTGCATTTGTTGCGGTACCCCCCTTTTTGATTCACTTGCAAAATATGACTCAGGTTCAGGGTGGCCTAGCTACGATCAACCTCTCAGCCCTGAAGCACTCACCGAAAATCGTGACAGTAGTCATGGAATGGTTCGTGTTGAAGTACTGTGTGCCACCTGCAATGCCCATCTAGGACACGTTTTTCCTGATGGACCTGCAACAACCGGTTTACGCTATTGTATCAACTCTGTCTGCCTCAATTTTAAACCACGAAAGAAGGAATTTTAATGCGACCACTTTTAGCCCTATTACTCTGCGGTAGCTTTGCTTATGCCGCTCATCCACACGTCTCTCTCCAAACGACACAAGGAGATATTGAACTTGAGCTCTATGAAGATGTTGCTCCTCTAGCGGTTGAGAACTTTACCACGCTTGTCAAAAATGGCTACTACAATGGACTCACCTTTCATCGTATTATTAAGAATTTTATGGTTCAAGGAGGCGATCCGACAGGAACAGGTGCAGGAGGAGAATCTATTTGGAAAAAACCATTTAAAGATGAATTTAAATCAGGCGTTGTTTTTAATCAAGCTGGTATTTTAGCCATGGCAAATGCGGGACCTCGCACCAATGGAAGCCAGTTCTTTCTTACAACAGCACCGACTCCATGGCTCAATGGGTATCATACGATTTTTGGTAAAGTAGTTAAAGGGAGCGATGCCCTTAGTAAGCTTAACAATGTTCAAACAAACGGTCAACAAAATGGTGACAAACCGCTTCAAACACAAAAAATCATCAAAGCAACACTACTTCCATAAATTACTTTTTTGGAAGCTTAGCGACTGAATCCAATACGCTCTTTTGAGCTTCTGGATTGAGTTTATTGTTATTTGCAACGAACATATAAAATTCAACCCGTCTATTTTTTGCACGATTAGCTTCCGTTGTATTAACCGCTAATGGTTTCCCTGCACCAAACCCAGCACTTGAAAGCCGTTCAGCACTTACCCCATTTTGTATCAGGGCTCTTACTACTGTAGCTGCACGAGCGCTAGAAAGATCCAGATTATCTCTATATGCCGATCCGACAGGAAGATTTTGATTATCCGTGTAACCACGTACCGAAATATCAACCGTAGGGGGAAGTGTTTTAATAATATCTGCTACACGCTTAATAAAAAGTTGCATCTCTTGATCATCAATGGTAGCATTAGAACCCCGAAATGGAATTGTAGCAGGGAGCTTGAAGAGGGTACCATCCATACTCTCATCAAGTGCACCTGCACCCACGGATACGTTTTGCATCTCCTCCTCTTCCGTGCTACTACTGGATTCAATCTGAGCAGTTGAGGTTGGAGTAGCATCTAATGCAGCACCACCCGTACTCGTTGGAGCTTCACCACTGCTTTTTTTAGATGAATCTTCAGACGATTCAGGCGTCATAGGAGTAACAGGGCTAATCTCTTCAGGTGCAGGCGCGTAATCGTAAATTTTTACAAACTCTTCTTTAAGCGCTTGTACTTTTTCCTTATTGACCGACGCAATAGCGTATAAGGCAATAAAAAGGGCTAAGAGAAGACTAAAAAAGTCCGCTGTAGGAACTGCCCATTTCTCACCTGCTGGACACTCCTCACACTTTTTGCATTTTTTCTTTCTTGCCATCTAATCGCCTACTTACGTAAATTGGCTGTGCTTTTCTTCAGCAGGAGAAAGGAAGTTAAGCAGTTTTGCCTCAAGAGTACGTGGATTGTCCCCATGAACGATCCCTATAATCCCTTCTAGCATCACCTTTTGCTCTTTAACAATATGGTGTGCTTTTGCTTTCATTTTAGCTCCCATAGGCCCAATCAAAACGTACGCACTGAAAATCCCCGTAACAGTTGCCGTAAACGCCCCTGCAATCCCCTCAGCCATCTCAACAGGAGAGTCCAACTTTTGAAGTGCCAAAATAAGTCCCAAAACCGCCCCAACAAGCCCCAAAACGGGAGAAGTTTCCCCCGCTAAAATCCAATAGTGAGCGCATCCATGCCAATAGTGTTCTGTCTCTTCGATAACGGCTTCAAGCGTTTCTGCAATGGTGTCGATCTCATTTCCATCAACTGCCATACTTAACCCTTGCTTCAAAAAAGCATTATCAATTTCAGCAACCTTTTTTTCAAGCGAAAGCAATCCATCACGACGTGCCATCAACGCCAGATCAACAATCTCTTTGATCCGTGCTTCCAAATTAACGGGTGATTTTTTAAAATTCATTCCAACGTTTTTTAATGCACCTTTAACGTACTCGCCATCCGTACTTACCATAGCAGCTAAAAGAGTGGTAGGCATAATAATAATAATCGAGGTGAGGTGGACAATGTGAACAGGGTTACCCCCCTCCATTAAATCTCCAATAGAAATAGTAGTTATCGCCCCTAATATCCCTAAAATCGTTGTTAAGTCCACCTGAGCCCCTCTTTTAAGTATGAATTTAAATTTTTTTGCTTAATAAGGGCTGATTGTACCTTTTTTTCGCTGAATATTATGATTTTTTCTTACCACTTGGATAAAAAAAGCCATACAATATTTTAATTAATATCATCAAGAATATACCACTTCCCATACTTGCCACAATAAACGAATAATATTCATCGTGACTAATAGCATGAGCTTCATATCCCAACGTTGCAATTGCTACAGTAAATGTTAATGGCATTGAATCACTTAATGAAAAAAGAATTGTATTTTTCCACCCCAAATAACTGCTGTATGCTACAAAAGAACTGATAAGACGTATCCCAATAATAGCACTTGCAATAAAAAATGCTGCCATCAAAATTTTAGATTCGGTAAATGCTTCCAAGGCTAAAGTTGACCCAACATGGATGAAAAAGATAGGAACTAAAAATCCAAATCCAAAAGAAGAAAGTTTTTCAGGAAGTTCTGTTTTGTGTTTAAAATACGTTGCAATAAAAACCCCTGCTAAAAAAGCTCCTAAGACAACATCTATCTTAAGATAAAGCATTACAGCAATCATCAAAAACATCAGTGCCATCGAAAAGCGAATATCTTGATCTTTGCCATCTTCATGAGGCATTATCAAAGTTTTCAACCCAGGATACCACCAAAAAAGAATCCGAATCCCTTTGAAGAAGAGGACAAATCCAATCATAAAAGCGAATAATCCTCCCAAAGTAAAGACAAATTCACGGTTATACCCATATTCCAGCCCACCACTAAGGATAGTCAAAGCCATGATACTCGTCAGCTCACCAATAATCCCAATATTCAAAGCCAAAGCCAGCCATGGTTGATTTTTACCATACTCTTTGACCAATGCCATTAACATTCCCAATGAGAAGATGGGGAAAGTAACCAAATAAACGGCACTTAGGTCAAAGTATAAAAACAGGGTTAAGGCTCCACCATACAACATGACGAAATAAATAATTGTACGACGCAATAGGGAAGATTTTGCAAATCCAAACTCTTTGAGATTGACCTCCATTCCTGCCAAAAACATCAGATAAAGAAATCCTACTTTAGCAATAATTTTAAACAGTTCTGTCTCAACCAAAAATCCAAAATAGGCAGCTAAACTTCCCAATAATATTTCAACGACTACAACAGGAAGCTTACTTACTCGCGATAAAAATGGCGAGAACATAACTAATAACGATAACGTAATAATGACAATCACAGTACTGCTCATACTAACCTTTCAACGCTTTCCACAATGCAATAGCCTGCACATGCTCTTTTACATCATGAACGCGAACGATACTAGCACCTTCTTCGATTGCTTTGAGATGAATTGCCAGCGTCCCTCCCAAGCGATCTTCACTTAGAGAGGGGGATACCGTATTAATCATCGATTTACGACTCGCACCCACCAATAAAGGCTTTCCAAACGCTAAAAAGTGTTTTTGATGCGTAATCAAGGCTAAATTATCTTCCAAACGCTTTCCAAAACCAATCCCACAATCCAAAATCACCTTTGAAATACCAAATTTTTCCGCTTTTTCTAAACGTTCGTTAAAAAAGAGTTCCACTTCATGAAGTACCGAAAAATAAGAGGGATTGCATTGCATTGATTCAGGGCTACCTTGCGCGTGCATAATCACCGCCGTTGCGTTATACTCCCCACATAACCGCGCTACTTCATCATTCGCCAACCCTGTTATATCATTAATAATATGAAAACCTCTCTCCAACGCATACGCCACTACGCTAGGGGAATAACTATCCAAGCTTAAGCGCACTTTTTCATATATTTTTTCATGATAAAGAGCATCAATGATAGGGCGAACACGCGTTAGCTCTTCAGCTTCACTCACACCGATACTTCCCGGACGGCTTGAAACGCCGCCAATGTCGATAATATTCGCCCCATCGTGAATCATTTCAATAATTTTATCAACAGCCTCGTTCTCTTGAAAACGGCTATGGGTGTAAAAACTATCCTCATTGGCGTTAATAATACCCATCACTTCGATTTTTTGAGGAAGATGAAGCGTACAAAAACGTTCCAGTTCAACCGAAAGTTGTTTCAGTCCAAACGGTTGAGCTTTCTCTTTTTGAGCCAATTCACGTAATTGTCGTTCATTGGCAATCAGTAAGACATTGACCCTAGGTTCAGCGGCAATCACCGTCCCTTTGGGTACGGCTAAATCAGCCCCAACACTAAGGGCATCTTGTTTAAGAATATTGGCAGCACCGACGTGTAAATCTTGGATACTGATCAAATGAAGCTTCCCTTTCGCTTCCAAAATAGAGAGACCACCGCCATCAACTCCCAACTCTTTTAGGAAATTTTTGAGAGGTATCGTCGAGGAAAGATGTTCAACGACCACGTTTGACCTCTTTTAGAAAATTCATCAATACCATAACAAGAACACTTTGCATCCGTCCATTGAGTTCAATCAAACGAAACGCTTTCTCAAAGCCCTCTAGCTGTTGCGTCGTTAACGCCAATTTTTCAACACAGCTCGCATGATACATCAACGCCTCAATCAATTCTTTCGCTTCATGCTTTTTGAGACGGTCGTACTCCTTGACAAAAGAAAAGAGTTCATTAAGTTCTAAGGAAGCGAGGTGAATATTCAACGCCATGCGCTCTTTATGAGCACTCTCCACACTCAGACTCAAACGGGAGCGGACGGTCGGTAAAAAAGTACTTTTAGTGGGAGCTATCAAGATAAAGACAATATTTCGAGGAGGCTCTTCGAGAATCTTAAGGAGAGCATTTTGGGCAGGGATCGTAAAACTTTTTGCCCCTAAAATCAAGGTTTTTGTTTTTTCTTCACTTTTGTACGCTTCGGCGATAACCTCTTTGGCATCTTCGATTTTAAAATCATCACACACAAAACGGACGCTCCGTAATGGTAATAACTCCTGTACAATTTCTAATGATCTCTCTTCAAAATGCTCCGTAATGAGTATTCCCCCTCGCTCACGCGTGAACATCAATCTCCCCGAACAAGACGGCGGCTAACGTGCGATCAAATAAACGATAAAGTTGCAATAATTTAATATCAATATTCGATTCGTAGGAACGAAGCGAGAGGGCATTGGAATAACTTTCATCCATCATCCACATCAACGCATTGTTACTTCGTTTCACAAAATCAGCACGTCGCTCATCTCCACCCTTCCCGATATACCAAAAGAAGTATTCCCCCTTGAACGAGAGCTCCAGCATATCGCTAAGCATATCCATAGCATCCGTATCCATCGACTGATCAAGCCGCGCATAAAAAGAACTCAGCTTAATAATAGGAATCATTGGACGATCTTTGGTTCGTTTGTTAATCGTATCCATAATATAATGGGAGAACCATTGTCGCTCTTGATCGGTGACCAAAACAATCGTATGACCCTGCATAATTTGATCCATAGCATTGATAATCTGTGGTTCCCACTCGTATCGTTGCTCTTCAAACCAACTCATGGAGGCACCCTCGGTACGAATTGCGTCTAACGTCCACTGATCAAATTTTCGCACCTATTTATCCAATTCATACGCACTATGCAGTGATCGCACTGCAAGCTCTGCATACTTTTCGTCAATAACCATTGAAACTTTTATTTCGGATGTTGAGATCATCATAATATTAATATTTTCACGTGCCATTGTTTGAAAGGCTTTAGCAGCAACTCCCGTATGGGATTTCATTCCGACACCGACAATAGAAACTTTACAAATATTTTCATCGTAACTCGCTTCATTGATTTCACCCTCGGTCACAAACTGTTCTACGATAGCTTGCGCATCAATAAGTTCTGTTTTAGGTACGGTAAAATCGAGATTCGTTTTTCCATCATGACCCAATGTTTGGATAATCATATCAATATTAACACTATTATCCGCCAAACGGGTGAAAAGATCCGATGCAATTCCCGGACGATCAATCACGCCACTTAGAGATACTCGTGCTTGATTTTTATCCAGCGCTATGCCGCTAACAAGTGGTTTTTCCATAATATACTCTTCCTTTGTGATAAGTGTCCCCTCAGCGTCACTGAAACTAGAGCGGGTAACAAGGTTAACATTAAGTTTTTTTGCCAATTCGACCGAACGGTTTTGGAGAACTTTTGCCCCCAATGAAGCCAGTTCTAGCATTTCGTCATAACTAATTTTGTCCATCTTTCGCGCTTTTGGCTCAATACGAGGATCAGTCGTATAGATACCGTCAACATCGGTATAAATTTCGCATAGATCAGCTTCGAGAGCACCTGCAAGGGCAACCGCAGAGAGATCCGAACCACCGCGACCAAGCGTTGTTACCTGACCCTCTTCACTAACCCCTTGAAATCCAGCTACAACCACCACTTTTCCCTTAGCAAGCTCCGCTCTCATAACACTGGGGTCGATACTCTCAATTCGTGCTTTGGTATGAACATTATCTGTCACAATACCCGCACGGCGACCGCTCATCGAAATAGAAGGATGTCCCATCGCATTAAGAGCAATAGAAAGCAACGCTGCCGTAACACGCTCACCTGAACTAAGAAGCATATCGAGCTCACTACGCTCAGGCGTGGGCGTATAATGCTCTGCATACGCAATTAATTTATTCGTTTCACCGCTCATTGCCGACACAACAACTACGATTTGGTGTCCCTCTTTGAGTGTTTTAGAGACGCGGTTGGCAACATTTTGGATACGATCCAAATCCCCAACGCTTGTCCCTCCGAACTTTTGTACAATTACCATTACAAATATCCCTCCGCTTTAAAATGTGAAATTACTTGCTCATAAATTGGTTTTTTGAAATGGGCAATTTGACCCAATAATGAATCTATCTCCACAAAACGATATTGAATAAATTCTGGATGCTTAGTATCCAAATCAATCTTTGCACCTTTTTTGAGACGCACAAGATAATAACGCTGCTTTTGCCCAGCAAACGGTGTCATTTTCGCTGCAACATGAGAGGGAAAATCGTATGCGATCCAATCAGGATACTCGGCGATAATTTCCACTTTTTTGGTTCCTATTTCCTCTTTGAGCTCACGGAAAAGTGCCTCTTCGGGCGATTCCCCCTCATCGATTCCCCCTTGAGGAAATTGCCAAACATCATGCATATCATTGCGTTCCGCAATAAAAATCTCTTTTTTATCAGGATACTCATGAGAAACAATAACCGCCGCAACATTAGGACGATAAAATTTTTGTGAATTCATTGTAGTGTCTTTTTTGGTGACATTGTAAAGTATTTGCGATTAAAATTTCATATAAAATCCAAATTGTTGACGAATTGAACTCAAAAGTAGTACAATTAATTTCTAGTTATAAAAATTATTTCTGAGAGAAAAATGAAACATCTGAAGACAAAGATTTTATCAATACTTATTCTTATTATCTTAGGTGTTGCAACAGCGGTGACAACCTACGATATTATTCATGCTAAACAAGAAAATGATCGTCGTATGGTGGAAGTGCGCAAAAGTGTCACGCTTAATTACAATCAGATCATTAGCGATACTATTCATTTTTATACCGCTAGAGCCAATTCAAATATTCGTTCTCCTGACGTACTCAATGCAATTCGCTCAGAAGATCATGACGCTCTTTATCGACTAATTCAGCCTCGATGGGAAGTGTTGAAACATGAAAATCCTTCTTTAATTATTATGCAATTTCATAAAGCAGATGGAACCTCATTACTACGAATGCATCAACCAAACGAATACGGCGATTTAATCGCCCTAAAACGCTCTATGGTTGCCCATATTCACAAACATCATAAAATAATTTCAGGGTTTGAAGAGGGAGTACAAGGACTTGCATTTAGAATTCTTGTTCCAATTATTGATAAGGGAGACTATTTAGGTGCGGTTGAATTTGGAATTTCAACCGCTTATTTAACCGAGAAAATTCATCAATATACGAAGTATGACTCTTTCTTTCTTCTCCGAAAGGATATTTTAGGGACATTTAAACATATTAACTATTATTCGCCAATGGGTGACTATATGGCTATCAATGTCCCTCCAAAATTCTCAAGATTGCTGAACCAATATAAAAACAATCATCACATTTTCGATAATAACACACTCAAATACGGCAATCAGTCCTATGCAATTAGCAGCGTGCCAATCATGAATTATCTCAATCAGTCAATCGGAGCGATCGTGTTTATCCGCGAAATACCCGATTTTTGGACGCATGCCGTAAATATGATTTTAGCAACACTCTTCATAGCCTTAACATTGATGATTATACTTGGGCTAATGATTAATCGAGCGTACAATACCATTGCCACTGCCATGAATTTTCAAGAATTGTACAGCCAAGCTATCCTCGATGCGGTTCCCTCCCCCATTATTGTTACCGACGGAAATCAGTTGATTGCGGCAAATCAAACTTTTTGCGCTATTTTTTGTACGAAAACATTGAAGAGTTTCAGCGTCATCATAAATGTATATGCGAGTATTTTGAAGCAGGAGATACGAAAGATTTCCTAATGCCGATGAACAATGATCAGCGTTGGACGCAATATGTCAGTACCCACCCCGATATACATCACAAAGCAAAAATTACGATCAACGGCATAACAACTGTATTCGACGTTAAACTTTCCGTTTTGCATTATCAACAGCAATCTCGATACGTCGTTATTTTTACCGATATTTCATTAATGCAGGCACTCTCTATAACCGATCAGCTAACGGGTATCGCAAACCGTCTCCATTTTTCGATGATCTATGAACATGCTATCAACGTAGCACACCGTGAAAATAAACCTCTAGGAATTGTCTTTTTTGATATTGATCATTTCAAAAGAGTAAATGACAATCATGGTCATTTAACAGGGGATATTGTTTTAAAGCAAGTTGTTACTTTAGCGAAAGGAAGAATTCGTAAAAGTGATACTATCGCTCGTTGGGGGGGAGAAGAATTTATCCTCTTACTCCCCAATACTGATCTCGAAGAAGCCGTCCAAGTTGCTGAGAGTCTAAGAGCTGCTATTGAGGATGAACCGTTTCATGGTATCGAAAAAATAACCTGTTCATTCGGTGTAGCTACATTAAAAGAAAGTGACTCTTCTGAAGAATTGCTAAAACGCGTAGATGATTTATTGTACGAAGCCAAGGCAAAAGGACGTAACCAAGTCGTTCAAGGATAGAGAATGGTATAATACTCTATGCTTTTATACATTCATATCCCTTTTTGCGATAGCAAGTGCTCCTATTGTGCCTTCAACTCCTACGTTGATAAGTTTTCTCAGCGCGAAAAATACATGCACGCCTTGTCTTCACAGCTCGCATACGAGTTGGAACGTTTTGAGGTGAGTGAAACCAATCTCATCGAAACTGTCTTTATCGGAGGTGGAACCCCCTCCACTGTTGATCCGACCCTCTATGCCAATATTTTTGAAACCATTTCCCCATTTTTAGCCCCCAATGCTGAAATCACCTCCGAAGCCAATCCCAACAGCGCCACCTACGAATGGCTAAAGGGGATGTTTGCACTGGGTGTTAATCGAATTAGCTTTGGAGTACAAAGTTTCAACGATGAAAAACTAAAAATTTTGGGACGTGCCCACAACACAGCACACGCACTCGAAGCAATTAAGAATGCCCAAAAAATAGGTTTCAAACGTCTCTCACTTGATCTCATTTATGGGGTTGCAGGAGATACGAAAGAGCTATTGTTAAATGATATAGAACACGCTTTTTCACTCCAAATCGATCACATCAGCCTCTATTCGCTCACTATAGAAGAACACACCGCCTTTGAAAAAACGCCTGAACTTGCCCGTGAAGAACTAGAAATGACGGAATGGTTGTTTGAGCAAATTGCATCACGTGGATTTGTACAATACGAAATTTCCAACTTTGGGAAAACTCGATCTGCGCATAACCTTGGCTATTGGGAAGGGAAAAATTATATTGGTTTGGGTGCGGGAGCCGTTGGATTTTTAAATGATACTCGCTTTTATCCCTCAACCAATATTGAACACTACATTGAAAATCCTTTGGAAATCACTGAAGAGAACTTAACCTCTGATGCACTTTTAGGTGAAAAACTCTTTTTAGGATTTCGCAGTTGCGTAGGAGTAGACGAAAAAAATCTCACACCAACCCAAAAAAAAGAAGCCGACCTACTAACGCAAGAGGGGATATTAGAGCAGCATAATGGTCGCTTTTTCAACCCAAATTTTTTGTTAGCCGATGAAATCGCACTGCGTGTTGAGGGATATTAAAAAAGTTTCGCTAAAATAGCACTATCTTAAAACGAAGTGAATAAATATGTTTGGTATGGGTATCGGCGAAATTTTATTGATTGCAGTTGTTGCAGTCCTCTTTTTAGGTCCAGACAAACTTCCTGAAACAATGGTTAGTATTGCCAAATTTTTTCGTAGCGTCAAGGGGACGGTGAACACTGCCCGCGCTACTATTGAAGAAGAGATGAAATTCTCCGAGATGAAACAAGAGGCACTCAGTTATAAAAATGATTTATTGAATGCAAGTAGCGAATTAGAACGCCTTACCGACTTGACAGACATTAATTCTGAGATAGCAAATGTTAAAAAAGATTTTAGCCTTGAGAAGTCTGTTATTGCTCCTGTAGCACCAAAAGAACCTGAAGTAGTCACCTTTATCCCCAAAGCAAAACCAATAAATCCACCTGAAGAGACTGTTTAATGTTTGATGATATACGTCCCCATTTACTTGAACTGCGCAAACGCTTAGGTATTAGCGTTGCCGCTATCATTATTATGTCTATAATCATGTGGAATTTTCACGATGCAATACTTGCATGGATTACAAAACCACTTGTTGATGCATTGGTCGCTACTGCTAAGATTTCTCATAAAGCGGCTCTTGGGATGATTGTCACTAGAGAATTATCGGAAGCTTTTTTTGTTGCTATGAAAGTTTCCCTTTTTGCAGGACTTCTTGCAGCACTTCCTGTCTTATTATCTCAAATATGGCTTTTTATTGCTCCGGGTCTTTACTCTAACGAGAAAAAAATGATGATTCCTATCGTCGTCGGTGGAACGGGTATGTTCTTGATGGGAGCGGCATTCGCGTATTATCTTGTTACGCCGCTTGGATTTGCATTTTTCATCGAATTCGGAAGTGCATCTTTTGTCCCAATGTATAATATTGGAGAGTACGTTGAGTTTTTCACCAAAATTTTATTTGGCTTTGGACTTGCCTTTGAACTTCCCGTTGTTTGTTATTTCCTTGCTCTACTCGGAATTATCGATGACAAAATGATGACCAATTTTTTCCGTTATGCTATTGTCTTGATCTTCATTATTGCTGCAATTTTAACCCCTCCCGATGTCATCAGTCAACTGTTAATGGCAGCACCGTTGATACTTTTATACGGTATTTCTATTTTGATCGTACGTGCCGTCAATCCAGCACCCAAGGAAGATCCTAGTGCGAACGCTGAAGATGAAGAAGAGACGATTGACTAAAGATCCTCTTCTCACCTCAAGCTATGAGTACACCCTTCCTCATGAGCTTATAGCAACCCATCCTGTTCATCCAAGGGATCATGCGCGCCTACTCGTTTATAACCGAAATGACAAAACCATTACCCATGCACGATTCGATCAACTGGAGCAATTTTTACCCCAAGAGTGCGCCCTTATCTTTAACGATACCAAGGTTATAAAAGCACGACTTTATGGAAAAAAGGAGAGTGGCGGAGCTATCGAACTTCTGATCAATCGCCCTCTTGATGCACATACCCTTAATGTCTATATCAAAGGACGGGTTAAAGAAGGATTTACCCTCCTTTTTGACGAAAACCTTACCGCCATTATAACGGCACTCAACGATGACGGTTCACGCGAGGTTAATTTTTATCTCTCTAATGCCCTTATCCGTTTTGAAGAGCTTCTTCCTATCTTGGAGCGTATCGGACATATTCCATTGCCCCCCTATCTCGGGCGTGAAGACAACAGTGAAGATGAACGGGAATATCAGAGTGTTTTTGCCCATCACGAGGGGGCTGTTGCCGCCCCTACCGCATCGCTTCATTTTACTGATGAACTTTTTGAACGTGTTTGCACCTCTCGTCCCAATGCTTTCGTCACCCTTCATGTTGGTTCAGGAACCTTCAAACCCGTTGAAGCTGCAATCATCACCGATCATCCGATGCACTCAGAGTATTTTAATATCAGCACTCAAGCACACACACTTATCCAAAGTGATATTCCCATCCTCTGTGTTGGAACAACCTCAACGAGAACCATTGAATACCATGCCCGAACAGGAGAGCTTCATGGTGAAGCCAACTTGTTCTTGCACCCCAATAACATTCCATTGCGTGTCAATCATCTCCTTACCAACTTCCATTTACCACAATCCACCCTCTTGATGCTCGTCGCTTCATTCGTCGGACTGGAAGAAACTCATCGTATTTATCAAGAGGCAATCGATCAAAAATATCGCTTTTTCTCGTATGGTGATGCGATGCTGCTACTCTAAAACCCTTCAAACTATGATAAAATACACCATTAACTTTTAAGGCATTTTTATGGATAAAATTAATCGACGAAATTTTTTAGGTGCTGGACTTATTCTCGGCGCATCGACTCTTTTAGGTAAAGAAACCGCCAAGAAGATCATTACCGAATCACCTGTGGAGTTTGTCCCTCCTATCATCGCATTCCCAGAAAAAAAACCAATGAAAACGATTTCGGATCGTCCTCCGCTACTCGAATCCTCTCGTAATATTTTCACCCAAACCATCACTCCTAACGATCAGTTTTTCGTTCGATGGCATATGCCTGATATTCCAACGTATATTGATCTCGAAACATTTCGTCTCGAAGTCAAAGGCTCTGTTGAAAAAACTCTCTCACTGAGTGTTGATGATTTGAAATCCAAATTTGAACCTGTAGAGATCACAAGCGTACTCCAATGCGGTGGGAACAGCCGTAAATTTTACGCCAAATCTGGGCAAGCCACGCACGGTGTTCAATGGGGTCATGGTGCTATGGGATGTGCTGTATGGAAAGGGGCTCGTCTCAAAGATGTCCTTAACATGGCAGGAGTTCAAGGATCCGCCAAATTCGTGGGGCTTAATGGGCTTGAAAAACCCGCTGTGGATGAAACTCCTCATTTTTTCCGTGAAATGGAGATTGACGAAGCACTTAGTGGTGACATCATCGTTGCTTATTCTATGAATGGTGAAGACATCCCTTATCTCAATGGGTTTCCACTCAAGCTGATTATTCCGGGACATTTCTCCGACAGCTGGGTTAAAATGCTCTCTGAAATCACCGTCATGGATGAATATCGTAAAACTTTCTTTATGGATGTTGCCTATACTGTCCCTGACAATGACTGTGAATGTGTTATATCAGGAGGTGATTTCGAGTATAAACGCAAGCCAATTGCCATTATGAAAGTCAAATCAGTTATCGGCTACCCTACTCCCAATACTATCATCAAAAAAGGGTCTCGTATTAATGTCACGGGCGTTGCTTTTGACCAAGGAAAAGGGATTAAAGAAGTAATGATCTCGCTTGATAACGGTAAAAGCTGGGGTGCTACCACACTGCAAAAAGACAATGGTAAATACGCCTATCGTCAATGGAGCTACAGTTGGGAGCCAAAAACCAAGGGTGAGTATACCATTATGGTACGTGCTATCAACCGTATCGGAAATATTCAACCGATGCCTGATGAGATTGGCTGGAATGCAGGCGGATACCAATACAACGGCGTTGATGCTGTTAATGTAAAAATTGTGTAAGGGTGAGAGTATGAAAACAAAATTATTATTGATAAGTTTATTATTCAGCGCTTCTGCCGTTTTCGCACAAGTTGCCAAACCGATTGAAATGCCTTATGTTGATTATCCCATCGCAAAAGGGGATCATGATGAAGTGACACAGCAATACTGTCTCATCTGTCACTCCTTTGGATATGTCCTCAACCAAGGGCAAAAAAGTCGTCCTTACTGGACAGGAACCGTTTCCAAAATGGTCAATGAATTCAAAGCTCCCATTCCAAAAGAAGATCAACAAACGATTGTTAACTATCTCGTGAAACACTATGGATATGAGGGAACATCAGGGCATTAAGCTGTCCTGATTACACTACAATCACCCTCCCATTTCGCACCTCGATTATACCCCCTAGTTCTGCCTCAAAAATTTCAGAAGCGAATCGTCCTATCACCTCTTCATACGTCGGCATAGTTCGACAAAATGCTAAAAATGGGGTGTCATTCATCGTATTGAGTGCCGATTTTGTAATATGCGCCACAAATGAATCAATATCTTCTATCGCAATCGCTTTTCCATCGGCTAAAAGACGATGCGTCCCTTCGCTCTCTCGTATCCGATGGGGTAATACATAAATTTGCTTCCCCATTTCTAGCGCATACGCCACTGAACGCATACTTCCACTTCCAATATCCGCTTCGGTAACGATGAGGCATTCCCCCAAGGCAACAACAATCTCATTACGTACAACAAAGCTCCACTCACGCGCTGTAAAATCGGGTTCAAACTGAGAAAGGGTTAGTCCATGATTTTCAATAGCTTCGATCAGTGACGCATTACGCACAGGATAGCGAATGTCAATACCACAGGGGAGAACAGCAATAGTATTGGCGACACCTGCCCCCTCATGAGCAAGAGCATCCACTCCTGCCGCAGCTCCACTTACGATGACCATCCCAGCGTATGCAAGCTTTTTGGAGAGTTCGAGGGTCAATGCACGCGTATAGGGGTTAGGTCTACGAGTTCCGACAATGGAGATTTTAGGACGCACGAGAAGATCCAACGACCCTTTATAATAAAGTGTTTCAGGATATTTTTTGACCGATTGAAGTTCACTGATAGAAAAAGAAATGGAGTTTGCCATCGTCTCTCCTCTTTTTTTGTCATCTTATCGCTATACGAAAAAAAGGGCGAAAATATGGCAATTTGTCATACATCATACTCCTCTGCTAGTTCTGTCCGTGTTACTTTAAGCCTTTGGGCAAGAACAGTAGCGAGACTTTGCATGAAGTGTAAAGCAGCTTTTTTGTGATGCTCTGAAAAACGATCAAAGGCTTCACGTGAAATCATATAAAGAGTGGTATCGCTTGCAGCAATCGTATCAGTATAATGAGGACTCCCCTCTAAAAATGAAAATTCTCCAAAAAAGCTCCCTTGTGTCAGTGTACTGAGATGAACATTTTTTTGCTCATTAAAAGGGAGCATAAGACGTACGGAACCTCCCCGAATCAAAAATATTTCCCCAGTCGAATCCCCTTGGGAATAAATTACTTCCCCTTTTTTAAATGACTTAGCTTCCAAAAGTGTTTCTATCTCGGTTAAAGTATCTAAATTACGTCCCTTAAATAAATCAAACTCATTCAGTTCAAAAAGTTCTTCTTTTTGCATTTCAAGCGTGTTTTCACGTAAAATCTTACTCTCTACCCACTCAATAGCATCATCTAAATCATCAAATACCTTGATAGGGCTAAGGTGCTTTAGAAGTCCAACATGATTGAAATAATTTTCCATATCATCCCCGCTTGGGAGCTTATGAGGCAAACGAGAGAGGATCAAATATCCATCTCGATCATGGAGAATATCTTTGATTTGGAGAAGGATATGAGCAGCGGTCAAATCAACCGTTTGTACCCGCTTCATATCCAATATAATGTATTTTTTGTATTGCAAATCCTCTTGTAACATCGTATAAAGCTGATTCGCAGTTCCAAAAAATAGACTACCGTGTAACTCATAGAGCGAATATTCTCCACCTCTTTCGCGTAAAAATGTATCTTCATCATTCGAGCGGATAGTTTTACTTTTGGCTTCCGTACCATCGAGCTGGCGATAGACAACGGACGCTCCAATTTGTTGCGCGATATAAAGGACAATCGCCAACAACAATCCAACCCCTGCCGCTGCAATAAGACTTACCGTGAGTGCAGTTATCGCAACGATAACGATAATCAAAAAATCAAGTGCTGTTTTGGAAGTTTTGAGTAACTGTACGCTGTGACGATCAATCATCCGTAGCCCAATTACCATCAAAATACCTGCCAATGTTGCAACAGGAATCCATCCGATAAATGCACCTAAAACTACAAAAGCAATAATTGCCATAGCCCCTTCGATAACCCCCGATAAAGAGGTTCTAGCACCACTAGAGAGATTGACCATGGTAGGTCCCATCGACCCTGATCCAGCCGTTCCCCCTATTAATGAGGAAACGATATTAGCGGAACCTTGAGCAATCAGTTCTTTGTTTGAATCGTGAAAGGAATGTGTCATTGAATCAAGTATCACACACGTTTTAAGGGTATCAATCGAGAGAAGTGCCGCTAATGTCAATGCAGGGAAAAAGAGAAGCTCCATATCATCAAGAGTAAAATTTTTCAGAATGTCAAAACGTCCTAAAAACATTTGAACAAAATCTATTCCACCAGAGCCACCAAGTTCACCAATCACCAATGGATTGTTAGCGACAAATAATGCAGGTTCAACGATACCTAATAGCGCATAGGCTCCTATCCCTGCTATCAAAGCGACGACAACCGCCGGTATAACACGGAATAATCTATCCGCATACATCATTACTACGATGGTGACTAACCCGACAACAATACTCTCCCATTGCCAAGATGTATAGGTGCACAACGCATCCCAAAATTTTGCACCTTGGGGGAGTCCTAAAAACTTCGGTGTTTGGGAAGCAAAAATATAGAGTCCTACTCCACTGAGATAGCCGCTTACAACGGGAAATGGCATATATTTGATTAATTTTCCCAATCCAATAAGACCAAAAAGGAGCTGAAAAATACCTGCTAGTAATGCGACAATCATCAACATTACAAAAATCAAATCAGCCCCAAAATCTTGAGCAACACAACTCAGTGCAAAAGCAGAAAGAACCGCTACTGCTGGAGCACTAGGTGCTGAAATAAGACGATTCGTCCCCCCAAAAGCAGATGCAACTATTCCAATAGTAGCAACACCTAAGATACCAGCAATTGCTCCATACGCTCCATAGTGCCCTCCAATAGTAGCATAAATAGTCACCCCAAAGGCGATAGCAGAAGGGAGTGCCACCAACATAGCAGCCGTACCACCCCAAAAGTCAGCAAGAATATTTTGAGATTTAAGCACGAGCGCGACTATCTGCTTTTGTTTCCATTAGCTTAATTTCTTCATCACCCCAAATCAGAATCTTTTTCGATGTTTTTAGGTCAGGTTGATTTTTAGTAGGATATTGAATACTGGACAAAACGTGCTTAATGCAGTTAACACGCGCTTTTTTCTTGATATCGGAACGAATAATGATCCACGGAGCTGTTCCCGTATGAGAAGCTTTGAGCATAGAGAGCTTTGCCTCCGTATATTTCTCCCATAGATCCTGAGAAGCAGCATCCACTGGTGAAAGTTTGAATTGTTTTAGAGGATCCGTTTTTCGCCCTTTGAATCGTTCAGCTTGTATTTTTTTAGAGACTGAAAAATAAAATTTAAATAGCACGATTCCTGATCGAACCAACATTTTTTCAAATTCAGCTACATGATCCAAAAACTCCTGATGTTGCGCTTCAGTACAAAATCCCATGACAGGCTCAACTCCAGCACGATTATACCAACTACGATCAAAAAACACCATCTCGCCTGCACTGGGTAAATGGTTGGCGTAACGCTGAAAATACCATTGCGTTTTTTCAATATCAGAGGGTTTGTCGAGTGCTACAATACGTGCACCGCGCGGATTGAGATGCTCAGTAATCCTTTTGATCGTCCCCCCCTTCCCTGCTGCATCACGCCCTTCAAAAATCATTAGAATTTTCAGCCCTTCATCTTTGACATGATTTTGAAGTTTTAGCAATTCAATTTGAAGGTCTTTTAGCTCTTTTTCGTACTCTAATACCGATTTTTTGACCCAAACAGGAACTCGCTCCTCTTTTTCAGCATTTCTACGTCGCTCCAGCGCATTCTCTTCAGCCGTTTTACGTCGATCATCATGCGCTATTTCTTCAACATTAGCAACTTCAACCACTTCATCTTTTACCATAGAATTTTTTGCGCCCATTTTTTTCCTTTTCATCGATGATATTATATTATACAGAAAAATCAGATTTTATCAATACCGACCAGCTGAATTTCCCCTAAGAGTCCCTTACACTGCCTTAGTGCCTCAAGGGTATCGGGGCGCGGATGCCCTATTGCGATGGCGCTCCCATGACGCTTCGCCAATGCAACAACTTCGCGTATTTGTTTTTTGATATTAGCCACTCCATCTTGGTCATCCAAAAAGACATCACGCCCTAAATAGCGCAAACCATTTTCCTTGGAAACTTGCGGTATCTTAGTGGTTCCTATCGTACGACTATCCACAAAAACAATCCCCTCTTTTTTCAAAAGTGGTAACAATTTTTTCATTGACGCAGTATCCGAAGTAAATTTCGATCCCGTGTGATTATTCATATAGCACGCTCGTGGATAAAGACGTTTTAACTGAGCAATCCGACTGGCAATCTTCTCTTCACTGTCCCCAACATGCAATGTATCAGGTTCCTCATCGTGAAAGTTTACCGCTTCCATGGGAAAGTGCACCATATAGCCACTCTCTTTAGCTGCCAATTTTGCCGATTCAGGGTGACACGTACTTGGCGGCAAAAAGGACATGACAAGATGTAAACCAAGAGAATGAATAGCTTTAACATCCCGCTCATACGAAATATCATCCATAATAATCACTAATTTTGCGGTGGAAGGTTTGGTTTTAGGAAGTGCTCTTATCTCCGCTTGGGGAGGTATTGCATTTTTATCTTTAGGGGCATATTCGTGGTTGGCTTCCACCATTTTTTTGTCAAAGCATATTTTCTTTAATTTCTCTTTTAAATGATGAATCTCATCTTCATGTTTTTTAACTTCACCCTCTTGAAGTAAGTTAGCTTGCGTCTCAGTAGTAGCGCTTTTTTTGATTTTTTCTCTCAACAAAAGATTTTCTTGATGTTCATCATCAAATTTTGTTTGCGTTTGATTCAAACCAATCGTATATCCAATAAGTCCAACCGTTACCAAAAGGGTAAAAAAAGACAAAAAAAGAGCTAAATTTTTAAGGGAAAAAAGACGCTGAAATGTAAAAGTTGGTTTGTGCATTGAAGAGAACTTATAGTGGAATAAACACCTCGAAAGGTGCTTTTAGAGTAGACTTAGTTCGTAGATTGGTTAACGATTTTGTTTTTAGAAATCCACGGCATCATAGTGCGTAATTTTACGCCTGTTTGCTCGATCAATGATGCTTTTGCGTTGGTACGCTCAGCGTTCATACGTGGGTATCCAGCTTGTCCTTCAAGGATGAAGTCTTTTGCAAAACGTCCGTCTTGGATCTCTTTGAGGATCTCTTTCATAGCAATTTTTGATTGCTCATTGATAACACGTTTACCACTTACGTAGTCACCGTATTCTGCTGTATTAGAGATAGAATAACGCATATCTGCGATTCCACCCTCGAACATCAAGTCAACAATAAGTTTCAATTCGTGAAGACACTCAAAATACGCCAATTCAGGAGCATAACCCGCTTCTGTCAATGTTTCAAATCCTGCTTGTACCAAAGAAACGGCACCACCACAAAGAACTGCTTGTTCTCCGAAAAGGTCTGTTTCTGTTTCATCTTTGAAAGTTGTTTCGATGATAGCCGTACGTCCGCCACCGATTGCTGATGCGTAAGATAGAGCCAATTCTTTTGTTGTACCACTTGGATTTTGACCAACCGCGATAAGGTCAGGAATCCCGCCCCCACGAACGAACTCAGAACGAACCGTGTGACCTGGTGCTTTTGGAGCGATCATAGTAACATTGATGTCCGCTGCAGGTTTAACACGTCCGTAATGGATACTGAACCCGTGACCAAATGCAATAGTTGCACCTGATTTGAGGTTAGGCGCGATTTCATTCGCGTAGATTTCTGCTTGGTTTTCGTCCGGAAGAAGGATCATAACAAAATCAGCAAATGCAGATGCTTCTGCAACTGTCATAACTTTAAAGCCTTTAGCTTCCGCTTTTGCCCATGAGCTACCGCTTTTGCGAAGACCGACTACTACTTCAACACCGCTATCACGTAGGTTTTCTGCGTGTGCGTGACCTTGTGAACCAAAACCGATCATTGCGACGATTTTACCTTTGATGAGTTCAATATTGCAATCGTTATCGTAATAGACGTTTAATGCCATGAGAATATCCTTAGAGTAAGCACTATAGGCTTAAAATTTTGCGGATTATACCCCAATTTACTAAAAAATAAGATAAGTATCCCCTTAGTCTCATCGTTTAAATTTTCTCTTTAGCCTTTTCGATAAACCATACGCTACAATTCACTCAAAAAGTAAGGGTTCGTATGAAAAAATTTAATTTATTTAAAGAGATTATTGTTGTCAATCGCAGTGATTTTATGCTTGGACTCAACTCTAACAAACGTTTTGCCATCGGCTATGCAGGTGACGTTGTCTTTGAACCTTTTGCACCCGATCTCATCTCTATTTATGAGGGGAGTGTCACTCCTGTCTCCCCTCTTGCGACTAATTTGGCACGTCCTATCAGTGACATCCTTGGCAAAAATTACCGTATCGTTGAAGATGAAGATCGCATACTCATAAAAGCCACAGCTGCGTGGCAGTCTATTATAGGATTTAATCAACATCGCGCTATGTATGATGATACTACAGGTGATGGTATTGCTGAATTTTCCGATAAAGAACTCGAAACTATTGGATGGCATGCGACGGAGTTTAATATCCAATATCGTGACATCGTCGATCAATTTGAAACACATAGTAAAGGAATTTTATTGTGTATCGAGCAAGAGGAACCGTATCAGTTTAGCGGTCTTGGATTTATCTTTGAGTTGGAAGCAGCGCAAAAATTGGGGTTTGAGTATTGTGCCAACATTATCAAGGATAAAATAGCGAATGATGAAGAATTCGCCACACTAAGCGATGACGAAGAGGAAGCGGCGAAGTTTTTTAAAGCGATTTGAGATACCGTTCCAAAATAATCTTCGCCGAGAGAGAGTCAATCCGTCCGTCGCGCTTGTAACGGATTTCTCCCTTCATTAGTGCTTCGGCTTCTTGGGAACTATATGATTCATCTTGATAGGCTATTTCCCCTTTGAAATCCACAAGGTTCATAAAATGCGCAACTCGTCGACGCATCTCATCTTCTGTGGTGCTTCCCATCGGGATACCGACGACAACGGTGGTTGCTTCGTACTCATTTAACACTTTTTTAACATCATTAGCAGCTTGATCACGATTTTTACGTTCCACTGCTGGTAATGGCGTAACGATTCCAGCCCCTGCATTTAACGCCAAACCAATCCGTTTTAATCCTAAATCTATTGCGATAATACTCATTATTTCCCCAAACAAAATTGACCGAACATCTTATCAAACATCTCATCGAGTTGATACGGTCGGCTGATGGAAGAGAGGGAGCGGATAGCTTGGTTGATATGAAAAGAGAAGAGTTCCAACTCACCATCATATAACGGCTCATACGCTTCATCAATGGCGCTCACGGTATCGGAAGTTGCACTGATCTGACGCTGGGATATGAGCATCATCTCTTCACTATCATTATCCTGATCCATCAAAACACTTAATGATTCGATAAGAACCTGCATTTCATACTTGCAACTCAAAGCTATTGGTTGATACTTTTCGATCACATTCATCTCAAAGACGATAGGTAAATCGGACTTATTTAACACACAGATAAAAGGCTTCTCTTTACGATAACGTTCCATTAAATCCACAATAACACAATCTTCTTCATCCATCTTTCGGCTTGAATCAAAAAGGGCAATAACAACATCTGCATTCTCAATAGCGGCGATAGAGCGTTCGATCCCGATACGCTCAATTTCATCATGAGCATTTCGGATACCTGCTGTATCAACAAGACGCAATAAATGGGTTCCAATACGCACTTGTTCCTCAATAGTATCACGAGTCGTCCCTGCAATCTCACTCACAATCGCCCGTTCATAATCAAGAAGTGCATTAAGAAGTGAACTTTTACCCACATTAGGTTTACCGATGATCGCAACGCGGTATCCTTGCATCAGCCCGCTACGACGACGGCTTGATTCGAGGGTACGGGAGAGCTCTTTTTTGATTTTCTCAAGTTTATGAAAAATCTGATCGACGACATCACTAGGTAAATCTTCTTCAGCATAATCAATAACGACTTCTGAATAGGCTAAAATTTCCAGCAATGAATCACGAATGACTTCAACGTATTCCCGTAACTCCCCCTTCATTTGACGGGCCAAAATACGAGCAGCATCGTCACTACGTGCCTCAATGAGGGATGCAATCGCTTCGGCCTGCGTCAAATCCATCCGTCCGTTCAGAAATGCCCGTTTACTAAATTCTCCCGGTTGTGCCAAACGTGCGCCCAAGTCACGTGTTGCCGATAAAACTAATTGGGCAACAATCATCCCACCGTGACACTGAAATTCAACGACATCTTCACCTGTAAAACTTTTAGGATTCTGAAAATAAATAACAATAGCTTCATCTATAAGGGTTTTATCATAGGTGTAGAGAGGAGTTAAAGTAGCATAACGAGGAGTTAATTCTCTTCTTTGAGAAAGTTGAAGAGCTATAGAGAGTGCATTTGACCCACTAAGACGAACAATAGAGACCGAACCAACGCCATGCGCCGTAGCGATGGCTGCGATAGTAGAGGTCATAAAGAATCAATACTCGTGGTAACTATTAATAATAATAAACTTACCACCATCACGGGTTGAACGAATTGCAACATAACGATCAGGGTAACGGCTACGAAGTTGTGTTAAAGCGATTTGAACCAAAACGCCATCAAGTGGTTTGGTTTGAGCACGCCCTTCTTTATCGACGGTTTCATAGATACCTATCAAATAACGGCTAATCGACTCTTCTTGATTCTTCAAAAATTCCGCAATTTCAAGGCGCAATTGCAATCCGTAGGTCGCATTAATCCAGTTAAAAAGCATATAAGAAAGCGCTTTATAACGGTATCCTTCTTTTCCAATCATCAACGCCGAATCCGCACCACCCAACTCAACGAGTAAGGTATGATCATCGTAAACGCGGACATCAATTTCATTGAGATCAAAACACGTTGATTTGAATAAGTTATTTATTTTGGCTTTGACATCAACGGCACACTCTTCGATTGGCATTTCATCGTATGCCACTTCCATCGCATAATCATCATAAAGTTCTTCTTCATCCTCTTCTTCAGGAAGGGCAAAAAGTTCTTCATTCTTCATATCATCGACTTCATCATCTTGACTGTGAGCTATAATCTCAAGAGGCTCTATGACAGCAGCAACGACAACAGGGGCAACCACTTCTTCAACTACAGGAGTAGGAATCGGAGGCTGAACCATAGGTGCTTCCATGACAACAGTTTCCTTGACGACGGGAATTTCAACAACCACAGGGGAAGGAACTTCCGTCACAGGTGCGTTAACGACAGGTAGATTGGCGACAATAATAGCTGGTTTTTTAAAAAGACCCATAATCCCTTTGGAAGGGAACTGAATAATTTCAACTTGAAGCTGTGTGACCGAACATCCAAATTCACGGGCTGCTTGTGCGTATGCAAGCTCTAATGATGGGGCTTCAATTTTTTTCATGATGTTTCTCCGCAAGATGCGCTTCGTGACGAGTAATACGAGCCGCTTCAAATTGTTTGTTAACCAAATACTGTTGAGCAATTGAGAAAAGGTTATTCACAAACCAATACAATACGAGTCCTGCTGGGAACGTGAAGAAAAAGAACGTAAAGACAAGTGGTAAATATTTAAAAATCTTCTCTTGTAAGGGATCAGTAAAATTACTCGGAGTAATACGTTGTTGTAAAAACATCGTAGCGCCCATCAAGATTGGCAAAATGTAATACGGATCCATACGGGACAAATCGGTTACCCATAATATCCATGGAACCCCTTGAAGCTCAACAGCATTCAGCAATACACGATAAATAGCAAAAAATACAGGAATTTGGAGTAACAACGGCAAACATCCACCAAGTGGATTCGCACCGTGCTTTTTGTACATCTCCATCACCGCTGCATTCATACGCTGTGGGTCACCCTTATATTTTTCCTGTACTTCTTTGATACGAGGAGCAATCTCTTTGATTTTTTGCATCGAGACCATCCCTTTTTGAGTCAAAGGATAAAGGAAGATACGAATAAGTGCCGTAAGAGCAACAATAGACCATCCCCAGTTGCCCAACAACCCGTGCAACCACATCAAGACCTTAAAGATAGGGGCAGCAACAAAGGTGAAAAATCCAAATTCGATCGCATTAACAAGCACAGGATTGATCGACTCAAGAATTTTATACTCTTTTGGTCCAATGTATCCGTTAAAAGTAAAATTATTTTTCCCTTCAAGATACGTAACAGGATTATTATCTTTATCACGTTCTACAATGACTTGAGTATCTTTTCCAAAACCATACATAATCGACGCATAATACTGATCAAAAGCGGAAGCAAGATGAACATCGGTAAAAATAGATCGTCCCTCTACATCTCCGTCTGCAAAAATTGTCGTTAAGTTATCACCAGCATAAACCATTCCCCCAACTACTGTCATCATTTGTTCTATAATTTGAGGATGTTGTCCTAAATAGACGAAATAGCGATTCTCATTCGAAAGGGTAATTTTTGCATCATAATGACCATCAGCATAAAATGTTAATGTTTTTACCACGGTTAAATTAGGCATATTTTGCGTTAATGTGACCAATGCTTTTCCATTGTCACCCAACATAACGTTATCTACACTGCTTGAGTATGGTGTTTTAGATGCCATATCGTTAAGCTGCTCATTCTCAAAGCGGATAAACAAAGTCTTAGCACCAGTGGCTGAGACAAGTTCTGAAAGCTTTCCGTCTTTTCCGTTATGTTTAGCATTTTTTAACACAACCGAAGAAATACGCCCAAGAGTATCTACTTTGAGCGTAAATTCTTTTGCATTTACGGTTGTAAGGGTATCGGTTGTAATTGTTTTAACACTCGTGTAACTACTTGCATTCGCCTCTGTTGCACTTGCTGTTACCGCTAAAGGTATTTTAGTTGCTACTGGAATTGATTTATTGACATCTGTATTCACAGCTGCCTTAGGAGGAAAGAGTGTTGTATAGCCGATAAAAAAAGCGAATGAAAGCGCCACGGCAAGCAACAAACGTTGGTTGGGAGAGAATTTTTCTAACACTTGAACCCTTTGTAGTTAAAATTTTTAATCAGAAAATATTTCTGCTTGTAAGGAACGAACCAATATTTTACCGTAATTATCGTCAGTTTAGATGGTTTTAATGAAGGTTTTCCAATAAGCGGATAATCAATACCGCCACGAAAAAGTTGATTGCATCTACAAATACGTAAAAAAGTAGTGCCAAAAGCCATGGGGAGGGAGTTGCATTCAAATTGCCAAAGAGCATATTCGGAGCATGAGGGGTAGTGACGGCACGAACCGCGCGTCACCAAAGAGAAAGAATGGCGATAGAGCCATAAAAGCTTAAGAAAGAGTTTTCTTATCATCACCATTCACTATCAAGGCATTTGAGCGTTTTAAAATATATTTAAAATCTCGCCGTATATCTTCAAATTCGTTGACATGCAACGGTAATTTTGCTACCCACACATACCAACCACTGCAAAGCTGATCAGACAGCTCTCGTACAAGAGCTCTTAATCGTCGTTTACAGTGATTACGGACGACGGCATTTCCTACTTTTTTACTAGCAGTATATCCAATTTTTAGCTCTCCCTCTAAAGGGAGGTAAAACAGCGCAATAGAAGTACTGTGAGCACTTTTCCCTCGCTTATAAACTCGCTGAAACTCAGAATTGAGCTTCAACATCGAGTGACTGTTTAGACAGCCAATCTGCTTCTGCCTTTAGCACGACGAGCGTTCAATACTCGGCGACCATTTTTTGTAGCCATACGTGCACGGAAACCATGTGTACGTTTACGTGGCGTATTATGCGGTTGGTATGTTCTTTTCATAGCCATTCCCCTTATATATTTTTAGCTTGCAATAATAGCAAAACCTTACTTAAAGTGCTATTAGGTTTAAAATAAGCTTGTTAAAAGAATCCTCAAAATATCCGATATGTCGTTTTAACTTTCTCCTAAAAAGGTACACTAGATGACAACAACTTCACTTAATGCTTACCGTTCACACGAACTCGATATTCAGATGAAAACAAGTTCGGGAGATACTCTCTCCCTAAATTTTGAAAATTCACAAGGACTTTCGATGAATGAAAAAACATCGACCGATGGAAAAGAGCAATCATTCTCTTTCTCTTCTCTCCAAGCATTTTCATTTAATATTGACAGTAATGGCATTAGTGCACAAGATCAAAAAGAAATTGATGGCTTCATGAAAAAGGCTCAACCTTTCATCGATAAATTTATGAAAGAACTTGAAGATCAAAATCAAACGTCTCCAATCAATAAAGTTGCTTCAGATGTTACAAAACTTATTGGGAATTTGAAAAACAGTGACGACACTGTCAAGAATTTAGCAAAAAAAGGTGTGGTAGACCTCTTCGATAATGCAATCAAACCTATCAAAACAAATGAAGATTTACTGAAAGAATCTCAAAAACTGCTACAAAAAATTATCGATGGCTTTGATACGCTTTTTAAACCCATTTATGCCTAAGGTTTCAAAAAATCTCTTAGTGTTGGGAGCGTCGATTGCCCTCTTGGGAGGGTGTCAATTCCCAACTGTGTTTTGAGCTTCATGTGACAATCACGACACTCCCGTATCACTGTATGCTCTGCAACATGAGCCCCTTCAATCTTCGCGATTGGGTGACATGCGAAACAATCGCTACCACAATCACCCATTTTAGCGGGGTCTGCACTGTGACATTTGATACATGTCAACATTGGTTTGTGTCGTGAATCCGTATCAATCGTTTTTAATAATGCAGGATGACAGGTCATACAATCACCTGTGCATCCAAACAATGGTAAGAAAAAGAGTAAAAAAATAAATAGTGTTTTCATCGTGCTATTATGCCACGCTAACGGTAATTTCCTCACCTTGTGTATCAAAAATCACCGATGACCCCTCTATCACTTCACCGCCAAGAATCAAATCCGCAAGACGATCTTCGACGATTTCATACAATGCACGCTTCAGTGGACGTGCTCCATAGACAGGGTCAAAGCCCGCTTTGGCAATGAACTGTTTCGCACTCTCTGTGAGGGTTAGGCTAATATCACGCTCTACCACTTTTGCGGCGATATCTCTAAAGAAGAGATCAACGATACTAAGAATTTGCGCTTCTCCCAGTGGATTAAAGACGACAACTTCATCCAAACGGTTCAAGAACTCCGGTTTGAAATGACGTTTAAGCTCATCCAATACCATCCCCTCCATCCCCGCTTCACCATGATGGGTCATAATCTTATCGCTGGCGATGTTGGAGGTCAAAATAATAATCGTATTGGTAAAATCAACGACCACCCCTTTGTTATCGGTCAAACGCCCATCATCAAGAACCTGAAGTAAAATATTAAAGACATCAGGGTGCGCTTTTTCAATTTCATCAAACAAGATAACGCTATATGGTTTACGGCGTACCGCTTCAGTTAGCTGTCCTCCCTCATCAAACCCTACATACCCCGGAGGAGCACCTACTAGACGTGAGACGGCATGTTTTTCCATATACTCCGACATATCGATACGGATCATCGATTCACTGCTGTCAAACAAAAATTTTGCCAACGTTTTTGCTGTTTGTGTTTTTCCAACCCCCGTGGGGCCTAGGAACAAAAATGAGCCGATGGGACGGCTTTTATCGGAGAGCCCTGCTTTGTTACGCTTGATCGCACGTGCTACGGCATGGGTTGCTTTTTCTTGCCCTACAACATCATGATTCAGCTCGTCTTCAATATGCAAAATTTTCTCTTTCTCTCCTTGGAGCATTTTGTTGACAGGAATTTTCGTCCAACGGCTAACGATTCCTGCGATAGAGGCTTCATCTACACTGTTTTTGAGAAGAGTCCCCTCGGATTGCATCACTTTCCATTTCTCTTGCAATGTTTTTTCTTCTTCAAAGAGTTTCGGGATTTGACCATACTCAATCTCAGCAGCTTTATTAAAGTCTGCCGTTTGTTTCGCACTTTCTGCTTCACGCCGTTTGGACTCAATCTCCGATTTGATTTGAGATACTTTGTCAAATACCGCTTTCTCGTGGGCAAATTGTGATTCTAATGTTCGACGTTCTTCTCCTGCGTCCGCAAGCTCACGTTCAATTTCTCCAAGTCGCTTGGTATTGCCCACCGACTCTTCCATTTTCAGGGCTTCTTTTTCTACCTGTAAATTGGTTTGAATACGTTTGACGCTTGCCAATGCGTTTGGCTCTGACTCTTTTTGCATTCGTAACTCAGCGGCTGCTTCATCGATCAAATCAATTGCTTTATCGGGAAGAAAACGATCACTAATGTATCTATCAGAGAGTTTTGCCGCCGAAACAAGTGCTGAATCGGTAATCGTAATACTATGATGCGCTTCTAAACGTTCTTTGAGTCCCCGTAAAATCTGTAACGTCTGATTGACACTTGGTTCATCAACACTGACAGGTTGAAAACGACGTTGTAACGCCGTATCTTTTTCAAAATATTTGCGGTACTCTTTGAGCGTCGTTGCCCCTATCGTGTGCAACTCTCCCCGCGCAAGAGCAGGTTTGAGGATATTGGCTGCATCCATCGATCCCTCCGATGCTCCAGCTCCGACAATAGTATGAATCTCATCAATAAAGAGGATGATATTAGCACTTTTTTTCACCTCATCAATGACGGATTTGAGACGATCTTCGAACTCACCGCGATATTTTGCCCCTGCGATCAATGCGCTCATATCCAAGGCAATAACTTTCTTATTCTGTAAACTAAGAGGAACCTCTTTATTGATAATCCGTTGAGCCAACCCCTCTACCAAAGCGGTTTTACCCACCCCTGGTTCGCCCAAAAGGATCGGATTGTTTTTCGTTTTACGAATCAAGATTTGCATCATACGACCTATCTCTTCATCTCGTCCAATAACGGGGGAAAGGATCCCCTCAACCGCCATTTTCGTTAAATCAATCCCATATTTTGAAAGAGCCTCTAAATTTTCATCGGCACTTTGTGATTCAATTTTCTGCCCTGCACGCATTGATTCCAACGTTTTGCGCAATTCAAAGAGATTAACGTATTTTTCCAATATCCCTTTAAATGGGCTATGATTAAGATTTCCAATCACGAAGGTATCAATGGCGACATATTGATCTCCATTCACTGCCATTTCAGATACTGCTCGCTCAAGAGAATGAACAAAATCGCGTGACAAACGGATACTCTCTTTCGTCACACTTGATGCCGTGGGAAGCTTACTAGAAATACTTCTAACATCCAGCTCAATCGCCGTTTTATCAATATTCATTTGTTTCAAGGCTTGATTCAGCGGTGAATTACTATTGGCAAGTAACGCCCATAAAAAATGGATAGGATCCGCTTCACTGTTCTTGTTGTGCAAGGCTAAAGAGACCGAAGACTCGATCATCTCACTCATTTGGTGTGTTAGTTTTTCAAAAATTTTATCCATAATTAAATCCTTTTCGTTTATTTATGATTATTATAGTACATTGAGTCACTTGTTGTCAAGTCTTTTGAGTGTATTTTTTAAATCAAGAATGCCGACACAACACCTATCGCTCCCCCAAACACACCGCCCCACACAACAAGCCATCCTAAATGCTCTTTCATCAAGCCATAAAGCATCTCTTTTATCATCACGGGGGTAAGTTCTGCAAGACGTGATTTGACAATCTGCTCTATCGTATCGGCTAAATGACTACTCCCGTGATGTAAGTGCTCATTAAGAGCATTGATAAACGATTCACTTTGAGAAATTTCTATCGTGGAAGCTTTGATTTTTTCCAAAAATGGTTCTTTGAGCTTGCCGATAACTGCTTCTCCTCCGAACATCCCTAACATCCCCCCCAAACTTGACTCCATTACACTCTTCACTAGCGCATTGTACGCAGGGGTAAAATCGGTCACTTCAATAATAGGAGCCAAATCAATCGTACGCTCTTGAGAGGCGACGAAAGACTCGATTTTCTCAGGGGTAAAGAATTGTTCCATAATAAGCACTTTTAACGCTTCACGAATTGATTCAAAACGATCCAAAATAATCCCTGAGCCGTATAAGAAAGGGACTTTTTCAAAAAGCATGTGAATAGCAAGCTGATTGGTCACTGCTCCTGAGAGGGCAAATAACCCTGCACTTCGTAACATTTCAGAGCCAATTCCGTCAAACGCATACGAGCCCCCTACTAATCCTGCTGAAATTGCGTTTGTCATCCAACCTTTGTCCATTTGTCCACCCTTTTGTATTAATAGAGGTATTATACAAAAAACGTTACAGTTCCAAAAACTTAGGGGGAAATAATGATTTTAAACTCCATGTCCACTCTACTCAAATCGGGTGAACCACACGCTATTATAGGTGCGATCACGGTAACACTTGAGCGTCTTGATGAAGCTCCTTTTTGGGCAAAAAAAACGCTCCCCTATTGTGAAGCAATTTTGAGCGTCCTTATTCCTCTGCGCGATCAGCATCTCCTTTTTGATCCTGAGGGGAAAGCTGTAGCTGAATTAACCCCTGCTTTGTTCTTACGTTGGTGTGATCTTATGAGCCTTAAAACCCTTGCGTTTACCCTTGCCAAAAGCAATGATGCCCTCACTCTCGTCCGTACCAAAATCAAATCCGATACCTATCAACCAATTGATTTGGAAAAACTCGGAACCTATTTGAGCGGTTACACCGTAAATCTCATCGACGAAAATCTCGATTTTCCAATCCCTAATTATAATCTTCATATTGGGATTACCTCTTTGATCGAAAAAATACTAAACGGGAACACTACCAATGTTTGAAGCCAAACCTCTCAATATTCACACCTACCTCTCCCCCAATGAAATAGAGAAGCATCTCGAAAACGTCGACTATATTATTATGGCAGCTCCCTCGATGATGGCAGCTCCTGAACTTCCGCTTCATTTTAGTATTTTTTTGAACACTTCCAATGTCATTCCTGAAGCGATCAAATCCCAACTATTGGCGAAATTTTGTCAAGAACATGGTATCACCCAAACGTCTCATGTTCTGAGTAATTTGGAACGTATTGCATTTGCTCTCACCTCTCAAGAGACCCCAATGCCCCGTCATATTCTCGATGAGGCAGAGGCAAATACGATTCCGTGGAGATTAATGCATATTATTGATTTCTTAGGGGATTCGTCAGGGTTTAAAGAGGCGAAGGATGGATTGAGTGGGTGGAGTTATAGTTATAATTAAATTTGCACCCGTATGCAAACCCTCTTAAGGTGATTCAATAAAAATATTGAATAAAATTATACGCGCTCTTGGAAATCAAAGGGGAAATTGACGTGACACTCTCAATTTATCTTATTATTATCGTCCTTTTATTAGTGACTGTGTCGTTTATATATCTCTTAGTTAGAAAAAAACATCCCCGTGAAACGGTCTCTGGCAAACAGCAAGAGCCTTCCTCGTTGCACATTCAACCCATAATTACACCAGCAGAAATAAAAATACCCCCTATTGAGTTGCCTTCAAAAATATACAAACCTTTTAGCAATGCTCGGGCTGTTGACCTTTTGGGTCTTTCGCAAGAAGAAGCGGATATGTTTATCGGTGAGTTAATTGAACAGTTTAATTCTGAACTGCCAGCACTCGAGGAAGCTGTTCAGCAAAAAAATCATGCAAGAATCGAAACTATTTCTCATAGCCTCAAAGGATCCTCTACCAGTTTAGGTACAGGGGGCGTGTCCGATGTTCTTATCGATTTCAATACCTACGTCAAAACAGGAAATGATAGTCAAATTATTGAAGCGCATTTGGAAAATCTCAAACATTACCTCATTGATCTTAAAAGGGTGTTTGGCTAATCTCCTAGCCGTCGCAACGCCAATGAGCACATCGCCAAACCAAATGTCCCTGTTACCCCTACAAAACTCCCCTTCTCTTTGATACAGGGGAGTTCACTGCTGCAAATACACGGGAAATCCCCTTTAAAATTTCGTTTTCGCAGCTCATACCGAAGCTTGGAAGCAAAAGGATCCCCCTCCGTCTTTTTCAGTGGGCGTATTTCCACTTTGGTCGGATCAAGCCGTTTTGCCGAACCTACAGCACTAATAAGTTTCGGATAACATTTTTCGATAACCGCAATTTTGGCGCGCAGATCATCAATCGCATCAAGCACCAAATCATACGGCTCAAAATCAAACGCTTCAACCCATTCGGGGGTAATTTTTTCACTAATGCCAATCACTTCAGGATAATGACTTTTTAATGCCTCAACCTTTAGCTCCCCCTCGTGCATCTCCGAGTGCATTTGGCGGTTTTGGTTGGAGAGGTCATAACGGTCAAAATCGACGATAGTAATATCCCGTACCCCCGAACGATAAAGACAATCAAGACAAAAACTTCCAACACCTCCGACTCCTAAGAGGAGAATTTTGCCGTTTTGAAGTTTCTCAAACGTTTCTTCACCAAAAACTAATTTCGTACGAGAATGTTTCACAGCCACTCTTTTAATTTTTTCATTGATTTATACGCTGTTAAATCCAATTTGATCGGACTCACCGATACTTTTCCTGCTTCGATCGCCTCAAAATCACATAATCCTTCACGATTAGCACGCGGTTTATACTCAAGTGGATGCAGTCCCAACCAATAGTATTCTAATCCACGTGGATTATGGTGCAAATGGGCATCGTTCGCATAATAGCGATACCCTGCGTAGGTCACTTCAAAATGCAACTCTTCTACGTCATAAGGGATATTAACATTTAAAAATTCTCGCTCACCCAATGGAAACTCCCCCGCAAAGATTTTTTCGACAAGGGTGTGAATCGCTTTTTTGGCAAGAGCAAAATCCCCCACAGGCTGAGTAAAATCCATCACTTGGGAAATGGCGATGGAAGGGATACCTTGAAGAACCCCCTCCATCGCTGCTGCCGCCGTCCCTGAGTAGGTAATATCTTCCCCCATATTGGAACCTTTGTTAATTCCACTCACAATGAGATCAGGTTTTTTCAACTCAAACAACGAATTAAGAGCCAAATAGACACAATCACTCGGTGTCCCATCATCCAATTTGTAAAAATCATCTCCAACACTAATAAAGCTAAGGGGTCGTGTAAGAGTCAGAGAATGCCCGCACGCTGATTTCTCCGTAGAGGGGGCAACTACCGTGATATGTCCGAAATCTTTCAACGCATCAATCAGGGCAAGCAACCCTTCCGATTCGTATCCATCGTCGTTTGTGATTAGTATTTCTTTCATTTTCTATTTCCTTTTTTTTATTTTAATTCAACCTATCCCTGATTTTATACACTTTTAGTTTATCTTGTGTTATAATTTTACCGATACCAAAAGGAAGACGCGGTGAATCTCTCGGCCGTACCGCCTTTAATTAGGAACGGGTCTTAGAAGGGGATGAGAGTCCTTCGCCTTTTAGCTTCAAAAACTTCCGAAAATCAGAATAGCTTTTTTCTGTTCCACTTTTTTCTTCAACCGTTTCAAATCCGAATCACTTGTTTTTCTAAACGATGTTAAAAAAACTGTCTCCCCTGATGCCGTTGCTTTGAGCGCAAAATAGTATTTATCCTCTTTCATATGGACAACACCTACCGTTTTTTTTCCATCTTGAACTACAACATGTCTATTGTTCATTTTACTTTTCTCTCGCTCCCAAGCTCCAGCTTGGGAGTGTATACCATCAGTCTGCATTCCCAACGAGGACGTTGGGAACGAGGGGAT